>ENA-OQNN01000246-OQNN01000246.1-human-gut-metagenome-genome-assembly--contig:-NODE-246-length-63775-cov-9.452960_pt1 | contig 63775 bp, 57 predicted proteins | sample MGYA00242624_ERZ504870 | MGnify/ENA primary metagenome ERZ504870 (study PRJEB26092, sample SAMD00036379) | human gut metagenome | host: Homo sapiens | study: EMG produced TPA metagenomics assembly of... | reverse complement strand
AGCGGTACGCGAGCTGGGTTCAGAACGTCGTGAGACAGTTCGGTCCCTATCCGGCGTGGGCGTAGGATATCTGAGAGGAGCTGTCCTTAGTACGAGAGGACCGGGATGGACGGACCGCTGGTGTACCGGTTAGACTGCCAAGTCTACGGCCGGGTAGCCAAGTCCGGAAGGGATAAACGCTGAAGGCATCTAAGCGTGAAGCCCCCCTCAAGATGAGATGTCCCATTCGAAAGAAGTAAACCCCCTTGAAGACGACGAGGTAGATAGGGCAGGGGTGGAAGTGCAGTAATGCACGGAGCTGACTGTTACTAATAGGGTGAGGGCTTGACCAACAATCGCAAGGTTGTAAAATGATTCCATTAGGATGTAACATGTATGTAGTTTTGAAGGTGCAAACCTTTATTTGGCCCGGTGGCTCAGTTGGTTGGAGCGCCGCCCTGTCACGGCGGAGGTCGAGAGTTCGAGTCTCTTCCGGGTCGCTGTTGATGAAAATCAACATTAATTAAATATTGTGGGATCTTAGCTCAGCTGGGAGAGCATCTGCCTTACAAGCAGAGGGTCATAGGTTCGAGCCCTATAGGTCCCATATGGATGGATTCCCGAGTGGCCAAAGGGGACAGACTGTAAATCTGCTGGCGATGCCTTCGAAGGTTCGAATCCTTCTCCATCCATTTGATGAATATAATTCATCTGTTGTAGCCAGTGGTTACGTGCCGATGTGGCTCAATTGGCAGAGCAGCTGATTTGTAATCAGCAGGTTATCGGTTCGAGTCCGATCATCGGCTTTTGGTTTTAAAAGAATATATCGCGGGATGGAGCAGTCTGGAAGCTCGTCGGGCTCATAACCCGAAGGTCATAGGTTCAAATCCTATTCCCGCTACTTATGCCCAGATAGCTCAGTTGGTAGAGCAGAGGACTGAAAATCCTCGTGTCGCTGGTTCGATTCCGGCTCTGGGCATTTTAAATGCCGAAGGTTGTTTAGGAAAAAACTTGGCGTTTAAGATGTGAAATATATGACAAATTTAACATGGAGCATTAGCTCAGTTGGTAGAGCACTTGACTTTTAATCAAGTTGTCCGGGGTTCGAATCCCCGATGCTTCACTTCACAGAATGCCGGAAATCCTTTATTTGTAAGGGTTTCCGGTCTTTTTTTATAACTCCTAAATAACACCAAGTAATCGTGAGTAAATGTCCCATTGAAAACAAGATGTCTCAAATGTGTCTCAGATAAAAATGAAATCCACGCTTTTATCTTTTTATTTTCTTTAAATCAAAATTTGATTACAAAGAAAATTGAGTTGATTTTAAAGCGTGGATTTTATTTATTTAGAAGTTATTTGCTATGAAAGTCCCATCCGTTATCCATGAATTCGCTTATGCAAGCATGGTTCATTCATGGATATCGGACGGAATTTTTGAGTACTTTTTTAATGTGTCAAAGCATTATGGACGTATGATAGTGCCTGCGTTTTCCATAATTTCTACGATTTCGTACATGTTGGTAACGCTGCCGACTGCCAGGCTTTCTTTCAGGCCGTAGAAGTCAAGGCAGGTACCGCAGGTGAGGATTTTTACTCCTTCTGCTTCTAAAGATTTCAGATCTTCCAGGGAATCGGAGTCTTCGCAGGTAAGGGATGCTCCGGAGTTGTAGCACAGAATGATCTCTGGGAGCTGATCCTGTTTGGTGAGAGCGAAAATGAAGGATTTCATAAGAATCTTTCCAAGCTGTTCTTCACCATTTCCCATGGTATTGGCGGAAAGGACGGCTACAAGACCATGTTTCTTGGAATCCGGGGTGCAGGCGGGAGCGGCGGATTCAGCTGCTGGTGTTGAGGTTGTGCTGTTTTCCGGAATCTGGAAGGTTACGGTGAAATCTTTCTCTGTTTTTTTCTCAGAAGAGACTGTAAAGCCTTTGCTGTTGCCAAATTTGGTAAGGTTCTGGACGGCAATTTCATTGTCAACGAGAATGATAAGGGTACCGCCATTTGTCATTTCTTCGGATTCTTTCTTTGCGTTTACAACTGGGAGTGGGCAGGCCATTCCTCTCGCATCAAATGTTTTGTTTTCCATGTGTAATTTCTCCTACTATCTATATTGTATTTTTTTAATTGACATTTTTTAACAGACTCTATAATACAGCATATATTAAGTAATGGATACTCTGACACAGTAAATTTTTAATATATTGCGTAAGTAATGCTGAAAATTAATTTGTACTGCATTAGAGCCTGTTTAATAATTAAATTATACACTCATATATGCCCTCAGGATCCAGGTCTTGCTCCTGAAGTAGTTTCTCAAGGGCAGTGCGGCTTGTGGGGGGCGCACACCAGGAAAGTCCGCAGCTGGCAGAGATACTTCTTGGAACCGGAATCAGTCTTCCTGGAGCACCAGTGGCTTTGCAGGATTTCTCCATGGCGATGGCGTCAGTGGTGCAGCGAAAGGTGATGATTAAGCGTTTTTCCTGGGAAATCATGGGGTACCTCCTGATTGACCGCATATTTGGTCGAAAAAAATTTTATTGCTATTAAAGTGCGATATATGGTGCATTACAAACTTTCTGTAGAATAGGAAGTGGTCGTTATTTCACTGGGTTCTGATGAGAGTTCTCCGCAATCTGATTCATTTAAGGATGAAACTAATCCCTGTTCCGGAGCCTCTTCAGCAGATGTTACCAGATACCCATGCGAAACCGGTTCAATAGTCTGTTCCATTACCCTGTGAAGGAGCTCCAGGCCGCCTGTACCTTTGAAGGCTCCATAGAGAAAGTTGTTGGAGATTTCTTCGGTGATGGATTCCAGACCTTCCATGATCATGCCTTTGCCTGGTGTTTCGTACCAGCGGATGAGAATTTCATCTTCGGGCAGGAAGAAAATGTTGATTTTTCTTCGAACACATTCTTCAAGGAAGGTGAAGTCCAGCTTCAGGACGGCGGTTCCGTTTTCATCTGTAGTGAATTCTCCGGAGGCTGCAATCAGATAGCTTTCCTCGTGGAGGGTAAGCCAGGATTCTTTGAATTTTCCAAGTCCTGTCGGGATGCTGTGCCATTCGCCGGATTCCAGAAAGTTTACGGAGAAATTGCCTTTTTCACAGGCGAATGAAATCTTTTGCACACCTTCCGTCATATTATTGTGGAAAATCTGGATAAACAGCGGGAAAAGACCAATGCTCTGTGGAGAAAGTTCAAAAATTTTGCCATCAAGCTGTTGGGTGAACTGGTAAGGATTCGGTTCAGGAAGTCCTTTCACGTAATTCCAGGTATTCGGTCTGGTGTTAGTACTGTGGCGGAGCCCAGATGGATTTTTTTTCCAGCCGCCTTTTCGGAGGGCTGGAAGTGTCTGAGGCGCGTGAGTGCCGTTTTCAAGCTCGGCAGTCAGGCGGTTCAGGAGTGTCTGGGCACATGGGTTTTCAGGCAGAATATCTGCAGGATGAAAGTTGCGCGGAAAATGCTTGCGGATAATGTTCAGCATGACGCAGTTCTGGAAAAGTTCGTTATTTCCGGCGTTTGTGACGACTACCATGTTCATGTCAGGGTAAACGATTACATTCTGACCAAGCATTCCATTGAATTCAAAGCTGCCCGGGCGGGCTTCCATCCACAGCTGGTAGCCATAGCCGAAAGTACCTTCAATGCTTTCCTTATGCTTGGCGGTGGAGACTTCAACCCAGAATTCCGGGATAATCTGTTGACCGTTCCATTTACCTTTTTGTAGATAAAGCTGACCTAATTTTGCCATGTCTTCGGTGCAGAGGAAAAGTCCCCAGCCGCCTTTGGTAATGCCCTTAGGGCAGGTTTCCCAGAAATAGCGGGTGATTCCAAGGGGAGCGAAAAGCCGTGGTTCCAGATACTCGGTAAGTGACTGACCGGTGCGTTCCGTGACGATGGCGGACAGAACGTAGGTATTCAGGCTGTTGTACTGGAAATTTTCCCCGGGGGTGCCGCTGATGGAAGAATTCAGGTAGCTGGTGAGCCAGTCGTTTCCAGAGACGATCCCGGATTCGTTGAAAGTGACGCCGCTGGTCATTGTGAGAAGATTTTCTACAGTGACTTTAGGGCGGAAAATCTTGTTAAAGGTGTTCAGCTTTTTCTGGAAAATGTCGTAAATGTTCTCGTCCAGAGAAAGCTTGCCTTCCTCAACCAGAAGACCAATTGCCATGCCGGTGATGCTTTTGCACATGGAATGGGTCACGTGCCAGATCCGGCTGCGGTAGGGGGCGAAATTAGCCTCGCAGATGACCTTTCCATTTCGGAGAACCATGAAATGGTGCATGTCTGTATAGTGTGAAGTGTCCAGTTCCCGCAGCAGGTCGGCCAGCATGTCAGAGGAAATACCCTGGCTCTCCGGCGTGGCGCGGGGAAATGGCTGCTCGTATGGTTTGTCAAATGGAAATTTAGGCTTTTGCGGGAAGAAATCTACCCGGCTGGCTCCGTCCGTTTTTCCCAGAATAATGTTTGTAATCAGTTCTGCAACTGCAATCTGTTCTTTTGCCATAAGGTGCTCCTTTCTTTGGGAAAGCGGTAAAGTTGTTGTTAGGGTTATTGTAGCAGTGGGGGACAAGTGTGTCAATAAGGGGTGAAATGGGGAAAATTTATAAAAAATGGTTCTATGGGTTGTATTGGCAGACATAAATATTACTAGAGCCTGTTTGAAAAATCATTCCCGCAATCTGCACGCCCCACTTTGCGGTATATTTTGCCCGAATTCAGTTGCCGTAGCCCGCTACGGCGCCTTCATCCGGACAAAATCTCCCACAAATTGTGACGCACATCTTGCAGAAAGCCTTTTTCAAACACGCTCTAGACCCTGCACAATCATGAAAAGTGCGCAGTTCGCAGAGGAGTTTTTTCAAACATATTCTGGCGGCTGTTTGCTGTGAGCTGTCCGTGCAGTCTGCCGGAGGCAGAAAAAGTGCCCGAAATGGTACAAAGTTAATTGCATTAGGAGACAGCAGCGGTGATAAGCTTTTGGATTTTGGACAGGCATGACAAGAAGGAGGGCCTTTATGAGATTATTGAAAAAATATTTCAACCGGGAAAATAAATTCAGTTTGAAAGAACGTTTCAATATGGTGATGACCGTGGTGACTTGTTTTTTCATGGGAGTGATGAGTGAAAATGGACGGGATATGCAGGGAATAAAGGGACTGATTGATGGAATCGGCGGACTGGCTGTAAGGATGAATGGATGGCTGAGTGTGGTGACTGGCTGGGAGCTGGGCGCGCATGAAGCTTATGAGATATATGAAAAAGGTATAGTGGGAAGATTTTTCCAGGGAAAGATGCTGGAAGGAATAGATGTGGTGAAGCGTGGACAGGCTTTAGTGGAAAGGGCTGGGCTGCGAGGAAGAAGGGGAAATCGGATACGGGATGTTTCACATGAGAAAGGACTGCCTTGCATGGAACGATGGGGGTGCAGAGGCAGTCCGTAGGGGCATAATCGGTTGATTTAATGTAACTATAAAACCTATATTGTCAGGTGGATATGTGATGGTTGGCTCTGTATATAAATACAGTGAAGCATGGTTGGAATGGCTTAAAATCTGAACCGGCAATATTTGAAAAATTAATTGGTAACTGTGAACTATGTTCACGAAAACATCTCGCGGTATAGTATCTGTGGTATAGTTACATTAATTGTTAAAATGAACTGTAATCGGACAGATTTCGCTGTTGGTGCCGACTCTCATGTTCGGACCCCAGATCCCGGCCCCGGAAGTGACAATGTTGTGCATAGTTCCTTTTCGAAGGTAGCCACAGGAATTTTCCCAGAATAGATGGATAATCAGGTTTCCGGGGAAAATCTGGCCGTCATGGGTGTGACCACAAAGGTCAAGGTCAACACCGGCAGCAGCTGTCTCGTCTAATTCTTTTGGCTGATGGTCAATGAAAATAATTGGTTTTCCCTGGTCCAGCGATTCGGTAAGCTGGGCCGGAGTGGCTCTGGAGCCTTCTACTTTTTCACAGCGGGAGGCATCCCGGCGGCCGACAATATAAAATTTGTTGTCGATCAGAACAGATTCATCGTCTAGCAGGTGAATTCCTGCGTCTGTAAGAAATTCTTCCATTCTGGGATCGTTGTAGTTATCTTCTGTTCCGTTGAAGGTGAAACCTGCCAGGATTGGTTCGTTCAGGTCGTGATTGCCCCAGCAGGCGTAAACTCCATATTTGGACTTAATTCCTTTTAAAATTTCTTTTAATTTATCTGGTTTGGAAATGGCGTCATATTCATTATCGAAAATATCACCTGCGATACAGACTACATCTGGATTTTCAGTATTGATCTTTTTCACAATTCGTTTTGCCTGGGCGGTTCCCATGCTGTAGCCGAAATGGGTATCAGCGAGAAGGACTATTTTCAGGGAATCCATGCCGTCAACTGTTTTTTCAACGTTTATCTCATAAGGTGTAGTTTTCACATGGGTTACATGAAGGATTCCGTAAACACTGAGGCTGATGATCAGTATGGTGCAGATCAGGCCTGTGATGACGAAAGTGCTGCGGTGCCCGATAAACGGGGCATGGAATATGTATTTCAGTATCAGACGGCCAAAATCAACGACAGCGATTACCAGCAGAATATAGATGAAAGTTCCGAGAAAATAGTTACCTGTATGCTTGAGAATACGGTGCAGGTTGGCCGGCTTTTTGATGAGAAAGCCGGTGAGCAGGGCTGTTGCTAATATTATGTAAACTCCTATAAAGGAAGCGCGAAATGCCATTGTCTGAAAAAGTCTGTGACAGGCGCCCATCCATCGTATCATCCAACGGACAACGTATGCATTGATCAAGATGTATAGGGGTGCGAGAAAGAGTGCGGCCATGAAAAACCTCCGTTATATTTACTTTGAAAATTAGCAGTTACACGCTTTGTTACCGTGTCTGCGCAACAATGGGTACAGTATACTACGGTTAATAAGTTTTTGCAATTGTGCATATAATAAGGAGAAATGAGATAGACAGGAGAGCTGTTGCTTATGTGGGCAAAGCGAGAAAGATTCCTGAAACCTGGAACATCAGGTATGCCAATTATTTTTAAGCAATGGCAAAGGGCAGGAAATATATGAGAAAATGGTTTCGGAGCTTTTATTCTTCAGGGCTGTTTATTCCATTCATTTTATTACTACCGTATATGTGTACAATTGCCTTGAATGGGGCTGATAAAGCACTTTTACTGCATTCTCCGGGGGTGGAGGATATGGTTCCGCTGATGTTGATGGTACAGATGAAAGGGGATTATGCGGAGGAAGCGGTGAAAGCTCAGGCGGTGATTGCAAGGTCGGAGGTGTACAGGCGGCTGGAGGAGGGGGAAAGTGAAGGAGAAATTCTGGATGAAGTAAGTGAAAGTATCGCAGGGAAAAACAGGGAAAGAAGAGTTGAGCAAATGACAGCTACGACAGAAGATGAAGAGGTGTTATCCTTCCGAATAGCAGAATTAAATAGTGGCAGGAGTTTTGTTGTTGGGTATGGAGGTGTCTGGAAATTACTGAGTGCGGTGGATAAGCTGCAGCAGTATGGAGCAGCGGCAGAGGCAACAGTCGGGCAGGTTCTTACATATAATGGAAAGCTGAAATTAGTTCCCTATCATGAGATCAGCAGCGGTAAAACCAGGGATGGGAAAGAGGTTTTTCACAGTGCAGATTATGGCTATCTGAAATCAGTGGAAAGTAGTCAGGACAGGGAGGCACCAGATTATGTAAACAGTACATATGTGCCTGCCAGTCAGCTTCCTGCGAAGCTGGTGGTCAAAAAGCGAGATAGTGCCGGTTATGTGACTGCGCTGACAGCTGATGGAAACTGGCTTGAGGGTGAGACTTTTCGCCAGGGCATGCATCTGGCTTCCGCAGATTTTTCAGTGCAGAAAGTAGGAAAAATGGTGCGCTTTTTATGCAAAGGAAAAGGACATGGAATTGGATTTTCCCAGTATGGGGGGAATGAGATGGCGAAGAAAGGGAGTAGCTGGGAGGAGATATTGGAGACATATTTTCCGGAGATGGAGGTTGAGGCAGTGATGGAGATGGAGAGGTGAAAAATGTTGCTGAAAATCGAAAAATTACTTTTATTATAAAAGTTTTATAAAACCCCTTGAATTTTTCAAAAAAAGTGTTATAGTATAACACATACTTGATGATATAGTAATTAAAACTACATGATAAAGTTTGCAAAAACATTGCAGCTCAGAGATCAAACTGATTGCTTGCAAAGTTGCTTTGGAAAAGTTCTAGGAGGTGCTATCATGAAATTTAAATTAAAAGATCCGGGAAGTGCGATTACACATGGGATTGCTTTTCTTCTGGCAGCAGTGGGAGCAGCGCCTTTATTGATTCGCTCGTCAGAGTGGAGCGATCATATTCATATTGTGGCACTGGGAGTGTTTATTCTTACGATGATGCTGCTTTATGCGGCAAGTACTCTTTATCATTCCGTTGATTCTACGGCGAAGGTGAACCGCAGACTGAAGAAGCTGGATCATATGATGATCTTTGTAATGATCGCTGGAAGCTATACGCCGGTGTGCCTGATTGTTCTTCATAACAAGATTGGATATATACTTTGCGCACTTGTGTGGGCGACAGCAATTCTGGGAATTGTATTTAAGGCATTCTGGGTGACTTGTCCGAAATGGATTTCTTCTGTGCTGTATATTGGAATGGGCTGGTTGTGTGTGCTTGCGTTCATGCCAATTATTCATGCATTGCCTAAGGCTGGATTTGGCTGGCTGCTGGCGGGGGGAATTATTTATACGATTGGCGGTGTGATCTATGCACTGAAGCTTCCCATCTTTAATGCGAAACATAAGAATTTTGGGTCACATGAGATTTTCCACGTATTTATTATGCTGGGAAGCGCGTGTCATTTTATTGTGATGTATTGTTTTGTGGCGAATATGCCGATTTGATGATATGGTAAGGTAAAATATTTTAGACAAGTTTTTTAATAACTTTTAATATTTAGAGGGAACTGTGACCTCCTTTAAAATTCCATCAGGGCTAATTTTTTCGCCCGGGTTAATTGTTTGATTGCATATTCCCGGCTCATGGCTTCTTCTTTGGTGGCGTAGCCTTCGTAGTAGACAAGAGTTACCGGACGTTTGGTTTTGGTGTATTTGGCTCCGTTTTTGCCGCTGTTGTGGGCTTTCAGGCGCTTTTCCAGACAGTTTGTCCATCCGGTGTAAAGAGTACCGTCGGCACACTGGACGATGTAGGTGTAATTCATGGGGCTCCTTTTTGGGGTGTAAGGTGAAAGTTCTTAATGTTTTACTATGAAAGTCCCGGACGGCAGCCAAGAATGAGCCATGCTTGCATGAGCGAATTATTGGATATCGGACGGGCTAGAGCGTATGAGTAAGTAGGGTGATAGCCCGGATTACGAATGCGGTCGGCAGCTGTGGGAGCGCTATAGGCGCGGAACAGCTGACTTTCATATATGGTGATGTTGCCAACAGGCGACATGTCCGTTTAGGAATTAAATAAATATTTATGTAAAGGAGTATCGTCATGCTGTTAACTGGCTGACAATGCTCCTTATTTTTATAAAAAGCAATCGGTAAGCTGGTATATTATTTGCAGTCCAAAAGAATGTTAGAGTGGGTCCAGGGCTCTTAGCTGCCTGGAAGGACTGGAAAAAAGCAGGTAGGACATAGGCACCGACTGCGGATTTTCCCACCTGCTTTATTATACGTTGTTTTTTTACTTTTGTGAATGTTGATATTTCATGGACTGAATTTTTTTACGGCAGATACGTGATCGGGTCGATTGGTTCTCCGTCTTTTTTCATGGCGAAGTACAGGTTACTGCCTTCTTCGCTGTAATAAATGGTAGGAGCTGCGACATAGCCTATGATGGAACCTTTGGTGACGGTATCGCCTTCAGCAACGTCCAGATCAGTAAGCTGACCATAGATTGCCTGGTAGCCGTTTCCAAGCTCCATGGTGACGGTAGTGCCAGTTTGGGCATTATTTTCAATCGAATATACGGTTCCGTTTACTGCGGAAACTACAGGGGCACCTTCCACTGCTTGTACGGAAATTGCAGGGCTCAGTTTATACTGATCCAGAGTTGGGAAGTAAACACTCTGATCCATGCTGTAATCAATGAGAACATGTCCGTTTACCGGCCACTCCATTAATGTATCTTCCGAGAAGTTGATTTCCGGTCCTTTGTGCAGGGAGATCTGGGCGTTTACGCTGGTACTTTCTCCAATGTCAGAGGAGCTGGAAATATCAGCGGTATCGTTAATGTCAGCAGAATTGGTTAAGTCCACGGTATTGTCAAGGCTTGCCATGTCTGTTGCGGATGAATTATCTGATTCGTTTATCAAAGACTCACTGTCTAGGATTCCGGTATCGGAAATTCCGTCCAGATCTGCTTCTACCATGTTAGTACCTGCTTCTGCAAGGGACGAATCATCAGTTGAGTTGGCTCCATCTGCTTTGGCAGTGTCACTTTCCTTGGTGCTTTCCAATGGAAGCACTTCCTGAATATGTTCTGGTTTGTTTGCAACCTGGTAAGCGGTCACTCCGAGAACTGCCATAACTGCAAGGAGAGCGCCGTTGAAAATAAATTTTGCTGTTCTGTTTTTCCTCATATTCTTTTCACCTCTACATACATTCTGTTCACAGCTGTTGTACCTGTCTGTATTTATAGGGTGTCCAGAAAATTGGAGGTTATTCATTAATTCATGAAAATGAGAAAATTTAAATTGGTGGCACTTATATAAGCGGCATGGTATAATAGGGGAAAACATGTGCGGTGCTGTGAAAAATAAATGATGTCGGCAGCTGTGGGAGCGCCATAGGCGCGGAACAGCTGACTTTCATATATGGTGATGTCGCCGACAGGCGACATGTCCGTTAAAAAATAATTTACAGGGGGTAACTTGTGGTGAAGATTACAGAGGAGCTTTTGCAGAAAGCTGATCAGATTCCGAATTTCTCAGATGGAGTTATTATGCCGGATGGGGATTACAGATTGATTGAGGAGAAGGGACATCTTCAGACCATGATGGCGCTTTTGCCATATCCGGAGAAGGAGATTTGGAAGATGATCCCGGAGAATGATTCGGCACTGTTCTGGATGATCGAGAAGACAGGATGTGTGCTTACAGATTATAATTCAACTGTGGGTATGGTGATGACGCGGTCGCAGAAGGAGGTTTTTGATGCACTGGTTGCCCGTGGGATTATTTCGCCAGAGTATTTTGATATTACCAGGCAGAGGCAGAAGATGCGGGATCAGGGCAAGCAGGGTAGCACTGTATCTGAAGAGAAAACAGAACAGGATTGTTGAGGTATATAAATTCGAAAACTGCTGTACCATTTAATGGACTTTGAAGAGGGGTTAAATGGATACAGCAGTTTTTTTGTTTCTGTTCACTGGCAGATTGCGGGAATGATTTTTCAAACAGGCTCTATCGAGACGTTGACTGCAGCGATAACAAAATTATTGTTCCATCTGTCGTCCAAGAAACCCGGCGGCGGTCTGCGCCAGAAGCTTTTCGCTGGCGCCGGGAATGTCTTTGTCGGTTTTTCCCATGAGGATGACACTGCCGATAGCATCTCCGGCGGCTATGATGGGCTGGATGACCTGGGATGTGGATGGAGCTGGCTGTTCATCCACCACAGGGACTTTGCCACGGTCTTTGGCACTAAGACATTTGGCTTCTCTGTCATTGATAACAGCTTCCAGCTGGCTGCTGATCAATTTTCCAATGAATTCCTTACTTCCCGGACCGGCAGCAGCTACTACCTGGTCGTGGTCGGTGATGCAGGAAAGCATGCCGGTGGAATGGGAGAGGGACTCGGCGTATTCTTTTGCAAAAAGGCTAAGCTCTCCGATTGGGGAGTATTTTTTCAGAATGATTTCACCTTCACGGTCGGTGAAAATTTCAAGTGGGGTACCTTCTTTGATTCGCAGGGTCCGACGGATTTCTTTTGGGATGACCACCCGGCCCAGATCATCTATTCTTCTTACGATTCCTGTGGCTTTCATTTATCTGTTCCTCCTGTACTTTATGATGCAATTGTGGGAAACAATTGACTTTTTTAAACACACTATAGAGCTTGTTTGTTTTGTGGGTTTCCATATTTTGTAGTGTATGGATAGTATGTGAAAATATGGGGGAATTATGCGCACGAGATGAGGTAATTTTTTTGCTCGTGACAATAAGAAGGTATCATATTCAACAGTTTTTGAAAGGCAATTAGGCGAGTATGATTGGTTTACATAACAAAAAAATCTTATGAGTTGCCGGCCAGGTTGTGAACGCTACTTCTTGTGCTTGTCACAAGAAGGTTCGTCTTTTTGTGCATCGTAAAGCGCATTACTGTGAATGGAGTGAGCAGTAACGAACGGTGTTACTGTTCACTGGTAGCATTCCGCGAGGCGTTTTTTGTGAACAAAGTTCACAGAAAACCCGAGAATTGCGGCGCGAAATCATGCGAATGCATGATTTCTGTGCATCGCGAAGCGCGTTACTGTGAACGGAGTGAACAGTAACCGAACGGTAATTTCGGAGAAAATTCATGCAAATTATGTATAGTTTACATATGGAAATTATGATAAAATATATTTATGAAGAAAAAAAAGCTTGTTTTTTTAGCGTTTGCAACCATTGCGATTGCATTATTGCTTGAAGCCGGAATTTTAAAGTATGTCAATGACAGTAATACATACAGGATGTCAAAAGTACTGCTGGATCGTGTTATCACCGTGCTCAATAAAAATGATGATAGTGAAAATGGACTCATCGAATCGCTAAAGGACGATTATATAGTAAGAGCAAAGGCTGTATCCTATATTATAGATGCAAAACCACAGGTGGAATATGATGTAGAAGAATTGCAGAAAATAGCAGATTTGATATTAGTAGACGAAATTCATCTGTTTGATAAAAACGGATATATCTACAGTGGTACTTTGCCAAAATACTATGGCTTCAGTTTTGACTCCGGAGAGCAGATGGAATATTTTAAGCCCATGCTTAAAAATAAAAATCTTACCATGTGTCAGGATGTTACTCCGAATACCGCTGAAGGAAAGGAACTGATGTATGCCATTACATGGAACGAAGCCGGTACCAGAATGATCCAGATCGGCATCGAACCAAAGCGTCTGCTTAAAGAACTAAAGCAAAATGAAATCTCAGCTGTAGTAAGTGATATGCCTGTTTATAAGGGAATCGAAATTTTTGTGGCAGACTCCCAGACAAAAATTGTAAAAGGTGCTACGGATTCCAGACAGATAGGCGTGAAACTGGAAGGACTTGTTGTATCATCTGATAAAAAAAGCGGCGAGACAGATGTCCGATTCATAAGGATAGGTGGAAAACGCTGCAAATGTTTACTCAGTCAGTATGGTAGCTATATTGTTGCTGTAACTATGGACAGTTCCTTTTATCGGCAAGGGAATATTTTTGCGGTTCTCATAGTTGGCGTGTATCTTGTATTGGCTTCCTGCTGTATGTTCTACATGCTTTCAAGAGTTATGAAAGAAAAATATGAAAAAGAAAAACTGCTGTACATATCAAACACAGATGAACTTACAAGATGCTTTAACCGACATGCATACGAAGAAAGGATAAACAACCTTGATCTCCGCGAGGAATGGATATATATTTCCATGGATCTTAATAACCTGAAACATACAAATGATTCTCTTGGACATGCTGCAGGCGATGAACTTATATGTGCAGCGGCCGATTGTATGAGGGAAAGTTTTGGAAAGTATGGAAATGTCTACAGAATCGGAGGAGATGAGTTTGTTGTGATCATCACCGGAAATACAAAGGAATTTCAAAGCATAATAGAAAGCTTTGACCGGCGTGTTGCACAATGGCATGGGAAACTGGTGGATTCTATGACAATCTCATGGGGATATGTTTTCAGTTCTGAGAAAGAATGGGATAACATCTATGACATCGCCAAAGAAGCAGATGAAAGAATGTATAAGAACAAGGAACGCTATTACCAGGAAAGCAAAATAGTCAGACGAAGGTAACAGATTGCTTTTTCCTTATATTTTCAAATATTCTAAATACAACAGAGTTGATTGAAATTCTTTTGGAATAACAAGAACCAGGATGAGACGTGTGCTCAGCCTGGTTCTTGAACTTTTTTGTTTTTATTCCTGACCGCCCCAGAAATCCACGGGCTCGTAGTCCTGTAATTTCGCAAGGAACCCCTTCTGCTGAAGTTCTTCCTGAATGGCATTCAGGATTTCTTCGCTTTCGGCGTCGATGGTGTGGTAGTGGTAGCCGGAGGTTACATTTTTCAGAAGGCTGGATTTGCCGGTACTGATTTCCTCCATGTAGGCACGGATGTCGCGGCGGGATTTGATTCCCATGTCAGCTTTCAGCACGCCGTAGACCTTGTGGTAGACGAATACGTCGCGAATCTGGCCGCCGGCGTCTACGATGGTGCTTAATTCCTCTTCAACCTGATCATCTGTGTGATAAACCTTAAAAACTCTGGAATATTTCCTGTCCTCCTGGAGCAGATAGCCTTTGTTGGTGGAAAAAATGGTGGCTCCGTTGGCACGCAGGAGAGAAATATCCTGGACAATAATCTGGCGGCTTACATTTAATTCCTTAGATAAGGTACCGCCGGAAATGGGATTATTGCTGTAAGATAGGATATTCAGAAGTTGTTTTCGTCTTTCTTCACCTTTCATTTTTTTATCTCCTGTCTGCTGGTTTGTGATGAAAGTTATCTGTTACCGTGTAGAGCCTTTGTCAAACACGTTTTGGGACGTGTTGATGGCGGGAAACAGATGACTTCCATTCTGATAATTGCTGTCGGTGGGGGAGTTCAGCCGAATAGGGTTTACTCCACCGGATGAAGATTCTTCATAGATAAATCCATAATAGGAGCGGAATGTGTAAGTGCTCCGCTTGATACATAATTTACACCCAAACCAGTGAGTCTGGCAATATTTTCTTTTGTTACATTTCCGGAAACTTCAATTTCGGCACGTCCGGCAATGTAGTCGATGGATTCTTTCAGCTGTTCAGTGGTCATATTATCCAGCATGATAATGTCCGCACCAGCTTCTACTGCCTCTTTTACCATATCCAGATTTTCTACCTCTATTTCAATTTTGCGGACAAAAGGAGCGTAGGCTTTTGCCATGGAGATGGCCTGTTTTACGCCTCCTGCGGCACCGATGTGATTGTCCTTGAGAAGAACGCCGTCGGAAAGATTATAGCGGTGGTTATTGCCGCCGCCTACGCGAACGGAATATTTCTCGAAAATACGGTTGTTCGGGGTGGTTTTTCTGGTGTCCAGAAGCTTGATCCCGGTTCCCTCAAGAAGAGCTGCAACCTGGCTGGTGTAGGTGGCGATTCCGCTCATTCTCTGGAGATAGTTAAGGGCGGTTCTTTCCCCGCAAAGGAGCACACGGATATCTCCGTAAATTTTTCCCACAAGCTGTTTATTTTCTACATGGTCTCCGTCTTTTACATAGAATTCAGCTCTGGTGGATGGATCCAGAAGTGTGAAAACACGCTCAAAAACCTGGAGTCCGCAGATGATTCCATCTTCTTTGCAGATAAGATCTACAACGCCTGGGGTGGGATTGGGCATTACGCTGTTGGTGGATACGTCTTCGCTTGTGATATCTTCTTTTAATGCGCTTAAAATGAACGGATCAACATTTAATCCGAGAGTTACCTGATCATACATATAAAAATTCCTTTCTGCCTTCTGGATTTTGGCCAAGGGTGATGGCCTGTGTGGCAAGATGGTGATAAGTTTCGGCCAGGGTCTGAATGTCCTGGTATGGGGTGAAGTCTACGTGGGAAGCAAGGTAATCAGCAACTTCGATGGCATTCTGGGGTGAAGCATTCTTAAGATCGTGCTCTGCCATATCCTGCGCTGCCCGTCTTGCGAAAACAAGGCTTTCCAGCAGGGAGTTGCTTGCCAGGCGGTTTTTGCCATGGACACCGTTGCAGGCAGCTTCTCCTACTACATAGAGATTTTCCATGGAAGAACGGCTCTGATAATCCACTTTTACGCCGCCCATGAAATAATGCTGTGCCGGAACAACCGGGATACATTCCTTGAAAACATCATAGCCCATTTCCCTGCAGTGTTCAACAATGTTTGGAAAATGGTGGCGAAGAGTTTCTGCCGGGATGGTGCGCAGGTCTTCCCAGACAAAGTCGGTGCCGTCTTTTGCCATCTGTTCGTGAATTTTCTGGGAAAGAAGATCACGGGGCAGCAGCTCGTTTACGAAACGGTTCATGTTTTTGTCGTAAAGTCTGGCACCTTCGCCACGGACAGATTCGGAAATCAGAAAGCTGCGGTCTTCCGGATGTTTGGTGTAGAAGGTGGTAGGGTGGATCTGCACGTAATCCGGGTTCTGCAGTTCAATATTATGCTTACCTGCAATAGCAAGTGCGTCGCCGGTAAGGTGGCGGAAGTTGGTGGAATGTCTGTAAAGTCCACCTACCCCTCCGCTGGCCAGAACGGTATAGGTTGCAGTAACGGTGTCAAGGGAACCATCTGGACGGCGGATCACAGCGCCGTAGCAGTGGTTGTCTTTTTCCAGAATATCAACCAGGGTGGTGTATTCCAGAAGTTCTACATTGGAAAGCTTCTGGACTTCGCGGAGCAGGGTGCTGGTGATCTCTTTTCCGGTTACATCCTCGTGGAAAATAATACGGTTGGTGGAATGGGCGCCTTCTTTGGTGTAGGCAAGACTGCCGTCTTCATTTCGCTCGAACTGGGCACCGTAAGAGACAAGATCCCTGACAACCTCCGGGGAGGTTTTAATCATGATCTCTACGGATTTTTTGTCATTTTCGTAGTGTCCGGCTTTCATGGTGTCTTCAAAAAAGCTGTCATAGTCGGACTGTTCTTTCAGCATGCACATGCCGCCCTGGGCGAGAAAGGAATCGTTACTGGTAAGGTCGGACTTGGTGATGACGGTGATTTTTTTGTCGCGGGGAAGCTGGAGGGCACAGTAAAGACCGGAGCAGCCGCTTCCTGCGATGAGGATATCTGTTTTCATAATTGATGGTCCTTTTTTCGTGGATAAATTTAGTGTACAGAGAAATTTTGCAAAAGTAATCTGAAGCGCAGGCTTATGAAATTTCTCTGTGAATGATTACAATGGTGCGTGCGGATTCAAATTTTCCGAACGACATGCCCTGTAGTATATCACTAAACTTTACAATTGACAAGATAGCTGTAAACTTTTTTGTTGACAGTGAGGACGGCAGGTAATATAATCCTAAGAAAATGTCCGAAAAGAGTGGAGCTATTAGCAGCCAATGAGGGTAAGAAGATATTTAAGAACACATTCGGGCATACATGGAAAATTAAAGTTCCGGAATAAATGAAAACACAGGAGTGAAAAACGATTATGATGACAACAAGACAGCTGCAGGATGAAATTCTGCGTTTAAAGAAGGAAAAAGATATCTGCATTCTGGCGCATGCATACCAGAGCCATGAGATTCTGGAGGTAGCAGATTACACAGGTGATTCTTATGGACTGAGCCAGCAGGCGGCTAAGGCTCCGCAGAAGAACGTGCTGATGTGTGGTGTAAGATTTATGGCAGAAACAGTAAAAATTCTTTCTCCGGAGAAAAAGGTTTACCTTTCCAATAGCGGCGCAGGATGTCCAATGGCAGAGCAGCTGGATGTGGAGATGCTTTCCGCACTGAAAGAGTCCAATCCGGACTATACAGTTGTAGCTTATATTAATACCACTTCCGAACTGAAAACGATTTGTGATGTGTGTGTAACTTCTTCTTCTGCGTTGAAGATTGTGAACAATATCGACAATGACAAGATCCTGTTTATCCCGGACTGCAACCTTGGCGCATGGGTGGAGAAGCAGGTTCCGCAAAAAACGTTCAAGTTCGTTCACGGGGGATGTCCAACTCATCTTAGAATGTCTGTAAGAGATGTGAAAAAAGCCAGAGCCGCTCATCCGGAAGCGAAGTTACTGGTTCATCCAGAGTGCCTGCCAGAGGTTTCTGCAATGGCAGATTATATTGGAAGTACTACCGGAATTATGAAATATGCCGAGGAAAGCGATGCTAAAGAATTTATTATCGGCACCGAGAACAGCATTGTCCAGCATCTCCAGTACGAGTGCCCGGACAAGAAATTTTATCCGCTGTCAAAGGACTGTGTATGTCACAATATGAAACTGACTACATTGATGGATGTTTATAATTGCGTCTGCGGTCAGGGCGGAGAAGAGATCAAGCTGGATGAGAATGTGAGAGTGAAGGCGAAGGCTTGTATTGATACGATGTTGACGATGGGGGAATAGAAAATTTATCTTTTAAGATAAGCAGAAATTAGAGATGATTACTAATTGTAAAAAAAGAATACAACTGATATAATTATATTTGGGTGCTACCATAACGGTAGGCGGTTAGTCCTTCGGAAGAGGGACTGTGACCCTCTGATTACATAGAAACCCGGAAGGGAATCAAACGGAAAGGAGGGCTAAGCCAATGAGTATTTTGGATTTTATTGCAGTAATGAGTTTTGGCATTACTTGCTTTTGTGCTGGATACACATTCGGCAGGGATACTAATAAGCCACAAAAATAGCCGCCCCGGTCCGAGAAACTGAGCGACTACTTTGTGTATACATAAAATCGGACTAACCGTCTATCAGTAGCACCTTTTTTATACTAATTATATTATCATGCTTTTAATAGAATGTCAAAAAATTTTACAGGAAATATTTATGGCAAAAGCAAAAGAGTTACTGTTCACTCCGTTTACAGTAACACGCTTCGCGATGCACAGAAATCATGCTTTGCATGATTTCGCGCCGCAACTCTCGGGTTTTCTGTGAACTTTGTTCACAAAAAACACCTCGCGGAATGTTACCAGTGAACAGTAACGCAAAAGACTATAGTTACAGGAAACTTGTAAAAAAACTGTTAAAATGGAAAAATAACCTAAAAATGAAGGAAATAATTGGTAGTAATTACATATTGCAAATAGAGTATGGTGAGATATATTATAAGCACATCAGATGAATTTAATAATAAAAAAGAAATATCTGCTAAAAAAATGGAGCGTATCTGTTGAAAACAAAAAAATGGTATGATGAATTCAATATATTTGCAAAACGCTCATGTCTATTGTTAGACAGGATTTTCGTAGTAAATTAAGTGGTGAAAAAGGAGAAAGCATGAACACAGTATTAGAAAAAATCAGAAAAATGGGAATTGTACCGGTTGTAGTAATTGAAAATGAGAAAGATGCAGTGCCGCTGGCAGATGCTCTTTGCAATGGCGGACTTGCCTGCGCAGAGGTAACTTTCAGAACTGCAGCAGCAGGAGAGGCTATCCGTCTTATGAAAGAGGCACACCCAGAGATGCTGGTTGGTGCAGGAACCGTACTCACTGTGGATCAGGTAGACCGTGCTGTTCAGGCTGGCGCTGAATTTATTGTAAGCCCTGGTTTTGACCCGGAAATTGTCGATTACTGTATTAAGAAAAAGATTCCGGTACTTCCAGGCTGCATCACACCATCTGAGGCGGCACAGGCAGTACGCAGAGGACTTTCCGTAATCAAATTTTTCCCGGCGGAGCAGGCTGGCGGACTGGCATTTATCAAGGCAATGGCAGCACCGTATACTTCCTTAAGTTTTATGCCAACAGGCGGAATCAATCCAGAGAATGTAAAAAAGTATCTGGAATATGACCGCATTTTTGCCTGTGGAGGAAGCTGGATGGTAAAAGGCAAACTGATCACAGAAGGCAGATTTGATGAAATTGAGAAGCTGACCAGAGAAGCAGCAGAAATCGTAAAGGATATAAGAGGATAATAAAATGGAAAAAAAATTTGATATGCTGGCATTAGGCGAAGTGCTCCTTCGTTTATCACCAGAAGGAAACGAACGTTTAACCCAGGGCACCAGATTTGAGAAACAGCTGGGCGGGGCAGAATTAAATGTAGCTGTTGGCGCAGCCAACCTGGGGCTTACTACAGGTATTATCTCCAAGATTCCATCTCATGCCATTGGAAATTATGCGAAAAGGGAGATCAGAAGAAACGGTGTTGACACGGATTACCTGGCTGGAGATGACAGTGCAGATTCCAGACTGGGAATTTACTATTACGAATATGGCGCAGATCCTCGTAAACCGCAGGTGGTTTACGACCGCAAGTATTCTTCTGTGAATAAATTATCTTTAGAAGATTTTCCAGAAGAAATGTATGAAAATACAAGATGCTTCCATACCAGCGGAATCACCTTGGGACTTGGCGGTCCGGTAAGGGAAAATGCTATTGAAATGATGAAAAAATTCAAAGAAAAAGGTGCATTGATCTCATTTGATGTAAATTTCAGGGGGAATTTGTGGACCGGAGATGAGGCAAGAGACTGCATTACAAAGATTTTGCCCATTGTAGATATCTTTTTCTGCTCAGAATCCACAGCTAATCTCACATTTGGAAAAACAGGGGATATAAAAGAAATCCTGAAAAGTTTTTCTGATGAATATGATATTGCTGTAGTTGCAGCAACCCAGAGAATCGTGCACAGTCCCAAGTCTCATACTTTTGGTTCTGTAATCTATGAGAAAAAAACAGACAGCTATTATGAAGAAAAGCCTTATGAGAAAATTGAGGTTGTAGACAGAATCGGAAGCGGAGACGCTTATATTTCCGGTTTCCTGTATGGATTATTAAAGGAGAATGGAAACTGCCAGGCTGCGCTGGAATATGGAAATGCAGCCAGTGCTATGAAAAATACCGTCAGTGGGGATATGTTATGGACAGACCCTCAGGAAATGCAGCAGACAATCGAGATGCATCACAATATAGGGCAGGATTTTGAAATGAAGCGTTAGAGCCTGCTGCTTGCCCGGTACATACATAATAAAAGGCTGTTAATGCTTGTGATAAATGATATGATACCTCTAAAGTAGACAGATTAAATATAAAAATCTGTTACTTTGGAGGTATTTTTCATGCCAAAATCAAAACATTCACCTGAGTTTAGAGCTAAAGTATCGCAGGAATATCTGGATGGTATAGGTTCTATTCAGTTCCTTGCTGATAAATACAGTATAGGATATTCAACACTAAAAGGATGGATTAATGAATATCAAATTCATGGGATAGCTGCATTTTGTCATCCATCGAATAGAAATAGAACTTATTCAAAGGAGTTTAAACTCCGATGCGTAGAAGCAGTTCTAAATGGAGAAGGGACTGTTGACGATATCATCGCTAAATATGCAATATCTAGTCGTTCTGTTTTGCGAAGTTGGATTAAGGTGTATAATGCCAATAGAGAGTTCAAGGATTATAATCCAAAACGGGAGGTCTATATGGCAGAGGCACGAAGAAAAACAACACTTGAGGAACGAAAAGAAATCGTTAATTATTGCATCAACCATAATCGTGACTATAAGAATACAGCTACAAAATTCAATGTTTCTTACGGTCAGGTCTATTCTTGGGTAAAGAAATATGATAGTGATGGGGAATCCGGATTAACTGACAGACGCGGTCAACGTAAAACAGATGATGAAGTAGATGAATTAGAACGTTTGAGACGTGAAAACTTACGACTAAAGCGTCAGCTGGAAGAAAAGGATATGGTTGTTGAATTGTTAAAAAAAGTGAAAGACTTCGAAAGGATGTGAGGCTGGGTAAGGTTCGTCATGAATCAAAATATCTTGCGATAGAATATTTTCATACAGAGAAAAACTGGAGTATTGGATGGATGTGTAAACATTTGGAGGTCGCAAGAGCTGCTTATTATAAATGGCTACACCGTGAAACACCTGAGGATGAAATGGAAAACATCAAACTTGCAGAGCTCATTAAGGAGTATGATGAACGCTTTAGTCATATCTTAGGGTATCGGAGAATGACTTCTTGGATCAATCATTTTAATCAAACAAAGTACAGCAAAAATAGAGTTCACAGAATTATGAAAAAACTGGGAATCCATTCCGTTATACGAAAAAAGAAGAAAAAATATAGGAATGCCAATGCAGATGAAACAACACAAAATATATTACAAAGAGATTTTTACGCAACTGCACCCAATCAAAAATGGGCTACTGATGTGACTGAATTTAAAGTGCCAGGTAAAAAAAAGAAGTTGTATTTAAGTGCCATTATAGATCTGTATGATAGATATCCTGTGTCATATGCTGTTAGTGCCAGAAATGATAATAAATTAGTATTTAAAACTTTTGATAAGGCAATTGCGTTGAACCCCTGTGCAAAGCCGATTTTTCATTCAGATCGGGGATTCCAGTATACCAGCAAAATGTTTAAAAAGAAACTTGTAAAACAAGAAATGAGACAATCCATGTCTCGGGTTGGACATTGTATTGATAATGGACCAACAGAAGGTTTCTGGGGAATTATCAAAGCAGAAATGTATCAGATGTACGAAATAACTGATGAATCCTCATTAAGATTTGCAATAAAGGATTATATAAGATTTTATAGTGAAGAACGTCCACAGGATAGGTATTGCTGCAAAACACCCCTAGAAGTACGTCAAGAAGCACTGAAATCTGACATACCAGTAGAATATCCTATTCCAGAAAACAAACGAATTAAAAAATATAAAGAGAAATGGTGTGCATAAAAATACCTACACTCCAAAATGAAATGTAGGTATTTTTGTCGCTTACCTTTAGATATTTCACCTGTCTACTTGACAAGGGGCATATCAAAAAGGGCTGGCTGTATCTGTCGGCTCTTTTTTTCGTAGGTCTAAATTACAGAAAACGATTTTATGTATGTTGTCTGCAGGTAATGATTCGAGGAATACATTGCTGTGAAGCTCATGAATAGAAAGTTTATATGAGTCAGAAAGGGAGGAATTTATGAAAGCTCCTGATTTTTACTTAAATAATTACATTGCTGATGAATTAAGAGCAGCTTTCGATAAAGAAGATGTATGTATCAGTTACAGTGGAGATTATGAACCGGAAACTTTGAATCAGGTTCATAATTCCTGCGAAATTCTTTTTGTAGAAGAAGGGGAAGCGGAGTATCAGGTTAACGATACTGTATATCATGTGGAAAAAAATACAGTTTTAATCATAGGTGCCACTGACCGGCATAAGTTTACGTTTACAAAACTGCCATATATTCGCTACGGGTTGACTTTAATGCCATCATTTCTCCAGAGTCTGCCCATAGTGAGCGGCTATATGAATGTTTACCAAACCCAGATTCCGGAAAATGCAGCTAAGCTTGTGAATTTAGAACCTTCCGTTTTTCAGAGAATGATAAAAATCCTCTGGGAACTGCGGGATGAGTGGGAATCTGGTGAAGAAGGCAGTGATATGGTCTGCGCCTTGGTGATGGAACTGACCATTCTTTTGAAACGGCAGCTGCAGATGAAAAGCCAGGAAAGCAGCGGAACTTACAAGGCCATGAATGAGCTGAAACATTACATTGACACGCATTACCAGGAGGACTTAAGTCTTAGCAACCTCAGTAAAATCTTTTATCTGCAGCCAGGCACCATCAGCAAAAATTTCCGTCAGATATGGGGAAAAAATATCAACCGCTATATTAATTCCGTGAGGATTACCAACGCAGTGCGCATTCTGGATAAGTCAGATATAAGTATTACAGAACTGGCAGAAATGGTGGGATACGAAAATGTAAATACATTTTTACGCCAGTTTAAGGAAAAAATGGATGTGTCGCCTCTGCAGTACAGGAAACGTAGGCAGCAGGCAATGGAAAGAATGCATACCAGAGAAATGTTTTCGAGAAAAGAGAGGGGTGAGGAAAATTGGAAAATTTAAACGAGTTTTTGAACTGTTATAATGAAAAAGACCATTCTATAGCATTAAACAATCGGAATATTTATGTGAGCTATAGTGGAGATTACAAGGGAAATCCCATTAATCACGTGCATAATTCCTGTGAGCTTCTGTTTATCGAACAAGGAGGCGGCGAATACAAGATCCGTGATCAGCAGTATCATATTGAGAAAAACGGAGTTCTGATCATAGGCGGAACTGATCCTCACAGCAGAAGGTTTACCCAGGTGCCGTGCATCCGCTACGGACTTACAGTTCTTCCGGCATTTCTCCAGAGTCTGCCGGTTATAAACAGTTATATGAATGTATATCGGACCCACAGCCCGGAGGAAGCAAACAAGCTTCGGGGAATTGATGATGTGACCTTTAACCGTATGGTTTCTATTATCTGGCAACTGCGAGAGGAAACAAAGGACAACGGACAGGGAAACGGAGATATGGTCTACGCTCTTCTTCTGGAGATGACCATAATCCTGAACCGACTGCTTCAGTTAGAAAAACAGGATATCAGCGGTATGTACAAAACCATGAGTGATATTAAGAATTATATTGATTTTCATTATGCGGAAAATCTCAGTCTTGAAGAATTAAGCCGTATTTTTTATCTCCAGCCAAATACCATCAGTAAGAATTTTCGTAAGACTTTTGAAAAAAACATCAACAGCTATATCCACTCTGTGAGAGTAAGTAATGCAGTAAGGGTTCTGGAGAAGAATGATATCAGCATTACAGAATTGTCAGAAGTGGTGGGATACGCCAGCGTAAATACTTTTTTGCGGCAGTTCCGGGAGAGTCTTGGAATTTCACCACTGCAGTATAAAAAGCAGTTTGAGCAATATAAAGAGGACGCGGGTAAAACACGGCTAACATGGGATATTCGGGAAAAAAAGAAGTATTGATATACATATCCAAAAAATGATGATTTTTATTCGAAAAATGGTGAGAAAAATGGTGATAATCTTGCTATAATAGCATCATCAACATAAACAAGACGGACACAAGGAAACATGATTAGCTGCAGCAAAATGTTTCGAAAAAAACTAAAAAATCACGAAAATTTGTACAAAAAGCAAAAACAATAAGGAGGATTTTTATATGTTAAAGAGAAAAATTGCACTTGCTATGGCTGGCCTTATGGCAGTGTCTGCTTTCCCGATGAATGTTATGGCGGAAGAAAATGGTGATAAAGTTAACCTTACAGTTATGTGTGCATATGCTAGTGAGGACCCACACGGACAGTACGTATATCAGTATGCTGACAAATTCATGGAAGAGAACCCAAACGTAAATATTGAGATCCAGGCAGTCAGCTCAAACGATATTTACACTAAACTGGCAGCTATGGCTACTTCTCCAGATGATCTTCCAACACTGTTCTTCACAAGTGCTGACCAGGCGCCTACATTATATGATCTGGGACTTATGGAAGACCTGAAGGGATATCTTGATGATGAAACTCTTGGAGCATTTGCAAATGGTGTTGTAGATGCCTGCACATATGATGATACAATGGCATTCTATCCCATCGACGTACAGCCGCTGGCGATGCTTTATCGTACAGACAGATTTGAGGAAAAAGGACTTGAAGTTCCGAAAACATGGGATGAATTCTTAGAGTGTGCAAAAGCTCTTACAGAAGATTCTGACGGTGATGGTGAAGTTGATCAGTGGGGATTTTCAATGGTTGGTTCCAACAACAGTTCAGGACAGAGCCGTTTCATGTCTTATCTGTGGAGCAACGGATGCAACCTTGTAACAGACAATGATGGAGAATGGGTTGCTGATCTTGGGGATAATTTCACAGATCTGCTTAAATTCTGGACAGATATGAACAATGAGTACGGTGTTGTTCCTACAGGTATCACAGAAGTTGACTATGCTACAGCAGCTAACTACTTCGCAATGGGATACACAAGCATGATGCTTACAGGAAGTAACGCAATTGGTGTTGCTTATGCAAACAACGAAGAACTGAAAGGAAAAATCGGTTCCTTCCCGATTCCTGGAGATGCAGCTGGAACAATGTTAAATGCTGAAGGATATGCACTTTGCAGTTCCGCTTCTGACGAGCAGAAAACAGCAGCAGTTGATTTCCTGAAATTCTTCACAAATAATGATTCTGACCTGATGTTCTGGCAGTCCAGTGGAAAGATCCCGGCTACAACAGAAGCTCAGAAAGCAGAATACATCACAGGCGATGACTACAAAGGATACCTTCAGACAATTGAGAATGGTTGTATCGCACCTACTACATTTGCTGGTATCAGCGGTCTGAAGAGCCTTCTTGGTGACGCTTACTCATCTGTATTCAGTGGTGAGGCTACTAACGAAGAAGCAGCTGACACATTTGCAAGCGAGCTTGATAACCTGCTTGAGGACTACAACTAAAAAGACTTATCTGATCAGTCAGATAGAACCTTGAATTTGGGCTGAGGGGAGAAAATATCCCCCCTCAGTTTTTCTATACTCAATTTTACTCAATTTTACTGAATTTTTAATACTTTTTAAGGAGAGGTGCATAAAATGGCGTCGATGACAAACAAAAAGAAGACCTCGTTTAAAAGAACCGAAAAATATCAGCGCACAGGCTACAAGTTTATAGCGCCGGGCCTTCTCATGATGGTGCTGCTGATTATTTATCCGATGTTATACGGGGCATACTTAAGTTTTTATAATACGAACCTTGTAAACAAATGGAAGTTTGTAGGATTTAAATATTATCTGGAAGCTTTTACAAAGCCTGAATTCTATACTTCCGTACTTTTAACCTTCTGGTTTATGATCCTTGTAGTTGCCGGACACTTCGTCATTGGATTTTTACTGGCATCTACATTAAATAAGAAATTTCATGGCAGAACAATTTTTCGAGTAATTTTCATGCTTCCATGGCTTTTCCCGGAAACCGTAATTGCTCTGCTGTTTACCTGGATAATGAACCCAATGTATGGTGTACTGAATAGTATCCTGAAAAGCTTGGGAATCATTTCTTCTAACGTATCCTGGCTTGGATCCGCGAAATTCGCATTCCCGGCTGTAGTAGCAGTTTGCATCTGGAAAGGTTATCCTCTTGTAATGACTATGATCCTTTCCGGACTTCAGAGTATTTCACATGATTTATATGAGGCTGCTGAAATTGATGGCGCAAACAAATGGCAGCAGTTCCTGCATGTAACTGTTCCAGGATTGAAACCGGTTATGACAACAACCTTGATCTTGGATAGTGTATGGTGGTTCAAACAGTATACACTGGTTTACACAATGACCGGTGGCGGACCTGGTACAGCAACCAATCTGATCAGTTTGAACATTTATGGTACAGCGTTCAACGATCTTCGATTTGGAAAAGCTGCAGCCTGGGGAATCATTGTATTTGTAATTTGTTACCTGATCAGTAAGCTCTATAGGATGGTGTTGAAAGATGACTAATGAAAAGAGAAAAATCTTAAATGGAACATTACGATATGTGTTCCTGATAATTATGGCACTGTTCGTTCTGGTGCCGGTTCTGTGGATGGTTTCTACAGCATTTAAGACAGAGGCGGAGACATATTCTCCTACACCAATCTGGATTCCAAGTGAGATTTCACTGGCTTCCTTTAAAAAATTCTTCGGAATCTACAATTTCGGATCAATGACAATGAACAGCCTTGTTACCTGTCTTGGTTCCATGATCATCTGTACTGTATTTTCCTGTCTTGCAGGTTACGGTGTAACCAGATTTAACTTCAAAGGAAAAAAATCTTTCCTTGGATTCCTTCTGGTAACTCAGATGTTCCCAAGTGTTATGCTGGTAGTTCCGTTCTATTCTATGTTAACAAAATATCATATGACCAATACTTTGTTTGGTTTGATCATTGTTTATGCTGCAACAAATATTGCGTTCAGTACCTGGATGATGACTTCTTATTTCAAAACAATTCCAACGGAGCTTGATGAGGCAGCACGAGTTGATGGAGCAAACAGCTTCACGATTTTCTGGAAGATCATTCTTCCGCTGGTAGTTCCGGGAATTGCTGCAGTTGCGATTTTCGTATTGATCAATGGATGGAACGAGTATATGTATTCTTCCGTTTTGATTTCAAAAGATGCATTAAAAACACTTACAGTAGGAATCGTGTCCTTGAATACACAGAACCAGGTGCACTGGAATGATATGATGGCTGCTTCTTCTATGTCATGTCTTCCACTTATCATTTTATTCCTGTGTTTCCAGAAATACTTTATCGCCGGCATGACAAGCGGCGCAGTTAAGAGTTGATAAATTTAGGAGGAAAGAGATTATGAAAGCCATTACAATCAGAGACATTAAAGCATTTGTAACAGCACCTCATGGAAATAATCTTGTAGTAGTAAAAGTAGAAACTTCAGAGCCGGAATTATACGGAGTTGGCTGTGCCACTTTTACATGGCGCTACAAAGCAGTTGTAACTGCAATCGAAGAGTACCTTCGTCCATTCCTGATCGGACGTTCTGTACATGATATAGAAGATATCTGGCAGTCCATGATGGGAAGTTCTTATTGGAGAAACGGTCCGGTTTTGAACAACGCATTATCCGGTGTAGATGAAGCACTTTGGGATATCAAAGGTAAACTTGCAGGAATGCCGCTGTACAGCTTATTTGGCGGAAAGTGCAGAGAGGGAATCGCTCTTTACCGTCATGCAGATGGAAACAGTCCGGAAGAAGTTGAGGAGAAGATTCATGCATTTATGGAACAGGGATTCCGCTATATCCGCTGTCACATGGGAACTTATGGTGGAAACTTCGACGGAACTATCCAGAACATGGTTCATCCGGAGAATGCACCGAAAGGTGCTTACTATTCATCCAGAACTTATATGCAGAGCGTTGTCAAATTGTTTGACAGAATCCGTACAGATATTGGCTGGAATCTGGAAATTATGCATGATATCCATGAGAGACTTTCTCTGGCAGATACACTGAGTTTTACAAAAGAGCTGGAGCAGTTTAAACCGTTTTTCATTGAGGATGCACTTGCTCCTGATCAGGTTGGCTACTTCAAATATTTGAGAGAGCAGACCGCAGTTCCGCTGGCAATGGGTGAGTTATTTACACATCCGCTTGAGTGGAAGACAATTGTACAGAATCAATGGATTGATTTTATCCGCTGTCATCTCAGTGACATCGGTGGATTAACACCAGCAAGAAAAGTTGCTGCATTCTGCGAGCAGTATCAGGTTCGTACCGCATGGCATGGTCCGAACGATCTTTCTCCGATTGGTATGGCAGCACAGATGCATCTGGATCTTTGCAGCCCGAACTTCGGTATTCAGGAGTTTGCCGGATTTAATGAGGCAGAGGAAGAAGTATTCCCAGGATGCCCACAGGTTCGTAATGGCTATGCATACTTAAATGATAAACCGGGAATCGGCGTAGATTTCGATGAAAAAGCTGCGGCAAAATATCCGGCAATCGATATGGATTTCAGCTGGCTCTTCAGCCGTCTGGAAGATGGAACAGCTGTAAGACCGTAAAGTGATTTAAGCCGCCGGGTTTCTGCTATGGCAGAGACTGGCGGCTTCATGTGGTTATATTCAAACAAAGATGTTGTCAGCTGGTGGCATCACCAAAACGAAAAGGAGAATAAAAATCATGACAATCGAAGAAAAACTGGAAAAAATGGGTTTAACACTTCCACCTGCACCTGGAAAAGGTGGTGTTTATGCAAGCGTAAAATCTCTTGGAAATAACTTTTATTATATTTCAGGCTGTGGCTCCTACATTGAGGGAGAAGGTCCGCAGGGAAAACTTGGACAGGATCTTACAATCGAGGAAGGCCAGGAAGCTGCAAAGAGAACTATTTTAAATTATCTTTCCGTGATCAAGGCACACATCGGAAGCCTTGACAAAGTAAAATCTTTTGTAAAAGTACTTGTTTTTGTTGGCTGTACACCTGATTTTTACGAGCAGCCGCAGGTAGCAAACGGAGCAACACAGCTTTTGGTTGATCTGTTTGGAGAGGAAATCGGAGCGCCTTCACGTTCTGCAATCGGAGCAGTAGCTCTGCCGGGAAATACTCCTGTAGAGATTGAAGGCATTGTACAGATGGAGGACTAAATACTTTTTCCAGTAATCAGAGAGGATGGCGGAATTATGGATATACTGATCAAAGGTGGTCTGATCGTTGATGGAACTGGGGAAAAGCCTTTCTATGGGGACATTGCAATCGATCGTGATATGATCACTGAAATAGGAGAAAACCTGGATGCATCCAAGGCAAGAAAAGTTGTGGATGCCAAAGGACTTACCGTGACACCGGGATTTATTGACGGACATACACATTCGGAATTAAATATTTTGAAGAACAGACAGCATCCCAATGCTCTTTATCAGGGGATCTCAACTGTAGTGACAGGTCAATGCGGTCTTGGTTTTGCACCGATGAAACCAGAGCAGTTTGAAGATTCCATCAAAATTAATTCCGGTATTTTTGGAGATTACAGACATTATCTGAAAGGCTGGACAACCTTCGGGGAATTCCTGGACCAGCTGGATGGTTCCGGTGTAAATGTGGCAGCAAACGTATCCCACAATGCTATCCGTCAGATGGTAACCGGATTTAAAAATGTAGTATGGAGTGAAAAAGAGCGTCGTGAAGCCCAGGAAGTGATTCGCCAGACTATGAAGGAAGGTGCAGTGGGATTTTCCGTCGGCTTATCTTACTATCCAGGTGGATACAGCGATACGGAGGAACTGATTGCATTGTGCCAGATTGTACAGGAATATGATGGGCTTTTCTGCGTACATCAGAGACTGGATGACGGACAGGTTCCCCTTCGTCCAAGATATGAAGCGGCTGAAATTGCGAGAAAAACAGGGGTAAGGCTGAACATGCTCCACTATCGTACTGGCAGTATGGAGGAAGATTACCGTACTCTGTTTGAGCCATTTAAGGACATTGAGGCTGCTGGAAACAAAGTTTATTACGAATATTATCCATATATGGTTGGTGCAGGACTTGTACTTGCGCTGGTACCTGGATGGGCACAGCAGGGGAGCTATGCAGAGATTATGGAAAGACTTACATCCAAAGAACTGCGAGGCAAACTTCTGAAAGATATGGATGAGAGACATAAATATTTCTTTGGACCAGATCAGACTGCAACTGTTATTCTCACAAAGGATCCGTATAGCCGCGATCTTGGCAAGACTTTTGCCCGGATTTCTGAAGAAAACCATGAGACATTTTCTGAGACAATCATTCGTCTTCTGGTGGAGAATGAACTGCAGGTTGGTTTCGCTGGTGTGGAAAATCAGTCCGAAGAGCTGAAGAAAAAGCTTTATGACGACCAGTACAAGCTGTTTATGGATGACCGCTACACCATCGGAAGTGATACGATTCCTGCTGGAATGCTTTGCCATCCACGTGGATTTGGTTCTTTTGCAAGGATCATTGCCTATATGAGGGAAAGAAATGTACCGGTTGAGTATATCGTGAAGAAATTAACATCTATGCCGGCAGAAATGTACCATTTGGAAGGACGTGGAGTTCTGAAGGCTGGAATGAAGGCAGATATTTGTCTTATGGATTATGAAAATGTGAAAGATCAGGCGACCTTCGAGGATCCCAGACAGCGTGCGACAGGTGTGGAGGCTCTGTATATCAATGGTCTTCCGGCTCTTGAGCATGGCAATATTACAGGAATTCTGGCAGGACATGCCTTAAGAAGAGGGGAAAAATAAACATGAGTGAGCATACATCTTTTTATGAAAAAATAGGGATCACTCCTCTGATCAATGCCAGTGAGACATATACGAATCTGGGCGGATCACTAATGGATGAAAGAACCGTAGAAGCTATGCGCCAGGCGGGAGAGCATTTCGTGGATTATCCGTTGCTCCTTAAGAAAGTAAGTGAGCGGGCAGCGGAGCTTACCAATAATGAGTCCGCTTTTGTGACAACTGGGGCAGCAGGCGGAGTAATTCTTTCCGCTGCTGCTGCAATGTGTGGACCAGATGAAAAGAAGCTGGATCAGTTGCCTCATGTGGAGAGTTTTGAGAAAAATGAGATTCTCATGTTTGATGGAAAGTTTCGGGAGATTATTCCTTATTGGAGACTTACAGGTCTGACAGGAGCAAAAATTGTTTCTGTTGAGCCAACTGTTGAAGCTATGGTGAATGCGGTAAATGAGAAAACAGCTGCGGTATTTCTTTTCCCGGCAACACTATATGAGGAGGGAATCCCCACCTGCGAGGAAGTGATCCCGGAATTGAAAAAGACCGGAGTTACCATTGTTGTGGACGCAGCTGCACAGCTTCCGCCAAGCTCTAATCTCTGGTATTATACGAAGGAACTTGGTGCTGATCTGTGTGTATTCAGTGGTGGAAAGCATATTCGTGGACCACAGAGTACGGGCCTGATCGTGGGACGAAAGGATCTGACTGAGGCCTGCCGTATGGCTGCAAGCCCCAATGCAAGGATCGGACGTGCATTTAAGACTGGAAAAGAAGAACTGGCTGGTTTTATTACGGCACTTGAATTGTTTGTCACAGAGAAGCCAGAAGACGGATTTGCCCGTCAGGAAGCTCTTTTGAAGAAGCTGGAGGACAAGCTTGTGAGCCGAGAACCTGAATTGAAAATGGAATTCCGAAATGAAGGACGTCTGGGAACTTATCAGCCGCTGCTTCTGGTGACACTTCCAGAGGGAAAGACTGCCGAGGCCTGCAACAAATACACCAGAGCGTTGCCGCAGCCCATTGATATAGGTGTTTATCCGCCAGAATTCCGCATGCCGGAGAATGTGATATTTTTAAATGCCTATAATCTGAAACCGGGTGAGGAAGATTTGGTTGCAGAGGGTGTACTTGGATATCTTGGAAAATAAAATTATGTAAATTGACAATAGCCGGAAGGGGATGAGAGAATTCTTCCGGCTGTTTTGTGTTGCTCATTTTGGGTTATTGTTTACGAGAATCGGAGTATAAAAGTCTGAATTTATGCGGATAAATTGATAAAACTATCTGGAGGCGTATAATAAACTTATGTTTTTGCACTATTGAGAGAGTGATAGAAAATGCATCTGGGAAATGTGCAAGCTGTGATCATGGCAGATTGCAATTATCTGAAACAGACGAACGATACAAAGGGGCATGAATTTGGAGATATGCTGTTGCAGAGCGTGGCAGATGGAATTAAGGCAGTATTGCCGGAAAAATGCATTGCCATGCGTGTTGGTGGAGATGAAATTTTTATGGTTTGTCCACATACTTCCAAGGAAAAAGCGGAGGTGCTGGTTCAGAAAATGAAGGAGCAGATGGTGAAGCGCAGTGATGAGATACTGCAGGTGAGTGTTTCCTTTGGCATCAGCACTGTGGAGAATGGGGAAGCGACCTTCGAGGAAGCTTATGAGGAAGCGGATCAGGAGATGTATAAGGAGAAGATGGCATCCCGGGTCGGGAGAGAGTAAATGGAGGAGACCATCGGTTGGCAATATTTTGTGGCTACCGGTGGTCTTGTTCTTGTAAAGCATTCAGATGATAGTGTATAATGAAGTAATAATTTAAGGCGTAGCATCAAATTATTACGCTACGCAAACGTAGCCGCAGGCGGAGTTCGCGGTTCCACGAGAATTAATTTGAGACGTAGCATTTGAAAGCGAGGGTGAGGTATGGGACAGGTTATCAGTATTGGAAAACAGGATTATGTTTCTTTAAGAGAAAACCACTATTTTTATATTGATAAAACGGATTTCATCAGGCAGTGGTGGAAAAATGCAGATGATATTACCCTTATTACCCGTCCGAGGAGATTTGGAAAAACACTGAATATGAGTATGTTGAACTGTTTTTTTTCAAGAAAGTATGCAGAAAGAGGAGACCTTTTTGAGGGACTTTCCATTTGGGAAGAGGAGAAATATCGCGAGCTGCAGGGAACCTATCCGGTGATTTTTATTAGCTTTGCAGATGTGAAGCAGAATAATTATGAGGATGCGGTTCAGAAGATTAAAAATATTATTGTGGATGTGTATAGACAGCATCGCTATTTGGAACAGCAGGAGTGCTTTTCTGAAAGCGAGAAGCAGAATATATTGTCTGTCACGGAAGAAATGAATGATGTGACAGCACAGGATGCGCTGAAAAATCTCTCCAAATACTTAAAATTATTATATGGAAAAAAGGTTTTGATTTTTCTGGATGAATATGATACGCCCATGCAGGAAGCGTATATACATGGATATTGGGATGAATTTATCGGATTTATGAGGGGGCTTTTTAATGCAGCCTTTAAAACAAATCCTTATCTGGAAAGAGCGGTGATGACTGGGATTACCCGTGTGTCAAAAGAATCCGTATTTTCGGACTTAAATAATCTTGCGGTGATTACGACTACATCAGAGCAGTATGCAGATTGCTTCGGTTTTACAGAAGAAGAGGTCTTTTCAGCCTTAGATGCGTTTGGAATGTCTGAGAAAAAACAGATAGTAAAACAGTGGTATGATGGATTTATTTTTGGTCAGAGGCGGGATATTTACAATCCCTGGTCAATTACGAATTATCTGAAGGAAAAGAAACTAAAGCCATATTGGGCGGCAACAAGTTCTAATGCACTTATCAGCAAATTAATCCAGACGGCTTCGGCTGACATGAAAAAGCAGATGGAAAGGCTTTTAAATGGAGAACTGATTACTGTCAGCTTTGATGAGCAGGGTGTATTCAGCCAGTTAGAGCAGGATGAAAGTGCAATATGGAGTCTGCTTGTGGCAAGTGGGTATTTGAAAGTGGAGGACGTGGAATATCGGGGAATGACGCTGGAGCCATGGTATCATCTGGATATAACAAATCTGGAAACGGTAAGCATGTTTTCTAATATGTTTAAAGGATGGTTTGCTCCGGTAGCATCAAATTATAATGAATTTATCAGAGCCTTACTTGAGGGAAATGTTAAGGCTATGAATCTGTATATGAATGATGTTGCACTTGCAACGTTCAGCAGCTTTGATGTTGGAAAATATGTCTCTGAGAGAACACAACCGGAACGTTTTTACCATGGATTTGTGCTGGGGCTTCTGATAGAAATCAGAGATCGTTATGCTGTTCGTTCTAACAGAGAAAGTGGTTTTGGAAGATATGATGTAATGCTGCTTCCCAAGAGCAAGCGGGATAATGCAATTATTTTGGAATTTAAGGTGCGTGAGCCAGATTCGGAAAAAACACTTGAAGATACTGTGGAATCTGCACTCGATCAGATAATAGAGAAAAAATACGATGCAGAGCTTCTGGCACTGGGGATTACACAGGAGCGGATCAGGCATTATGGGTTTGCGTTTGAGGGGAAGAAAGTTTTAATAGGATAAATGGAGAAAGGCGATATAATGGTTTAATTCGGTTTACAGCCAGAATTAAACCATTATATCGCTTAAAGCAGCCGGAAGACCTGCTCGGCAGTGGCAGTCATATTGTTTTTTGCAGTGGCAGGATCCATAGCCTCCGCAAGTGTGCAGACATTTCGTAAAATTGGAAAAAAAGCATCAATTCCCTCTTTATTGCAGGCGGCTGCTTCCTTTGTGACACTTCCGGCAAATGCGATAACCTTTGCATGATACTTTTTTGCCAGCTTTGCTACGCCTACAGGGGCTTTTCCCATGGCTGTCTGAAAATCCAGGCGGCCTTCGCCGGTGACTACCACGTCTGCATCAGAAAGTTCCTGCTCCAGTCCTACAGCATTCAAAATCAGTTCGATACCAGGTGTCAGCGTCGCACCCAGGTAGGAGAGAAAGGCGAAGCCAAGCCCTCCGGCCGCACCGGCACCAGGGGTATTGCAGTAATCCGTTCCCAGAGCTTGGGAAGTGATTTGCGCAAAATGTGCCATATCTTCATCTAATTGCTTTTTCTGATTTTCTGTCACACCTTTTTGCGGACCGTAAACATATGTGGAACCAATTTCACCGCAAAGAGGGTTATTCACATCGCATGCCACCTGAATATGAGCTTCTCTTAAAAGCGGATTCAGGCCGGAAATGTCGATTCTGGAAACCTTCGCCAGTGCCTGTCCGCCTTCGCCTGCATCCACATCATTTTCATCCAAAAAACGTACGCCAAGAGCTTTTAACATACCGATGCCGCCGTCGTTGGTGGCGCTTCCGCCGATTCCAATGATAAAATTGCGGCAACCCTTCTGGAGGGCATGGTTTATCATTTCGCCCACACCGTAGCTGGTAGCAAGAAGAGGATCCTTTGCATCATCTGGAACCAGTGTGATTCCGGCAGCGGAAGCCATTTCCATGACAGCGGTATTGCTGTCTTTCAGATATCCATAATGAGCCTTGACCGGAGTGTGCATGGGTCCGGTGACGGTCAGATCGATCCGCTCTCCGTTCATGCCTTCGATCAAGGCGTCCGTAGTGCCCTCTCCGCCGTCTGCGAGAGGTTTTACGATGACTTCTGCATCCGGCTTTGCCCGAAGAACTCCTTCCCTGATGGCCATTCCGGCTTCTATTGAGCTTAAGCTTCCCTTTAAAGAATCAATTGCGATGACAACCTTCATATGAAAAAATCCCCCAAAAAATAAATGGTAAAATATGTTGCGAAAAGATTCTCAATCTTATGTCTGTTTAAAGAATAGACCGCCTGGATTGTGGAGTCAAGTAGAAAAAAGCAAGAATTTTTGTATGGAGTTTTTATCAGATAATGATAAAATAGTAATATCTGTCTAGAAGGGAAAATATACATGGGAGGTTAAGACAATGAAGATAAAAACAGTTGCAGTTCTTGGCGCAGGTGCGGTTGGGTCTTATGTGATATGGGGGCTTTCCAGGCGGAAGGATATCCGGCTGGGAGTTCTTGCAGAGGGTAAGCGTGCGGAGAAATTGAAAAAAGGCTGCACGATCAATGATGAGGTTTATCATCCGGAAGTATGGACACCCCAGGAAGCAAAAGGGGTAGACCTGCTGATCGTGTCTTTGAAATATGGAGCGCTGCCAGGTGCAATGGACAGCATCCGCCAGGTTACAGGAGAGAATACCACGGTCATGAGTCTTATGAACGGCGTGGACAGTGAGAAATTGATTTCCGATGAAATTGGAGCTTCCCATGTGATCTATTCGGTAATAAAAGTTGCTTCCCATAAAGAGGAAAATGGATATTGTTTTAACCCGGAAACCACCATTGGCATTATTTTCGGAGAGCCTTGCGCACCCTATGACAGTGAACGTGTGCAGGCCATTGAGGCTCTTTTTGCAGATACAGGACTGCATTATCGCTCTACAGAATATATCAGGGAAGAAATGTGGAGCAAATTCCGGCTGAATGTATGCAATAATCTGCCCCAGGCAATTCTAGGGGCAGGAGTTGGCTGTTACCAGGACAGCGTTCATATGAAAGCAATCAGCGACGGACTTAGAAGAGAACTGGAAGCCATTGCTTCTGCAAAAGGAATCGATATAAGTAAGGCTGCTGCATCCTCTGGACATGGAAGTGCCGTTCCCCCATCAGCCAGATATTCCACACTGCAGGATCTGGATGCGGGACGCCATACGGAGATTGATATGTTCTCAGGCGCGTTGGTCCGCATGGGGCGGGAACTTGGGATTCCTACGCCGTATAATGAATATACCTACCATATGATAAAAGCTTTGGAAGAGAAAAATGATGGGAAGTTTGACTATAGCAAAGAGGATGGAGAAGTAACCTGTTCCAGGTAAAGAATTACAGCTATTGAGAGGCGTAAAAATGAACAATAAATGGCTTGATTTTGCAATCCGTATTCAAAGCATCGGCTGCACTCTCTTGTATCCACAGAGGCGGCTGGAGTCGAGAAAGCACATGAAGAAAAATGACGACATTATTGCATTTGTTAAAACAAAATGTTCGTAGTTTTTTGAGTGATTATAGAAGAATGGAAGAGACTGGAAATTTGAATTCTGGTCTCTTTTTTTATATCTTCAAATCTGTAACAAGGTGTAAATATTTAGATATGCTCATAGAAGGGAGAATTGGAACCAGAGCAGGTTCGGAACATTATGGACAGCATGATAAGAAAATTGTATGACATGGAACTGGAAGAACAGGGACGGAGCGACTGGCAGAATGGAAGCATTGCAGAAGAGGGGAAAAGATATCTGAAAGAACATTTTTTGCTGGATATTTCAGAATATGATGTGATCATAGGATATCGGGCGGATGATTCTTATTTTTCGTTTGCACAGGATTTTGTGGCAGGGGTAATCTCGTTACAGAAGCTTTCGGAAGCTATGCAGCTTGGGAAACTTGGTGAGCAGATTGTGTTGAAAAGTTCGCAGGCATTTGAAAAAATCCAATATGTAAAAAGTGAACCGGTTGACATGCAGGCGTACTATATAAAGAAAATAGAGCGGGAGCGTGCCGCCAGAAAAGAATATCGAATGAGTAAACGACAGAAAGCAGATTTAAACGAACTGTTTATATTGGATATTATGCGAGAGGAAATGGAAAATGATGATCCACGCTTATTCTGAAGATTATTTGAATAATGCACAAAAAATACTTGGAGATATGATGGATTATGCGGTAAATACGTATGAGTTTTCTCCGAATCAGTTTTATGAGATGTTTCTGGTATCGGATGTGTCAATGCAGTTTCAGACAGGAAATCCGACTTATGTGGCAGGAAAGACCGGGTGTGAACTGGTAAAAGAAGTAATTCGGAAATCAGGTCTGTTGATTCCAGAACTGGAAGATGAAATGTATCTGGATAAATCTCCGGAGTACTGGTGTGGTTGGGCACTGGCCTATTATCAATGGTACACAGGGCGAAGCTTCATGAAAATCTATCATGCGGTCTCAATCGAAGAGATTTTAAACATGTATCCAGTTTATCACGAAATGGATATTTCCAGATTTGTAGAAACCATAAATGAAAAATGGGATCAGTACTATGTGGAAACCAATTTGAAGCGGCTTCGGATGTTATCCGGTCTGTCCCAGAGCGAGCTGGCAAAGAGGAGTGGTGTGGCACTTCGTCAGATCCAGCTTTTTGAACAGCGTCAGAGGGATATCAACCATACAAGGGCGATTGATGTGTTAAGTCTGGCAAGAGAAATCGGCTGTAAAAGTGAAGAACTGCTGGAAATTTAAAAGATGTAGTAATACGAAAAAAGGGGATGTGAAATAAGTCCCCGCGCCGCAACTCTCGGGTTTTCTGTGAACTTTGTTCACAAAAAACACCTCGCGGAATGTTACCAGTGAACCAATGGTATTTAGATAATGCAAACAATACTTGATGAAATTCCATGTTAAACGATGCTGTAGGCTTCAAACATAGTTGAAAGCTTGATTGCCAGTAAATAAACTATTTATTTTCAACGACAAATAAGATGATGTGATTTTATTAAAAGGAAGAGTTTCGCCGGCGGATATGAATATGGCGGTAGAGGAAGCAAGAAAGTTTACACTGGATATATGTGAACAGTTTTGGTAAGGTGAAAGATTTAATTATTTAAAGTTTTTGACTTTAAACCCTAAAAGTACTTGCGTTTAAGGGTTAATATGGGCTATACTATTATGGTATCTGTCCGGGAATCAGGCTGTTGTAGATGACGTGAGCAGCATGTATCCCGGATGTTGTGAGTATGGAAGAGGGTTTAAAGTATGATAGTTACTCTGATTGAGAAAGTATATAGTTTTCTGTGGGGAGATCTGGTGCAGATTCCACTGCCGGGCGGCAGCACTCTGGGGATTTCGCTTCTGATTATATTACTGATTCCTACAGGAATTTATTTTACGGTTCGGACGCGTTTTCTGCCGATTCGCCTGTTCCCGGATATGGTGCAGGCACTGGTTGAGAAGAAACAAGAAAAAAACAGTCTGTCTTCATTTCAGACACTGATCGTTTCGACGGCAACTCGTGTCGGTATGGGAAATCTGGTCGGTGTTGTTGCGGCAATTTCGGCAGGCGGCGCCGGTGCGGTTTTCTGGATGTGGGTGACGGCAATTATCGGTTCATCAACAGCTTTTATTGAAGCGACACTGGCACAGCTTTATAAAGAAAAAGATCCGCTGTACGGAGGTTACCGCGGCGGTCCGGCGTATTATATTCATGCATATGTAGAAGAAAAACAGAAGAAAAAGAGAAACAAAGTGGTGATTTCTGTGTTGTTTGCAATCTCCGGTCTGATCTGCTGGTGCGGTATCAGTCAAGTGATCAGCAATTCTGTTGTTTCTTCATTTAAAAATGCATTTTCCATTCCGCCGATCTATATGACGGTAGTACTTGTTGCTGTGGCTGCTGTGATAGTGCTTCGTAAAGATGCGACAGTTAAGATCCTGGATATGGTAGTGCCGGTCATGGCGGTATGCTATTTTGCAATCACGATTCTGATCATTGTGATGAATCTTGGAAGTTTGCCGGGTGTTTTTGCAAGAATTTTTGAGGAAGCATTTGGATTCCGACAGGCAGCAGCCGGCGGTTTTGGTGCAGTCCTAATGAATGGAATCAAACGTGGACTGTTTTCGAATGAAGCAGGTTCCGGATCTGCTCCGTGTGCGGCAGCAGCGGCAGAATGTGACCAGCCGGTCAAAGCCGGATTGGTACAGGCGCTCGGGGTATTTGTGGATACGATCGTGATCTGCAGCTGTACAGCATTTATCATGCTGCTTGCGCCGGAAGAAAAAGTTACAGGACTTTCCGGAATGGATCTTCTGCAGACAGCAATGGAACATCATCTTGGCCGTTTTGGTGTGATCTTTATTGCGGCGACGCTGTTTTTATTCAGTTTTTCGACGTTTCTGGGCATCCTTTTTTATGCGAGATGCAATGTTGCATATCTTTTCGGAGATAACTGGGCTTCACAGACTGCATACAAAGTACTGGCGCTTGTGATGCTGTTCATCGGCGGCCTTGCAGCATATACATTTGTGTGGGATCTTGGTGATGTTGGAATCGGACTGATGACGATCTTTAATATCATCATTCTTTACCCACAGGGTGAGAAGGCTCTGAAAGAACTGAAAGAATACGAAAAAGAAAAAAGAAAATGAAAAACACAAAGAGGAAGCATTTGAAACTATGTCTGTTGTTATTGTTTATGGTTCTGGGATGTTTTGCGATAACCAATGTCAGGACGACAACGGTGCAGGCATCATCGCGGACGTTCAAATCAAATGGCAGAACCTATATGGAAAAGCATAATGACAATACACTTAATACGGTATTGTATCAAAAAGTTTCCGGACGTTACAAACAGGTTGCGAAATCGTCAAGATATCTCATCTACAGATTTTCTTATGGAAAGAAATTGTATTTTTCAAGTGCTGACGATGAAGGAACAGGTATTACCTGCACATATACGAAAGGCAAAAATGGATTTAAACTTGAACGAAGCAAGATGGTACTGACAGAACGCAGTGGAAGATATGCAGTCGGATATATCTGTATGATCGTGTATACAATTTTATGATCCCGTTTGTGGATGTTGTTTACGACGGGGATGATTATGAATTTGAAATTTCCCTTGAGCCAAAGGATCCGTGCTGCTTTGGATTTAAAGTAGTATATCATAACGGTTCATTTTTACTCCTGCAGAATATTGAGTCAATAGACATCTCCTGTGTCCCGGGAATGGAATATATTGAAAACGATGAAGAACTGTATGACCGTGAACCGTTTACGGTAGAAGTTGGAAATACAGAAGACATTGATAAAATCGCAGATATTCTCCGTGAGCTTGGAGACCATTATCTGGAAGAAGATGTAGCATCTATTCCGTTATCACTCACTGCTTATATGAAAGTCACATCTTTTAATCCAGTTGTATATGAAGTTTGCTACATGGATAAAGAAAGAAAACAGAGGACAGTAGAAGAGGAGAAACTTCGAAAAGAAGCAGTACAGGAACTTCTGATATACCAGGGGTAATTTTCGAACATTTTTTGGGGATGTGAAAAAACTCAATCGAGTTTTTTCACATCCCCTTTTTTCACGTTCAAATATATCAGAGAAAGGAGCTATGCCAATGGATTTTTCATGGGAGCTGTTATTTGAGCTGCTGGGTAAGGTTGCAGATACAATCGGTAATGTTCTCGGCGGTACAAAGAAAGATTAAATTAAGGTAAATGCAAACAGGAGGTGATGAAACGTGGGAAAACCTACGGTAATGCAGGAGGTACGGCAACTCTATTGTATTTATAAGATACAGCTAAGAGAAAGGAAAGCACCTGTATATCAGCAGATCAGCGGTACAGGGCAAAGGCGCTAGAGAATGATAAAAGAGGCTGAACGCTATCTGGACTATGCGCGGGTTGATTGGGAGTATAGGAAATGAGCTAAAAGTGATGGAGAAGAGAACAAAAAATATTTTCGAGTAAAGATCAATCGAATACCACCATATTACCCTATAAACGCAGCTTACGACTTTGAAGAGGATGTGTGGGCTTACTCAGACAAGGGAGCAGAAAATAAAGTAAAAGGGCAGTATAAGAAATGTTACGGAAGCCATGTTATAGAAAAAGTTATAGAAGTGTCTAAGGCTGATTTCCGTGGAGACAAAAAAGTTGTGATGTAAGAGAAGAAGAGAAAATTCTATGTTCAATTACTACTGGGGATGTCGAAATGAGGTATTAATCGACATCCCTTTTTGGGGTGCTAGAACAAATGAAGAATTCTAAAATTTATGAATGGAATTGACTAAGAAGTTGAAAGTATAGACATTAAATGATATAATTTTCATATATAACAACAGGAGGTGCGTATTATGTTTGCTATGCAGGAAACTATCAGACCATCAGCGGATTTAAGAAATCATTATAATGAAATCTCAAAGCAGTGCCGTGAGGGAAAAGAAGCTGTTATCATAACTGTAAATGGAAGAGGCGATACAGTGTCTCTGTCCTATGAAGAGTACAAGAACATGAAATCAAGAATAGAATTGCTTGAAATCCTTACTGAAGCAGAAGATGATGTAAAGAATGGTCGCGTTGCGCCAATCAGTGAAACTTTTGATGATTTACGTGCTATGCTGCAGGAGGGCTGAGTTTGAAATACAATGTTGTTCGTACTGATACCGCAGATGCTGGTCTGCGAAAGATTGTATTATATATTGCACAAAATTTCGGCAATGATGTGGCACTGAAAAAGTTAGACGAAATAGAAGATCGTATACGACAGCTGGGAGAAAATCCAGATCTTGGAATTGATCCAAGATACCTGGTATTAAAGCGTCAGGGCTATAAGGTATTGATTCTTGAAAAAGACCTTGTATTTTATAAAGTTAATGAAGCCCGAAAGGAAGTTATTATATATGCTGTCGTAGACCAGAGACAGGATTATTTGAACATTATCCGAGGGCTGTGAGGCAAACGCCGAAATATAACTGACCAAGTAAGTCAATTAAGGTTCGCCTTCGGACAGAAGAATAAGCGGTGGGAGTACTAAAATGGATTTGTGCACTTGAAGCGTGGAAACTGTCTTGATTATGAGGCGAAAATATCACAAAAGTAAACATAATTTTTTGTGCAAAAGGTAGAAAAAGTAGAATTTTGTCGATTTTTAGCCGATTTTCTTCATTTTTCCTGTTTTCAGCACCTTTTGGCAGCAACGTCATTTTAAATTGACCTATAATCGCTCCCAAATTGACCTATCACATCTGAAAACCACCGAAAATGTAGTAAAAATCAGTAAGCCAAATAAGGAAAAAATCACCTTTCAGAGCCACGAAAAAGCGTTTCAGAAAAAATTTTAAAAGTCCCAGAAAGCCAGTAATTACGCGGCTTCCGGGACTTTTATAATACGAAAAAAGCACCTCATCTGAGGTGCTCCACTTAGCAGGGCTACAAGGATTCGAACCTTGAAATGACGGAGTCAGAGTCCGTTATACTTTTAGGCTGGAATGCCCATAAAATAAGGGCTGGCGGAGGTGTCCAGATAAAATTGACCTATGGATTGACCTGTTTTTATCTGTTTCAGTGTAATTGCATTAAAAGCAAAATAAGTGGAAATATTATAGAAAAATATGCTATACTGAGAAAAAGAGAACACGGGAACCATTTATCAGTAAGGAAGTGATTGTATGCCAGAAAATGTAAGTAGTATTATATATAAATTTTCCCAGGAAGTGAAGCGTATGCTGGGTGAAAAGCTGACAAAAGTTATTGTATATGGTTCATATGCCAGGGGTGATTATCGAGATAATTCTGACGTAGATATTATGATACTGGTAAAATTGTCTGACGAGGAAATCAGAGCTATTAAAAATGATATTTACGATCTGGCTTTTGATGTGGAGATGAGCACAGGAATTGAAATATCTCCGGTTATCAAAAATGAAGAACAGTATGAATATTGGGTAGATACGTTACCTTTTTATCGAAATGTGAGAGATGAGGGGGTAGTAGTCAGTGAGTGAAAAGAAAGTTGATTTGTGTATATATCGCATGAGAAGCGCAATCGAGACGTTGGGGGTATCTGCGTTATGTCTGGAAAGTCAACATTATAAGGATTCAATAAACCGTAGCTATTATGCCGCTTTTTATGCGGTGAAGGCGGTTTTGGCTTTAGAAGAGGTAGATTTTAAGAGACATAAAGATGCTGTTGCATATTTTAATAAGACATATGTTGCAACAGATATTTTTCCAAGAGAAATCGGAAAAAAGCTGGGAAGATTGAAACAAGAGCGTGAAACTAGCGATTATGATGACTTTTATATTGCATCCGCCGCAGATGCGACAGAGCAGTATGCAGCAGCTGAGTTTATTATCACTGAGGTAAAACAGTATTTGGATGGGCAAAATGTCCAATATTAAGGAAGCGGGATATAACTGCAACAGGAATAAGATTGATTAGAGACTGGAAATTTGAATTCTGGTCTCTTTTTTTATATCTTCAAATCTGTAGCAAGGTGTAAATATTTAGATATGCTCATAGAAGGGAGAATTGGAACCAGAGTAGGTTCAGAACATTATGGACAGTATGATAAAAAAATTGTATGACATGGAACTGGAAGAACTGGGACGGAGCGGCTGGCAGGATGAAAAATTACTGTCAGAAGTCAGAAAACTTCTGGAAAAGAACAAGGCTTCTATCCAGGTGGAAGATAAAACTGGACGAGAAGGCGTTGATCTGGCATTTGCGATTGCTGAGATAGGAGAAGAAATTGGGTTTACACAAGGATTCAAGTGTGCCTTACAGCTAAGAACAAGAGCGCCTGTATTCGTGAGATGAAAAAGAAGGAAAACGAATGGAATAACATAAAAAATGGACTGCACATTGATTCTACGGATACGGTCGTAAGCTTATGCTATCGTCATTTGGAATACCAGGTATCAAACAACGATTTAAAGGGGAAATCCATAGACCGCAGAGAGTGTACGATTGAAAATCAGATCAGCGGATATGACTTAGGATATCTCCAGGCGCAGCAAGTAACTCCGATAGATATTGAAACCCATGTGAAACTGCTTATTTCTGAAAATAAGGTGGGCGCGTCTTCAATCGGAAAAGTCGTAGATGTACTGAATGCGGCTTATGAATGGGCGATTCGCCAGGGGGATATGCAGCAGAACCCAGTGAGATTAGTAAAAACAGAGCTGTCCAAGAAGTTGAAGAAGCTCTCCGTAAAAGGGGCAGATGAAGCCGATGTAGTTGCGCTATCGGATGAGGAAATAAAGCTTTTTGAACAGGAGGCTACAGAGCTACATGCAAATGGGCACGAGAAGTATCCTGCTGGCATGTATTGCTTGTTATTACTACATACAGGTATGCGAGTGGGAGAGATGATTGCTCTGCGCTGGCGAGACTGGAAAGGAGACTATCTGGTGATTGAGAAGTCTGTTTCGACGGCCAAGAACCGGAACAAAAAGTCAGAAGATGAGAACAATTATATTTCTCTGGAAGGTAACACAAAGAATCAGAAAGCGCGGAATATTCAGCTTAACAGGGAAGCAAAGTACATTCTGTGGAAGTTAAAGCATAGCCGGGAAAGCTGTGAGCAAGATGATCTTATTGTCCCTACTAAGACTGGTAAGATGAATACAGCCAGTAATCTGGAACATTGTATGAAGGTGATTATGAAGAATGCAGGGCTTGAAGATGTCAAAGGAGGACTGCATATTTTCAGAAAGACATTTGCCACCAAGATGTATGAGAATGGAGCCAGGGTAGAAGAGATTGCTGCTTACATAGGCGATCTGCCCTCAACAACGCAGAAATACTATATTGCGATCAGACGTAAAGTAGTGGCTGATGGGGAAACGCATCAGATAGTAAAATTACCGGGAAGCAAAGCTGGTGAGGAACCAGTTGCATAAATATAGGATTTACGATAGGAGGAATAACATGAAATACGGCGAAGTTTATATTATTACACCACTTTACAACTTTTTCATAAAAAAATATCGTACAGGGCTTTCTGATGTATAATGAATTTGGCACAAAACATTACAAAGGAAAGTGACCCTGTACGACAAAAACATTATACAACGAAAAAACACTGATTGGTAGACTTCATCAATATTTTTTGATTTATTTTGAAACTTTTTTTGTCCCGACAGCAGATACCTTATTTCTGTTGATATTATCCATACTGACCTTAGAATCCGCACATTCCATCCGGTTTCTATATCAGCATTTTTTATCCGGAATAACGGAGAAATCACTGAATGTATTTTATTATGCATGTTCCTATGCAAAGATTGATTATTCCAGATTTATGAACACCACTGTCAGGATTGCTTTGAAGCTGATACCAGATTCATTGCAGACGCAGCCTGTATTTCTGTGTGTGGATGATACGATGGTATCTAAATTTGGCACAAAATTTGAAAATGTTTCAAAACTGTTTGACCATGCCGCACACAACGGTTCTAATTATCTGAATGGACACTGCTTTGTGAGTGTCATGCTCTGTGTACCTGTCTGGAATGGGGATAAAGTATCTTATCTTTCCGTTCCTCTTGGTTATCGTATGTGGCAGAAAAAAGAGTCTAAACTGGAACTGGCAGCCTCCATGATCCGGCAGGTTATGCCTGAATTTCACAGCAAAGATCATGTCATCATCCTTTGTGACAGCTGGTATACAAAACAGAACCTGGTATCCATCATTGATGAATATCCGAATCTGGATCTGATTGGCAATGCAAGGATTGATTCTGTCATGTATGATCTTGCACCTGCACAGACTGGTCGTCGGGGACGTCCTGCCAAACATGGAAAACGTCTTTCTGTTGAAACAGATTTTACGTTTTCCAATGAAAAGATCGGTGATTATGATACCGGTGTCCGCCGGGTTCTCACTAAGATCTTCGGCAACAGGGAAGTCCTTGCCTATGCCACCGCCACAGAAAAAGAACATGATACAAAACGGCTATTTTTCAGCACCATTTTCCCAGAAGATCTGCAGATTTTCTGTGCATGGCAGGAAAAAGCACCATTGAACGAGACCGGAAGTGACCGTATGAAATACATTCCACTGTTGCTATATTCGTTTCGCTGGAATATTGAAACAAGCTACTATGAACAGAAAACGTTCTGGTCTATTTGTAACTATATGGTGCGAAGCTGCAAAGGGATTGAAATGCTTGTCAATCTGATTAACATCAGTTACTGTGCCATGAAGATTCTGCCCTATCAGAACGAACATTTTTCTAAGTACCGTACAAAAAGCGTACAGGAGTTTCGCTTTGAATTAAGTCAGGGCATTCGCAGCCAGATATTTTTTGCCACTTTCGTGAAAAATATCGAAACACATATAAAATCAAATGCTATGACAAAGGCCTTAAAACAGCTGATTCATCAGCAAGTCTATCATTTATAAAGTTGTAAACTGGTGTGAAATTAACAGAAAAAGCAGTAAAATTAAGGTTTTGAATGATTTTGATTGACATAGGATATAAGCTGTTTTCTATACCAGGACGAACTCCTAAGCGCTAGCTGTGGATTCGATTCACGCATGGGATGCTGGTATGAAAGCGAAATTGTGTTGGTTGTTTATAGAAAGGTCGAATATGATTTTTGATAAATACAGGAAAAGAGCAAGTGTGTCGGCTATTATAGGCTGGGGCACTTGCTCTTTTCCTGTACATGCTATGAGTGGATGCAGAGGAAAAACTCAGGCTTGGTCGGAATGAAGATGAGGAGTATCGATCAATTCAAACTTGTTTAGGTCTCCACGGTATCTGGCAAATGCATAATCGAGTACTGTACCATCCGCTCTTCTGGAAATATTATGAAAACATAACATCGGGGTATTGGCATCTACCTGTAAAAGATGGATATCTTCGGCGGAAGCATTTGCAGCAGAGACAATGGACTTCGTCTCGTGGATACAGGATTCTGACCGGGTCATAAGCAGTTCATATAAAGACCGTACAGTAAAATCTTCACTTAAAATAAAAGCGCAAAGAGAATAGGGCAGGTAATTCTGAATTGTGACCATAGGTACGTTGTCAGAAAGTCGCCTGCGAAACATGGAGATCAGTTTTTCACCTGGTTCGATACCTAATTTCTTTGCAAGGGTCTCATTGGCAGGAACTACCTGAAGATTAAGCAACTCAGTAGAAGGTGTTTTATTCTGTCGGCTGACCTGCTGATAAAAAGGCTCAAAAGAACGGATAAAGTTCTCAGAATGACTGGTATTATTGGTTACAAATGTTCCCTTGCTGGCAATACGTTCCAGCCAACCTTCTTTAGATAAATCTGAAATTGCCTGACGAACAGTTGAACGGCTTACGTGAAAGTGTTCCACCATTTGCATTTCGGTAGGGAGACAATCGCCCTCTTTTAAATTCCCTTTTTTGATCTCTGAAAGGATCAGAGACTTTAATTGATAATAAAGCGGAACAGGAACCGTTTTATCAATATTCATTTCTAATAAATTCATAACTGTACTCCTATAGAAAGTGTATTTATACGAACATGGTGCAGGAGCAAGTTGTAGAAACAAATGTCCGTACAAAAAACAAATATATAATGTATACATACATGATACATTATGATTATTTACGTGTCAACCAATTGTTTTGACAATTATAACCAAATATCATAATGAAATATTGTGCAATTGTATTCTGCGTTTAGTGTTGACAATGGTCGTACAAAGTGTTACATTACAGATACAAGGTACGAATGTTCGCACAAAACAAATAAACAAAGCAGAACAAATGAAAGAATGGGTTACAGAAATGAAGATACTTTGTGTAGGAATGATGGTATGCGATACGATAATTAGCCCGGTACCAGATGATGTACTTTCAAAAGATTCTGTAATGATTGAACCACCGGTGTTGTCCTGTGGAGGAGATGCCTTAAATACAGCGATTGGCCTTGCGAAGCTGTCCTGCGATGTCACGATGGCAGGAAAGACAGGCGTAGATTCTAATGGGGCATTTCTGATAGAACAATGTAGACATTACGGAGTTCATACAGATGGTGTGATCAGAGACGGGAAGTGTTCTACTGCTTGCTCTTATGCCCTTGTAGATATGGAAGGGGAACGGCATTTCCTGTCGGAAGTTTCCATATTTCATCAGTTTGGAGCAGACGAGATACCAGATGAGTTAATTCAGAAAGCAGATCTGATTTATGTGGGATCGGTGATGGCCATGAACCGGATGGATAATGGAGGAATCCAGAATCTGTTTGAGAGAGCTCACAGGTTTAAGAAGATAACGGTTATGGATGCTGCAATGAATGACAGTGAAATATGTGACTGGAACAAAGTGCTGCCACCAATTTTTAAAGAGACCGATATCTTCTTTCCAAGTATGATAGAAGCCTCATTTATAGCAGGCACAGACCAGATCAATCAGATCCGTGAAAAATTCTCAGAAAGCGGAATCCGGTATCTGGGAATCAAGCTGGGAGGAAAAGGGTGTTACGTTACAGATTTTACAGAAGAGCAGTATATCCCTTGTCTGAAAAATATGCCTGTGGTAGATACTTCCGGAGCTGGTGATTCTTTTATGGCAGGCCTGATCTGTGCTTTGTCTCATGGGAAATCTTTTTTTGAGGCAGCAAGATTTGGATCTCTGATAGGAAGCCTGAATGTGGGAAAGAAAGGTGCCACTGGAGGAATCCCATCCTATGACGAAGCAATGGAAATTTTTAATCAGCGAACAGATATGTAATTGTTTGATGTACGACATCATTCAAAATAAAAACAAGTTATAAAAGTGTAGGAGGAAAACAAACATGAAATTTGCACCAATGAAAGAAATCCTGAAACTGGCAGAAGAGAGAAATGTGGCTTATGGAGCATATGTAACAGTATCTTATGAAATGGCAAGAGCCGCTATTGAAGCTGGAAATGAGACTGGTACACCGGTTATCTTCATCACAGGTACAGACTGTGTAGAATTAGCAGGTGGATATGAAGGCATGGTAAATATGGTTAAATTCGCAGCTCGTGATGCGCAGATTCCGGTATGCCTGCATGCAGACCATTTCAAATCTTATGAAGATTGTGCAAAAGCAATCAATGCTGGTTACTCATCTGTTATGATTGACGGATCTGGTCTTCCATTTGAAGAGAATATTGCACTGACCAAGAAAGTTGTTGATTTAGCTCATCCACTTGGAATCACAGTAGAAGGTGAACTTGGACGTCTGGTTGGTGAAGAAGGCGACTTAAAGGTACTTGGACCGGAAGCAGCTCAGACAGTTCCGGAAGAAGCAAAAGAATTTGTAGAGCGTACAGGTATTGATGCATTGGCTGTCAGCATCGGAACACAGCACGGACATTACATTGCAGCTCCGAAATTAAATATTGAAAGACTTGCTAAGATCGACGAATTAGTAGATATTCCGCTGGTATTGCACGGAGGCTCTGGCACACCACTTGACCAGGTACAGGATGCAATCCGTCATGGTATCCGCAAGATCAATGTAGCTACAGATGTACTGGTATCTGTTGCAAACTCATTTGAAGAGATGAAGAAAGAACAGGGCGATAACTTCAAATACAATACAACCATGTTTATTCATTCAAAAGAAAGCTGCAAAGCATTTATTAAAGAAAAAATGATGCAGTTCCGTCTGGAGGCAAAATAGAAATTACGGAAATATTTAAGTGAAAAGTAGTATTGGGGAATATTACAAAATAAAAACCATTTTAGGAGAAAAAGAAAATGAACAAAAGAAAAATGATGGGTGTAGCGGCAATGGCAGTTGCAGCAATGACAATTACAACAGTTGGTGGTGTATCTGTTTACGCAGATGATGATATTAATGCAACAGTAATCTGGCGAGCATTTGACGACCAGTTCCAGAGCGGATTCCGAATCATTATGGGAAATGAAGAAGAAAACATCGGTGGAATTAAACTGGATATGCAGGATGCTGAAAACCAGGTATCTGTAGCAAACAATAAGCTGGATATGGCGCTGACAAAAGGAACAGATATTGTTGCAATCTGTGCTCCGGACCGTGAATCTACAGCAGAGATGGCACAAAAATGTGACGCAGAAAATGTACCAGCAGTATTCTTTAACATGCAGCCGATGGATGAGACAATGGAAGAATACGATAATATCTGGTATGTAGGAGCAGAAGCTTCCGAATCAGGTACTATGTGTGCACAGGCACTGATCAATTACTGGAATGAGAATAAAGACATTGCTGACAAGAATGGTGATGGAAAACTCCAGCTTTGCATTCTTCAAGGAGAGATCGGACAGCAGGATGTAGTTCTTAGAACACAGGCTTATAAAGATGCACTGGACGCAGCTGGAATTGAGTACGAAATTATTGCAGAAGATACTGCAAACTGGGATCAGGCGCAGGCTCTGGATAAAATGAATACATGGATTACAGATTACGGAATTGATGGTATCGAAGGTGTTCTCTGTAATAATGATGGAATGGCTATGGGTGCCCTTCAGGCAGCATTAAATAATGGTTACAATAAGGGCGAGGCTGACAAGTTTGTACCGATTGTTGGTATCGATGCAAACATGGATGCTCTGGAAGCAATGAAATCCGGTGGTTTACTTGGTACTGTATTAAATGACCGCAAGAGCCAGTCTATTGCAATCATGAATGTTCTGAAAGCAGTTGCAAAGGGCGAAGATTTTACAGCAGAAGATCTTGGAGTTGACTGTACTGTAGACGGAAAATATGTATGGGTACCATATGTAATTGTTGATGAATCAAATCTTGATGACACAATAGAACTTATGAAATCTCTGTCAGAATAATCAGCGTTTTGCAGTTATTACGTGATTTCGATGATAATGAAAATGGCAGAAGGTTACGCAGATGTGTAACCTTTCTGCCATTTCAGATGAACGATATACCTTAGGGGGCTTAATTTGATTATGGAAACATTGCGATTAAAAATGACAGATATCACAAAAACATTTCCTGGTGTAAAAGCCTTGGATAAGGTGCAGTTGAATGTAAGACCAGGATCTGTGCATGCGTTGATTGGAGAAAACGGAGCTGGAAAATCAACATTAATGAAATGTCTGTTTGGTTTATACCATCCGGATGAAGGAAATATTGAACTGGATGGAGAAAAAGTAACCATTAATGGACCAACAGAAGCATTAAAATTAGGAATCTCAATGATTCAGCAGGAACTTACACCGATTCCTTATAGAAATGTCATCGACAACATCTGGGCAGGACGGTTTGAGAAAAAAGGGATTATTGTCGATGAAGCAAAGATGAAGAAGAAAACAGAAGAATTGCTTGCTGACTTGGAACTGAATATCCCTGCTACTGCGCTGGCAAAAGATCTGTCAGTTTCACAGTTGCAGGCTGTAGAAATAGCAAAGGCTGTTTCTTACGATGCAAGGATTATCATTATGGATGAACCGACCTCTTCACTTACTAATGCGGAGACACGACATCTGTTTAAGATTATCAGAAGATTAAAATCAGAAGGCCGTTCTATTATTTATATTTCCCACAAATTGGAAGAATTGTTCGAAATTTCAGATGAGATTACCGTTATGCGAGATGGAACTTATGTGGGACGGTATCCAATCGAAGAGATAAGTATTGATGAGCTAATCAAACTGATGGTTGGAAGAAGTATGGAAAATCGTTTTCCACCAAACGAACATGTGGTACAACCTAATGTGCTTCTTAAAGTAGAAAATTTTACCAGTGCTGATCCCCATTCTTTTAAGGGTATGTCCTTTGATCTCCATAAGGGAGAAATATTGGGAATTGGGGGCCTAGTCGGAGCGCAGAGAACTGAACTAGTAGAATCTGTTTTCGGGCTTAGAAGTATTGCTGAAGGAAAATTGTATAAAAATGGACAGGAAATTGTAAATAGCAATCCGCAGGAAGCAATTAAAAATGGGTTTGCAATGCTGACAGAAGAACGCAGAGCAACAGGAATTATTCCTATGCTGTCTGTAATGGATAACACTCTTGCTGTTGCATTTAAGGCAATGGCAGGAAACCGGTTTGGAATATTGAATCCGAAAAAGCTGCAGACAGATGTTGAAAAGATCAATGGTGAGCTGAATGTAAAAACGCCTAGTGTAAAGACTGCAATACAGAATCTTTCAGGTGGAAATCAGCAGAAAGTCCTGATCTGTCGCTGGTTGCTGGCGAATAGTGATATTCTGATTCTGGACGAGCCAACAAGAGGAATTGATGTTGGTGCGAAATATGAAATTTACAGAATCATGCGTGAACTTACTAAAGCAGGAAAATCAATCATCATGGTATCATCTGAAATGCCAGAGCTGATCGGAGTATCTGACAGGATCATGGTAATGTGTGAAGGAAGAATGACAGGTATCCTTGACGCAGCAGAGGTAGAACAGACGGATGTTATGACGTTGGCAACGCAGAGTGAAAATAAGGCAAAGGCGGTGGATTAAGATGAATAAGAGTACTACAGAAAAAAAGAATATAAAAGATTATATTATTGATAATGCTTTGATCATAGCATTACTGATCACGATCATTGGAATTATTATTATCGAGCCATCCTTTCTTCAGTGGCGTGTAGTAACAGATATTATGACGCAGTCAGCTGTAAAACTGATCTGTGCGTTAGGTCTGATGTTTCCACTTTTGTTAGGCGGTACAGACCTTGCTGGTGGCCGTCAGGTTGGTCTGGCAGCTGTTGTAGTAGCATCTCTTGCCCAGAAAGCTGGGTATTCCAAATTATTCTGGCCAGGACTTCCGGAACTCCCTATTTTTGTTCCAATATTAGTTGCACTGGCAGTAGTTGCATTGATCGGTTATCTTAATGGTCTGATGATCTGTAAACTTCGTATGGCACCATTTATTGCTACATATGGTATGGCATCTGCAGTTTATGGTCTGAACCAGTTATATTTTGCAAAAGCACCAAATAATTCTCAGCCAATCGGTGGTATCAGAGATGATCTTACAATTTTAAGCCGTTTCAGAATTGGCGGACAGGTAAGCTTCCTTGTTGTAATTGCACTTGTTGTAATGGCAGTTGTATGGTTTATCCTGAATAGAACTACATTCGGAAAAAATATCTATATTACCGGTGGTAATAAAGAAGCAGCAAAGGTTTCTGGTATTAATGTCAATAAAGTAATTATTGCCTGTTTTATAATTGAAAGTATTTTAGTTGGTCTGGCAGGTATTCTGGAGGTTGCAAGAACCGGTGGAGCAAATGCCGGTTATGGAAATGCTTATGAGTTTGATGCAATTTCTTCCTGCGTAGTTGGCGGTGTATCTTTAAGTGGTGGTATTGGTAAAGTATCCGGAGCATTTATTGGTGTTATGATTTTCACATTCATCAGTTATGGCCTGAGCTTTATTGGACTGAACTCTAACTGGCAGCTTGTTATCAAAGGTATCATTATCTGTTCAGCAGTTGCACTGGACATGAGAAAGAATGCAAAATAATCGATGGAGCAAAGGAGATTAAACATGAAAAAAGTACAGCTTTCAGAAGAATTATCTTTATCAGCAGTAGTTCAGGGATTCTGGCGGGCAGACAGCTGGAATATGACAACGCAGGAGATGGTAAATTTCATGCATGCATGTATCGAACGTGGCGTAACTACATTTGATACAGCTGAAATTTACGGTGGAGCAGAGGCAAAAATGGGAGAAGCTTTTGCTGCTGATCCTTCCATTTTAAAAGAAATTGAACTGGTTTCAAAGACTGGTATTTATTTAACAGAGGTAGACGGTGCTACTTTTGGTTACTATAATACAACAAAAGAAAGAGTTCTGCAGTCCTGCAAAGAGAGTCTAAAGAAACTGCATGCAGATCATCTGGATCTTTATCTGATCCATAGAGAGGATCCTCTTCTGAATCCATGGGACACAGCAGAGGCACTGCTTCAGCTGAAAAAAGAAGGTCTGGTAAGAGAAATTGGTGTATCTAACTTTGATCCTTATAAGTTTGATGCAATGAATGGTGCAGTTGGCGGTCAGCTGGTAACAAACCAGATTGAATGGAATCCTCTTTGCTTTGAGCATTTTAACACTGGCATGATGGATTATCTGACCTATCATAAGATTCATCCAATGATCTGGTCTCCATTGGCAGGCGGACGCCTTTTCAGTGGGAATGATGAAGCATGTGTGAAAGCAAGGAAAAAGATTGAGGATATTGCTGCAAGACATAATGTGGAGCCAGCAGTTATTGTGTATGCGTGGATTATGTACCATCCAGTAGGAGCAATTCCGCTAGTTGGCAGTCAGAAGTTGGACAGACTGGATCTGGCAATCAAAGCACTGGATGTAAAACTTGAACAGTCTGAATGGTTTGAACTTTACAGTGCAAGCGGCCAGCAGGTGATCAGATAAGAATAAATATATAGGTGAAACAAATTCTGGAAAAACGATACCAACATAGATGCGGACATCTGTGAGGTATCGTTTTTTGTAGGTCTTTTTAGAAGCTCTGGAGATGAATCTGAAAAATGTTTTTATTATTTTGTTAGAAACAAGAATAGTGTGAAAGAATAATTGTAATCTATACCTTTGCCAGAAAGGAATATTATACCTTTGGTGCTTTAAAAACAAACCAGATGCTTTATCCATTTGGAATCAAAAAGAAACTCAATGAGTTTGCAGCACTTCTGTCAGTGACACATTTGGATTTTCACCTTGTGACCGTGAAAAATCAAAAATACTTTGTGTATCGATATGAAGGAAAACTCAACGGCATTGAAAATGCCGTAGTTCTTTCAAGCTATTCTGAAAAGGCATTTGGAATCCCCAAGGCACTAAGGGCTTTTCTCAGTACGGATGTGTCCTTATCAACGGACGAGATCCTGACTTATTACGTATTCCGATGGCCGATGATATAACCGTCAGTGTAAGGATAAGTTGGCACTGGACAGCTATCAAATATATTCTGCACAGGGAATCCGAAGATTTTAGCTGCGAATGTCACAGGCACATTTTATGTGTGTAGCGGGAACTGCTGAATTCTGTTCTTTAAAAAATGGATATCACCAAATCCGTGATATTATCCGACTGGAAAAGTATCGGTACATATTTCAATGTGCAAAGACAAGCAACGATTTTAATTCATTAAGGAATGTGAAAGGCTATACGATTAGTTAAGTTAATTACAGATCAAGCCATGTTATAGAAAAAGTTATAGAAGTGTCTAAGGCTGATTTCCGTGGAGACAAAAAAGTTGTGATGTAAGAGAAGAAGAGAAAATTCTATGTTCAATTACTACTGGGGATGTCGAAATGAGGTATTAATCGACATCCCTTTTTGGGGTGCTAGAACAAATGAAGAATTCTAAAATTTATGAATGGAATTGACTAAGAAGTTGAAAGTATAGACATTAAATGATATAATTTTCATATATAACAACAGGAGGTGCGTATTATGTTTGCTATGCAGGAAACTATCAGACCATCAGCGGATTTAAGAAATCATTATAATGAAATCTCAAAGCAGTGCCGTGAGGGAAAAGAAGCTGTTATCATAACTGTAAATGGAAGAGGCGATACAGTGTCTCTGTCCTATGAAGAGTACAAGAACATGAAATCAAGAATAGAATTGCTTGAAATCCTTACTGAAGCAGAAGATGATGTAAAGAATGGTCGCGTTGCGCCAATCAGTGAAACTTTTGATGATTTACGTGCTATGCTGCAGGAGGGCTGAGTTTGAAATACAATGTTGTTCGTACTGATACCGCAGATGCTGGTCTGCGAAAGATTGTATTATATATTGCACAAAATTTCGGCAATGATGTGGCACTGAAAAAGTTAGACGAAATAGAAGATCGTATACGACAGCTGGGAGAAAATCCAGATCTTGGAATTGATCCAAGATACCTGGTATTAAAGCGTCAGGGCTATAAGGTATTGATTCTTGAAAAAGACCTTGTATTTTATAAAGTTAATGAAGCCCGAAAGGAAGTTATTATATATGCTGTCGTAGACCAGAGACAGGATTATTTGAACATTATCCGAGGGCTGTGAGGCAAACGCCGAAATATAACTGACCAAGTAAGTCAATTAAGGTTCGCCTTCGGACAGAAGAATAAGCGGTGGGAGTACTAAAATGGATTTGTGCACTTGAAGCGTGGAAACTGTCTTGATTATGAGGCGAAAATATCACAAAAGTAAACATAATTTTTTGTGCAAAAGGTAGAAAAAGTAGAATTTTGTCGATTTTTAGCCGATTTTCTTCATTTTTCCTGTTTTCAGCACCTTTTGGCAGCAACGTCATTTTAAATTGACCTATAATCGCTCCCAAATTGACCTATCACATCTGAAAACCACCGAAAATGTAGTAAAAATCAGTAAGCCAAATAAGGAAAAAATCGCCTTTCAGAGCCACGAAAAAGCGTTTCAGAAAAAATTTTAAAAGTCCCGCAAAGCCAGTAAATACGCGGATTTCGGAAATTTCATAATACGAAAAAAGCACCTCATCCGAGGTGCTCCACTTAGCAGGGCTACAAGGATTCGAACCTTGAAATGACGGAGTCAGAGTCCGTTGCCTTACCATTTGGCGATAGCCCTATGCGCTTTAGCAAGTTGTTTTCTCGCTTGCGACATGTTGTATTATATATCAACACCCATATAAAAGTCAACCCCCTTTTTTCAAATTTTTTAAAAAAATTTATTCAATTCGTGCAAAGCCTTGATTTTACTGGAAAAAATTAAGATTTCAAGTGCCTTTTCCCTGTGCATTTCGGGATGAATGTGTTATAATCAAGCAAAATATACGGAATCGCATAGGTGGCTGCCGTATAAAATTTTTATAATTAAACAGCCTGTCTGGAGCCTGTTTAAAATTATTCAGGTAATTGAGTCTCAGACTGGCCTCATTAATAAGGAGAATAAACATGAGAGCAAATAACCTGACTCTGCTCACGGATCTCTATGAACTTACCATGATGCAGGGGTATTTTAAGAACCCAACTGACCAGACTGTCGTATTCGACATGTTTTACCGTGATAACCCATGCGGAGGCGGTTTTGCTATCTGTGCAGGACTGGAGCAGGTAATTGAATATATTGAGAATCTGAGATTTACAGACGCAGATATTGAATATCTTCGCGGTCTTTCCATTTTTGAGGAGGATTTTCTGGAATATCTTCGCTCCTTCCATTTTACAGGCGATATTTATGCCATCCCGGAAGGCACTGTTATTTTCCCAAGAGAGCCAATGGTGAAAGTGGTAGCACCGATTATGGAAGCTCAGCTTGTGGAAACTGCGATTTTGAACATTATGAACCATCAGAGCCTGATTGCTACTAAGGCAGCACGTGTCTGCTATGCGGCGAAAGGTGACGGAATCATGGAGTTCGGTCTTCGTCGTGCCCAGGGACCGGATGCCGGTATTTTTGGAGCCCGTGCAGCTGTGATTGGTGGTTGTGTCGGAACCTCCTGCGTGCTTACTGGTCAGATGTTTGACGTGCCAGTGCTTGGAACCCATGCACATTCCTGGATCATGAGCTTCCCGGATGAGTACACTGCATTCAAGACATACGCAAGAATGTACCCGGATGCATGTATCCTTCTGGTAGACACTTACGACGTGCTGAAATCCGGTGTTCCCAATGCAATCCGTGTATTTGAGGAAATGCGGGAGGAGGGAATCCAGCTGAAAAAATATGGTATCCGTATCGACAGCGGTGACCTTGCTTACCTTTCCAAAGAGGCATATAAAATGTTATCGGCAGCTGGTTTTGATGATGCGACCATTTCTGCATCCAGTGACCTTGACGAATATCTGATTGAGAGCCTGAAAGCCCAGGATGCCAAGATCAATTCCTGGGGCGTTGGAACACGTCTGATTACTTCCAATGATAATCCGGCATTTGGTGGTGTATACAAGCTGGCAGCAGTGAAAAATCCTGAGACAGGTGAATTTGTTCCGAAGATCAAGCTTTCTGAGAACACCGCTAAGGTAACAAACCCTGGAAATAAGACAGTATATCGTATTTACAGCAAGTCCACAGGCAAGATTAAAGCTGATTTGATCTGTCTTGCTGACGAGAAGCTGAACCCAGATGAAACTATGGTAGTATTTGACCCGGTTGACACCTGGAAAAAAACTAAGATTCTGGGTGGCACTTACGAAGTTCGTGAGCTTCTGGTTCCAGTTATTAAGGAAGGAAAACGCGTTTATACGTCTCCTTCAGTAATGGAACTTCGCGCAATCTGCCAGAAAGAACAGAGCACTCTCTGGGACGAGTCCAGACGATTCTCCAACCCACAGAAGGTTTATGTGGATCTTTCTCCGAAGCTTTTTGAGGTGAAGAGAGAGCTGATTGAGGAGATGAGCCGTAAGGATCTGGAGTTTGAGGAAGAGTAATTTAATAAGAAAATAAAGTAAGTCTAAATGGGGCGATGTATCAGCGGAAACGATACATTCGCCCCATTTTTTGTTGAAATTAACCAGAAAAGTGCAGAAAAAAACATAGTGTACAGAATGTAAAAATGGTAAACTGTAGGAAAGAAAATTTTTTACAGGAGGAGTGTATGAAAAAAAGGAAATCCATTGGTTTGTGGGTGGGAATCTGTCTTCTGCTTCTGGGAATACTGGGCAGTGTAAATGTTTTTGCTGCAGTGACAGAGGGAAAGGCAGGGGAAATACTTACTGGGGAGTATGCAGTGATTATTAATACGGATACATCTGATTCGAGGAGTACAGGCACACTGATCTTTGATGACAGTGGAAGTACTGCATCCGCTTCAAGTGGAAGTGAGCTTCCCGCAGCTCAAAGCCTGGCCAGGCTGAATACAGGGAGCACCAGCTCAGTCACTGCGCTGAATGAAAAAAGCGCCATTTCGTCCGTTGCATCGGCAGATGAGACTGACGATGGTATATCCGTTCAGGCAGCGGTTACCACTTATGCAATAGGAGAAGAGAAATATATTTACAGAAGCAATGGCAGCGGCAAGACCTATATATGCATTGGGATTGGCGAACATTGCTATATCTGGATGGACAAAAATATGAAAGCGGATTATGATGCCGCTGGAAAAACATCTCTCATAGCATCAGACATGGCGAGTATTTATGACAGACAGCCCTATCAAATCCTGAAAACACTGGCAGGAGGCGATCTTCCCTGGGAAGATGGATCCGGCAAGCTCTCTATTGTGCTGGAAACCTTAAGCGGCGCAAGTGGTCAGTTTCAGTATGATGAGGGAATTACAGCAATCCATATCAACACTCCGGCGGCAGCATCCTATGTCTCCGGTGAAATGACCAGAAGAAACGGTCTGCTGGTTCACGAGGGACAGCACGCAGTATTCTGGCTGAAAACAAAATTCAATGCCTCCGAGAAATATATGTGGATAAACGAAGGTCTTGCAGTAACGGTCATGGATTATCTGTGGGGCGGTACGGACACAAATGGCTGGATGAACGGAATTGCAGGAAGTACCGCTATTCGTAACGGCTCTTCCTTGATGTATAAGAGTTATCGCGATGATATTGCCCAGGACTATGGAATGCCATACCTGTTTGTCAGATACGTAATTGACCGTATGGCAGGAAGCTATGAGCCTATGGCTGTGTTGCCGAGATTTTATACAGTAGATGCTTCCTCCCTTACCTGTGAAGCTTATCTGGAGAAGGTAACAGGAATTCCGTTTAAAACACTTCTTTCAGATTTTTATACAGCTGTGGCAGCAGGAGAAGCTTCTGGTGTATACAGTTTTCCAGGTGATCGGATAGCTGCAAAAAAGGCATCTGCATTTCCGGTATTTTCCGGAGACAGTGGCTCAAAATATTCCATTCCGGCAGCTTCCGCGATCCTTGTGAAACTGAAGGATGGAAAATTTACAGTCCCATCTGATGGGGAAAGCGGAATTGTTTATCGTGTAATAGGAAAACGGACTTCATCTGTGAAACCGGCTGGCGGAAATGGTACAAGCAGCAGTCCTTATCAGATTGATTCTCTGGATGATCTGAATTTGATCGAGGAAAATCAGGGCGCATATTATCAGCTGACCTCAGATATTCAGACACAGGGAAGAATTAATTTTACCATCTCTTATTTTGGTGGAACGCTGGACGGAAACGGACATACGATCTATGGATTGAAAAAGCCTTTGATAGCCATGAATCAGGGGAAAATCAGGAATCTGCGCGTAGCTGCAGATTTTAATGATGATATGCAGAACGTGCAGGGCGTCATCACACAGTACAATGAAGGAAATATTGAAGACTGTATGGTGACAGGAACGATTAGCGGATATATGGGCGGAAACGGAGCTGTTGTATATCCGGAATTTGGCGGAATTGCAGGTGAAAATGCACTTGCCGGAATTATTTTTGGCTGTACATCAAAGCTGAATGTTAATTTGACAATGGCTCCTATGAAAAGCTGGGTAGGTGGAATTGCAGGTCTGAACATTGGTACTATAAGCAAGTGTGTCAGCACCGGTACGATTCGTGTTACCCAGACAAACGGAAATGAATATCCGGTCTATGTGGGCGGAATTGCGGGAGAAATCCAGAAGTTTGGGGGCATGGGCGGTGTGCTCAAAGAATGCCTCCATGCAGGAAAAATCACAGTAACTGCAGCAAACAACCGTGTAGGACAGATGTGTGGAACTGCTGCTGATAATGTACTCAGCTCTTCTTACGGTTTAAGCGGACATGTGCTGAACTGTTATGGAAAGAGTGGAGAGGGGAATTTTGTCGGCGGAACTGATGCTTCCATTGGAACAGGTGGACTTCTCACAGAGGCACAGATGAAAGATCCCAAATCTTACGTGGGCTGGGAGTTTGGAACTGACTGGAAGATTTCAGCGGATGGTTTGCCAGAGCGGGTGGAGAATCCGGAGATTACTTCATTGGAGGTAAAAAACAACTGGACTTCCTGCTACGTGGGAGAAAAACCGTGGTATTGGGGCAGGCTTTTGATAAATGGTACAACTTATTCTGAGATTACAGCCGATATGATAAGCGGCTTTGACAGTTCTGCTGAAGGAACTACTCATGTTTATGTAGAATATAAGGGGAAACAGGTTGGCTATTCAATGGAAGTTGTTGCGCCGAAAACCAGTGATATCAGCAGCATTGTAATATCAGGACAGCCGAAGAAATCTTATGTGGAAGGAGATATATTTAATCCATCCAGAGCCAGCATGTATGCAACGATTGGTGATCGTGCAGCTTATATTTACAGTGGATTTACCTATGACAAAACAGGCCCACTGAAAACCTCGGATACTAAGGTTACTTTTGATTACTTTGGAGTAAAAATACCGTGGGCGATTACGGTTGCAGCGAATGCACCAGCGGCCTTGACTATGCTTGCAGCTCCTGAGAAACTGAATTATGTAGCTGGAGATAAACTCGATCTGACCGGAGTGAAGCTTCAGATTACATATAGCAATGGAAAAGTATCGCCGGTTATTACAGGGGCTGATCTGAATACTTATGGAATACATTTGGCGCTTGGAAGTGGAAGCGGTTCATCGGCTGTGATTGATAATGGCAGAATAACAGAGTCATCAGATAATGGAAAAGATCTTATTGCTTATGTGTCTGATAAGCTGCCGGGAGAATATGGTGCCGTGATCGCTGTGCTTGGAATAATGAGCGTAACAGAACCATTGGCGATTACAGATACTGAGCTGTACGCGGTTACAGGAACTGGAAAAGAGCAGTGGATATATTCAGGCTTTGTTACAGGTGGAAGTGGTAAGTATGAAACTCAGGTTGTTTCTGAGAATTTACCGGCTGGTTTAACTGTTTTTGCGGTTCCTGGCGGAGGCTCTTATGGAAGTAAATATTTTACTTTTTCCGGGACTGTCACTGCACCAGTGGGAATTTATGAGTCACAGTATAAAATTGTGGATACAGGAACAAAGGCAGTTTTGCCAGTTACAATAAAAATTATAGTTACGGCTTCTAATGAGGCAAGATTTTATAGTTTTGTACTTAACAAGGCGTTTAATTCCCAGTTAAAAGAGGATGTTGTTGGGGAAATTGATAATGAGAACCGTAAGATTACGCTGCGGTTGCCAAAAGGAACTAATGTTACCAGGCTGGCACCGAATATTGATTATGGTTCTGGTACAGGAACAGCGGTGGCAGATGAGTTTACCAGTGGAAGATCTCATGATTTTACAAATCCGGTACAGTATGTTCTGACAGCGCCAGATGGTGTAACGAAGATAACATATACGGTTACAGTTGTTTTTTACGATGAAACGCAGGGTGGTTCCGGGGAAACTGAGCATACGCATACCTGGGATGCCGGAGTTATAACGAAAGAGGCTACCATTTCGAGTACAGGAATTAAGACATATACCTGTACTGTGTGCCAGAGCAAACGCGAAGAGGAAATTCCGAAGTTGGTTGTTTTACCGACGAATACGCCGGTGCCAACGGCAACGCCGACAAACACGCCGGTGCCAACGGCAACGCCAACGAACACACCGGTGCCAACGGCAACGCCGACGAATACGCCGGTGCCAACGGCAACACCGACGAATACGCCAGCGCCAACGGCGACACCAACGAAAACGCCGGAGCCAACGGTAACGCCCACGAATACGCCGGTGCCGACGGCAACGCCCACGACAACGCCCGAGCCAACAAAAACCCAGACGACAACGGCAACACCCAACAACACCACCGACACAAACAACACACACAACAAAACACACGC
>ENA-OQNN01000245-OQNN01000245.1-human-gut-metagenome-genome-assembly--contig:-NODE-245-length-63845-cov-4.188283_pt1 | contig 63845 bp, 61 predicted proteins | sample MGYA00242624_ERZ504870 | MGnify/ENA primary metagenome ERZ504870 (study PRJEB26092, sample SAMD00036379) | human gut metagenome | host: Homo sapiens | study: EMG produced TPA metagenomics assembly of... | reverse complement strand
TTGCTTCCCATTGTTTGTCTGTCAAATCACTTTCGTAATTTGTTGCTTGATATTCTTTTTTCATATCTCCTATTATACCACTTTTTTGCTATGAACACAAGCTCTTACTTTTTCTGAGAATCTGCTATAATGATAGCAGATTCGATGCTGTTTTGTCTGAAATTTCTGCAAATAAATGGGCGGATTTTACGAAGAAATCTACATTTCATAGAAACAAAATGCCATGCTGAGAAGATGTTTGCACCGCCCCAAATTGTACGGACAGCACAAAAACACCCACCTATGGCAAAAATTAATAATTAAGCAATATACTGACTTCGTTTTTCGGATGGAGTCAGTTTTGTTTTGAGCTGAATGCGTTGGTTGTTATAGAAATCAATGTATTGACTTATGAGTATGCGAGCCTCATCATAAGTTTTCAGCTTCACCCGATAGATACACTCTGTTTTAAGGATAGAAAAGAAGTTTTCTGCCAAAGCGTTATCATAAGGATTTCCACGTCTTGACATTGACTGCAAAATGTTGTATGATTGCATTAGGTTAAAATACTGTTTTGAAGTGTATTGAAAGCCCTGGTCACTGTGGAGCTGTAACTCTCCGGTGACCTTTTCCTTTCTTTTGGCAGCCTTTATCGTCTCCAAAACCAACTGTACATTTTGTGTCGTGCTTGTTTTATAGGAAACAATGCTGTTGTCAAACAGATCTCTGATTATGGAAAGATACAATACTCCTTCCCGTGTATGTATATACGAAATATCTGTGACCCACTTTTGATTTGGACGCTCAGCAGAGAAATCTCTATTCATAAGATTCGGATATTTGTGCAAAGCCTGACTGTAATAATGATATTTTTTCCTTCTTACAACCGATAACAGATTGTATTTCTGCATTACCCGAAGCACTGTTTTCGGGTTATGATGTATATTTTTACGTTCCAACCATAGATAAACTCTGCAATAGCCGTAGGTCTTTCCGCATTCTTCCTGACATTCTCTTATCTTCTCTGCAAGCGGGAGATCTTTTGCAGGTATATCCATTCGTTTTACAAAATCATAATATCCGCTTCTTGAGACACTGAAGAACCTGCACATTTCGCTTATGGTATACTTTTCCCTGTGTCGGTAGATCACACAGTATTTTACTGAAATTCTCACTTCCTTTCTGTTAGCGAGAGAAAATCCCGCATCAATTCATTTTCCATCTCCAGTGACTTGATTTTTGCTTCCTTTCGAGCAAGAATATATTTCAATTCTGCTATCTTATCCTGCTCACTGACAACATAATCCTTTGGTGGTCTGCCTTTCTTTCTCAATGTAACTCCTGCATCTATTTTAGCTTGTTTACGATGATATCTGCTGAAAAATCCTTTTATCTGTTTCTTGGTCAGACCGAATTTCTCTCCTATTTCTCTGTGCGTATATCCTTCTTCTTTTAGTTTGATTATTTCACTCTCATATTGTTCTATATGGCTATATTCTCTTGGCATAGAATTGCCCTCCTTTGGTATTTCTATTATACTATAGGAGGGCTCTTTTGTTTTGGAACAGGTGATTCCCTGATGTCGGTTTTCCCGACACCAGCTTTTCAAGCCGCTCATTTTTGAGCAGGTTGCATTCTGGAAGCTGAATAGATCCGCTTTTTGCGTATTCGTGCAATCGAACCACGAACGAAGCACGAGTAGAGAACGAACAAAGAAAAAGAACTTGGTCGGGGATTCATGCTCAGTCAATTATAATCTTTGCAAGCCTGCTCCATGATACAAAATAAGACAAAACAGGGGTACAGGTTTTTTTGATCCGCTTGTATCTATCATTTTCGTGCGGTCACGAAAACCCTAACACAAAGTTCGCCTTACGCTTGCCGCTCATTTTTGAGCAACGAAAAAGCACACCCTCTCTCGTTTGAGAAAAGATGTGCTCTTTGTGTTTGTGTATGCGGTTATCACTGGAAGAACGATTCGTTCTGTCAGGTCAATTCTCTCAGCTTTACGATGTACGCTTGCAGGGCTGCAATTTCCTGTTCCATGACTTTATTCTTCTGCCGTTGCAGGGTCAGTTCCCGGCTCTCTGCTCGCCGTAGCTGTAGCCGTTCCCGTTCCTCTGCTGCCTGCTCTGCGGCTGCTTCTGCCTTTGCAAGAGCAACCTTTCGCCGCTTGTTTCTTGCCCACTCTGCTTTCCGCTTCCGGTCACAAATCTTTTTACATTCCTTGCAATACTTTTGGCTGATGTATGCATACCAGTCCATATTATAAGCATCGCCAATGACAACGCCACACCGCTGTTAATTCAATCCACGCCCCGTAGGGCGACAAGCGGTGATGATCAGGTCAACAGCCGGACGGCAGCCGTAAACCCCACCGCAAAGGCGTGCTTCTGCCAGTCCTCGCACAGCTGCAACAGAGCTTCCAGCGTTTCCAAGCTGACAGCTGGAGCAATTGCATCTATTTGCTTGTGCAGCGATTCCGGTTCAAACAAGTCCGGCTCTCGCCTGCATAGCCCCTCATACAGGGCTTCTAATTCCATAAATGCCACCTCCTTTTTTTATAATTATAACATACGTAAGCACGTATTGAAAGACGCAATTTGCACAAACTTATGCACGTATATTTATGTAAAATTATACTTGCATACGGCTTGTAATTGTGCTATAATGATGATAAAATAGGTAGTTGTACCAATTCATAAAGGAGGAAAGAAATGGCGAAAGCAAGCACAAAAGCAAAAAATAAGTATGCTGCAAAAGCGTACGACCGTATCACGCTGCTTGTACCAAAAGGCAGCAAGGAAACCATCAAACATGCAGCAGTTGCAACGATGAACGGCAGTGTGAACGGCTATGTCAACCAAGCGATTAACGAACGGCTGCAAAAAGACGGCTTTCCGGTGATGCAGCGGCAGGAGCAGGAGGGAGCAGGCGAACCGTGAAACAATATACCATTGTTGGCGGTATCAACGGCGTTGGAAAGAGCAGCCTTTCCGGCGTGTTACGGCATCAGTTGCCCGATATGGGCGTGATTATCGACCCGGACAGCATCGCTGTACAGGAGCATTGCGACCGCCTCACCGCCGGGAAACTTGCAATCTCCAAAGTCAATGACTGCCTGAAAAAGGGCATCAACTTTTCACAGGAAACAACGCTTTCCGGACGGCGAACCCTGCGAATCATCCAGCAAGCCAGAGAAAAAGACTACCACATCCGCCTGTATTATGTCGGGGTCAGTTCGGCAGAAGAAAGCCTGCTCCGGATTGAAAACCGTGTCCGGAAAGGTGGGCATGACATCCCCGTGCAGGATGTCCGCAGACGGTACGAGAAGCGATTTGCAGACCTTGCCGCAGTTGTACCATACTGTGATGAAGTCCGCTTCTATGACAACGAGAACGGCTTTCAGGAAGTTGCGTTTTACCAGAACGGGACAGTGTTCCCCCTGACAGACCATCTTCCACAGTGGTTGCATGATTTTATTGCATACCAGAAGCAGGCTTGAAATAGGCAAGAAAGGGGTTTGAACCTTATGCAGCAAGAACCCATGTTTCCGGTGGTTGTGCAGGCAGTCGCTGGAGAAAATTTCACTGTGTATGCCTATCTTCTGGACGGCACGATCCGAAAAGTGGATGTGTTGTCGCTGATTCAGAGTGGCGGTGTGTTTGAACCGCTGAAAAATCCCGTCTTTTTCCGGGATGCATTAACCGTTCTAAATGATACGGTGGCGTGGGATTTATCCGGACACCACGACCCGACAGACTGCATTGACTTAGACCCGTTTACAATTGCAGAATGCGAAGTGGTTGCAGAAGAGCGTACAGCCTCAGAGGTGCTTGCATGGGATTCGGACTTCACAAAGGTCACACCAGAAGAAGCAAAGCATCTGGAAGAGGCAGAACGGAATTTCCAGAACGGTGACGTGGTCAATCATGATGAAATTGACTGGGATTGATGAACAGGAGAACGTTACATGAAACAATATACCATTGTTGGCGGTATCAACGGCGTTGGAAAGAGCAGCCTTTCCGGCGTGTTACGGCATCAGTTGCCCGATATGGGCGTGATTATCGATCCGGACAGCATCGCCGTACAGGAGCATTGCGACCGCCTCACCGCCGGGAAACTTGCAATCTCCAAAGTAAACGACTGCCTGAAAAAGGGCATCAACTTTTCACAGGAGACAACGCTTTCCGGACGGCGAACCCTGCGAACCATCCAACAAGCCAGAGAAAAAGACTACCACATCCGCCTATATTATGTCGGAGTTAGTTCGGCAGAAGAAAGCCTGCTCCGGATTGAAAACCGTGTCCGGAAAGGTGGGCATGACATCCCCGTGCAGGATGTTCGCAGACGGTACGAGAAGCGATTTGCAGACCTTGCCGCAGTCGTACCGTACTGTGATGAAGTCCACTTCTATGACAACGAGAACGGCTTTCAAGAGGTCGCCTTTTACCAGAACGGGACAGTGTTCCCCCTGACAGACCATCTTCCACAGTGGTTGCATGATTTTATTGCATACCAGAAGCAGGCTTGACAGTCGCCCCTTACATAGGGGCGTGGATTGAAAACAGACGAACAAAAACACCGGCTCCAGAGTAACCGTGCAAATGCCTTGACAAAACGGTTTTCTGTTGCAAATTCTGATGTACTGACAAACTGAAAGTCCACACTGATGACAACATAGTCGTTTTTCAGATGCTCTCGTAGTGCTTTTAGAATGGTAGTCTTTCCGTACTGTCTGCCTTTGTTGATAGAAAAATACTGTCCCTTATCCACCATTTTTTTGATTTGTGCAAGACGACTGTCTAAATTGACCATATAGTGTTCCTGTGGATTGCAGCAACCAGTAATGTTAAAGTAACGATTCATAGTTTCACCTCATATTCACTGTTGGAGTTTTATCTCAAGCCTCCTGCTTCAGAATATTAAAAATGTCTTTAAGGAAACACTGATTAAATCTTCCCATTACGCAGCAAATATGGTATAGATAGAAAAAAGGCGAAAAAGCAGGAGGAAAAGAGAAATGAGCCAGATGACATTCAGCGATTATGAATACAGCTTGAGAAAGCGGAAAACGAAGCGGGAAGAATGGGTAGAATTTGTACGCCCGTATTACCCAAACGGCAAGCGTGGCAGACCAACAAAAGGAATCGAAAAAATGCTGCGGATGTATCCTGTTGCAGATCTGGTTCAATCTCTCTGACGAGGGTGTGGAAGATGCCATCTATGACAGCTATGCATTCCGGAAATTCATGAATATCGACTTTATGGAGGAACAGGTTCTGGATGCAACAACACTTCTGAAAATCCGTTATTTGCTGGAAGAAAACTATCTGTGGAAAGTGTTTTTCAAGGCGATCAATCGTGTGATGGAAGACACTGGGCATATCATGCACGGCGGTTTACACGAGAGATATTTTCCAGAGAGATTAAAAAGTGAGCAGATTATATGGATTGCTTTCCGCATTTTTCAAAACCCCATGTGCATCGGGGTGCAGTTTGCAGGAGGTGCTGTCTAATGCCAGAACCTCCACTTTGATTGCAATAATCTTTTCCTGTTGCAGAGCATGAAACACACGCTGTATTACACCATTTTTACACCATCTCTTAAACTTTTGATAAACACTGTTCCATTTGCACCCATTTTCGGCAATCTATAAGATGGCATTGATAAAAGCGTAGTTGTCAATCTTTACGTTCCCTCGCTGAATTGGAAAATACTTTTCGATTTTTGCGTACTGTTCTTTAATGTCAACAGGCTCTAAAAAGTTCAAATCTTAAACTTGAGGTATTGAGATGACAAAAAGAGAGTTAAGAAAAAAATTAAATGCGTTAAATATTGACAAGTTTGCATATGACCTGAATGGTGGTCTTCCAAATGAGACATATTGTATATAGCATAATACAGCCCATTTGTTAATCGAAAATGTTGAAAAACAGATAAAATTTTATGAAACTGCAAAAAATACTGCCCTTTTAAAGAGGACAGTATTTTTTTACTTTGTCGTTTCTCTGCGAATCAAAACGGGAGTAAGCACCTTGTGAATGGGTGCGGAAAGCGGCTTTGGTCTGCGTTTCTTTCGTTCGTTAATTTGCTGTGAAAGCAGTTCTACTGCCTCTTGTGCAATTTTATCTATCTGCTGACCAACTGTAGTGATTGGAATGACCGCCTCTCTGGAAACAGGAGAGTTGTCGAAACCAACAATTTTATATCGTTCCGGCAACATCCCATATTTCCGAATCATACAGTTCAGTAAAATGTTGGCATGCGTGTCGTTGGGCATAAAAATTCCCACTTTTTTCTCTGAATATGCTTCTTCGATTTCCTGCAACAGCTTTGCAATTTCAACATTGTTTTCCTCAAAGCTGGCACCAAAATCCCGAATTAGGATGCGATGTTTAAATCCATTTGCCTTACAGAAATCCTGAAATCCTTGGATTCTGCCATAAGCTGGAATGTTGCTTGGAAAATCTGCATTGGCATGAATCAGAATGTCGCAACCGCTTTTGGCGAGAATGGTTGCTGCCTGCATGCCTCCCATGTAGTTATCTGTGTTGACACTGCACACATATTCGTCTTCCCGTTCAATCGTTACAATGGGAATATGGTATTCTGACAATTCTTTAGAAGAAAGCGTATAGCTCAAGATAATCAATCCCTCTGTTTTGTAAGCAAGAAGTTCCTGAATGTACTGCCGTTCGACCTCTGCATCTTCGTTTCCGGCAAATACGATGAACTTATAGCCATACTTTTCATAAGTAGATATGATATGATCCAGCATATCCGAATAATAATGCATGTATAAATTCGGGATGATTACCCCGACCATCTCTGTTTTTCCGTTTGCCATCACTCTTGCCAGTTTATTTTCCTTGTAATTTAATATTTCCAAGGCATTGGCAATCTTCTCTTGATTTTCCACCGTGATAGAATCCGGATTATTAAAATATCTGGAAATCGTTGTTTTTGAAAATCCGGTATATGCTGCAATATCTGCAAATGTCACATTTTTTTTCGCCATTTTTCTGCCTCCTATTTTTATCTTCATTATAACACAGAACCATTCTGGAATCAACAAAAGAATTAGTAAAGTAACTGGTTTTGTAGAATTGCACAAAACATTTTCATTATTTTTAGAAATTGCTACAAAAATCGGGAAAATGCTTGACAATCCCCTGCTCCTATGATATGATGTAATCAGTAAAGTAACCGGTTACTTAACAAGGAACGGAGGAAAACAGGAATGAAAAAGCTACCAATCTTTTTGACAGCTCTTTCCATACTGACAAGCACAGTTTCATTGACAGGATGCAGTAAAACTGTGAAACCTGGCGATGTGCAGGGCTATGATGGGGGAGAGCAGTACATCAGTATGTGGGTACATACCATTGAGGACACACCAGAGGGAGAAGCCTATAAAGAATCGGTGGAACGTTTCAATGAAAAGTATGATGGCACCTACTTTGCAGACATTGAATTTATTCCGAGAAATGACAGTGGCGGCGGTTATTCGGATAAAATCAATGCATCTGTTATGTCGGGAGATCTCCCCGATGTCATCACCGTGGACGGACCCAATATCTCTGCTTATGCAGCAAACGGCATCATTCAGCCGCTTGCCGAACTGAGCGAGGAAGAAAAATCGGCTTATCTGGACTCGATTCTGGATCAGGGAACGATAGATGATAAACTATATGCATTAGGTGCAATGGAATCCAGCGTAGGTCTTTATTATAACAAGGCAATCTTAAAAGAAGCTGGCATTGCAGTGCCAGACAAGGATCATCCTTGGACGTTCTCAGAATTTTTGGATATTTTGGAACAGCTGAAACCAATCATGGACAGCAAAAATGGGTATCCCTTGGACATGACCTTTCCGGTCGGGGAAGCCAGCATTTATTATTATGCTCCATTCATCTGGTCAAACGACGGTGACCTTATCAGCGAGGACGGACTGACCGCAGACGGATATTTCAACTCGGACAAAAACGCAGCCGTATTCCAGTACTTCAGAGGACTGGTGGAAAACAAATATATGTCTGCAACCCCGATTGAAAACTTATTTGAAAGCGGACGTGCAGCATTTAAGTTTGACGGTGCTTGGGAAGTCAATACCATCTATCAAAGCTACAGCGATATTGATCTTGGTGTTGCACCGTATATTGTCAGTGACAACTGGGATGGAGGCAGATATACCCCAACTGGTTCGTGGGCATATGCGGCGACTACTAAAACCGAACACATTGAAGCAGCCACAGAACTGGTAAAATGGATGAGCGGCGTGGACAGCGGCGTTCTTCTCTATGAGAATACAAAAAGTATGCCTTCCACTTATGCAGCATATGACCAAATTACCACTTTTGAAGAGGATGAAAATTACAAGGCACTTTACGAACAGCTGAGAGATTATGGTCACCCCAGACCGAAAACCCCTGTTTATCCGCAGGTCAGCACATCATTCCAGCAAGTTTTAGAGGATGTTGGATTGAGCGGCAAAGATGTGCAAACAGAAATGGATCAATCTGTAGAAAGGATTAACGCAAAGCTCGAGCGTTACACAAGATAACATGAAAAAGAAATCAAATTCCATTCTCGGGATGTCTTTTTTTGGACCCGCACTGGTTCTGATGACGGTGTTCCTGTTCATTCCGATGATACTCACTCTGATTTACAGCTTTACCGATTATTTTGCATTGAATCCAAAGCTGACACACTTCATAGGACTGGAAAACTTCAAAAACATCTTCAAAGACGATCTGTTTACCACCGCTTTTGGAAACACCATCAAATTCGTGTTGATCATTGTTCCCCTGCAAACACTGGGAGCATTGGGATTGGCATTGCTCATCAACAAGGTCACAGTTTGTAAGAAATACTTCAAGGTTGCATTTTTCATCCCAGTGGTCATGTCCTTGGCGGTCGTTTCAAACCTCTGGATGCAAATTTATAGCCCAGAAGGCATTCTAAACACCATTCTCTCCAACTTTGGCATTGATGCACAGCCGTTTATTTACGGAGCCAATCAGGCACTCCCTTCCATTGCACTGATGAGTGTCTGGCAAGGTGTTGGCTATCAGATGATTATTTTTCTGGGTGGCTTGCAGGCAATCAATCCGGCACTCTATGAAGCTGCGGAAATGGATCATGCCAGTGCCTGGAGCAAATTTAAGAATATCACACTGCCGGAACTGAAACCGCTTTGTGTATTTGTCTTTATCACGGTGACCATCGGAGCATTCCGTATGATTGTACAGCCAATGGTAATGACTGGCGGCGGACCTTCTCACTCAACCTATACGATTGTCTATGATATTTACGAAACAGGCACAGTAAACTGGGAAATTGGTCTTGCTTCGGCAATGGCAATTGTCTTCACCGTATTTGTTGTCATTCTTACCATCATTCAAACACTTCTGACAAAGGATAAGGAGGAAAAACATGAAAACAAAAAAGCAAAGAATCATTAACGGTATTTTTGTTGCCGTCATGTTGGTATTATCCCTGTTTTTCCTGTTTCCAGTTATTTGGATGATTGCAAACTCATTCAAACAGGATGCAGCCATTACCACAGATATGAACTCTGTTCGTGCATTCGTTCCACCTGCTCCAGGAAAAGGTTTTTTCGATAACTACAAGGAAATCTTATTCAATACCAGCTTTCTCCGCTATATGTTGAATACCTTATTCTATGCTGCCATTTTGATTGTTGCAGGTGTCATTGTCAATGGATTAGCAGGATACGCTCTTGCAAAAATCAAGTTCCCATTTCGTGACAGATGGCTGGCAATTATCATGATGCTGATGATTATTCCAACAGAAACCATTATCACCATCAACTTTATGTTTGTTTCCAAAATGGGACTGCTGAATACTGTTTTTGGCTATGTCCTCCCAATGATTGTCAACCCGTTTAATATTTTCCTGTTCCGACAAGTTTTTGTCAGTCTGCCCGATGATGTCTGGGAGGCTGCACAGTTGGATCACTGCAATCCGGTCAAATATTTCTTTACAATGGTGTTGCCAATGTCCAAAACAGTTGTTGCAACCGTCAGTGTTTTCACATTTCTAAATGTATGGAATGACTACCTCTGGCCATCTCTGGTGTTCACATCCAACGATCTTTTGACGGCTCAGATCGGTTTAAATTCCATCACATCCAATGACAATACCACGATGGGACAGACACTTGCTGTCATCACCTTGATTACGATTCCGGTTATTATCATCTATGCCCTTTTCTCCAAGCAGATTGTAGAGGGTGTTGTTTCCACAGGTTCCAAGGAGGGTTAACTTATGAGCTTTATTGAAATGAAAAACATCTGCAAGAAATATGCAGGTGCAGAGAAAAATTCCGTAACCGATTTCAACCTTTCCATCGAAGAGGGCGAATTTATTGCCTTTGTTGGCCCTTCCGGCTGCGGAAAATCGACCACACTTCGTATGATTGCCGGATTTGAAGAAATCACCAGCGGCGACTTCTACATTGACGGAAAACGCATGAATACCGTTTTGCCGAGAGATCGTGGAATTTCTATGGTGTTCCAGAATTATGCACTCTATCCGCATATGACCGTGGAAAAGAATATTTCCTATGGCTTGAAAAATATGAAAGTTCCAGCAGACGAAATCAAGAAAAAAGTGGACTGGGCAATCGAGATTCTGGGACTTTCGGAATATCGTTACCGGAAGCCAAAGAATCTTTCCGGCGGACAGCGGCAGAGAGTCGCACTGGGGCGTGCAATTGTCAAAAATCAGAAATTGTTTCTGATGGATGAACCGCTTTCCAACTTGGATGCGAAATTGAGAGTCAGCATGAGAAGCGAAATCAGCAAGCTGCACCGTCAGCTGGGCAGCACTACGATTTATGTGACACATGATCAGGTGGAAGCAATGACGATGGCAGACCGCATTGTTATTATGAAAGATGGTGTGATTCAGCAGGTGGGCAAGCCAATGGACTTGTATGAGCATCCGGCAAACAAGTTTGTGGCTGTGTTTATCGGTTCGCCGCAGATGAATTTCTATGCAGTAAAAGTGACTGGAACTACCATGACTTTCTCCGATGGGAATAAGATGCACTTGCCGGAATCTGTGGTATCGAAACTGAACGGCAGACAGGGTGCATTCATTCTCGGCATTCGTGGTGAGGACATCAAGCTGGATCCGCAAAATCTGGATCTATACAAGAACAATATCATGTCTGCAACTGTGGACAGTGTAGAAGTTATGGGAAATGAGAATAATCTGTACTTTAACTTTGGTGGCACTGGTTCCGTTGCAAGAGTGTCTAAGTATGAAATCAGCAAACCTGGCGATACCATTGATTTTACCTTTGTTCCGTCCAGAATGCACTTCTTTGATACACAAACCGAAGAAAGCCTTTTCTAATAGGAGGATATGATTATGATGCAGAACATTCATTTTAAAGCTCCAAATTGCTGGATCAATGATCCAAACGGATTTATCTGGTACAAGGGACAATATCACTTGTTTTATCAATGTTTTCCCTATGCTCCACAATGGGGCAGAATGCACTGGGGACACGCTGTCAGCAAAGATTTGGTAAACTGGGAGGAAAAAGGCATTGCCCTGTATCCGACCAAAACAGATGACCGCAGCGGTTGCTTTTCCGGAAGTGCTGTGGAACAGGATGGGACACTCTACTTATTTTATACAGGTGTCAATTATTTGGAGGAAAATCCAGAAGACATTAATCAGTGCCAAAACGACCAGTTTCTTGCTGCACAACTGATGATTTCTTCCGATGACGGTATGACGTTCGATAATGTCAAAAGAAAAAGGACCGTCATTCCACCCATTGCAGAAGAAACCATTGGCAGTAAGACCCACACCCGTGACCCGAAGGTATGGCGTGGAAAAGATGCATGGTATCTGGTTCTGGGAAGCTCCATTGATCACAAGGGCAGACTGCTGATTTATAAGAGCAGTGATTTGCAGAATTGGACATATCTCAGTCACGTGGAAAAGGACAACTTTGGCTGGATGTGGGAGTGTCCAGACTATTTCGAGATGGATGGCAAGGGCATTACAGTATTCTCTCCGATGGAGTTTCTGAATGATGGAAAAGCATATGATTCCGCAGCGATTTGTATGTTTTCCGCATTCGATGAATCGACTGGAACGATGCAGCTTGCAGAGGACTATCAGTTTTTGGACTACGGATTGGATCTCTATGCCCCGCAGAGTACAACGGATGAAGACGGAAACCGTATTGTCATTGCATGGATGAGAATGCCGCAGGCAGTAGACGGGAAATGGAACGGCATGATGTGTATTCCAAGAGTGGTTTCTGTGAAGAATCAACAGATTTATTTTCAGCCCCATCCGCATATCCGAAACGCATTTGTGAAAGAGATTTCCTCTCCAGAGCAAGCTGGCAAGTCTGGCTATCTGGTAAAAACAACACTGGAAAATGGCGAATGCATCAATATTGGCGGATACCGGATTTGGAGAAAGCAAAACAAGCTTTTCACTGACCGCTCTGCTGTATTTGTGAAAGATGACAATTATCGGCTGACTGCAGAAACGCCAGTCCTCAAGAACGGCTGTGAACTGGAAATTTATGTGGATTCCAATTTGATTGAAGTCTATGCCAATCAGGGCGAAGCTGTGATTAGCAACGTGGTATACGGGTTATCAAATCGCATTGATGGCGAAGCCTATACGTTGTATACAACAGAGTGAGGAAAATGCAATGAAAAACTATGATATAACAGCTTTGGGTGAACTGTTGATTGATTTTACTGAAAGTGGAATCAGTTCACAGGGGAATCCCCTACTGGAAACAAATCCGGGTGGTGCTCCTTGCAATGTGCTTGCCATGCTTTCTAAGCTGGGAAAACGAACTGCATTCATTGGAAAAGTCGGAGCAGATATGTTCGGCAGACAGCTTGCAGAAACCATAAACGAGGTTGGCATTTGTACAGACGGACTCGTGACAGATGCGAGCGTTCCAACGACGCTTGCCTTTGTGCATACCTTTGCAGATGGCGAACGGGAGTTCAGTTTTATTCGCAATCCGGGTGCAGACATGATGCTGAGCAAGCAGGAAGTGCGTACAGATTTGATTCGGGATTCCAAAATTTTTCACTTTGGCACGCTTTCCTCGACCCATGCAGGCGTTCGGGAAGCCACCAGATTTGCCATAGATACTGCAATCGAAAGCGGAGCGATGCTTTCCTTTGACCCGAATTTACGGGAACCGCTTTGGAAAAATCTTGAAGATGCAAAAACAGAAATTGAATATGGATTTTCAAAATGCAATCTTCTGAAAATCTCAGATAATGAGGTGGAGTTTCTGTTCGGGCATTCAGACTATGACCGGGCAGCAAGGGAACTCTTGGAAAAATATTCGCAGATGCAATTGATTTGTATTACTCTTGGTGGCAATGGAAGCTGTGCTTATACCAGAAATGCAATCGCAAAAGCACCGGTCTATGATGTGAAACCCGTGGAGAAAACTGGTGCAGGAGATACATTTTTCGGTTGTGTACTGAACTATTTGTTGGAGCATGAAGCGGACAAGCTCACGAAAGAGCAGCTTCTGGAATTGCTGTATTTTGCAAATGCAGGAGCATCGCTGATTACAACAAGAAAAGGGGCATTGAAGGTGATGCCAAATCGGCAGGAAATACAGGACTTGATGAACGCAGGAATCGTTTCAAAAGCATAAAAAGCTAAAAAGCACGTTACTTTTACGCCTATCGGTGTGGAAAGTGATGTGCTTTTTGATCCTATATAACAAACTTGACACGTAAGCCACAAGGGAATAAAATAGAAAAAAGGAAAAATGAAGGATACGACGAGGAATACAAAGTGCAGGCAAAAGGGAGGAAAGCTGTTCAAAATAATTTTCATGAAGCGTTTTTACAAAGCTTTCAATCGCAGAATAAAAATCCCGAAAGCTATGGTAGTATTGATTGGCAAGGATTTCTTTTCGGAGAAATTTCCAAAGTCTTTCAATCAAATTCAAGTTTGGTGAATAAGGTGGCAAGAAAACTAAATTGATATTTCATTTTTCTGCTTTGTCCCTAACTTTTCGGCAATGCTGATAAGCAGCATTGTCAAGAATTATGTAAAGATATTGATCAGGGTATCACTTTCGCAATCTTTCCAGTCCGTCACAAACAATGTCTGAATTAAGGTAGGAATCATTCATTATGCTTGTAGTTTCAAACGTTACAGGGTTTAAAAATCCAAGAAGATTTGCTCGTTTCCGACCATAGGCAGAAGGTACAAATTTTCTCTTTTTGCACCAACAATATCCACCATGATACCCATATGTCAAATGCACTCCATCGCAAAACAATAGTGTCATTAAGCCGCTTTTTGCCATGTTTAAAAGTGGTAAAAGAATATTGTTCAGGAAAAGCGACTGTGCTTTTATGTTTGCTTTTGCAGGTATGCTTTTTGACTTTTTGTACGAATAGCCTTTGCTTTAAGCCAGTATCGAACTGGCTTAGCTGTGATAGGAATTCCAAAATTTTCTTTGATTTTTCTGACCGCATCAGGCACATCTTTCGGAGGATTTTCATCAAAATAAGCTTCTGATTCATCAGATATTTGTTCCAAGTGATGGATTCGCTTACCACGCTTGCATTGATAAATTGCATCTGTTCCCATTGTTTCATAGAGTTTAAGAATTCGTGTAACTGTTCGATAACAATTTTCTGTTTTTTTACATAATTCTGTGATTGTGTCAGTTTCCTGGTGAGCATAATATAAAACTTTTGCTTGATTTTTAATCGTCTTATTTCGTCCAAATTCCATCTCATAATGAACAAGTGCATATTTCTTTTGATTTAATTGTATATTGATTTTGCATTTCATTCCCATTTCTATCACCCTATTTTATGATATCATATTTTTGTTATAATTGCAATGGCGGTGAGTATATTAAAAAATAATGGAAAAGCAATGAAAATTCTTTCTGCATGAAAAAAGCCGCTTCCCCGTATCTTATAGATACGCCGGGAAGCGGCTTTTGATTTAGATTGTATGATTATTTTGCAGACCAGCTATCCATTTCCGCCTGACCGCTGAACACAAAATACAAATCCTGTGTACCATTCAATCCCTGCACCATAGCAGAAACTGTTGTCATCGTTCCGCCAGATGGAATTTCTGCATATCCAACCGCTTTTCCTGTTGGAGAACCTGTGCAAATCTTAACAGCACAGCCATTCTTAGAGGAAACTTTCATTGTAATCTGTGCAGCACCCTTTGAAAAATTGACACCGCTTACTTTTATCCAGTCGCCCTGGTCAATTTCTGTTACAACCGTATCGCCCAACCCACGCACCTGAATGCCTGCCTGATTGGACATGGTTTCTGCCTGTACCGTCTGATATGGATCGATGGTTTTCTTCTGTGCAATGCCATTCATCGTTCCTGTAACTGCTTGTATTTTCGTTCCCTGCATGGTGACTGCATCCACCTGCGGACTGCGATAATTGCCTTCTATGCCCATTGCCTTTTCTACGCTGCGGTTGTGATAGAACAAATACAGCTGCCCATCCAATGTGCAGAGGGAATGATGATTGTTTCCATACAGTCCGAAAAATGTTCCCTGATTCCGAAACAGTTCTCCACCATATGTATAAGGGCCAAGCGGATTGTCAGCGGTCATGTATTCAATCGCTCCGCTGGTCATTCCATAGGCATTCCCAGCGGTGTTCCAGTTGGAACAGTAGGTATAATAATACGTATTTCCAATCTTGTTGATGCCGGAATCTTCAAACAAATAAGGGGCTTCAATGGTCACAGGTGTTCCGGCAAGGCTGATCATATCATCTCCCAACTTGACAATGCGAGAAGTACCTGGCATGGCATCCTTTCCATCTGGAACACCGCCGCCGAAACAGAGATAGCCCGTTCCGTTATCATCCACCATTACTGCCGGATCAAACAGCCAAGTAATATCGCTGCAATTTGGTGTTGCACGGGTAATCAGGGCTTTTCCGAGTGGGTCTGTCCAAGGACCAGTTGGGCTGTCTGCGGTCAGAACACTCACCCCATTTCCGCCATTACAGAAATAGAGGAAAAATTTTTCTTTGCCGTTGATGGTTTTATGGGCTGCACACGGTGCCCAAGAACAGGTTGCCCATTTGGCGATGCCATCAGTTCCAGCAACAGGAATTGCTCCATGGTCTGTCCAGTTCACCAAATCCTCAGAAGATAAACAATTGATTTTGTTTACCTGTGCATAGGTGTTTTCTGTGACCTTTCCATCACTGTCATATTCAATGACATCGTTTGTAGTATAGACATACACTCTTCCGTTATATTCCATCACACCAGGATCTGCACCAAACCGCTGTGTAAAAAGCGGATTGTTTTCGCCATCTGCCTTATAGCTGGCAGTTGGCGTGATTCCGGCAAACAATGCTTCCATTGCAGCTGTATCCACAACCTGTTCTGCCTTTGAAAATACGGAAATCCGTCCAAGCAGATAATCCTGCAACATCTTGACATCTGCTGCATCAACGATTCTATTTTGGTCTACGTCTGCTGCCAGTTTTGCAACATTACCGGAAAAGCCGCTGGAAACGCCATGTTTTGCAAGAGAAAGGTCTAATACATTGATGACACCATCGGCATTGACATCTCCCAGTGTAAGCGTTGGTGCTTCGCCTGCTCCGAGAATGCCTGTTCCGCCCACTGCTCCAATGACTTCATCCAAATAGAAGTTGTTGGTGCTGTCTTTTGTTTCTACATAAATCTGTAAGTTGGTTGCATCCGCAGGAATCGTGTAATTTTTGTTGGCAAGCTGCATCCATTCTCCTTGAATGGCAGTGCCTTCTGCAATGGTATCATATTGCGTATCACCATTTGCATCGGTATACTGCAATTTGAAATAGAAGGTATCCGTTGCATCACCATCAAAATACTGCACATTGGTGCTGAAACTATACGACTTTCCCGGTACAAACGCCTTTGGATTTAAGTTCCGTGCAGCACCGTTCCAAGCAGCAGTACGATTTTGTACCAGCAACGCTTCTTCTCCAACATAAGCAGTTCGTCCACTCGTGGATACTTCCGCATCACCTCTGCCGCTCCATCCATCTAAATCCCCTTCAAAGGTACTCTGGAAGTACCAGCCATATTCATTCGGTTCAACTGGCTGTTCCGTTGTACCCGGATTGCTGCCATCGCCCCATTCTGACTGTGGAATCATGGATGTTAAGGTTGTATAGGCAAGCTTTGGCTGATGATTGGTATCATAGAGCAGGGGTGTGTTTTCTGTTTTGATCCAAGTGTTGGCATCATCTGGCCCCCAGATACAAACTGCCTTGACCCGTCCATCGGAGGTTGGATTTTTATTCCAGTCCATAGCTGCCTGAAAAATGGCTTTGTATTTGTCAGCCTGCTGCTGCAAAGTATACTTGCCATTTTCCATGGTAATATCCAATTCTGTAATTTGAACATCACAGCCAATCGAGAGGAATTTTTTCATTGCGGTGGTATAGGCAGAAACACCGGAAAATCCGTCATAGTCTGCATTGATGTGGGACTGCATCCCGATTCCATCCAGCAAGCCCTTTTCATAGAGGGATTTGCACATGCTGTAAATCGCATCCCGCTTGTGATCCCAGTATTCGTTATAATCGTTGTAGTAAAGCTGGCAGCCTTCCGGTGCGTATTTTCTGGCATAGGTAAAGGCTTTTTCTACAAAAGCATTGCTGCCATAAATCTGCACCCACGGGGATTGTCCGCTGATATTCTCGCCCGGTTCTCTTGTTCCGCCATAATTGGCAGTTCGATTCTGGTCATCGCTGATGCACTCATTGGCAACATCATAGGCATAGAGATTCAGTTCTGGATATTGTGTCTGGATTGCCTCAAACATATTTTTAATGTAGGTTTCCATTCGCTGATCCATAACCGCAGAAGAAACCCAATTGCCATTTGCATCAAAATTTTCTTTGAAGAACCAGACAGGCGTTTGACTGTGCCAAACTAAAGTATGCCCACGCATGGCAAGATGATTGTTTACGCAGAAATCCATGATACTGGCAGCGTTTTTCAGAGAAACGCCGATATTCGTACCATTGCACTGTGACTGCACCAATGTTGCATCGGGCTTTGTTTCGTTTTCACATTCCACACTATTATAATCTTTGAGGAAGCTGGCGGTGATGGTGGAATTTTGCACAGTTCCGCTATTCAGAATATTACCGACCCGAAAATAATTGGCAAATTCGTCTTTTAACCCCTTTTCCTCAGAAGCAGCAGAAACGGTATTGCTGGATTTTTTTGCGGTTACCGTCACATCATCAAAATAAAAATCATGGGTGCTGTCTGTGGTAATGGTAAGGCGAAATTCTCCGCTGTTTTTCGGTGCCTGATAGGAAGCTTGCAGTTCTGTCCATGTTCCAGCAGCGACTTGTTTTGTAACCAGTTCGGTTTCTGTTTCTTGACTGGTGTCTAAATCTGCACAGGCAAGGGTCACATGAAACTGTTCTGCAGTTTCGCTGTAAACCCAAATGCGATAAGTATTGGTTTCTCCGCCGGAAAGATACAATCCCTTTTCAGAGCTGACGCCATCGCTTGCACAGGTTCGTCCGGAAACTTCCATGCCACGAGAATCCTTGTGTCCAATACCTGCTTTTGCTGTCATAGATACGGCATCTGCATTGGCATACCATCCGTCATAGTTGGTTTCGAAGTCGTTGTGCACCAACTCCACTGCAGATACAGGGGCTAAAAACGAGGGCAGATAGGATAACATGCCCATGCTGCAAACAACAGCGGTTAAGCTGGCTGCAAGTTTTCGTGTATTCATATAAAAATATCCTCCATTTGTTATGTGTAATTTGCACTTTTTTCAAACTACCTCTATTTTAACAAAAGAAAAAGCACTTGTATAGCATATTTGTTCTGAAAATGGTATATTTGTAAACCAAATTTAGAGGAGTTTTTCTTCTTCATCCAGGTTTGCCAGTTCTCTATATGCTCTTGGTGTTTTTCCAGTGACCTTTTTAAATACCTTGATAAAATGACTTTGCGTCGAAAAACCAAGATAGCTGCTGATGTCAATAAAACTTCTATCGGTATATCGAATGAGTTCTTTCGCCTCGTTGATTTTCAATTCAGAGATATAGTCGGATAAGTTCATACCAGTAATTTTTTTGAATTCTGTTGTCACATATCCACGGCTTTTTGAGAGATATTCTGCGATTTCGGATACAGTAATCCGTTCTGTTAGATTTTCCTTGATGTAATTCGTGATGTTTTTTACCAGCTGAGAATGATTTGGATTTCTTTTGTGGAGTGCTTGAACCCGTTCTGCCAAATCTAATATCATATGATACTGCAAATTTTTGATTCTTTCCACATCCTCTAAAGATTCGCATTTCAGAATATAGAGTTCCTCCAATTCTGCAATTTCCGTGGAATTCACGCCGGTTTCCATTGCTGCAAAGCAACAAATCGCAAGCAGTCGGATAAAAAAGTTTTTGGTATGTCTTAAAAGATGTGGGGCAAAGTTTCTCGGGTTGGCAGAAGGCACTTGATTTGCACCTTGCTTTAATCCTTCTACATCTCCTGCCTTGATTTTTCTTACAATCCCTTGGTCAATCACATAGGAACGAGAACGGGTTAAAAAGGCATCTTTTTTCTCAAAGGAAGTATGTTCCTTAAAATCTGTGGTAATCCCGATTTGTTGTTCTTTTTTGATTCGGACATCTGAAATTTCCATCATGGTTTTATTGATGCAGAAATTCAAAAAAATCAAAGATTGCAGCAAAGTATCTGGATGCATAATACAAATGGCTTGCATTTGTGCAATCAAAAATTCTGTGTTTTGATAATTTAGCTTAAATGCAATGTGCCGAAGTTCCTGCTTTGTTTTTTCCAATTCACTGACAGGGCCGACAATGATTTTTCGGTTGCTGCTTGTAATAAAGCCATAACAAAAGTGATTGGAATCTAAACAATATCCAATTTCCCGGTTGTCATTCATGATTTTTGGAAGAACCAATTGCACAGGGTCTTCGGTATCAATAAATGGAATCTTTTGAAAAATCAATTGCTTGTTTTCATATAGCCGAACAGGAATTGCAAACAAGCTATAATATTGTAACAGCAAATAAATATGGGAATCTTGTTTCATCCGTGTCATCTCCAAGCAGTGTTTTTGTAGTTCTTTTATTATAGCATGATACACAGAGATTTTCAACAATTTGTGTAAATCTTTCATGGCTTTCGTTGCAATCAGCAGCTATTGTCAGAAAACTTTAGTTAGTATCGTTTTTTACAATACAAATCCGAACAGCTGTGATAGAATAGAAGCATCAAAAGAAAACAGAACAGAAAGAACAGTCAAAGGCGTCTGGAATGAAAATTTCAGACGCCTTTTTTGTTTTGGCAGAAAGGAAGGATCCATCATGGACGTTCGGATGCAGGAACACCCGATTTTAGGAGCAATGGGGCTCTCAAAAAAGGTGAAATTTCAGTATAATGGAACAGAATTAGAGGGCTATGAAGGCGAACCCATTGCCATGGCATTGAAAGCCGCTGGCGTGATGGTGCATCGTTACACACAAAAGGAACATCAACCCCGTGGGATCTTTTGTGCAATTGGTCGCTGTACCGATTGTGTCATGATCGTAAACGGGAAACCAAATGTCAGAACGTGTGTGACACCATTGGAATCTGGAATGCAGGTACAAACACAGTATGGCGTATCCGCAGAGCCATTTTCCAAGCAGCCGTAAGTCTTTGAGAGAGGAAGTGCAGACATCATGAAACGATATGATTTTTTAATTGTAGGAGCAGGGCCAGCAGGATTATCCGCTGCCATTGAAGCTGCAAAACGAGGCATGCAGGTTGCCGTATTCGATGAAAACGCAAAGCCGGGCGGACAGCTGTTCAAGCAGATTCACAAGTTTTTCGGTTCTAAGGAACATAAGGCAAAAATTCGTGGATTTGTCATCGGACAGCAGTTGTTAGAAGAAGCCCAGAAATTAGGCGTTTCTGTTATCTTAAATGCAACCGTTATTGGCTTGTATGCAGAAAAAGAATTGGTCGTTCGGATTGGAGAAGAGATTCACCATTATAAAGGCGATGCAGTTCTGGTTGCAACGGGTGCAGCAGAAAACATGGTAACTTTTGATGGTTGGACACTGCCGGGCGTAATTGGTGCTGGTGCTGCACAGACCATGATGAATCTGCATGGCATTCGACCAGGGAAAAAGATTTTGATGCTGGGTTCTGGTAATGTTGGTTTGGTTGTCAGCTATCAGCTGTTGCAGGCAGGTTGTGAAGTGGTTGCATTGGTGGATGCAGCTCCAAGAGTTGGCGGCTATGGCGTTCATGCAGCAAAGATTGCTCGGTGTGGCGTACCGTTCTATCTTTCCCATACCATTCAAAAGGCAGAGGGAACAGACCATGTAACCGGTGTTACCATTGCGGAAGTGGATGCCCATTTCCAGTTTATTCCGGGCACAGAAAAGCATTTTGAGGTAGATACAATTTGTTTGGCAGTCGGCCTTTCTCCGATGTCGCAGCTGTTGAAGATGGCAGGCTGCAAGATGGAAGATAATCCGAAGCGTGGCGGACAAGTTCCAATTTGTGATGCATATGGAGAAACTTCTGTTCCAGGAATTTTTGCAGCAGGCGATGTTTCCGGCATTGAAGAAGCAAGTTCTGCGATGATTGAAGGTAGAATTTCCGGTATCGCCATTGCTGCTTCGCTGGGATTCCTGGAAGAGTCCGAAAAACAGGAACAAATTGCTGCCAACGAAGCAGCCTTGGAAACGCTCCGGCAGGGTATGTTTGCCCCGTGTAATCGTGGCAAACTGGTAGAAAAAACCGAAGAGGGTATTGACACTGCAATGCATCTTCTGAAAAGCGGTTACTTAACCGAAGAAGAGGTTGAAAAGTTTCCGGGCGTGACGAGAAACAAGAAGATTCATCCAGTGATTGAATGTGTGCAGAACATTCCTTGCAATCCGTGTCAGGATGCCTGTCCCAAACATTGTATTAAGATTGGCTCTCATATCACAGCGTTGCCGGCAGTCGATCCAGAAGTAGAATGTATTGGCTGCGGATTGTGTGTTTCGTCTTGCTCCGGTCAGGCAATTTTCCTGGTACAGGAAGAATGCGACGAACCGGGTTATGGAACGGTAACATTACCATATGAATTTTTGCCACTCCCGAAAAAGGGCGACCGTGGATTTGGATATGACCGTGGCGGAAAGAAAGTCTGTGAAGCAGAAGTGGTATCTGTGAAAACCGCAAAGGCGTTCGACCATACGAATTTGTTGACGATAAAAGTTCCAACCGATATGGTAATGCGGGCAAGATTCTATCAGGCACAGTGAGAAGGGAGAACGATTCATGGAAAACATTTTAGACCGCAGCGTGCAGCTGGGTGAATTTATACCAGAACCGGATGATGACCGGATTGTTTGCCGGTGTGAAGAAGTGACAAAGGGAGAAATCCGCAGAGCGGTTCATGATGGGATGTTTACCATTACCGAAATTCGGCGGTATTTGCGAGCAGGTATGGGATTGTGTCAAGGTCAGACTTGTGCAAAGCTGGTAAAGCGAATTGTTGCACAGGAATTGCAAGTTTCTCCGGCAGTGTTAGAGCCGGCAACCTCCCGTGCTCCGATGCGTCCTTTGGAGATGAAAATATTTGCAGCAGAGGCAAAGGAGGACGAGTAAGATGACAAAGACAGCAGATGTAATTGTAATTGGCAGCGGTGTCATTGGCTGTGCTGCAGCGTATTATATGGCGAAAAAGGGAATGTCCGTTTTGGTGCTGGATCAAGATGAAAGCGTTGGAAACGGCGGTTCTAGTCGAAATGGTGGCGGTGTCCGGCAGTCCGGACGTGACCCGAGAGAATTGCCGCTTGCCATTTATGGTGTAGAAAACGTATGGCCGACGCTTTCCGATGAGTTGGGGGTCGATGTGGAATACCACAAAGAAGGCAATCTTCGATTGGGCAAAACAGAAACCCATAAACAGATTTTAACCGGACTGACAGAAAAAGCCGTGGCTTGCGGTTTAAATGTCCGAATGATTGATGCGGAAGAAGTGCGGAAAATCAATCCGTATTTGAGCGAAGAAGTTACCTGTGCAAGCTGGTGTCCAACCGATGGGCACGCCAATCCGCTGACAACCACGCTTGGTTTTTATAAGAATGCCAGAGTATTGGGCGTAGTATTTCATATGGGAGAAAAGGTTGTCAAGCTGGAAAAAGTACACGGAAAACTCCGTCGGGTCTGCACAAAGACCACTGTTTATGAAGCCGATCAGGTTTTAGTTGCCGCTGGTTATGCAAGCCGATTTCTCACACAAACCGTTGGCATTGACGTTCCGATGCAAGAAGAATTGATTGAAGCGTTGGTCACTGAAGCAGAACCGAAGATGTTTCCGCAGATGCTTGGCACAGCCGATGCAGATTTTTATGGACATCAAACCAATCATGGTTCGTTTGTATTTGGCGGTGCAACCGGCATGGAAAGCACGGTACTGGACAATGGCACAAATCGTACTAGCAGCTTGACTGCTCCGTGTATCTGTCGAGGGATTATGAAATATGTTCCGAAGCTGGCAGATGCAAAGATTGTCAGAACGTGGGCAGGGTATGAAGACCTTAGTATTGATGGGATTCCTGTTATTAGCAAGGTGGAAGAAGTTCCGGGGCTGTTGCTTGCCTGTGGATTTACTGGGCATGGATTTGGTATTTCACCGGTTGTCGGTCAGCTTTTGGCACAGTTGGCAGCTGGAGAAACGCCGATGCTGAGCTTGCAGGAATTTCGATATGATCGGTTTCATGCTGCGATTTAAAAAATAGAAGAAATGTTCAAAAATAGTTGATATAATATATGGGAGGAATTACGATGGGAACGAAAGTCGATTTTTTGTATTTGAGTGAACCGGATATGGTGAAAGCCGGCGTCAAGGACATGAAGCAGTGCGTAGAAGTCATGGAACGGCTGTTGGTTACGCTGAACAAGGGTGACTATGTGATGGGCGGAAAGAACCACAATTCCCATGGCTGTATGATTATGTTTCCGGATGACCCGCAATTTCCGGGAATGCCGAAGAATGCCGATGAACGGCGATTCATGGCAATGCCAGCCTATTTGGGCGGCGAATACCAGATGGCAGGCATGAAGTGGTACGGCTCAAATGTAGAGAATAAGAAGCAGGGTCTGCCACGTTCCATTTTGATGATGATGCTGAACGATAAGGATACCGGAGCACCGCTGGCGTTGATGTCTGCAAATCTGGTCAGCTCCTATCGAACTGGCGGCATTCCAGGCGTTGGTGCAAAGTATCTGGCACGGAAGGATGCAAAAACGGTTGCCATTGTTGGCCCTGGTGTTATGGGAAAGACTTCTCTGGCAGCTTTCGTCAGCGTTTGTCCGAATCTGGATACCCTGAAGATTAAGGGCAGGGGACAGAAATCCATCGATTCCTTTATTGAATTTACAAAAAAAGAATGTCCGCAGATCAAGAACATTACCGTATGTGACACCTTGGAAGAGGCAGTACGGGACAGCGATATTATCAGTATGACTACAGTTGTACGGGATGATGTTGCTTCGTTCCCATATATTAACGGTGAATGGGTCAAGAAAGGTGCTTTGATCAGCATGCCGTCTGCTGCCAGATTTGACGATGAATTCTTAGCAAAGAAGTGCAAGCTGGTGGTCGATAATGCAAAGCTCTATGAAGCATGGGAAGAAGAATACCCTTATCCGACCTATCCGCAAGTACAGATTGTCGGTACAAAGTTCACCGATTTGGTACATGATGGACTGATTCAAGCCAGCGACATCATTGATATTACCGATGTGATTCAGGGAAAGCACGCTGGAAGAGAAAATGATGATGAAATCATTGTCTATTCCGTTGGCGGTATGCCAGTAGAAGATATTGCATGGGGCGGAACGGTTTACCGGAATGCCCTTGCAAAAGGCATCGGCGTGAAGTTGCCGCTTTGGGATCAGCCGGAAATGGCATAACCTCAGGATTCTGTTTCGATTTGCGGCATTCTTTGGGAAAGGAATGCATGGTCATGGCACAGCAGCAAGGCTTGATTTTGTTGCAGCCTTATCTGACATTAGAGGCACAACATTGTCAGAGAATTCCGCAGGTTGGAACGGGAATTGCAGAATGTTATGAATTTACGATTCCTGCAAACGGACAGAGCCAATTCCCAGCCGTACCCGATGGCAGCGTTGATTTGGTCTTTGGCATGAGCAAACAAGATGTTCGGCTGTTTATCGGCGGAACAGTCTTGCAGATGAAACAATGGTGTTTCGACCCGGGGCGAACGTATTTTGGTGTACGGTTTCAGCCGGGAAAAAGCTTATTGCCAAAAGATTTGTGTATACAAGATGTGGTCAATGCGGATTTGGAATTGCAGCCCTCTGTTTATGGAGAGGGACTTGCAGAGAAAATCGCAACGGCAGACAGTTTGCAAGCTCGTTCGCAGCTATTTTTACAGACCTATTTGCAGCAATTTCCGGAATCAACTGATACCCGACACAACTTGGAACGCTATGTTCGGCGGCGGATTTATGAAACAAAGGGAACGATTGGGATTCAGAATCTGGCGGAAGAAACGGGCTATTCTGCATGTTATCTGCGGCGAGTTTTTGAGCAGATTCACGGAATTTCCCCGAAGTTGTTTGAACGGTTTATCCGGTTTCAGAATATGCTGTATCTGATGGAACAGCAGGAATGGCAAAGCCAAAAAATGGATGCTCTTTGTTTTGAAAGCGGCTATTATGACCAGTCGCATATGATGAAAGATTTTAAGCGGTTTGCAGGCAGAACACCGGAACAATACCGAAAATTCCGCTTGCAGCCAGAAGAATGATTGGAAAGAGAGGAATTTGTTATGAAATTATCCAAAATTGAAATTATCACAGGGATGTCAAAATTAACCGGACTGAAGTCTGTTTTGAGCCGAGCAGGCGTTCGGGGTATGACCGTTGTACAAGTGCTGGGCTGCGGCGTGGAAAAGGGTACAAAGGAATATGAGGTCGATGAAAACTATGAAATGGAACTGTTGCCGAAGCAGCAGATCAGCATTGTTGTAAAGACCGAAAAGGTCAAGGAAATCGTAGAATTGATTAAGCAGGAATTGTATACAGGGCATATTGGAGATGGTAAAATCTTTGTTTATGATATTACCAACGTCATTCGTGTCCGGACAGGCGACGAAGGAGAAGACGCACTCTAAAAGAAAGGCGGTTGATCTCAGATGGCTGCAGAACAAGAGAAAAAGTTAGGGCTTGGAAGCGTTGTTTCCATTTCAGTCGGATTGATTATTGCAACCAGTTGTCTGGTTTCTCTGGGACAGGGAGCCGGAACAATTGGGGTAACTTTCATTTTTGCAATGGTAATTGCTTGCATATTGAATATGACAACCGTTGCTTCTCTTTCGGAATTGAATGCGTTGATGCCGAATACAACGGGTGGACTGGCACAGTATACACTCGCCTGTATGGGACCGTTTCCAACGATTATCTCAATGGTTGGCGGATACATTCTATGTAATGTGTTATCCTGCGGTGTAGAAGCCTCTATCTTTTCGTATGCAATGTCAGATACGTTTTCATTCCTGCATATTCCGAGTTTGGGATATGTGCTGATTGTTACCACCCTTCTGATGATTGCAAACTTATTCGGGGTTGATATTTTTGCGAAGTTGCAGGATGTTGTTGCATTTTTGCTGGTTGGCTCGATGCTGCTCATGGGTATTATCGGAGCAATTGGCATTGGATTTGGGAAAAAGATTGACCAGCCGTATACCATGGCAACGGATTTTAAGAGCATTGTTTCCATGACAGCGGTTGCATTCTGGCTGTTTATCGGTGCGGAATATGTCATTCCGGTTTCCAAAAGTGTCAAGAATGCCAAGCGAAATGTTCCGCTGGGCATGATGATTGGTTTGGGATTGATTTGTATTGTACAGTCCATTCTGGTCTTTGGTTTTCATAACTATGTGCCGTGGGCAGAACTGGCAGATTCTCCAGCACCGCATTTGCTGTACGGCATGAACCTGCTCGGCACATTCGGGAAAATCTGGATGACATTGGTTGCAGCTTTTGCGGTAATCAGCACACAAAATTCCACCGTTAATGCACTGGCAAGTATTTGTCAGGGTATGGCAAAGATGAACATGATGCCGCAGGTTTTTGCAAAAACCAATCGGCGTGGTGTGCCGTATGTCGGCGTGGTATTTGTCAGCGTTATGATTTTCGTATTTTCTGCACTGAGCAATAACTCATCCGATGCAATTTCGTTCTTGATTTTGGTTGGTTCTGTATTCTGGATGATTTCCTATATTTTAGCACATATGGATGTTCTGATTCTGAGAAAGCGGTTTCCAAAAGCACCTCGGAGCTTTAAAGTGCCGTTTGGTCCAGCGATTCCGGTGATTGGTATTCTTGGAACAGTCTATATGATACTAAATATTTCCACAGATACTGCCGAACGGAATGTGATTTGGTTGGTAACTGGCGGAACATTCTTGCTGCTGGGAATTTACGCATTCTTCTGGATTAAGTATAAGATGAAAATGCCAGTATTTAAGAGCGTTCCGATGGAAAAAGTCATGGCGATGGAGAACGATATGTATTATACGATCAGAAAACGTCGTGGTATTTGGAAATAACTACATAATAGAGAAAAGCCGTTTCGTTGCAAGATGACGAAACGGTTTTTTCTATTATTCATATCTCATAAAGTTTCTTTTGTCTCATTCCTTTGTCAAATTTGGTTCAATCAAAGCAAAGGAACTGTGTTGATTCAAATCTATCACAGCATCATAAATTTGCTGCAAATATTCCGGTTGTTCTGTTTCTACAAATGGCAGCAACATTTGTAAGTCTTTCGCAGTGATTGCTGGAAAAGCAGAATTCCGATTGTTTGAACATACCAGTCTTTCCATGAAATGTTGTGTACAGTTTCAAGTTTGATTGGATTTCTACAGGTTATTTCAGTTTCCCACAAAAAGAAAAAATGACTGGATTGTTCGGAATTTGAAAATCAAAATAATCCGATTCCATCCAGTCATTTTTTGAGTGCCTTATTTTTCATACCCTTCGTAATAATACGACTGTTCAATTCCCTTGAAAATTATCTCTCTGTCATCCACCTTATCTGTCAGATTTGGCTGTATCAGAAACCGTAATTCTAGGTCATTAATTGTACTTCTTTCCATTGCCTGTAGATATTGCACCTTGTCAATTTTTGCCCAATCTGTTACTTTTCCAAGGTGTTTTTTCAGAATCATATCCAGCCAGATTCTTGTGCTTCTGCCGTTACCCTCCATGAACGGGTGAGCTACATTCATTTCAACATACTTTGCAATGATTTCCTCAAATGTATTTTCCGGCATCTTCTCGACCGCAGAAAGAACCGCATCTAAATACAGGCTATTTGCAAAACGGAAATTGCCCTTTGCAATATTCATCGTTCTGATTTTTCCAGCAAAGCCATATAAGCCATCAAAAAGTGCTTTATGAATTGCCTGCAAGCCTTTTACTGTGCCGACTTCTATTTTATCAATTTCATCGCTTGAAAATAATCGTTTTGCATTTTCTAAGCTTTTTTCATCGATTTCTTTTGTTGTCATATCTTGCTGTTCACTCCTAACTTGCAAACTCTTGTATACAATTATTATATCACAATTTTCTCAGTTACACAACCGCATTTTTAAAAAAACTGGAACAACGGAATAGAAATGAAGCATCTACAACCTGCTCACTGCTTTCTTTGATGCCAGGCAATTTTTCTCTCATGCAATACCAACAGAAATAAGAGCTTGTGTTCATAGGCGTTTTAAGAGTGTAGCAGCATGAGAAATCATAATCATTGTTTCAGCAGAGCAACAAGAAGTTTCATAATCTTTTGATAATCTGTGTGAACAGTTTAGCCATGCGAAAGTGCGTTCAACAACCCAGCGTTTTGAGAGAACCTGAAACCCTTTTTGCTCTTTGATTCGCATAGAAATATCAATTCTGATGTTGTGAAATTCATCAAAAGTATTCCGGAATGTTCCTCTATAACCGCCATCTGCACATCCCGCCTGAATGGTCGGATACCGATAAAGTGCCTTTACGCCGTTCTCTCTTGCTCGGCGATAAAAACTCCATACCGTATCATGTGGCGGATAGTCATGCGGCAGCATTCTCCACTGGCAGCCTGTCTTTACGATATACAACACTGCTTCTACTAATGATCGTTTATGATATTTGCTTTTATTTCCGGATGGAAAGAATTCTTTGATTGCTTCCCATTGTTTGTCTGTCAAATCACTTTCGTAATTTGTTGCTTGATATTCTTTTTTCATATCTCCTATTATACCACTTTTTTGCTATGAACACAAGCTCTCACGGATAGGGTCGAGATAGCAGTCCTTTCCGTTTCTTTTATATATCGGTGGGAGCTTTGTCTTTGATAAATCTATGCTTCCCATGTATCATCACCATTCCTTCATTGCAAATGCCTGCTTGAATTCCTGCTCGTTTGTATTCATTTTAATTACAAATTCTGTATAATCGAGCACATCAACAGGAACTTTTAAGCCGTGCTTTGTAATGCTTATATCGTCACGTGGCATGACGTTTGATTCGTATGTCGAGCCACGATTCATCCACAGTTTCAAATTGTCTGAACCTTCTATCTCTGGGTAGAGGTAGTAACCTGCCTTGGCGTCAAAGCGGAACATATACGCCAGTACCTGAAGATAGTCCCGATTGCCAATATTGTCACAAGGTTTGTATTTAGCGTCAGCGATAATATGATTTTGAGTATGCTTACCTATGAAGTCGGGGTAAATCAAACCGACATTCCCAGCAAAGAGCCGTTGCGCTCCTTTTCTGCCTTTGTTCATTGGGTGATAAAAATTATCTCCGATAAGCGTGTTTATATACTCTTCCCACAGCCATGCACCATCGAACAGTATCCCATAAATTTGTTTATTGCCATATCCGATTTGGTGTTTTTGATAACGGAGTATCAGAAGGCACAGTTTTTGTACAATAAGATACTCGTGAAAAAAATTGTGACGAACAGGATTTTTCTTGTTATGCTCGATGACTTTTTTCCTGTCATAGACTTCATAATTCGGTGTTGCTTGTACTATGAGTTCGACCTCGTCTTTTGCTTTTCTCAAAATCGTTCTACCATATGGCTTTGCCTTAATAAACTCAATTGTATGCCGTATCAATTCCGTCAAGGCATTATCAAATGAAAATTCTCGCTGACCATAAGCAACTTTCCCTGTGAATGGCGTATTTTTCTTAACGTGACGAGCGATGTCAATTGTTCCTCTGATGTTGTGGTCGTTGTATTCGTTGCGGATATATCTCTTGTATGTACCTTTTCGCATTGCTTGTTTAAGGCAGTGCGGAAACAGAAACAGCAGATAATTAAACAGCCTATCATCTTTATTAGAATCCGTCTTCAGGTCTACAATATTCGGGAAATCAAGCACATTTTCAAGCAAATACTGAAAAAAATAATCGTTGCTGTCGTTGCCAAATCTCGACCTGATAATCAATCTTTCATTCCCATAGCCAAGAAAGCCCATAACATTTCCAGACCAGTAATTTTCATTGACACTTCGCAAAATAAACTGATCTTCCGTTATATCTTCAGCATCTTTCAGAATTTCAGGAAATACAAATATGCCCTCTTTTTCAAGCTGACCGAGTGTTTTGTCAGCAATCCTTTCAGCCAGGTGATAGATATCAGAAAACTCCGAGCGTAGGCGTGGTGTATTATCCTTGATTATCATCATTAGTATTTCCCGTCACAGGCACTCGATATCCATATGCTTTTGCAAAATCTTGCATCAGCTTTTTCTCATCATACATTCCCTGAACATACTCTTGCAGGAGAGGTTCAAGATAATCCTCCCACAGCTTATCAAAGCTCATCGACCTCACTTTCAGGAAATATGCTGCCCCAATATGATAATTTTCATTCAAATCCTCTACTTCGTCAATTGCTTTATTCAGCGCATTCATTCTGATTATAGCTTCGGATTTCTTTGTTTCTTCAAGGCTGTCAAGCATTTGCACACACTCATCAGCACGAAGCTGGATAAACCTAAAACGACGGCGCATAGCAAAATCAAAGCTGTCAACAGAGCGGTCAATGTCATTCATTGTGCCAATGATATACACATTCTCAGGAATATAGAACTTTTCGCTCGGGTCATCATGCATATTGGTATACTGAGTGGATATTTCTCCCACTTTTCCACGGCAGGTAGGGTCAATGGAATAAAACAGTTCACCGAAGATTTTTGATATTTCTCCACGATTGATTTCATCGATGATGAAGATGTATTTTTTCTGTTCAGTCTGCTTTGTTTTAACTTTGCTTACTTTGTGTTTCTTTATTTCCTTATAGAGAATAAAATCATATGAAAACTGCTGTGTAGCAAACTTCTTTCCGAAGAACGATGTGATATCCTTGATTTTATTAAACTTCTGATCGGATTCAAGTATTTTCTTGATTTCATCGATGTACAATGCAAGCTTATTTACGGTTTCATTGTGCGGTATAGAGATGTAGATATACTTGTCATCTACATCAGTAATAGTAAACTCATTACCATTGATTGTCTTGAACATGGTAGTGCCAAACTCGATACTATCTAAAAATGCATTTATAGCCTCTTGTACAGACAGCTCTTTTGCAATAATCTCCACGGTTTTCTGTGAATTCTCATAGTTCTTTCTTGCTCTTGTTATAAAGCGTTTAAAGATGCCGTCTTGCAGTTCAAATTGTGCAGAGCCATCCGTTCCGATTTTCGGACGCAAACCCTCAACAAAATCTGTATAGTCATAGCTTGGGTGAAACTGTACAAACTCTACCTGACTTTTCTGTTCATCAGTCAGTGCACCATAATTATAAGTTGCACCATCAGTAACAATATCAGCCGCTATCTGTTTCGCAAGATAGGATTTGCCTGTTCCAGGTGCTCCGTGGAAGATAACATTACCAGATTCGAGTAAGACCTCAGAGTATGGAATTTGATACATAGGTACTTGTTTATTAGCATAAAGTTCAATGTTACTCATATCGATTTGCTCCAAAGCTTGGGATAGCTCACCACGTAATTTCCATACATAACTTCCTTTTTCATCCCTATCGGCTTTACGTCCGACATAAAGAATAGTCCACCATTTTGCATTATCGTTATCCTTTTTCAAGATGGGACAGTTTGTTTTATCAGCAATTCGTTTTCCCAGCGTATGGGAGCCGGTTAGATAGAAGTTTTTAGCCTCACCGTATTTTTCAGAAAGCTGCGTACAAGTAGCCTGTCCACCATAATCCATCATTCGTTTCATGATTTGCAAACTTCCTGTTGTAAATACAGAACTATCTGCAAGGAGACTCTTCCAATCGTCAACAGTAAGTTCCGGATTGTAGTCCGCTATGGCTGGAAACCAATCTGAATCTGAATCAGCTGCCTTTTCAGTATATTGCAAAACAAATTTATCTCCAGCTTGTCCAAATTTTCTCAAGCATTCCTGTACAAAAATAATCGTAGAGAAAATGTTCCAACAATAGATATAGAACACCCTGTTATGATTGATATATGTCACATATTCAAGGCTGGTGATGTGTTCCTTTAATTCTTCTTCAGTGAGATAAATTCCGTATCTCATCTTATCATCTGAATTGTACTTGCAAATTGGAAAGCCTGCCCGTTCCTCTGCGGGTAATGCCGCAATTTGCTCCTCAAAGATCTGAAACGCAAGCTTCGGCAAGGTTTGATTAGATATTTTATGTTCTCTTTTTTGGCGATCACGTTTTACGATTTCACCATTTGCCTTTTCAAAATAAGCATCTGTAGGCTCAAAATCATTCCCAAGTGACAGATTGTCCATAGTGAAATGCTCATCAGTAGATGCAACACTGTCTGCTGTGATATGCAGTTCATAAATCACCTGTTGCTTCGTTTCAATCACAAATCCGAGCTTTTCAAGAAATCCTCTCGCTTCAATACTATTAAAATCAGCAGTGGAAATCTCCTCGCTGGTTACGATAGATTTAGCCACAGCAACTACATATTTTGGAGGATATTTCTTCCCATCCTCTGCCACAAGTTCATATCTTGTACTTTGATTATGAAAGGGCACACCGTTCTCATCGATATATTCAATGGCAGAAATTATATTTTCTTTTGTTAGATTGTCAATTTGCATTTAAGCCACCCCTTTTACTCCACTCTATAATTCTCACTTGTAAGCGGCAAAACCTCCGTATTCAGCAATTCAAGCAGAACTTTTTTCAATGCCTGATGATATTTGAACTTTGACATACCGTCATGAGTTGCGGTGTAGCTGTTGTAATCAGCTGTCTTTTTCAGATTATTAAGTCCGGGAATTTCGGTGTCACCGACCTCAAAACGGTCGGCAGCATAGGAAATAGCTTCGAGAGAAACACACCACTCTGAGGCAAATTCGGTCAGAATTTTATCAACGGTGTTTTTTCGCATATCCGCCAGTACATACGAGACACGTCTATCCTTGAATTCTTCCGGATTTTCCTGAACCTTGTCCCAAAGTTCCTGCATAAGCTCACCAAGCTTCGGATTGGTGGACTTCAATTCCTCGATGTAATCCGTTATCTCCGAAATCAAATTCTGATAATGCTGCTCCTGTCGCTCCTCGTCGGTGGCAGATACTACGGACTGTATCAGGCTGACGATATAATCGTAGTCGATTTTCTCCTTGCTGTACGCTTTCAGCTCATATTCAAGGTTGATCTCAGTAGGAGTATCAGGATTATCCGGTCGTTCGGTCTTATATTTATCACGAATATTCAGATACCACGCAGCGTATTTGTCATATTCCTCCTGTGTGATGCCGTAGGAATCGGGTTCATTGTCCGCATAACGTGTAAAGGCTTTCAGACTGGAATATATCTTGTCAAACTCCTGAAAAGCCTTAGCAAAACGCAGCTCTCCCTCTTTGCTTAAAGCTGCAATCACGTCAGGTGTCTCGGCTGTCAAACGCAGGTATGCAAGGGACTTTGTAAATTCCTCATGTACTGTATCCCAATCTGGAGCAAGTACTGATGCCTGTCCGCCGGCAGAATACAAAACAAGTGCCTCGTCTACCGCTTTCTTGAAAGTGTGCGGTGACTGGAATGTGACGATCTGTCCGCAGGTCTTGTTTTTGTCGAAAAGTCGGTTCGTTCTGGAAAATGCTTGTATAATGTCATGTGGGTGCATCGGCTGTCTGTCGATAAATACTGTTGACAAACAAGGTGCATCAAAGCCCGTCAGAAGTCTGTTTACCACAATCACAAGGTCAAGCTGCTCATCACGGCTCTTGTACTTGCTTATCTTTCGTGCCAAGCGATTATTCAACTCGGCATTATAGCCCCTGATTTCACCGATTCCGTGTGAAGTGCCAAACATCTGGTTATAATCATCAAGCGACTCTCTCATCTTCGGAACATTTACGTCCGTGCTTTCGTTGTTTTCATCGCTGGATACGGAATAGGTGATAGCAAATTTCGGAAAGTCCGGCAGTACCTTTCTTGTTTCCTCGCAGATTTCGAGTTCTGTCTCACCCTTGACAACTCTCTTCAATAGGTCATAGTAAGCCTGTGCCTGCTGGATAGACTTCACTGTCAGCAGTGCCTCGTAGGTCTGCCCTCTGCCGTTTTTAAAGCCCAGCTTTTCCTGCGATTTATTGAGTATCACATCAAGGACTTTCAGCATATGTTTTTCAGTATCACAAATCGACAAATCCTCGTTGCTGTCGTTTTCATCAAGCTTCTGTGCACCGAGATGCTCCGTCTGGAAGCCTAAAACAGCCTCGTCACGGATAGCCTCCTTGATTGTGTATTTGTGCAAACATTCGCCGTATAGCTCTTCTGTAGTTCTCGGCAAATCTCCGTCAGCGTTATATGGATTAACGGAAAAACGAGGTGTACCCGTGAAACCGTACCAAAGGGAATTGACAAAGAACTGCGACAAAAGTCGCTGTGTCTGCGGTGTGACGGCTCTGTGGCATTCGTCCACGATAAAAGCAACTCGCAGATTTTTTATGCGGTTATATGCAGGCATGCCCTCTTTGATACGCTTTTTCACAGCAATCTGTAATTTCTGAATGGTGGTGACGATAACCTGCTGATTCTGATTTTTCAGCTTGTTTATCAGATCAAAAACGTTGTCCGTTTCATCCACGTCCACCACATCATTATTCGCATAGGACTGGAACGCCTGTGTGGTCTGGTCGTCAAGGTCTTTACGGTCGATAAGGAATATCGTTTTTTCGATGCTCGGAATGTCTATCAGCAGATTTCTTGCCGCCTTATAGCTTGTCATGGTCTTGCCCGAGCCGGTCGTGTGCCAGATATAGCCCGATTTTCCCTGACGTGAAGCCGTTCTGACAGCTTCAATGGCGTGTATCTGATAAGGACGGAGGAGGAGGATTTTCTTCTTATCCTGGTCGAGAACAGCATACTTCATCACCATTTGATGTGCTTCTGGTATCTTTAACACACTCTCGGCAAATTTCAGATAATCCGCAACAGGCTCGTTCTGTGAATCCTCCCAGCCGGAAAGGAATTTCTCGTTCAAGTCCTCTTCGCTTGCAGCAGCGATATATTTTGTATCAACAGCATTGGACACAACAAACATCTGCACGGCGGAGAAAATTCCTGTAAACTTGCCCTCACGGATATATTTCTTGATTTGGCGGAATCCGTCCATATAGGAGTGCTGACGGTTTTTCAGTTCGATGTGTATCAGCGGAATACCGTTTATCAGAAGCGACACATCAAAGCGACGGTTCTGGCTGTGAATGTCCTCTTCATCGTCTTTCAGTGCCTGATACTGGTTGATGACCTCGTAAACGCTTGAACCGCCTGCAATATCGTCACGTTTGAGGACGGTGAGCTGTACTTTCTCGGTGTCCCTCTGCACATAAACGTGAGCGATACCGTTCTCGCCGGCGATCCATTTTGCGGCATCGTAGAAAGTCGGGAATGTCAGCTGATTTTTTACCTGCTCAAATTCTCGGTCTGTGAGCGGCTGACCGTTCAGCACTTCCTTATTGCCGCACTCCAGAATAGTACGCACATTCGCCCACAAGTCCTCAGCTGTGCGGAGGTCGGGACGATACGTCCACTGGCTCTTGCCTTCTGTGAGCTGTGCGATCAGATTATCTTCTATTGTTCTTTCAAGTTCTGCCATAGATTTCCCCTTTCTTTATACAAACATCTTTTGCAGCATCGCTTTCTTGTATTTCTGTAGCATTTCGCACTTACGTTGATGAAGGGTGATAAGGTGGTCGAGGTTCTGAAAATACTGTCCGATTTTTCTCTGTTCTTCGATTGTTGGTAAAGCTATTACAATTCCCTCAACATCACTTGCATTATAAGAAGGCAATGCACCTACTTGTACTAAAGAAGCGAGGTTGATTGTATCAAAAAGTGTTCTTCCAAAATCAGTATCCCAGCCATTGCCGAATTTATATGCCATTGTATTGTTATCAAGTAAAAACGGCGTATTTACTATTCTTTTGCGGTTTAACATAACAGCCGCACCAACTTTTGCAAAGAACATTGCAGGCACCTCGGTTATTGGTTTCCACTTTTTTCGCTCTATTTGTTCTTGTGTAACATAGTTATTTGAATACAACAATTCATACTCATTGCCGACAATATTCATATCAGAAACCTTAAAAAACGGAGTGCCATCTTTACCGCCTTGTTCAACATCAGGAAAGCCTATTCCAGACTGACAAGAACCTACCTCCCCCAACTTCCGCTGTTCCCAAGCATCAGTAAAACCGGGGAAGCGAATCTCAGGCACATCAGCACCATTTTGCGGGAACATTTTTTGCAGCATGGCTTTTTTGTATTTGTGCAATTTGTCAAGCTTACGCTGATGAAGGGTGATGAGGTGGTCGAGGTGGGAGAAGAATGAGCCGATTTTCTTTTGTTCGGCTATTGAGGGAATAGCTAATTCTTGACGATATAAATCAGTCCAAATAATATTTTTACGACAAACGCTCGCCCCCTCTGTTGAGGCTCTATCAAAAAATGCTTTTGTTGAATCCATTTTTACCCAAGCTTGCATAAATGTCGGGTCACAATTTATAAGTTCATAAACCTTGTAAGCAGGCGATATTATGCCGTGTTCAAAGCGTAAATTTACATTACAATTGCCAAGATGAAGATTTTGAGCGGACAGAATTAAATCATTTTTCTTTACTTTTAAATATCCTATATTGCTTTGCCCTCTAAAATGACTAAACAACTCCGAATTTAAAAACATACCATCAATCGCACACGATAGTAGCACATCTTCGTTCTCCGTGGTAGTCTTTTCACGCTTTTCTTCCAACACTTCCCCCAACTCACGCTGTTCCCAAGCGTCAGTAAATCCGGGGAAACGAATCTCAGGAGCGTCCTTTTTTTTCGACATTTTGCCTAAATCCTCACTCACTGCAAACCCTCCAATCCCAGTTCTGTAAGCATAGCGTTCAGGCTCTGCAAGGTCTGTCCTATCTCACCGTCAATATCAACTATTTCACGGCGAACGTCCTCCGGCTCAATCTGCTCTTCTTGCTCAAAGGTATCCACATAGCGAGGGATATTGAGGTTGTAGTCGTTCGCCTTGATCTCCTCGTAACTTGCCAAATGTGCCTGCTTGTCTACGTCCGTGCGGTCGGTGTACAGCTTGATAATGTGGTCGATATTCTCCGCACTCATGCTGTTCTGCTTCTTGCCCTTGACAAACTCACTGCTTGCATCAATGAACAGAATATCACGCCCGTCACGGTTCTTTTTCAGTGCAATAATTGTCGTCGGGATAGATGTGTTGTAAAACAGATTCGCCGGCAGACCGATTACAGCGTAGATAGCACCGCTGTCAACGAGTTTCTGTCTTATCTTGCCCTCGGCAGCTCCACGGAACAGCACACCATGCGGCAGGATAATCGCCATAGTGCCGGAATTTTTCAGATGATAGTAGCCGTGCAGTAAAAACGCATAGTCTGCCTTTGACTTCGGTGCAAGCACTCCATAGCCGGAAAAACGACTGTCATTCAAAAATCCCTGTGCCGCTGTCCATTTCGCAGAATACGGCGGATTCATCAGCACCATATCAAAGTCTGTTTCTTCGTCCGTAGGCCAGTCCGCATCGAGCGTGTCGGCATTGCGAAGCGTCTGGTTTTCGGGGTCAACGCCGTGCAGGAACATATTCATTCGAGCGAGGTTGAATGTGGTCGTGGAAAGCTCCTGACCGAAATAGCGGATATAGTCAGGGTTATGAGAAAATTTGCGGGCATTCAGCAAAAGCGAACCGGATCCCATTGCAGCATCGTATACGAGCAGACCACGCTTATCTTCCTGCCCCTGAATCGCCACACGGGTGAGAATCTGCGAAACTGCCTGCGGTGTGTAGAATTCTCCGGCTTTCTTGCCCGTTTCACTCGCAAACTGTCCGATAAGATATTCATACGCATCGCCCAGCACATCGCCGTCATAGTCGAGCAAATCCACTTCGTTGATTTTCTTGACAAGCTCCGAAATTGTCGCAGACTGCTTCTGCTCACCTGCACCAAGACGAGTAGAGTACAAATCCACATCAGCGAAAAGATTAGCGAAAATCGGGTCGGACTGTTCAACATTGTTGAATGCCTTTTTGAGCATCTCACGCTGAAATGCATTGTTATTCGCTGCTTCTGCCAGTTTTGTATAGGTCAGCTCCGGCTCAATCGTATAGTGATAGCTTTCCTTGATGTCCTCGAGCAGGTCGTCTCTGTCTTCTGTCTCGTAAGCCTGCTCGTAAGCAGCCTGTGCCTCGGTCATGCTCTCGGGCTTTTTATCATTCAACAAGTCGTAGACGTGCGTCAGAAAAGTATCGGAAAGATACTTATAAAAAACTATCCCAAGAAGATAGTTTTTGTATTCGTTAGCGTCCATTTTTCCACGCAGAATGTCTGCACCAGCCCAAAGAACGCTTAAAAGGTCTTTACTGTTTTCCGTTTCAGCCATTTATTTTATCCTCCTAAATCGAGTTGTCTATTTGAATATACATACTATTTTATTATACCATATTTTGACGAAAAATACAAGGAGTTAATCCAAAGTTTTTGTTTACATTTTTTTGTTTGCTGAACAGAATTGCAGTAAGGAAACTACCGCAAATAGTCCCGAATGATATAGTCGAGGGTAAGCGTAAAATAAACCGCGTCCCACCTACAGCGGTTTTCCCCAAAACAAAACAGCCGGGACATCTGCCCGGCTGCACTTTTCATATCCGTGAAATGATTGTTTTATTCATCTTCGCAGTCATATAACTGTTTTTAAATTCAGCGACCATATTTCTGCCAAATCGAATCGGGAATGCAGACACCAGCCCATTCGAAATAATGACATCCCGGAATGGAAGCAATGTTGCCTTTACGATCATCGGTGTCGGAATGCCCGAAAACATTTCTTCCCAACTGTCAATAATGCTATTCACCAGATATACAGAATCATCGTCATCAGAAATAAAGATTATATCATTTTTTTGCTTGTTTGGCAATTGTGCGGTGTTGCCCTAAATTCAGCCTTTGGAGTTGTGCCAGAAAGCCTTGATAATTACGAATCTACAGCGGATTTACCTGCTTTTGACTGTAATGGTGTAAGACCGTATTTTATGTTTTATAGAGCTATTCAACCGAGCTTTTATTTGACTAACGGTATGATTGCAGACGGTAGCAGAAAAGCTAAAAGAATCCACGCTGAAACCTTTTTGAACATGCCTTTGGAACTACCTTCCATTGATGAACAGAACAGAATTGCTCGGTTTTTCTTAGACCTCGACCACCTCATCACCCTTCATCAGCGTAAGTATATACATTAATTATTATACCACTTTTCTACAAAAAATGCAATTGTTTTTGATGAGTTTTTTCTACTCCCGATATCATTCTACCATATCAGCTGTTCAGAATTTACACAACTACAAAAAATCCCCGGAAAATTCCGAGGATTTCTCATTATACAAATATTTCTTCATACTTCTCCGACTTGCGGAAATCGGCAGTATTCTTCATTTTTTCGAGAGTGCGGTGAATCCAGTTAAATTCAAGGTGCAGCGGAAAGTTCGGCTGTGAGAAAGCGTGGTGCATTTCCGAGCGTTCTTTTCTTAACTCTGCCGTATCAATTTCAAGATTGAATGCAGTTTCTTCTACATTTTCAATTAACCTCTCTTCGGATTCGTTATACTCAGAATTGAGTATATGCCTTACGCTGCCATTTTTGTATGTAATGGTCAGATATGTCTCTAAAACATAATCTTCATCAAAGGGCAGAAAAACACTGATGTCGCAATTATTCCTGCCGTATCGACTCAGCAGTGCTTGGTAGTTGTAGGAAGAAGGAACATTCTCATAGCTGTCCTTTACCTCTCTCTTGTAGTAATAGAGCGTCGGATACATTTTCACAAGGAAGTTCCAGTATGCCTGTTCGTCATCAGCATCACGGTGGCAGTCATCAAGTAATTCGGTAAGATAAGGAATATAGATGAAGCGCTCCGTTTTGCTTGGTGCCATGTCAAATATCATATCGAAAGTGTAATCTGCTGTGATTTTTGCGATACGCTTATCAAAAATGGCTGCTACGGACTTGAAGGCAGCATCATCACATTTTGCGAATTTCACAGCACAGAAATATTCCTGGAGGGAACGGTGGATAAATCTGTACTTATCATTATTGTGTGTTAGAATGCACAATGCTACCGTAAGGTCGGAAATTAAATCAGTACAGGAGAAGTTCTTACCAATACGCTGTACACTGCGAAGATTGTGGAAGTATTCTTCGAATTCCAGCTGTGTGAATTCAAACTTCTCATCAATATAGGTTCTGGCACAGAATTCCTCCAGTATCATGGAAAACTCTTCGGGATTCATCTGTGTCTTGAATACGCGATTGAAGCCTATCTTGGCTGCGTCGTGCTGTTCTACAAGTGTATCGAAAACCTTGTAATAGAAAACGTGGCGTTTCGCAGGAATTTTCGCATATCGCTCATAGGTCATCAGCATTAGGACGAGAAGCAAAGGGATTTCTGCAAAATCTCTGTGTGTTTCAAAGAGCGTTTCATCAAGCTCTCTCAAGAAATTCGCCTTGATTTCCGGCTGATCCAAACGGAATGCAAGCTTTTTTACCAGTTCTATTGCCTGTGCTTTTGTAAACGGTGCAAGCTTACACACCTCAAAACGTGTCAGTGCCTGGAACTTATTGATAGGTCTTGACGACATGATGTACTTGTTCTTAGGGTACTTTTCCACGAAATCAGAAAGCTCACTTTCAAAATTCTGAATCTCACGGATTTTGATTTCATCCATTGCATCAAGCAGAAGCACACAGTCGCCGTTAGCAAGGTGTTCCTCCAGATTGCTGATATTGATTTGAGAGCGTACCGTATCCATGAACGATGCCTGCGAAGAATTGTATGAGCAGAGCTGCAACAGAATCGGAATCTTATGATAGGTGTTATAATTGTTGGAAAGCTGCAGTACCAGATGTGTCATCAGCATGGATTTACCGATACCGCCTGTCCCTGTAATGACGAAATAACGTCCGCTGCCGTTCAAGAGGATTTTGTCAGCCGAGTGTCTCTTCATACGAGTGCCGAAGATGTCATTGGGTACATAATTCTGTTCAAAAGCAACGGGACCGTCTTTATACATGACGGTCTTTATTTTGCAATAACGGCTCTTCAGCTTATCGAGATAGAGGATGATGTCATGCGGTGTGGTGTCTTTGTGAGGCTTTATTGCCTCCATGATGATTGCGTTGAACAGATCTGCTATCTCATCGGCATAGTTGTATGGATTAATGCTGATACCGTATTCCTCAAGATTCGTGCATATATCCTGTGCCATAGCGTCGCTGCACACGTCCGTGAGATATGCCGAAAATTTGATAGGATCGGTGTACTGCTTTATTTTACGGGAAACTGCACTGATACCGCGCAGATTATTGAAATAGCGATAAAAAGCATCAACAGTTGTGCTGTCGAGAGGATTTTCATCGCTATAGCAATCTACTATGCTATAAATGAGCATACACTGTCATTTTGCACAACAATTCCCAACCATTTATGCTCTCTCTGCAATTAAAAATGGGATTATCATGTGAAATTATGACATATTTTTGTGCAAGTCGCTGGAAATGCTCATTTATACTTGTCTTAGTATTTTTAGGAAGGCGAATAAGGCTTATTCTTAGAAACTGTCAGTACAGATACAGTGCAGTACATAATGAAAAACTCAGGGTGAAAGAGAAATTTATCATATTATCTCCGAAATTACTATGAAAGGAATCAAAAATAATGGAACTTGATTATGAAACTGTACGCCGAGCCATAAAAGGCAACCATAATTCACAGACCAAACTTCTGAACCACTATGACGGGTACATAAATGCCTCGTCAACTGTTATCGAAGTCAGACCTGACAGTACAGAACGCTACTGTGTAGGCGAGGTTATAAAATCAGAGAGTCCGACAAGCTGTACTGAATTTGTAGCTTATCGGACTCTTTTATTTTAGAAAATCGTTAATATAAGCATAAATTTAGAGTTTAAAATTTATAAATGTGAATTTTTTACGAATTATTTTCAAACTGGTCACGGGCTGACCAGTTTGGGTTGTAGAATAAAAATAGACGATGCAGAAAGGAGGGAAACAGCATGAGTGTTGATGAACGAAGAGCGGAAATTATGAGAATTATGATTTTACGCCGAAAGAGCACAGTGCCGCTTTTGATGAAACTATTCAGTGTGTCAGAAAAAACAATACGCAGAGATATTCGTGCCCTCATGCTGGAATACCCTCTTGAAAGCGTAAGCGGAAACGGCGGAGGTATTTGCCTTCCAGAGTGGTATTATCCAAATAAAAACCTTCTTTCAGGAGAAGAAATAACAGTTTTAGAGGAATTAATGCTAAAAGCTAACGAACATCAGAGTAAGGTTTTAAGGCAAATGCTCGCCAAATTCGGTACAAATACATATCGTCCCTGTAAAGTATAAGGAGAAACCAAATGAAAGAAATCCTAAAAATCCCAATCAAAGCAAATCTGTATCAGCATCAGCAGAACGCTTGCCAATTTGCCTGTAAACGTTTCGGAATCCTGCCGTCAGAGGTACATAGTAATGGAGTTGCACTGCTGATGGAAATGGGCTGCGGCAAGACTATCACCAGTATTGCAATTGCAGGAATCCTGCATCAGCACAGACACATTAAAAAAGTTTTGATAACCGCACCGTTGTCCATTCTTGGTGTGTGGGAACAGGAATTTGCACGTTTCGCAGACTTCCCATATCAACTTACAATACTGAAAGGTAGCAGTTCTCAAAAAAAAGAACAGCTTGAAAATCTGCACGGAAATACTCTGCAAATTGCTGTAGTCAACTACGAATCTGCATGGAGACTGGAAAAGGAACTTCTTACTTTTGACGCTGATCTTATTATTGCTGATGAAGCCCATAAGATTAAGGAAAACCGTACATCTCAATCCAAAGCAATGCACCGGTTAGGTGATAAGGCAAAGTATAAACTTCTCCTGACCGGAACGCTCATCACCAATAAGGAAATCGATGTCTTTTCACAGTATCGTTTTCTGAACAGCAATATCTTCGGGACAAGTTTCTATGTGTTCCGAAACAGATATTTTGATATGTGCGGTTATGGCAATCACATCCCTGTTTTCAAAAAGCAGATGATGAACGATTTTCTGCAAAAAATGCACTCCATTGCCTATCGTGTAACGAAAGCGGAATGTCTTGATTTACCCGAAATTACGGAAGAAATCCGTACCGTAGAGTTAGAGCCGAGAGCAATGAAACTGTACAAACAGCTTGAAAAAGAAAGCTTTGCAGAGCTTGCCGGTTCTGAGATTTCTGCCATGAATGTTCTGACAAAAATGCTCCGCTTATCGCAGATGACAGGCGGTCATCTCACTGATGATGAGGGTGATACAAATTCTATCAGTACCGCAAAGCTGGATGCACTTTCCGATATTCTTGACACCATGCTTGCCGAAGATAAAAAGCTGGTCATCATGGCAAGATTTGTGCCGGAGCTGAACGATATTCAGAAATTACTGGAAAAGAAAAATATCGGATATGCATCTGTCCGTGGAGGTATCTCTGACCGTGCCGAAGAGATCAGAAAATTTCAGGAAGATGCGGACTGCCGTGTATTTATAGGACAGATTGCAGCGGCAGGATTGGGCATTACACTGACCGCAGCGTCAACAATGGTGTTCTATTCGCTTGATTACAGCATGAGCAATTTTGAACAGGCAAAGGCAAGAATCCACAGAGTATCACAGACTGAAAACTGCCTGTATATTTACCTTATCGCAAAGAATACAGTTGATGCAAAAATTCTTCGTTCCCTGCGTGATAAGGTGGATTTAGCAAGAATTTTGGTTGACGATTATCGTAACGGAATTGATCCGTTTCAGGAAAAGGAGGACTAAAATGGAACTGAATATGTATAAGCTTGCGGAGCAGCTGAAACAGCTTCGTGAGGCAAAAAAGGACGCAGAACAGCGTGTGAAGGACATCAATGCTGAAATCGACAAGACGGAATATTCACTGGTTCAGCTGATGGCAGAAACGGAAACGCAGAACTTTACTCGTGCAGGAACAATGTTCTCGCTGACAACCAAAACCCGTGCATCCGCTGTGGCAGGTCATAAGGACGAGCTGTATTCCGCTTTAAAAGAGAACGGCTTCGGAGAGCTTGTTTATGAAACTGTCAACGCAAACAGCCTGTCAGCCTTTGTCAAGGAGCAGATTTCTGAAAATCAGGATACCGTTCCCGACTGGTTAAGCGGTCTTGTCAACGTCTATGAGCAGACCTCTGTGTCTGTCCGCAAATTTACGAAATGAAAGGAATCAGAACTATGAAAAATGAACTTATGGAAACAAACAGCACAGGATTTCTCGCTTTGCAGAACTTCGACCTTGCCAATGTGATGAGCGAGGAAATGGACGGTCTTTCGACAACTTTTGAGCGTATCAAGATACCGTCGGGCGGCGGAATCATGTTTGAGATTCCCGGTGAGAACCCCGATGAACCGGAAACAGTTAAGGAATTTTCGGCAGTGATCCTCTATCAGCACTCCTTGAATGCCTACTACAAAAGCGAGTATCAGGGCGGCTCTAATCCTCCCGACTGCGGCAGCTATGACGGGCATAACGGCGAGGGCAATCCCGGAGGCAACTGCGATGTTTGTCCGCTGAATCAGTACGGTTCGGGCAAGAACGGTGCGAAAGCCTGCAAGAACCGCCGCCGTCTGTATCTTCTTCGTGAGGGCGAGATTTTCCCGATGATTCTATCTCTGCCCACTGGCTCACTGAAAGCATTTACACGCTATCTCATGCGTGTGATTCCGAAGTACAAAAACTCCAACGCTGTGGTTACTCAATTTGCATTGAAGAAAGCATCAAGCAACACCGGAATCAATTACAGTCAGGCACAGTTTGCAGTGGAACGTGCCTTATCGCCGGAGGAATATCAGCTGATCTCTGCTATGACGGAACAGGTCAAGGCGCTCAGCAGAAGCGTTGGCTATGAAGCGGAGGATGCAATGAACGTTGACCCTGAAACAGGCGAAGTTATCGAGCCTCTGAATTAAGGAGAGTATTATGGAAAATTACAGATGCGTTACTTCGGTGCAGGAAATTCAGGAGTACATAGGCAATGCGGCGGTGGTTGCTTTTGACTACGAAACAGCACCCGACGAGCCTTACCGAATGGAAGAAAAAGCTGCTCTTGACCCATATAAGAGCCATATTGTTGGGTGCAGTTTTTCTACTAAGGAGCATACAGGGATCTACGTCCCTGTTGCTCACAAAGTCGGTGAAAATATTGAAAATGCATTATTTTTATGCTTTTTGAAATCCTTTCTCACAAATAAAAATATCATCAAAATCGCCCACAATATCGCCTTTGAATCTGCGGTGTCCTGTCATCAGGGCATCGTAATTCAGCCGCCTGTTTATGATACGATCTGTGCCGCACAGATGACCTTGAAAAGCAATTATGAGTTCCGAAAACTTGCTGACAGCGGTCTTAAAAAACTTGCATCAGAGCTTTGCCATGAGCCTTTGCCGACGTTTTCAGAAGTTACAAACGGCAGGCATTTTGATGAACTGGATGCACAGGATTCTGAGACGGTACGCTATGGCTGTGCGGACTCCGATTTTGCACTTCGCCTGTATCATATTTTTAATAACTGGTTTGACCGTTTTCTGCCGAAACATCGGTATATTGCGGAGCAGATCGAATCTCCCACAGCGGTGTATCTCGGCATTATGAAGCATAATGGTGTACCTGTGGATGCGGATTTAATGAAATCTCATCAGCAGGAGGCGGAGCAGCAAATGCAGCGTATCAGGAACGAGATAATTATGCTCATCGGCGATATTGAAATCGGTGCAAACTGCGGTACAAAGGCATTCAAGGATTATCTGTATCAGACCTTGAAGCTGCCTGTTATGAAAGTAACTGCATCGAATAAAGAGGCGGCAGATGACGCTTCCATGATTATGCTGAAAGAATGGTGTGATGCAAATCGTCTTGAACTTTCTCCGTTGTTTGTATTGGTGCAGGAGTATCGTAAATGGGGTAAAATCAAGTCTACTTACATTGACGGCTATCTGAAATATTTGAATTCCGCAACAGGCAGGATTCACCCGGATTTCTTTGCACTTTCTACGGAAACAGGACGTATGAACTGCCGTAATCCAAATTTGCAAAATTGCCCAAGAAAAAGCAACGATCCCATTGGTGTCCGTAATTTTATCAAAGCGCCTGAATATCATATAATCTTATCACTTGATTTTTCGCAGATTGAACTGCGTGTGGGGGCGTTTTATTGCAGAGATAAAACAATGATGGAAACATACAAAAACAGCGGAGATATTCATGCTGCGACTACTTCTGTTATCTTCGGATGCACTTATGAAGAAGCACAGGACAAGCACAGAAAAGCGTACAAAGAGCAGCGTACTATCGCCAAAAACGTAAACTTTGGTACATTCTATGGACTGTTTCCGAAAGGTCTGCAAAGTACGTTGAAATTCAAGGCGGGTGTGGAAAAATCTGTTGAGGAGTGTTCTGCGATTATTGCAAATCTGAAAGCCGGATATCCTGCGCTGACGATATGGCAGGAGGAAACAAAACGAGATGCTGCGAGAAAAATGTATACTGAAACATGGCTCGGCAGACGACGTTATCTTCCTAATATCAGGAGTGATAACTGGGGATTAAAATCTTTTGCAGAAAGATGTGCCTTAAATACTCCGATTCAGGGAACGGCGGCGGATATTCTGAAACTTGCAATCGTCCGTATTTTAGAGGGACTGCCGTCAAGACCGTGGCTGAAACCGATATTGCAGATCCACGATGAACTGACATTTATTATTCCGAAAGAAAAGCTATATGAAGCGATAAATTTTATCCGCAAATGCATGGAACAGCAGCCGTTTCCGGAGTTTGACCTACCGCTTGTGGCGGAGGCTTCTGCTGGGGAAACTTTCGGAAATTTAGTAGAACCGGAGGGATGAATTTGGCATCAACACACAATCATGAGGGATATTACTCCCCTACGGAATTTGAAGCAATGAAAAAAATCGAAGCCGAGGAACGCAAAGCACGCAGATTAGCCGCCTTCCGTCCTCTGGTATATATCTGCTCAAACTATCGTGGAAACACAAATGAAAACATTGAAAATGCACGGAAATACAGTCGTTTTGCGGTCAGAAATCACAGCATTCCCTTTGCACCGCATCTGCTTTTTCCGCAGTTTATGGACGACACGCTTGGTGAAGAAAGACAGACAGCAATGTTCATGAATTACGTGATGCTGACCAAATGCATGGAATTATGGGTATTCGGCAGCAGCGTTTCCGATGGTATGGCACAGGAGATAAAGTGGGCGAAACGCAGGCATATGCCGATTCGTTATTTCACGGAAAAAATGGAGGAAGTCTTATGAATATATCGGCACAGGATGTCATAAACGTTATGTTTAATCCCGATGATACGGTGAATCTGCGTGTTTTTGACGACAGAAAAGAGGGTATATTTACAGGTGCAAAGCTGTCCGTGGAAGCAGGAAAGTTCTTTGCTGTGGAATCAACTTTAAGGGAACATAACAAAAAGAATCACGGTATCTTTTTCGTGGTGAACTCCGGCGGTCAGACCGATGACAGCATTACCCGCATCAATGCACAGTTTGTGGAAATGGACGATAAGACTTTCGAGGAACAGCAATCTTTGATAGATGCATTTCCTCTGCCGCCGTCTATGATTATCAGAACGAGAAAATCTCTGCATACTTACTGGTTTGTCAAGGATGCAAAAGTAGCGAAATTCCGCCCGATTCAGAAAGCTCTTGTACATCATTTCGGCGGTGATCTTGCCTGCGTCAACGAGAGCCGAGTCATGCGTCTGCCGGGATTTTATCACTGCAAGAAAGAACCTGTTCTTGTGGAGTGTATTTCGTTTCATCCAGAGCGAAGGTATACACAAGAGCAGCTTGCAGAGGTTCTGCCCAATGTGAAATCGGAAACACCGAAAGAAGAACTGCACGGTGAACAAAAAGGTATTCACATTGTAGAGGCGGAGTGTGATTTTATCAAATATTGCCGTGATAACGCAGCATCACTGCCGGAGCATGACTGGTATGCAATGATCTCAAATTTAAGCGTATTTGACGGCGGTGCAGAAGTCATACATCAATATTCCAAACCGTATCCGAACTATTCCTTTGAAGAAACGCAGAAGAAAATACAACATTTTCTCAGCAGCGGAACGAAGCCTATGACCTGTCGTACAATTGTTGAAAAAGGCTTTCAGTGTCCGAAATTAAAAGATGGAAAATGTAAATGCAAATCCCCTGCGGCACTGTGTTTTCAGCCCCTCACAATAAACGGAATCCGTGTTATTCTGCGTCAGCAGCAGATTCAGAATGCGGTCGTAGAGGATCTGCAAACCGCAAGAAACTTTGTATCCGATTATCTTTACAATGTGGACAGCGTGACTGCAGAATCTATCATCAATTATGATTTGAAGCAATATTTCGGATTTAAGAATGCGGATATCAAGCCTCTCATATCGCTGCAAAAGGAACTTTACAAGACGTTTCTGAGCAAATCGGAAACGAAAAAGCATCAGTCGGGTATGGATATTCCCGACTGGTATGAAATGACGGAACGTGGGGCGAAATTCCTGCCCGGCGTTCTTGCGGAATATATGACGCAGAATACGCCTGTATTTTATGCGGCGGAACAGTATTACTGCTATGAAAACGGCGTGTTTCGTGGTATTACGGAGTTGACCGCAAGAAATATGGTTCGTGAGAAAATGATGACAAGATACACCAAGCTCTCTCAGATAAATGATACTGAAGGTCAATGGAAAATGCAGGTGCAGAAGGATATCCGAGAGCTTAATCCGAATCCGTACATCATCAATGTGCAGAACGGGCTTTACAATGTGCTTGACAATGTACGCACCGAGCATACGTCAAAATATCTGTCAACGGTGCAGCTGAACGTTAGATATACGCCCGGTTCAAAGTGTCCGAGATTTATGAAATTTCTGCATGAATCGCTGGAAGATGACCAGATAGCACTGATTCAGGAAATGTTGGGGTATTTTCTGATTCCCGTAAATCATGCACAGAAATGTTTTATCATAGTCGGAAAAGGCGGTGCAGGAAAATCCGTGCTTCTGCGTGTTCTGAATGAACTGCTGCTTGGAAAAGAAAACGTGTCCAATGTGGCATGGCAGGCACTCAGTGACCGTTTCAAGACAGCGGAGCTTTTTGGAAAATGGGCAAATATCTGTGCGGAACTGCCGACCAAAGGCATCGAGGACAACGGTATTTTCAAGGCTTTGGTCGGTGAAGATTATCTGACGGTAGAGAAGAAAAACAAGAATCCGTTTTCCTTTCAGCCTTATGCGAGACTGCTGTTTTCTTGCAACAGTATCCCGAAAAACTATGGTGATAAATCGGAGGGATTTTACCGAAGGCTCATTATTGTGCGGTTCAATCATTCAGTGCCGGAGGATAAGCGTGATCCCGAACTTTTAGAAAAGTTTCGATGCGAAGCGGACGGCATATTCTTGTTTGCACTGGAAGGTTTGCATCGTCTGATGAACAATCATTTTCAATTCTCCGAAACAAAAGCCAATCGTGAAGAATTGCAGAAATATCGTGAGGACAGCAACAGTGTGCTTGCTTTTGTCAGGGATTGCTGCGAATTGAAAATGGATGCAGAGATCGGCAGGGTCGAATTCTTTGAGCGATACAAGTCATACTGTGACAGCTGTGGTCTGACGCCGTTCAGCCAACAGAACTTCAACAACGAACTTGAAGCCAATTATCCAACTGTTGTAAGGGCTGCTGACAAACTCGGAAAACGACGTACGTGGAGAGGAATCCATTTTGCGGAGATTTTAAAATGACAAAAATCAAGCCACGGGATAGTCTGCGCTGTTTTCTGACAGCATTTACAGGCTTTACGTGAGATTTCTGTAATCCTTTTTATATTTACTATTATATACATATAGCTATTTTCTTGTTTTTTATGATTATAATAGTAATTTACTTGTAAAATTAGTAAAGAAGTAAGAGGTGAAAAAATTGAAAGAATCAGATATTGTAAGGGCGATTTTGAAATATCTGAAAACTGTGCCGGAGTGCTTCTGCTGGAAAGAGCATGGCGGTATGTACGGAACGGCAGGGATTCCCGATATTATCTGCTGCTACCGTGGAAAATTCGTGGCTTTTGAGGTCAAGACAGAAACAGGCAAAACTACGGCTTTGCAGGAATCGGTTATCAACAAAATACAGAAATGTGGTGGAAAAGCTGCGGTGGTTCGGTCTGTGGAGAATGTGAAAGCAGCACTGAAGGAGATGGTGGTATGACGGCGAAAGAATACATGAAACAAGCCAAAATTCTTCTGAGAAGAATCGATAGAAAACAAAAAGAAGCCGATGCTCTTAGGCAGAAGTTATCTGTTCCACAATCGCCTGATTTTTCAGATATGCCTAAAGCCGTATCTCCAACACCAAATGAAATTGAAACCGGTGTTGCTAAAATCATATCTTTGGAGGAAGAGATATTCGTTTTCCGTACAAAATTGGATTCGATGATTGCAGAAGTCAATAACAATATCAGCAAACTTGATAATTCAGATATGCGTGATTTACTTACAAAACGATATGTGGAATTTAAGGCTTGGAAAGTTATTTTCAGTGAAATGGGATATAGCAAATCAAGTGCCTATCGGCTTCATCAAGAGGCACTGTCGATTATAAAATTTGGGACTTCGTGGGACTATGTGGGACTTGATGAGAGTTCCAATATGTGATATACTGTAAAGTAGGAAAGTAAGATAAAGTGAATCAGCCTTTGTGGGAGAAATCCTGCGGAGGCTATTTTTATAGCCAAAGGAGAATTATTATGCTTGCAAAGAAAGTATTGAGAAACGGTATCAGTCTGAACAGTCGTATTAAAGAGCAGATTGTTATTTATCGTGACTGGAAAGAACTGTCCGCCGAATTCAATGATGAGGAAGTACAAGGAATTCTCACAGATGCTCGTGCAGACCTTTTGGAATCTATCCGAATGAAACGTAATCTTGAAGAAATCATTATGGAGAACAACAATGCCGACCAGCGTGAAATTCTCCGACTGCGTTATTTCTATGCAGCAACGTGGGCTGCAATTGCCGATGAGCTACATGATACGACCCAGTGGGTTAAAGAGCAGCATCGCAAGGCACTGAAAAAGATTCATGTTGAAATGACCGAATGCTGTGAGGAGTATGACGGCTATGCCGAGGAAGAGTAAGAAACCATGCAGTCACCCCGGCTGTCCCAATCTGACTGAGGGTAAGTATTGCGAGAAACATAAATCTCTTCACCCCGACAGACCTTCGGCAGAAAGCAGAGGTTACAATAATCGTTGGCGCAAGGTGCGAGCTGCATATCTCCGTAAGCATCCGGTGTGTGTACGGTGTATGGCTGACGGACGGTATGTGAAGGCAACGGTGGTCGATCACATTCAGCCCCATCGAGGAAACCGGCAGCTGATGTGGGATGAGAATAATTATCAGGCTCTATGCAAAAAATGTCACGATAAAAAGACATGGACTGAGGATAAGAATCCGATTTATGGCTATAAATAGCCACCGGGGGGCAATTTATCCCTACAGGGGAATCAGGAGAATACCGGTGGGCAGCGCCACGCAGATTTTCAGCATATTCTAAGGCGGTATATGGACAAAATCAAAGAATATCGTACTTTTGGGGCTTTCCTGACTTTCACAAGTCGGGATTTTTTTATGCCTTTTTTGATTTTATTTGAATTTTTTAGGAGGGAAAACATGGCGCGAGACGGAACAAACAGAGGCGGTGCAAGACCGGGTGCAGGACGTCCGAGAAAAGCACTGGCAGATAAGATTGCGGAAGGCAATCCCGGCGGCAGAGCTTTGACACAAATCAAGGTTCCAGACGACCTGCCCGACTTGCTCGGTGAAGATATGCCGCCACCGAATGAAATCCTTTCTGCAAAGCAGAAGAACGGCAAGCCTCTGGGCGCGGATAAAATTTACAAGGACACATGGCTATGGCTGAAAGGCTTCAAATGTGAACGCCTTGTATCTCCCGCAATGATTGAGCAATATGCCATGAGCGTAGCACGATGGATGCAATGCGAGGAGGCACTCAGTCTTTACGGTTTACTGGGTAAACACCCAACGGTCACAAGCTCGGCAATTCAAAGTCCGTTTGTTGCAATGAGTCAGAGCTTTATGAAGCAGGCACAGCAGATATGGTCACAGATTTACCAGATTGTCCGTGAGAACTGTTCGGAAGAGGTAAATCTCACAGGCGAAATGGATATGATGGAGCAGTTGCTCCGCAGCAGAAAGTGAGAGTATATGGCAAAACCTCAAAAGATTAAAATCAGCAATGGTGATAAACTTGGAAGCCTTCTTATACTCGGCGAGTATGGTAGGGGCAAATTCGGACATCTTCAGTATCTTGTCAGATGTGACTGTGGCAAAAAATACATCAGCAGCCGTGCTTCGCTTCTAAAAACAATGCCTTGCTGCCCTGATTGCTACAAGAAAAACAGACCGCATCGTTCTCCCAAAATTGCTGTTGGCGAGATTGTAAACAATTGGGAAGTTGTTTCAATACGCTTCGACAATGTAAAAAAGCAAAATGTATATAATTGCAGATGCTTACTTTGCGATAATCTCACAGAAAAAAATTCTTCTGAAATAAAATTGAGAAAAGGCGGTCGTTGCCGGAAATGCAAGCCCGATTACCACTTTCGGATCAAAGATAACTGTGCCTATGGCACTCTTCCAAATGGAGAACAATTCATCATTGACACCGACGACATACAGCGTGTATCAGAAATATTCTGGCATATGGGAAAAGACGGTTATATAATCTATACAAAGCCAGGAATGGACACAATCCGACTCCATAATTTCATCATGAATGTTACACCGAATAAAAAATTCCATATAGACCACATCAACCGTAACAGAAGTGACTGCCGCAAATGTAATCTTCGTCTTGTAACTGCACAGCAAAATTCTATGAATTCAAGCATAATACGGAGTTCTGCTACTAAGCTGCGTGGGATTACCTTTGATAAATCAAGTGGTCGATATAAGGCACGTATTGGACTCAACGACAGACGCATCATGTTAGGCAGTTCTAAAGACCCTATCGAATGTGCCCAGATGTACAATTGGGCTGCACCGATTATTTTCGGCGAGTTTGCCGGAGAGCTGAATGATGTTCCTGAACCACCCGAATGGATAAAACGGCAGGTTGAAAGAAAATGTGAACCATACAAAATAGAAGCAATGATAGCCATACAACCGTGTGGTATTTTTTATGTCCAAAACAAGGAGAAAGCAATATGAAATCAGCAGCAGATGTATCTTTCTGGAAAGAATTGAAGTCAAGCAGACCTATGCTTACCAAACAGCAGTACAGAACAATCAAGGGACAGGCGGTCAAGGGAAATGTACATGAAGCCCGCCGTGGTCTGCAGCGAATTCAAAGGAGGCAGCATCGATGAAAACAACAACGGATTTTCAGCTTGTGAATGTCAGCAAGCTTATCCCATATGTGAATAACGCCCGAACCCACAGTAAGGAGCAGATTACAAAGCTGCGTTCCTCTCTCCGTGAGTTCGGGTTTATCAATCCCATCATCATTGACAAGGACTTCAATGTCATTGCAGGTCACGGACGTCTGATGGCGGCAAAGGAAGAAGGCATTGACGAAGTGCCGTGTGTATTTGTGGACTACCTCACGGAGGCACAGAAGAAGGCCTATATTTTAGCGGACAATCGCATGGCGTTGGACGCAGGATGGGACGAGTCCTTGCTCGCCGTTGAAATCGAAGAACTGAAGAACCTCGGTTTTGATACAGAGCTTACCGGCTTCGATGAAAAGGAAATCGCCGACCTGTTCAGCGACGGAACGGACAGCGATGCGAAGGATGATGACTTTGACCTGACTACCGCACTCGAAAAGGCGGCATTTGTACAGCGTGGAGATGTGTGGACGGTCGGCAGGCACAGGCTCATGTGCGGTGATGCTACCTCCTCCGATGATGTGAACACGCTGATGGGAAATGTGAAGGCAAATCTTATTCTGACAGACCCGCCGTATAATGTGGCTTTCAAGTCCGGCAGCGGACTCACCATTCAGAACGACAGCATGAAGAATGATGATTTCTACAACTTCCTGCTTTCTGCATTTCAGTGCATGGCGGCACACCTTGAAAAAGGCGGTGCGGCGTATGTGTTCCATGCTGATACGGAGGGACTGAACTTCCGCAGAGCTTTTGTGGATGCAGGCTTTCACCTTGCCGGCTGCTGTATCTGGGTGAAGGACAGTCTTGTCCTTGGTCGCTCCGATTATCAGTGGCAGCATGAACCTGTGCTGTACGGCTTCATGCAGAACGGCAAGCACAAGTGGTATTCCGACCGTAAGCAGACCACCATCTGGAACTTCGATAAGCCGAAACGAAACGCAAATCATCCGACGAGTAAGCCGCTCGACCTGCTTGGTTATCCCATCGGCAACTCCACACAGGAGAACGGTGTGGTCATCGACACCTTCGGCGGTAGTGGCTCGACGCTTATGGCGTGTGAGCAGATGAACCGAATCTGCTACATGATGGAGCTTGACGAAAAGTATGCTTCCGTTATCCTCCGTCGCTATGTGGAGGACACAGGTGATGCGGAGGGTGTATTTGTAGAGCGTGATGGCAAGAGATATTCTTATGCGGAACTGGTGAAGGAGGTTGAACTGCTGAATGATGAAACCTGACTTCTGGATAGTCAGTTTCTCCGGCGGCAAGGACTCCACAGCCATGCTCCTTCGGCTGCTTGAGGAAAAGTGGCCTGTGGATATGATTCTTTTTGTGGACACGGGACTGGAATTTCCTGCGATGTACGACCACATCGACAAGGTGGAGCAGTACATCGGCAGACCGATTACCCGAATCAAGGCGGAACATGACTTCGAGTATTACTTCTGCCACGCACCAATCAAGCGTGGTGATCCTGAAAAATTCCGAAAGCAGTTCGGCGGTGACTATAACGGCTTCGGCTGGATGGGTCCGAAAATGCGGTGGTGTACCAATCGCCTGAAAGACGCTCCTCGAGAGAAATATCTGAGAGAACTGAGAAAGAAATACACGCTGCACCAGTATGTCGGGCTTGCTGCCGATGAGGGGTACCGACTGGAACGGAAAAACAATCAACGCACGGAATGTGTGCATCCGTTGTCAGAATGGGGCATGACCGAATCCGACTGCCTGCAGTACTGCCGTGACCGTGGCTTTGATTGGAATGGGCTGTATCAGCATTTCAGGCGTGTATCCTGTTGGCTGTGTCCTCTGCAGCCGTTGGATGAGCTTCGTGCCTTGTGGGAACATTTCCCGGAATTGTGGGAAAAGCTGAAAAAATATGAGTCGATGACGTGGAGAAAATACCGCTCCGACTATTCCGTAGATGAACTTGAAATACGCTTTGCTTTTGAGAAGGAGTGCCTTGCCCAAGGACTCCCCATCAGAAACAAGGCGTTTTTTACTGCCCTGAAAGAAAGGCTGGTGAACGCAAATGAATAAAACCCTTACCCTCGGCAGTCTCTTCTCCGGTTCGGGAACATTCGAGATGGCAGGACTGCTCTCCGGCATCAAACCAGTGTGGCTTTCGGAAGTGGAACCTTTCCCGATAGCCGTTACCAGAACACGACTGCCGTTTGTCAAGCATTACGGTGATGTTAATAAAATCAACGGTGCTGAAATCGAGCCTGTGGACATTATCACCTTTGGCTCACCGTGTACCGATCTCTCGGTTGCCGGGAAACGAGCTGGTATTCATGCGGAACGTTCAGGGCTGTTTTTTCAAGCAATCAGAATCATAAAAGAAATGAGGTGTGCAACCGATGGCAAATATCCAAGATTCGCTGTGTGGGAAAACGTTGCTGGCGCCTACAGCAGCAACAACGGCGAGGACTTCCGCTGCGTCCTCGAAGAATTCTGCAAGATCAAAGACGCAGGTGTATCTGTTCCTAAACCGAAAAAGTGGGAAAAAGCAGGAAGCATCATGGGAGATGATTATTCTGTCGCCTGGCGAACATTCGACAGTCAGCATTGGTCCATTCCCCAGAGAAGAATGCGTATCTACCTTGTCGCAGATTTTGCAGGTCAATGTGCCGAAAAAATATTATTTGAGTCCGAAGGCGTGTCTGGGTATTCTGCGGAGGGCTTCCGAGCGTGGCAAGGCTCTGCCGGAGGTGTTGAGAATTGCGTTGGAGCAGCAGGCAAAAGCCTGATGTTTGAAAATCACTCTCAAGATACCAGATACAGAGGTCCTCTTGAAGTTTCCCAGACAGTTTCCGCAACCTACGGAACAGGCGGAAACAATCAGCCGTTTGTGGTTGAATCAGCTGGATTTTGTACCGAGCATTCGGCAAAAGCTCACGGCATCGGCTATGAGGAAGAAAAGTCGCCAACGCTTCGTGCAGGTGTAGTCCCAGCAACGCTGAAGATAAGGTGTGGTCATGGGAACGGCGGACGTGGAGCGTTGATTCAAGAAAATAAATCAGCAACGCTGTCTTGCAATAACGACCAGACACTTTTCGTTCCGAAAGCCTACGGCATCTGCTCCAAGCACAGCAATTCCATGCTGTCGGACAATCCCAACAGCGGATTTTATGAAGCGGATACCTCCAGAACCATTGACACCAGCAATCAGTCACCCTGCAAGAATCAGGGCGGTATGGTTGTAATTGAAGGCAACGGCAGCAGACCGTCACATCATGGTGATGGGTACAAGGAAAGCGAAACCATGTACACGCTGAATTGTACCGAAAATCATGCCGTTTCCTACGGCATCGGCAGACCTGCCATGAATCAGGGTTACAACGCACGGTTCAGCTTTCAGATTGAGGAGGAAACCTCACCGACCCTTGTTGCCTCGGGTGCAGGCGGTGTGGCACATCCGACCTACTCAACCAGTAAAAATTCCTATCACACGATTGCTGAAAAGGAACTTGCAAACACACTTGTTGCAACCGACTACAAAGATCCGCCTGTTGTGAATGATATGGCTGATGGTGTGGAATATATTGTTCGTCGTTTGACTCCGCAGGAGTGTGCATTGCTCCAAGGTATGCCGACATGGTGGTGTGATGGACTGGGAATTGAGAATCCCACCGATGAAGATATTGCTTTCTGGCGTGATGTGTTTGAAACCCACCGCCTTGCTTTTTCTCCCGATAAAAAGCCAAAAACGGATAAGCAGATACTGAAATGGATTAAAAATCCCTACTCTGATTCAGCGGCATACAAGCTGTGGGGCAATTCTATCTCGCTCCCTGTCGGGTGGTTTGTGCTTGCGGGAGTAGCGTATTATGCACAAAACAGCGGAGAATAATTCTACATCTATTCTACGCCGAAATGGCTTGAATTTCTGTGCGGAATGCGGTAAGATGTGACTACCGAAAAACAAGGAGGTCATACAATGGAAATCAAATTCAACTGCACAGAGCGTAAGCGACTGGCACAGGCAATCGGCATGATTGTGGGGGCAACTCCCAACGGGAGCCCGTCCCCTCTGTCACTTCGTGACATCTCCCCACACTGTGGGGAGTCACCCGAATATCAGTTCATGCCGACCTGTGCTTACAAAATCGGACAGCACACGCTTGACAAGGACGGTACGCTGCATTTTGTCGAGACCCTCTGCTACAGTGATGAGGCAATGGAGCTTCTGAAGGAACTGGAGGCACAGGGCTTTGAAGTGGAATCCATCGGTGAAGAACGAAACGAGCTGACCATCACCATGCCGCTGGATTTCTTCGATGAAACGGTCTTTTCCAACCTCGACAGGATTCTGGAGAATAAGGGTACGCTTATTAAACACGCCCTCGGTACGGATTCCCTTGCCTACAACATTGAAAAGGAAACGGTGGAGTTCCCTTGGTTCACGGTGGAGACGGAGCATGATGCTGAAGCCTACAGCCAGTTCATTTCGGCACTCTGCGATATGGCGAAGAATCAGAAGCATATCAACAACAAGCCGGATACCAGCGACAACGAAAAATACACCTTCCGCTGCTTTCTGCTCCGATTGGGATTTATCGGGACGGAGTTCAAGACAGTGAGAAAGGTACTTCTGAGAAAGCTGTCGGGCAGTTCGGCATTCAGGAATGGAGGTGCAAATGATGCAGTTTCCGAATAAACAGGTACTTGCGGCTCTGCGAGAAAAATATCCTGCCGGCACAAAAATTATCCTGCACCATATGAAAGACCCCTATCCCGTGCCGGAGGGTACGATTGGAACGGTACAGTGTGTGGATGATGCCGGAAATATTCATGTGAAATGGCAGAACGGCAGTAGCCTTTCTGTGATTGAGGGTGTGGATGATTTTTCAAAAGCCCCTGGGGCCTCGGATAATCGAGGTCACACCTCCACGATACCCATATTACCATGCAATGGCAAGTAAATCAAGACTGTATATTACACAATTATTCGCGGAAATACAGCCGAAAAGATTGTGTGGTAATCGTATTGCTATATCCTCCGTAATGCGGTAATATGGTACACAACGAAAGGGAACAAACCCTACGAAAACAACGAATTTACGGAGGAAAACCACCATGAACGCAAGAACAGCACAGCAGATTGAAAACCTCAAAAACCAGACGATTGGGGTTGAAGTAGAAATGAACAACATCACCCGTAACAGAGCCGCAAAGCTTGCAGCAGAGTTCTTCGGAACGGGCAGATACCAAAACACAGCAGGTCGTAACGGCTACAGCACCTGGTCGGCTTGGGATGCACAAGGGAGAGAATGGAAATTCCAGAAGGATGTGAGCATTTCGGGATGCGACAGTGAAAAATGCGAAATGGTTACACCGATTCTTCACTACAGCGACATCGAAACCCTGCAGGAGCTTGTTAGAAAACTTCGCAAGGCTGGGGCAATCAGCCACGCAGGAGTTGGGGCTGGAGTACACATTCACATCGGTGCAAACGGCCACACACCGCAGACCCTCAGAAACCTTGCAAACATCATGGCAAGCCACGAGCAGCTAATTGCCGATGCCTTGAAAATCGACCAAGGCAGAATCAGCAGATACTGCAGAACGGTCAACCCAAGGTTCATTGAACAGCTCAACAAGAAGAAACCCACCACCATGGCACAGCTTGCGGATATCTGGTACGAATCCAACGGCAGCAGCTACGGCAGAAACCAGCATTACAACGAAAGCCGCTACCATATGACGAATTACCACGCAGTATTCACAAAAGGCACAATCGAGTTTCGGCTTTTCAATTTCGACAAGCCTGCCAACGGAAAGAAGAACGGCCTTCACGCAGGTCAGCTGAAAAGCTGGATTCAGCTATGCCTTGCCCTTTCCGAAATGGCAAAGGAGGTCAGAACGGCAAGCCCCAAGCCACAGCAGACGGAGAATCCGAAATTCGCAATGAGAACATGGCTGATTCGCTTAGGATTGGTTGGGGAAGAATTCTCGACAGCGAGGGATTTCCTCACAAGAAACCTTTCCGGCAATGCCGCATGGAGATTTGGCAACTAAGGAGATAGCCTCCTGCCACTCGCCGCCTTCGGGCGGCTCTGGGTGGTAGAAGGGTATTTCCTTCGGAAAGGAAGAAATTATCATGAAAAAATATTACCTTGCCTACGGCTCAAACCTCAATGTACAGCAGATGCGTTATCGCTGCCCCGATGCCACGATTTTCGGCACGGCTGAAATTCCCGACTACCAGCTGCTTTTCAAGGGCAGCATGACAGGCTCGTACCTTACCATCGAAAAAAAGGAAGGCTCGACCGTTCCGGTTGCAGTCTGGGAAGTTTCGGAGTGTGATGAAAGAAACCTTGATGCCTACGAGGGCTGCCCGAACTTCTACTACAAAACGGAAATGGAACTGCCTGTGAAAATTCTGAAGAATGGCAAAACAAAAACCGTGAAAGCTTTTGTATACATCATGCACGAGGAACGCAAGCTTGGTATTCCCAGCAGAGCCTATTTGCAGACCTGCCTTGTGGGCTACCGTCACTTCGGTTTCAAGCCGGCACTTCTGATGAAGGCAATTGCGGTCAGCGAAGGAGGTACAAGATAATGAAAACGGATGAAAAGAGAACTGCTCTTTGCCCTAAGTGTGGACAGGAATATTTCGGCAGACCTGCACTTTCCCGATTTTCCCCAGACACTTTCGTCTGCCCGGATTGTGGAACCAGAGAAGCGTTGGATTCAATTGGCATCGGCAAGGCTGAACAGGATGAAATCCTGGAGGTAATCCACAGGCACTTCGGTGAAGAATAAGCCGGAAAAACGCTCCACGTTGCCTTTCTTAGGGCGTTTCAAGCACCTTCGAAAAACAAACCCCATCGAAAACAAGCCCCACACGAGCCCCACAAACGGCTCGTGTGCAAGGGCATATTGTACACAAAACCGTGGCTGATTTCGCCGTTATGTTTGTCACATTTATTGTGCTGAATATTGTTGACTTACCCCTTAAAATGCGGTAATATACATACTACCGCAAGGCGGAAAACAACGAAATACGGAGGAAAACACCATGAAAGAAATCAAAATTTTTGAACAGGCAATGCACGAGGATAACGAGTTCTTCAAAACCCACAAGCTAAACCTTACGCTTTTCACAGCCTACCGCCAGCAGAAGCACACCGGCAACGAGCTGATCGACTTCTCCGAGGTAGTCTGGGAGGATGACATTGCAGCAATCAGCGAGTTCCTTAAGGCAGAGGGCATCACAGAATTTACCATTTCAAGCACCTTCAGCAGTTTGATTCAGACCCTTGCAGAATTTGAAAAGTACGGATTCTGCACGAACGGCTTGACCACGGTGAATGCCAACTACACCGACTTCACCACCGGAAAGCTGAGGGTTGTACCTGCCATCAGAATGAGCCTGAACTAAGCAACAGCAGCACAGCCCTTCGGGGCTGCCTGCCACAAATACTGAGGAGAACGAATATGAAAGTTTTGATTGTTGAACCGGGCAAGCATCCCTACGAAGCCGAAATCGACAGCAGCCTTGAAAGCCTGCAGAAAACGGTGGGTGGCTATATCGAAGCCATTTATCCCTTCGAGGATATGGTGGCTCTGATTTCTGATGAGGAGGCAAAATTGGAATCCGACACGCAGTGGAACAGAATTCTCGGTGGGGATATCATCAAGGGCACCTTCTTCCTTTGCGGCATTGAGGGCGAAAATTTCTGTGACCTTCCCGATGACCTCATGGAAAAATATAAAAAGTACTTCTGGGTGACTCCCTACAGTGTGGGGAGATGTCACGAAGTGACAGAGGGGACGGGCACCGGTTAGGTGCCTCAGCTTTTTATCCCAACGCCCAATGGTCTGCTGCCGATTATCCTCCGTGACGCTCCGTAAGCCTTGACGTTGCCCCACACGACGTTCTGTGGGGCACTCCGTAAACTTATCCCCCGCCACTGCAAGCCCCGACAAAGGGGCTTATGTCTGTCATAATATACACAATACCAGAGGTGTATTTTTGCCCTATATTCTGTAGTTTTAGCCGCTTGCAATAAGTCACTCTATGCGGTAATATGTAATCACCGAAAGGGAGAAAACCCCACGGAAAAACAAAAATTACGGAGGATACAAAAATGGTAAGTTACGGAGTAGCAAAGGCAAGAGCGATGGCAAGAAAGAGCAATTGGGACGAGGAAGAATACACTTCCAAGGCAACAATCACCTGGGCAGACAGCGAGTACGAATACGAGCTTGAAATCGAGAACGAGGACATGGACGAGGACTTCGAGGCTTGGATTGAAAAGCACGCCGAGGAGCTTGCAAGAGAGGATGCCGCGGCAAACGGCACAACCTTCGAGGAGGTGGTTGGAATCAGCTACGATTATGACTACATTGACGACGACGAGGCTTTTGACAGGGACTACGAGGCCTACGCCGAGTTCGAATGGGAGTGTAGAACGGGGAGATAAATTCCCCAAGCACCCGAGGGCGGAGCCGAAAGGCTCCTACCTTCGCCCACGTTGCCTTTGTGGGGCATTTCAGCCGAGCTGCAACAAACAACGCAATGCCGAAAACGGTGGCTTGTGGGCGATTCTGGGGCAAGTGCGAGCATCGCATAATACACAATTTTCTGCACTGATATTTGTCACATTTATTATTCCAAATACCGTTGACTATCCTCCGATAATGCGGTAACATACATACTACCGAAAGGCACGTAGCCTTCGGGAAATTCGAAAAAGGAGCATAAGAAAATGTGGTCAGAAGGTACAATTAAAGTCGGAAACAGCGTATTCCATTATTGGGTGAAGCACTACGATGAGCCGAGCCACTACGGAATCGGGAACGGCAGAATCAGCAAGCTTACCCTCAAGCGAAACGGCATGGTGGTTTACAACTACGACCGTGGCGAGGACACCAAGGCAATCGACAGCGACACGGAGATGGCATTGGCGATTCTGATAAGGGACTACAATTAAAAAACAGCAGCCCTGCGAGGCTGTTGCTCGTTCATATGACGGCATAATGTACACAAATTATGCCGCCCATCTTTGTGTACTATATTATCCCAAAACCGCTTGAATTCGTTGCTTTTCTATGGTAATATGGGTATCGTGGAGATGGGTCTCCGATTAAAAAATCGCTCCATGGGGGCTTCAAATATATTTCAAGGTCTGCTTGTGCAGGCCTTTTTTCATATCCTATGGAAGGCGGTGAACCGATGATGAAATATACGCCGACGAAATTCATGGTGGAAGATTCCGCATACAACAAAAAGGCGGCAGACTATGCCGTCAATTTTATTCAGTGCTTGTGTCATACCAAAGGCACATGGGCAGGAAAAAGCTTTGAATTGCTGGATTGGCAGGAGCAGATTATCCGTGATTTGTTCGGTATTCTGAAACCGAATGGCTATCGGCAATTTAACACGGCATACATTGAAGTGCCGAAGAAAAACGGCAAATCAGAACTTGCTGCTGCCGTTGCATTACTCCTCACCTGCGGTGACGGTGAAGAACGTGCGGAGGTGTATGGCTGTGCTGCCGACCGCCAACAGGCTGCTATTGTATTTGACGTAGCAGCGGATATGGTGCGAATGTGTCCTGCCCTTTCCAAACGAGTGAAAATTCTGACCTCACAAAAGCGTATCGTGTACATCCCGACCAACAGCTTCTATCAGGTGCTTTCGGCAGAAGCCTATTCCAAACA
>ENA-OQNN01000238-OQNN01000238.1-human-gut-metagenome-genome-assembly--contig:-NODE-238-length-65523-cov-14.760352_pt1 | contig 65523 bp, 58 predicted proteins | sample MGYA00242624_ERZ504870 | MGnify/ENA primary metagenome ERZ504870 (study PRJEB26092, sample SAMD00036379) | human gut metagenome | host: Homo sapiens | study: EMG produced TPA metagenomics assembly of... | reverse complement strand
GAAAAGGTTCGGATTTTCATGGTTTGGTGCGGATAAGAGGACTTGAACCTCCACCGAGTTGCCCCGATTAGAACCTGAATCTAACGCGTCTGCCAATTCCGCCATATCCGCATATTCTGTTTTGTTCATGGGCCGTTCGGCTCGGAACGTTAGTTATTATACCATGGAATCCGGAATTGTCAAGCGCAATTTCAAAAAAAGTTGTACTTTTCGGCAGAAAGCGGAAAAGCAACGAAAATACGTGTTAAAATGGGCCGGAAAAGCAAAAAATCAGACCGGAAACCTTTCGGCTTCCGGTCTGATTCCTAGCAGGGTGCCTTGTGGGACTCGAACCCACGGTCTCCAGATCCACAATCTGGCGCGTTAACCGACTACGCTAAAGGCACCACATAATATGCGCCCGAAGGGACTCGAACCCCCGGCCCACTGCTTAGAAGGCAGTTGCTCTATCCACCTGAGCTACGGGCGCACGTTGTTATCCCATGGGGTACTTATCTGGCGGCAGTGTGCGTTCGGCACACGCTGCGAGAAGTATAATACCATACGCATAGGCTTCTGTCAAGCAGAATTTCAAATTTTTTTGGATTTTCCGGCGCAGGGGGCATTCTGGGGTCACAGCAGCCACATTCCGGCGGCCCCAAAGGCAAAGCCGAGCAGAGCACCGGCGGCCACATCCCGGACATAGTGCGCCCCGGCAAGCACCCGCAGGGCGCAGATGAGCAGGGCCACCACCACCATGCAGGCCCCGGCGGCGGGGTAGAAGTAGCACCACACAGCGGCCAGCACGGCGGCGCTCAGGGCGTGGCGGGAGGGAAAGGACTTGCCGTGGGTCTCCTTGGGCACCAGCGGCGTGAAGCCGGGCTGCTCATACGGGCGGGGAAAGTTCAGCCTGGCCCGCAGGAGCGTGCCGCCCAGAAAGACGAAGGCCGGCACAAAGACTGCCCGGGCGATGAGCTGCATAAAATCCAGAGCGGCGGCGCGGTTTGCGGAGAGCAGCCGGAACCACCGCACATTCAGCAGCACCAGCAGCAAAGGGTAGCAGGCAAAGGGCACGGCAGGCAGCCAGCGGTTCAGGGCGATCACCAGCTTTTTCAGGGCGGGGCGGGCCTCCAGCCAGCGCAGCAGGGCCTGGTAGCGTTCCGGGGTCATGGTATCCCTCCCTCAAAAACAGGTGTCCAGATAGTTTTCAACATCAAACGGCTCAGGTGTGGAATCTTTGCGCAGGTAGAGCGGGTGATGGGGGTGGCCTTTTTTGCTCCGCTTGCCAAAGGTGACCCACGGGATGTCCCGCTCCCTTGTCAGGGCCACCATCTCCCGCATCAGGCCGGGCAGGTAGTCCCGCTTTTCGATCAGGGTGCCCCATGCGGCCCACATGGTGGGCTCGGTCTCGGCCAGAACGGCCCGCAGCCAGCGCAGGTTCTCGTCGCAGAGGGCGCGGTCCGGCACCCGGTCCATGTCGTTGGGGTCGGTGGCGCGCTGGGGATACACGTTGAACATGATCCAGCTGTCAAAGCCGTTGGCGTTGGCCAGCCGCTCCACACTCTTTAAGGTGGGGTCCAGCGCGCCGGGCTGGGCGGTGCTGGGGTTGATGCCGATGCACACCAGCGGGTGCCTGCCCACCCGGCCCAGCACATAGCGGTAGGGCAGGTAGGTGTGGGGCTCGTAATACCAGATGCCGCCGGGGTATTCCCCCGCTTCCAGGCGGGGCAGCTGTTCAGTCTGCATGAAAAAGTACCTCACAAATATGGTTTCCTATTTATCGTACCTGAAAAATTTCTGTAAATCAACACCTTTGCCGGAGAAAGTCTCCCATAAATCCGAATTTCATGTTATACTGTCCTTAGACCTGTGCCGCAAACACGGCGGCGCGGGCCGGAAAAGGAAAACAGGAGCCATTGAAGAAGGGAGTTCTGCTATGGCCATGATAGAAGATTATAGAAGTGCCCTGCGCGCGGGCCAGCGTGCCTACCGTGCCTGTGTGGCGCGCGGCCAGTCGCCGTACCTTGCGGTGCTGGATGATATCCTGAACGGGGTGAACATCGTTGCCCAGGAGCCGCTGGGGCTGGTGGATATCCCCGCCGAGAGCATTGTGGGCACCAAGACCAGCGGACGGCACACGGCCTTTGCGGCCAACTTTATGCCCCTGCTGGAAGAGGACACCGAGTTTGCCGTCAAGTGGTCGAATCTCTGTGAGGCCCATCTGGAAGAAGGCATCCACACCCCCATCATTGCCTACGAATACCTGAACAAGTTCTATGTGCAGGAGGGCAACAAGCGGGTGTCTGTCCTCAAATACTACGAGGCGGTCACCATTCCGGGCACGGTCACCCGGCTTGTTCCGGCCCGGAACGACACGCTGGAAAACAAGATCTACTACGAGTTTCTCGATTTTTATAAGCTGAGCAAGATCAACAATGTCCAGTTCTCCCGGCTGGGCGGCTATGCAAAGCTGCAGACACTGGTCTGCAAGGCCGCCAGCGAGGTATGGTCGGATGACGACCGGCTGAACTTCTCGGCCCTGTATACCATGTTCAGCCAGCAGTTCTATGCGCTGGGCGGCTCTGCCCTGGGGCTGACCCCGGGCGACGCGCTGCTGGTGTACCTCTCGGTCTACCGGTATTCGGATGCCTGCCAGTCCACCCCCAGCCAGGTGCGGGAAAACCTGGCCAAGCTGTGGGATGAGATCAAGATCCTGACGGAGCCCCACGCCGTGGAGCTTTCGCTGGAGCCAAAGCCCGGCAGTGAGCCGCTGCTGAACAAGCTGAACATCTTCAGCAAGCCCAGCCAGCTCAAGGTGGTGTTCCTGCACGAGTACAATGCTAAAAATAGCGCCTGGGTGCGGGGCCACGAAAAGGGGATCGAGGCCCTGAAAAAGGAATTCCCGGACCGGCTCATCATCACCAACCGGGAAAATGTCTCTCCCGAGGTGGACGCGGAGCAGATCATGGAAGAGGTGGCCCACGACAACGCGGATGTGGTGTTCACCACCAGCATCCGGATGCGGCCCGCCTGCCTCAAGGTGGCGGCCCAGCACCCCAAGACCCGGTTCCTGAACTGCTGCCTGAACGCGCCCCATCCGCTGGTGCGCACCTATTACCCCCGCACCTATGAGGCCAACTACCTGCTGGGAATGCTGGCGGGTATCCTGAATCTGACCGACCGGGTGGGCTATGTGGCGGCCAACCCCGTTTACGGTGTGCCTGCGGCCGTCAATGCTTTTGCCCGGGGCCTGCGCACCGTGCGGCCCAACAGCCATATCCTGCTGCGCTGGGCCTGCCTGCAGGAGCCGGGGAAACCGCTGGATTTCTCCGACTGCCCGGATATCGAGCTGTTCTACGCCTGCAGCCCCTTTGAGCCCACCGGCAGCGCCAGGGAATACGGCCTGTGCCGCCGGATGCCGGATGGCAGCATCCAGCCGGTGGCGCTGCCGGTCTGGAAGTGGGAAGTGTTCTATATTGGCATCATCCGCTCCATCTTCGAGGGCACCTGGGACAGCGGTTCCAGCGGCAAGGCCATCAACTACTGGTGGGGCTTCCGCAGTGACGCGGAGCGGCTGGATTACTACGAGACCCTGCCCAAGGGCACGCAGCAGCTGCTCGATCTGCTGGAAAAGAACCTTGCGGCCAACGAGTTCCCCATCTTCCCGGCGGGCATCTTTGCGCAGGGGCATATCCCCAAGGCACCCACCGCAGACACCTACACCCCCAAGGAACTGATGGAGATGGACTGGCTGGGCGAGTGCGTGGAGGGCAGCCTGCCCCGGTACGATCAGCTGGATGTCAGAACGCTGGGCCTGCTGGAGATCAACGGCCTGAGCAGCCTGAAAGAGACGACGCTGTAAAAAGCTCAACAGAACGGAGTGTTGCGGACGTGAAGATACTTGCAATTTCCGATACCCCCTCCAAGGCGCTGTGGGACTATTGCACCCGGGAACGCCTGGCCGGGGTCGATCTGATCCTCTCCTGCGGGGATCTGCCAAAAAAATACCTCGAATATCTGACAAATTTTACAGCGGCCCCCATTTTGTATGTCCACGGCAACCACGATGGCTGCTACCGCACGGAGGGCGAGCCGGGCGGCTGCATCTGTGTGGACGATCAGGTGTATGTCTGGAAAGGGCTGCGCATCATGGGGCTGGGCGGCAGCATCCGCTACAACCGCGAGGAGACCTTCCAGTACACGGAGCGGGAAATGCGCCGCCGGGTGCGGCGGCTCTGGTTCAAGGCCCACCGGGCGGGCGGCATCGACCTGCTGCTGACCCATTCCCCGGCGGCCGGCCTGAACGATGGCGACGACCGGGCTCATAAGGGCTTTGCCTGCTTCAACGACCTGCTGGAGGAGTACCAGCCCAAGTGGTTCGTGCACGGGCATGTCCACCTGAACTATAATGCCAATCTGCCCCGGGTGTGCACCCACGGCCAGACCACGGTCATCAATGCAACGGAGCGCTATACGTTTGAGATCCCGGACCCGGACCCGGTGGTCCGGAAGCGCTTTTTCTGGAATGACCCGGCATTTCCCACCAAAAACTGAAAAAGGAGAAACACCCAATGGAACAAAATGAGAAGCTGCGGGCGCTGGAGACCCTGCAGAAGAAGCTGTACGCCTACAACTGCGCCTCCAACAGCCTGTATCTGGACGCTGTGACCGTGGCCCCCAAGAACACGGCCGAGGGCCGGGGTGTGGCTCTGAGCATTCTGGCCGGTGAACTGCAGAAGCTGATGACCGCCCCCGAGACCCTTGCACTGGTGGAGGAACTCTATGCCCGGCGGGAGACGCTGGACACCCTCCACCGCCGCGAGGTGGAGGAGCTGCGCCGCAGCTGCCGGCAGCTCACCCGCATCCCCGCCGAGGAGTATATGGCATACAGCGAGCTGACCAACCGCGCCAGTGATGTCTGGCACAAGGCAAAGGAAGAAAACGACTTTGCCTCCTTCTGCCCCATCCTGCAGGAGCTGGTGGAGTATAACCGGAAGTTCGCGGGCTATTATGATGCGGAAAAAGCGCCCTACGATGCCCTGCTGAACGAGTATGAGCGGGGCGTGGACACCCAACAGCTGGACGTGTTCTTTGACACCCTGCGCAAGGGCCTGGTGCCCCTCATCCGGGCCATCGGCGAGAAGCCCCAGATCGATGACAGCTTCCTGCATCTGGAATATCCGGTCGAGCAGCAGAAGGCGTTTGCGGACTATCTCATGGAGGTCATGGGTCTGGACCGGGGCCACTGCGGCCTGGGTGAGACCGAACACCCCTTTACGCTGGAGTTCAACAACAAGGATGTCCGCATCACCACCAACTATGACCTGCACAATGTGGCCTCCTCGATGTACTCCGTTCTCCACGAGGGCGGCCATGCCCTGTATGAGCTGGGCATCCGGGATGACCTGCAGTACACCTGCCTGACCGGCGGTGTGTCCATGGGCGTGCACGAGAGCCAGTCCCGCTTCTACGAGAACCTCATCGGCCGCTCCCGCGCCTTTATCGGGGCCATCTATCCCAAGGTGCAGGAATTCTTCCCCGCACAGCTGGGAAATGTGACTGCGGAGCAGTTCTACCGCGCCGTGAACAAGGTGGAGCCCAGCCTCATCCGCACCGAGTCCGATGAGCTGACCTACTGCCTGCACGTCATGGTGCGGTACGAGATCGAGAAGCAGCTCATTGCGGGCACCCTGACGGCAAAGGAAGTCCCTGCCGCGTGGGCAGAGCTGTACAAGGAGTATCTGGGCGTGGAGGTTCCCAATGACAGCGAGGGCTGCCTGCAGGACAGTCACTGGTCGGGCGGCTCCTTCGGCTACTTCCCGTCTTACGCTCTGGGCAATGCCTACGGTGCCCAGATGCTCCACAATATGGAGCAGGAATTCGATGTGTACGGCGGTGTGGCCCACGGGGATCTCTCTGCCGTCACCGGCTGGCTGCGGGAAAAGGTGCACCAGTACGGCCATCTGCTGGAGCCTGCTGAGGTCGTCAGAAACGCCTGCGGTACCTTTGATGCACACTACTATCTGGATTATCTGACCAAAAAGTATACGGAACTGTACAACCTGTAATTGACCCGAACAAAACAAAGCCCTCCCGGCCAATCGGCTGAGAGGGCTTTGTTATATATGCTGTTGCAAAGGGCGGCGGGAAGTTTCCCAAAGCAAGTGTCCGCTGGGGTAATGGAATGGCCTGCAACAACAGCGCCCGCCGCCAGTGGCGGAAACAGGAAGCTGTTGTTGGGGCCGCGGCCAGCAAGATGCGAGTGCAAGCGCACGAAGCAGATGCTGGGAGCCGCAACCCGTATTCACTTGCGTGGGAAAGCTTCCCGCCGCCCGCCTATTACTGCTGTGCGAAGATCTTTACTTCATCCTTGTCCATAAAGGCGGCACCGGCGAAACCGGAAGCCTCCAGCTGGCCCAGCTGCTTGCCCAGCTTCTTGGCCTGAGGCAGAACGGTGACGTTGTAGGTGGCGCGCAGCTGTGCGGCTTTGGCCAGCACGGCGGGGAAGTCCACATCGCTGGTGTAGAGCAGGGCGATCTTCTGCTTGGCACCGGGGATCTGGTAACCCTGCTCCAGCAGGATGCCGCAGACGCGCTCGAAGCCGATGGAGAAGCCCACGGCGGGCACCTTGGTGCCCAGGAACTTGCCGATCATGTTGTCGTAGCGGCCGCCGCCGGCCACTGCACCGCTGAACTGCGGGCAGGTGATCTCAAACACCATGCCGGTGTAGTAGCCCTGTCCGCGCACCAGGCTGGGGCAGTAGGCCACATCGAAGCGGCCGTTGGCCATGGCCTTTGCGGTGGCCAGCACATACTTCAGGTCATCGGCAATGGCGGGGTCGGCACAGCGGGAAGCTACGGACTCCAGTGTCACATCACCGGCGGCAATGAAATCGGCCAGCGCGTTGATGGCAGCTTCGGGCAGCTGCTTCTCGGTCAGCTCGGCCTTCACGCCCTCGGCACCGATCTTATCCATCTTGTCAAAGGTGATGCAGACAGAGTCCAGTGTGTCGGCGGCAAAGCCCATGCTCTCCAGCATTCCGCGCAGGATGCGGCGGTCATTGATGTTCACGGTGAAGCCGGTAAAGCCGATGCCCAGCAGGGCACGGGCGGTCACATCGATCAGCTCCACCTCTGCGTTGGGGCTCTCGTCGCCCAGAATGTCGATGTCGCACTGGACAAACTCGCGCAGGCGGCCCTTCTGGGGGCGCTCGGCGCGGAACACGCGGTCGGTCTGGATGACCTTGAAGGGGTGGGGGAGCTTGTCCTTGTTGGCAGCGTAGAAACGGCTCAGGGGCAGGGTCAGATCATAGCGCAGGCCCATGTCGGAGAGCTGCTTGGGGTCGCCGGATCCCAGCGCGCTGGTCAGCTTGTCTCCGCGCTTCATCACCTTGAAGATGAGGTTCAGGTTGTCGCCGCCGTCGGATTTGTCCAGGTTCTCCATATCCTCCAGCATGGGGGTGGAGATGCGCTCAAAGCCGGAAGCACGGTAGGTCTCCAGGATCTTGCCCTGGATGTAGTCGCGCAGGGTCTGTTCGGCGGGCAGCAGGTCCCGCATACCCTTCAAAGCCTGTGATTTCATAGTTGGTTCCTCTTTCTCAGCATCCTCACCCTCTCAGTCTCGCATTCGCTCGACAGCTCTCCCAAAGGGAGAGCCAAGGGCAATCCCAGATGAGGCCTTTCAAAGAACCGCCAGAGCCTCCCCCTTTGGGGGAGGTGGCAGTGCGTCAGCACTGACGGAGAGGGTGAAGTTATTTTAATTTGAACATCTTTAATTATAAAGAATCATGCCGTTTTGTCAATGAAAAAGGGCACACTGACAGAACGAGGTGATAAAACAGATGAAGCAGTTTACAGCGCGCCACCCCTGGGCGATCCTGGCGGCGGGGGCGGCCATTCAGATCCTGACGGGCCTGCCTGCGGCGTGGGGCGTGTTCCAGCAGCCGGTGATGGACGAGTTCAGCCTGACCGAGGACGGCGCGGGCTATGCGTTCGGCATCCTGATCGCAGCGTTCGGGGTGGGATGCGTCATCGGCGGTTTTTTGCAGGATAAAAAGGGCCCGCGCTGCGCGGCGCTGTGGGGCACCGGCCTGCTCTGCGGCGGGTTCTTTGCGGCGGCCCTCCTGCCTGGGGAAAAGGGGGTATGGTTCTGGGCAGTGTTCAGCATTCCGGCGGGGCTGGGCACGGCGTTTCTCTACCCGTCCATCCAGTCCTGCGCCCAGAAATGGTACGCCGGGCGCAAGGGCCTTGCCACGGGGGTCATTGGCGGCGCGGTGGGTCTGAGCGGTGCGTTCCTGACCGGATTCGTCCGCACGGCGCTGAAGGGCTTTGGCCCGGTGCAGGGGATCCGGGGGGCGTTCTGGGCGCTGGGGGCACTCACGCTGCCGGTCTGCCTTGTGGGCAGCGCCCTGCTCACCGACCCGCCCCCGGCAAAACAGAAGCCCGAGGAGCAGGGCAGGGGAAAGGGCACCCCGTCCCTCGACCTTGCCCCGCTGCAGATGCTCAGAACAAAGCAATACTGGCTCTGCGCCGGAGCGGTCTGCTGTTCCACCCCGGCGGTGCTGCTGTTCAGCCCCATCATCTTAAAGCTGGGCATGGAGCGGGGCCTGGACGAGGGCGCTGCCCTGTGGAGCGTGGTGCTGGGCAGCGTGGGCAGTGCGGCGGGCCGCTTGCTGATGCCCCTGCTCAGCGACCGGATCGGCCGCCGCCCCACTGACTTGATCCTGTTCGGCGTGTCGCTGGGGCTTTCAGCGGCCTTCCTGTTCGCACAGGGCTGGCTCGTTGTGGCTGTGTACGCAGGGCTCACCTTCTGTTATTCGGCGCTGGCGGCGGTGCTGCCTTCCCTCTCCACCGACCTGTTCGGCCTGCCCCACGCCGGGGTGAACTACGGCTTTCTGGCGCTGGGACAGAGCGTGGGCAGCCTTGCCTTCCCCTTTGCGGCGAACCTGTGGGGTCTTGCCACCGGGCGGCACTGGCTGGCCATGGCAGGCGCGGCGGCGGGCTTTGTGTGCATCTGGGCGCTCCGGCCTGTCATGGCCCAACAGCCGCCCAGAAAAAACTGAACCGGACAGCGCAAGATATTCCTTTTGACAAATATGATAGAAATGTGACGAACTGGGCAGTGAAAGCGGTGAAAGTGCTAGTTAGCTGCGAATAACCGTTAAAAATGCTTGTGAAAAAATCCGCAAAACGTCTTGCAAATTCCGCCAAGGTTCTCTATAATAAAATCATGCGTGGTAGTACCGGCGTGGCGCGGAAGAGAGCGGCGCAGCCGGTCAATGCAAACGGCAGGACACCCCCTGCCAATGGCATCAATTTGTCAAAAGGAGAGTATGATTATGACCTATTCGCAGCAAGTACAGAATATGTGCCCGATCACCAAAGGTCCTAAGCATGGTCCGGCTCCCATCCCCGAAGAGGGCGCATGGGTCAAGGCCTATGAGATCAAGGACATCAGCGGCTACACCCACGGTGTGGGCTGGTGCGCACCTCAGCAGGGCACCTGCAAGCTGTCCCTGAACATCAAGAACGGTGTCATCGAGGAGGCTCTGGTGGAGACCATCGGCTGCTCCGGTATGACCCACTCTGCTGCTATGGCAGGCGAGATCCTGCCCGGCAAGACCATTCTGGAAGCTCTGAACACCGACCTGGTGTGCGATGCCATCAACGTGGCAATGCGCGAACTGTTCCTGCAGATCGTCTACGGCCGCAGCCAGACCGCTTTCTCTGAGGACGGTCTGCCCATCGGCGCAGGTCTGGATGACCTGGGCAAGGGCCTGCGCTCCATGACCGGCACCATCTTCTCCACCAAGGCCAAGGGTGTCCGTTACCTGGAGCTGACCGAGGGCTACATCAACAAGCTGGCTCTGGATGCCAACGATGAGGTCATCGGCTATCAGTTCGTCAAGCTGGGCAAGATGATGGAGGATATCCGTCACGGCAAGACCCCCAACGAGGCTTACGAGAAGAACGTGGGTACTTACGGCCGCTTCAGCAAGGAGCAGGGCGCTGTCAAGTACATCGACCCGCGTGAGGAATAAGAGAGGAGGAACAACTCATGGCAACTTTTGAATCTATGGATCGCCGTATGCCGAAAATCGAGGCATGCCTGAAGGCCAACGGCCTGGAGTCTCTGGACGCTTGCAACGAGATGCTCCTCGCTAAGGGCATCGACTGCGACAAGATCGTGCGCGGCGTGCAGCCCATCTGTTTTGATAACGCTGTCTGGGCATACACCCTGGGCACCGCCATCGCCGTCAAGCGCGGCCTGACCGACGCTGCCGAGTGCGCTGCTGCCATCGGCGAAGGTCTGGAAGCATTCACCATCCCCGGCTCTGTTGCTGAGCAGCGTCAGGTCGGTCTGGGCCACGGCAACCTGGGCGCTCGTCTGCTGAGCGAGGACACCACCTGCTTCGCTTTCCTGGCAGGCCACGAGTCCTTTGCTGCTGCTGAGGGTGCCATTGGCATCGCCCGCACTGCAAACAAGGTCCGCAAGACCCCCCTGCGTGTTATCCTGAACGGCCTGGGCAAGGATGCAGCTTACATCATTTCCCGTATCAACGGCTTCACCTATGTGCAGACCGAGTACGATATCCCCACCCAGACCCTGAAGGTCGTCAAGGAGATCCCCTTCTCCGAGGGTGAGCGCGCTGCTGTCAAGTGCTACGGCGCAAACGACGTTATGGAAGGCGTTGCCATTATGAAGAAGGAGGACGTTCAGTGCTCCATCACCGGCAACTCCACCAACCCCGTCCGCTTCCAGCACCTGGTTGCAGGTACCTATAAGAAGTGGGCCATCGAGAACGGCAAGAAGTACTTCTCCGTTGCTTCCGGCGGCGGCACGGGCCGTACCCTGCACCCCGATAACGTGGCTGCAGGCCCCGCAAGCTATGGCCTGACCGACTCTCTGGGCCGCGTCCATGGCGATGCTCAGTTCGCAGGTTCCTCCTCCGTGCCCGCACACGTTGAGATGATGGGCCTGATCGGCATGGGCAACAACCCCATGGTCGGCGCTACCGTTGCCTGCGCTGTTGCTGCTGCACAGGCCAACGCCTGATCTTTTCCTAGTTCGGCAAAGGGGGCTGCCTTCCGAATGGGCAGCCCCCTTTTTATGCTGAAATATGTTCGCGCAGGCTAACTGCCTGCAACATTGGTTCAACTGAGAAGGAAAAAGAAGAAACCATGAAAAACACGAAGATGAAACAGAGCATTGCAGCGCTGGCCATGGCTGCTGTCGTTGCAGTGAGCCTGCTGGGCTACGGCTGCGGCAGCAAGCCCGCCTCCACCACCGGCGCGGGTGCTACCGGCGATTTTACCGGCACTGCCAAGGGCTTTGGCGGCGATGTTACCGTTACCCTGACCCTGACCGACGGCAAGATCACCGGCTGCACCGCTGAGGGTGCCGATGAGACCAAGGGCGTTGGCTCCAAGGCAATCGAGCAGCTGCCCGCTGCCATTGCCGAGAGCGGCAGCATTGCCGTGGACGGTGTGTCTACCGCAACCATCACCTCCAATGCCATCAAGGAAGCAGCCGCTGCTGCCATTACCGCTGCTGGTCTGAAGCCTGAGGATTTCCAGACCGCTGTGGAGAACAACGCTGAGCCTGCTGAGGACTCTACCGTTGATACCGACATCGTCATCGTGGGCGCAGGCGGCGCAGGCATGACCGCTGCCCTGACTGCTACCAGCGAGGGCAAGAGCGTTGTCATCGTGGAGAGCCAGCCCGTGGTGGGCGGCAACTCCGTGCGCGCTACCGGCGGCATGAACGCCGGTAAGACCGTGTATCAGGATGAGAACGAGTTCGCCGAAGGCGCAGGTGTCGAAAAGACCCTGAAGACCGCTGCTGAAAAGTATGCTGACAACGAGACCATCACCGCTCTGGCCAAGACTGTGTCTGAGCAGTGGGCTGCTTATCAGGCTGACCCCAAGGGCTACTTCGACTCTGTGGAGCTGATGGAGCTGGATACCATGATCGGCGGCAAGGGTGTCAATGACCCTGCTCTGGTGGAGACCCTGTGCTCCAACAGCGCTGATGCCATCGACTGGCTGGGTGAGCAGGGCATCACCCTGCACAGCGTTTCCAGCTTCGGCGGCGCATCCGTCAAGCGCATCCATCGCCCTGTGAACGCAGAGGGCAAGACCGTTTCCGTCGGTTCCTACATGATCCCCCTGCTGGAGGAAAACTGTGAGAAGGCTGGTGTCCAGATGATGCTGAACACCACCGCCACCGAGATCCTGACCGATGACAACGGCGCTGCTGTTGGCATCAAGGCCACCGGTGCTTCCGGTGAGACCATCACCATCAATGCCAAGGCTGTAGTGCTGACCACCGGCGGTTTCGGCGCAAATCTCGATATGGTCGTTGAGTACAAACCCGAGCTGAAGGGCTTTATGACCACCAACGCCCCCGGCATTCTGGGCCAGGGCATCAAGATGGCACAGGCCATCGGTGCTGACACCGTGGATATGGATCAGATCCAGATCCACCCCACCGTGGAGGCCAACACCGCTGCCCTGATCACCGAGGGTCTGCGCGGCGACGGCGCTGTGCTGATCAATGCCGAGGGCAAGCGCTTCATTGATGAAGTCGGTACCCGTGATGTGGTTTCCGCCGCTGAGATCGCTCAGACCGGCAGCTACAGCTGGCTGGTGGTGGATCAGGCTATGGTGGATGCCTCCAGCGTCATTCAGGGCTACATCAAGAAGGGCTACACCGTGACCGGTGAGACCTATGAGGAACTGGGCAAGGCAATGGGCGTTGATGCGGCTGCTTTTGCCGAGACCATGAACACCTGGAACGGCTATGTTGAGGCCAAGAACGACCCCGACTTTGGCCGCACCAGCTTTGCAAACAAGCTGGATACCGCTCCCTACTATGCCATTAAGGTCACCGCAGGTGTGCACCACACCATGGGCGGTCTGAAGATCAACACCAACACTGAAGTCCTGAACGAGAACGGCGAGGTCATCCCCGGCCTGTTCGCAGCAGGTGAGGTGACCGGTGGTGTTCACGGTGCAAACCGCCTGGGCGGCAACGCTGTGGCAGACTTTACCGTCTTTGGCCGCATTGCCGGTGCTGCTGCCAGCAAGTACGCTGCATGAAACGCCTGAAAAGCTGGCAGAAAAACCTGATCTTTGCGGCCGTGGTGCTGGCCGCTGCAGCACTCCTGTTCGTGCTGTACCGTGCCAACGCCCCCAAAGCGGAGCCGCTGGTGGCCGTGGTCGATTTCGGCGACGGCATCACCGAGACGATCCCGCTGGACGAGGACCACGATTATCTGTATGATGTGGGCGATTACATCGTGCATCTGCAGGTAAAGGATGGGGCCATCGCCTTCCTCGACAGTCAGTGCCCGGACCATGTGTGCGAGCAATTCGGCTGGCTGAGCGAGCAGGATGCCTGGGCCGCCTGTGTCCCCGCCGGGGTCTATGTAACGGTGCAGGCCGCAGAAACAGAATAAAACAAAGAGGCCGCCGTGCAGGATCATCTCCTGCACGGCGGCCTTGCTGTATAGGGGGAAATGTTATTTCACGTATTTGCCTTCGCAGATATTCTTGCAGCAGGCGCTGATGGGGAACCAGCAGCAGTCCCGGCAGATATCGGCCAGCATCTCGGGGGTGGCTTTGGCATCGATCTCCCGGATGAGGGCCTGGTAGTCGTATTCTTTTTCCTCCAGTCCGAAATACTCCACGGTCTTGCGGTCGTACCGCTTGACCTTTTCCTGTGTGTCGCACAGGTCGGTGCCCAGCTTGTTGGGGCAGCAGGAACAGAGGGTGTCGGTGGAGAAGGTGAGCTGGATCTTCGTCCCGGGCACCTCCCGCAGCTGGTGGACGACATCATTCATGTGCTCCACAAAGGCTTCGCTGTAGCCATGGCCGGAGTAGCCCTGGGTACAGAGCAGGTGATGCGGACGCAGTACGATGCTCATGCCTTTTTTACCCCCGGGATCCGCTTCCGGATGTTCAGGCCCAGCACGCAGGCCAGCACAGCCTTGATGATGGCGGTGGGGATGAAGGGAAGAACGCAGGCAGAAACAGCCACAGACACGGTGCTGTGGGCGACGATCACGAACAGGATGACACCCACGATATAGTTGACCACAGTGCCCACGACAACCGCCACGGGGAAAGCACCCTTGAAGGCATCCCTGTGCTCCACGCCCAGGCCGATGATGTAGGCCATGATGGGGAAGGAGATCAGGAAGCCGCCGGTGGGGCCGACAAACTTGTCGATGCCGCCGGAGAAATTGGCCAGCACGGGCACGCCCACAGCGCCCAGCAGCAGGTAAACGAGCGTGGCAATGGCGGACAGCTTGGAGCCCAGCACCACAGCCGCCAGCGTGATGGCGAAGGTCTGCATGGTCATGGGCACGCCCAGCGGCATGGGGATGGAGATCTGTGCCATCACGGCGATGACGGCGGCAAACAGGCCCGCGTAGCAGATATCGCGCACCGAGAACTTACTGGTCTGATTCATGGTAAAAAATCCTCCTCTGATTTGGTACAAACAACGTCCCGATTAAACCAGAAAGCGGCAGACAGGTCAACTTGCGATTTGCACAAAGGTTTACAATCTGTGAAAATTTGCTGAAAAGCGTTCAAACGAAATTTGGACGCTTGTGTATCCGGGTAAAATGCGATACACTACACCTATACATATCAAAGGAATCTGACAGGCCGCCCCCGGCGGGCCTGAATCTGATAGGAGGAACATGATGATCTGGAATAAGAAGAAGGACGGCGCGGAGAACCCGGGTGCGGAAACGCCTGCGGCACAGACAGCCAAGGCCCCGGTGCTGTTTTTGCAGAAGAACTGGAAATGGCTCGTGCCGGTGGTCTGTGTGGTGATCGCGGGCGGTGTGTTTCTGCTCAAGCCCAAGAACGCCAGCACCACAGCCGTGGACCCCAGCTATCTGGAAGCCAGCCCTGAAGTGCGGGATGTCTCCAACACCCTGAGCGGCACCGGCACCCTGAACCCTGCCAACACCTACACCGTGAAATCTCTGGTGGAGGGCAAGGTGCTCACCGGCGAGTTTGAGGAGGGCGACGTGCTGGATGAGGGAAGCATCCTCTACACGCTGGACAGCTCGGACGCTTCCACCAATTTTGAAAAGGCCGAGATCGCCATGCAGCAGGCACAGCGCAGCTATGACAAGGTGGTGGACCGCCAGTACGTGCGCGCCGAGGTGGATGGCACTGTGAGCACCCTGAAGGTCGCCAAGGGCGACGAGGTGACCAGCGGGCAGGAGGTCGCCATCATCCGCGACAGCTCCAAAATGCTGCTGACGCTGGAATTCCCCGCCGCCGATGCCGCCAATTTCAGCGTGGGCCAGACCGCCCAGGTGACGCTGGACGGTACCTTTGAGCAGCTGGACGGCACCGTGACCAGTGTGACCGGAACGGATGCCCTGAGCACCGGCAACCTGCTCACCCGCACCGTGACCATTGCCGTGCGGAACGCGGGCGGCCTGACCACCGCGCAGGCGGCCACCGCCTCCATCAACGGGGTCAGCTCCATCGGTTCTGCCACCTTTGGCTATCAGGCGGAGCGCACCCTGACCGCACAGGCTGCAGGTACTGTGACCTCCATCCAGGTGCAGGAGGGCCAGACCGTTGCCAAGAACGATATCCTGATCGAGCTGAGCGGCGATGACCTGACCGAGAGCATTCAGTCTGCCTCTGAGACCCTGCGCAGCGCTGAGATCTCCCTGCAGAACCTGCAGGATACCATGGCCAACTATACCGTCACCTCTCCCATCAGCGGCACCATCATTGAAAAGGATGCCAAGGTGGGCGACGCGGTCAAATCCGGCGATACCCTCTGCGTCATCTATGACCTGAGCTATCTGGAAATGGTCATCAATGTGGACGAGCTGCAGATCAGCTCCCTGACTGTGGGCCAGAAGGTGCAGATCACAGCCGATGCCGTGCAGGATAAGAACTATGTGGGCACTGTGACCCGCGTCTCCATGAAGGGCGCTTCCAACGGCGGTACCACCACCTACCCGGTGACCATCCGCATTGACGAGACCGACGGCCTGCGCCCCGGCATGAACGCCAACGCTGAGATCGTGGTGGCTGAGGCTGCCAATGCCCTGACCGTGCCCAATGCGGCCGTCGTCCGGGGCGGCTATGTGCTGGTGACCCAGGATTCCCCCAGCGCCTCCAAGGCGGATACCACCATGGAGGCCCCCGAGGGCTTTGTCTATGTGGCCGTCAAGACCGGTGTCAGCGATGATGATTACACCCAGATCGTCAGCGGCATCCAGGAGGGGGACACCATTGGTTACGACCCCAACTCGGTCAGCAGCGACAGCTACTATGACGATGGCAGCGGCATGATGATCTTCTGATGGGAGGATGGAATGAGTGCTCTGATCGAATTTGATGCGGTCTGCAAGTATTACCAGATGGGCGACACCACGGTAAAAGCTGCCGACCACATCACCATGAAAATAGAAAAAGGCGAGTTTGTTGCCATTGTGGGCCAGTCCGGCTCCGGCAAGTCCACCTGCATGAACATCATCGGCTGTCTGGATGTGCCCACGGCGGGCACCTACCGGCTGAACGGCCGGGATGTGGGCAAGATGAGCCGGAATGAGCTGGCCTCCATCCGCAACGAGATGCTGGGGTTCATCTTCCAGCAGTATAATCTTCTGCCCAAATTAAACTTACTGGAAAACGTGGAGGTGCCGCTGGTCTATGCGGGCATCCCCCGCGCCGAGCGTCACCGCCGGGCCCGCGAGGTGCTGGAGCAGGTGGGGCTGGGCGATAAGCTGAAAAACAAGCCCAACCAGCTTTCGGGCGGCCAGCAGCAGCGCGTATCCATCGCGCGGGCGCTGGTGCGCAACCCGGCGATCATTCTGGCGGATGAGCCCACCGGCGCGCTGGACAGCCACACCGGCCGCGAGGTGCTGGGAATGCTGCAGGACCTGCATGGGCAGGGCCATACGGTGGTGCTCATCACCCATGACAACTCCATTGCCGTGCAGGCCGACCGCATCATCCGGCTGGAGGATGGTCAGGTGGTCTACGATGGCGACTCCCGCGCGCCGGAAGCCATCGTCCAGCCGACGCTGAACTTTGAACCGGCAGAACAGGAGGGGAACAAATGATCATTGAGACCTTCCGTCAGGCCATCCAGAACGTGTGGAGCAACAAGCTCCGCACCTTCCTGACCATGCTGGGCATCATCATCGGTGTTATGGCAGTCATCGTCATCGTGGGCTTGGGCAACGGCATGACCCAGAGCATGCGGGACAGCTTTTCGGCGCTGGGCACGAATGCCCTGTCCATTCAGGTCTGGGGCTACGGCTCCCGCACCGCCTCGGTGGAGGATGTGTATAAGATCGCAGATAAGAACAAGGAGCTCATCTCCGCAGTCTCGCCCCAGATCGATTTCAGCAACAACACCCCCAAGGTGGGCACCACGACCTACCGCTACGGCACCAGCGTTTACGGTGTGGACGAGCACTACGCCGAGATGAAAAACTATACCCTCGCCCAGGGGCGCGGCCTGCAGTACATGGACATCAAGGACAACAAGCAGGTCTGCATCATTGGTGATTACCTCAACCGGGCGGCCTACGGCGGCAACGCGGTGGGCCAGACCATCAAGCTGGGGGCCTACAAGTTCCGGATCGTGGGCGTGCTGAACGCCAAGGTGACGGACAAGAACCTGCAGCAGGGCTCCGACGATGACTGCATCTATCTGCCCTACACCACGGCCATGCGGCTCTCCAGCCAGTCCAGCGCCAAGAACTTTGTTGCAATTATGAAGGACGAGAGCCGGGCCAACGAGGCCAAGGCGGTGGTGGAAAGCGGTTTGCACGACCTGCTCAAGAGCGACAACGCTTACTATATCTACAGCGCCAGCGAGTGGCTGGAAGAGATGAACGAGATGATCAACATGGTCATCATCATCCTTACCGGCATTGCCAGCATCTCGCTGCTGGTGGGCGGCATCGGCATTATGAACATTATGCTGGTGTCGGTGACCGAGCGCACCCGGGAGATCGGCATCCGCAAGGCACTGGGTGCCAAGGAGCGGGTGATCCTGTCGCAGTTCGTGGTGGAAGCTGCCACCACCTCCGCACTGGGCGGCGTGCTGGGCATCGTCCTTGGCTATATCGTGTCCATGGCGGCAAACCGCATCCTGCCCATGATCTCCAGCGACATTGATGTGACCGTCAGCCCCTCGTTCAACTCCATCGTGGTGGCCTTTGGCATCTCGGTGGGCATCGGTGTGCTGTTCGGCTATCTGCCCGCCAAGCGCGCCGCAAGGCTCAACCCCATTGAAGCGCTGAGATATGATTAAACCTCTTACCGCTTCGGTCTGGCTTTGCCAGCGCCTTGCGGAGCTCCCCTGATAGGGGCAACAACGACGACCGCCGCCAGTGGCGGATGAAGGGAGGAGTTGTTGGGGCCGCGGCCAGCAGGATGCAAGTGCAAGGCTTTGCACGAAGCAGACGCTGGGAGCCGCAACCCGGAATACATTAGAAACTATTTTAAGGAGGATTTTCCATGAAAAAGCGAATCCTTGCATTTCTGCTGGCGGTGAGCATTGCCGTGTCGATGCTGGTGCTGCCGGCAGCGGCAGCGGGCAACGCCAACACGGCGGTCCAGCTGTCCATCACGCTGAACGCGATGGACAGCAGCCAGCAGGCTGCTCTGAACGCTGTGGTCACCCGCGGTGCGCTGGCTCGGATGCTGGTGTCCTACTCCACCTACCGCGAGAGCGTGGGCTCTCAGGGCACGGTGGGCACCCTGTTCACCGACCTGCCCGGCACTTCGCCCTATGCCCCCTATGTCCGCATTGCGGTGCAGAATGGCTGGATGAACGGCTACACCGACGGCTCTTTCCGGCCCGACAACGCCGTGACGCTGGAAGAAGCGGTCACGGCCATCCTCAAGCTGATGGGCTATAAGATGACCGACCTGAGCGGCTCCTTCCCCAACGCACAGCTGAACAAGGCCAGTGAGCTGGGCCTGCGCAATCAGGTGGACCGCAGCCAGGGCGAGGTGCTCAACTACGAGGAGTGCGCCCTGCTGTTCTACAACGCCCTGACGGCCAACGCCGCCAGCGGCAGTGCCTACGGCAGCAGCCTGGGCTTCACGGTCTCCAACGGTCAGGTGGATACCTCCAGCGTCATGCTCAAGAGCCTGAAGGGCCCCTTTGTGGCGGGCGATACGGTTCAGCTGCCCTTTGTTCCCAAGATGGTCTACCGCAACGATAAAGCGTCGGAATCTGCGGAGCTGAACAAATACGACGTGTATTATTACAGTGAGAGTTTACAGACGCTGTGGGTCTACACCCGCCGCGCCGCTGGCCGCATCACGGCAGTTTCGCCCAGTGCCAGCGCCCCCACCAGTGTAACGGTGGCAGGCACCAGCTATACGCTGGGTTCCTCGGCTGTGGCCTCTCAGGTGTCCTCCCTCAACGGCGGCGGCGTGGGCGAGGTCGTCACCTTGCTGCTGGGCATGAACAATGAGGCTGCCGGGATCGTGACCGGCGAGGAAGCCGACAGCGTGTTTTACGGTGTCGTGCAGACCGCCACCCGCAGTCTGGTGGAAGAGAACGGCGCGGATGTTTTGCAGAAAGTCTCCGTCATGTGCACCGATGGCATTGCCCGCACCGTGAACGTGGACAAGAGCCTGAACTTTCCGCAGGGGTGGCTGGTAGAGATCAAGGTCACCCCGGAGGGCGAGAGCGTGGAACACATCGAGGACCGCCGCGTCAACGGCACCATCAATGCCAACGCCACTGCGCTGGGCGCTGCCGCCCTGGCCGACGATGTAGAGATTCTGGATACGACTTCGGAGGGTGTGGCTGGGACGGTTCGTCCCAGCCGCCTATCGGGGGTAACACTGAGTGACCTCGATGTCCGTTACTATACCGTCAATGATGCCGGACAGATCGACCGGCTCATCCTGAACGATGTGACCGGCGACCTGTGGAGCTACGGCGTGCTGGACGATGTGAAAAATCTGGCCATGAATTATTCTGACCTGAAGAGCCTCGTCACCGGCATTGCGGCGGGAGACTCCGCCTCCGGCACCACGACCACGACAGGCACCACCACCGGAGCGGCCACGGGCGGCACCGACGACTCCGGATCTACCTCGGGTACCACCACTGTGACCGGTACCACGGCGGCAGACCGCCTGTCCAACCTGCTGGTGCCCACCACCAGCGAGATCCTGTGGGGCATCGTTTCGGGCGATATCCTGAGCACGGCCTGGCAGAAGCTGACCAGCAACACCGGCTCCCTGATGAGCATTGGCTTCCAGCAGATCGCGGAGATCACGGGCACCCCCTTCAAGCAGATCTTCAATTACATCGGCGGCGGGGCGACCTATATCTGCTACGTCAACGGCGCGGCGGCCAGCTACACCACGGCCATCAAGTACCCGGTGCTGGCGGGCGGCATTGCCGTGCGGCGGGAGACCACTGGCTCTGTCAAGGCCATGATGCAGCTGATGCCCCTGAAGATCGACAAGGTCGGCGCGGCCTCGGTGCTCTCTGGCAATGAACGCTACGAGATGGCAGACAATGTGCAGGTCTACCTGTGGTACAAGGGCCAGTATTACCCCACAAAGCTGGCTCAGGTGGATGCGGATGGCTACCATCTGACCGGCTGGTACGATAATTTCGGCTGCGCTGCCGGAAAAAAGGTCCGCGTCATCATTGCGGTCAAGAACGACTGATGCTTTATTACAGCGGCCTGAGCCGCACACTGCGGCAGCTGCGCTGGGTGCTTTACCCGCGCCGCTGCCCTTTTTGTGACCGGGTGCTGGGAAACTAGCCTGCCTGCCCGGACTGCGCCGATGGGCTGGCAGAGCTGCGCCGTGCACCCTCCATGCGGCTGCGCGGCTCCGAGCACTACCTGGGGCGGCTGGATGGGGCAGCCGCGCCCTACCGATACACCGGCCTTGTCCGCCGCGCGGTGCTGCGGGCGAAATATCAGGGCGCGCCCTGGGCAGCTGTGGAGCTGGGCGTGGAGATGGCCCGCCTGCTCTTTGGCAGCGAGATCAGAATGCACGGCTCTGAGCCCCTGCCCGAACCGGTGCCGGGCCTTGACCGGGGTTACGACTGCATCCTTCCGGTACCGGCCTCCAGCAAAAAGCGCGGCTACAATGTGCCGGAGCGGATGGCACAGCCCCTTGCCCGGGCGGTGGGCGTGCCGGTGGTCACGGACGCGCTGACCCGTGCCCGCTCCACCCGGCGGCAGGAGGGACTTTCCCTTGACGAGCGGCTGGCCAATGTGGCGGGTGCCTTCCGGGTGGCCCGGCCGGAGGCTGTGGAGGGAAAGCGCATCCTTCTGGTGGACGATGTCCTGACCACCGGAGCCACGGCCTCGGCCTGCGCACAGGCCCTGCTGGATGCCGGTGCGCAGAGCGTGTTCGCTGTGGCGCTGGCCACGGTGGAGTTTCCGCAGCCGGTGGGCAGCACAACGGCCATTGCCGAAAATGAAGAAGAAATTTGAAAATAGTGCTTGACAAAACACCATTCTTCGGGTATACTGATTGAGCTGTGAGCGACAAGCTCAATCAGATGTCCGGGTGTAGCGCAGTTTTGGTAGCGCGCTTGAATGGGGTTCAAGAGGCCGTGAGTTCGATTCTCGCCACTCGGATTGGAACAAGACCGACGATTTCAAAAGAGATCGTCGGTCTTGATTTTTTATTCAGCTGTTTTCGGTGCACTGTCCCGGACGGGCGGGCACCGCTGCAAGGAGGTGGGGGCTATGAATGCTGCACTGCGCCGGGATGCGGATGTGATCCTTCGTTCCAGCCTGAACGCTGTTCTGCCGGATGAGGCGGTGCGCCGCGCGCTGCGGGATCTCCGGCCCAGGAAGGGCCGGGTGCTTCTGGTGGCGGCGGGCAAGGCGGCCTGGCAGATGGCACACGCGGCGGTTGAAACGCTGGGCCGGGTGGACGGCGGCGTGGTCGTGACCAAGTACGGCCATGTGAAAGGTGAGATCCCCGGGGTGGCCTGCTATGAGGCGGGCCACCCGGTGCCGGATGCAAACGGTTTTGCGGCCACCCAAAAGGCGCTGGAGCTGGTGCAGGGGCTGACCGCCGGGGATACGGTGCTGTTTCTGCTTTCCGGCGGCGGCAGTGCGCTGTTTGAGCAGCCGCTCGTTCCCGGGGCAGAGCTGCAGGAGATCACGAGCCGGCTGCTGGCCAGCGGGGCCGACATTGTGGAGATGAATACCATCCGCAAGCGGCTCTCCGGTGTGAAGGGCGGGCGGTTCGCGCAGCGCTGTGCCCCTGCGCAGGTGTTCAGCATTGTGCTGAGCGACATTCTGGGGGATCCGCTGGATATGATCGCCAGCGGCCCGGCAGTGCCGGATACCTCCACCTGCGCCCAGGCGCTTGCCGCTGCCGAAAAGTATCATCTGGCGCTCTCAGCACAGGCCCGGGCCCTGCTGGCGCGGGAAACGCCCAAAACGCTGGACAATGTGACCACCCGGATCACCGGCAGCGTGCGGGAGCTTTGCTGTGCCGCGGCCAGCGCCTGCCGGAATCTGGGATATGAACCGGTTCTCCTGACCGACCAACTCTGCTGCGAAGCACGGGAAGCAGGCAGCTTTCTTGGCTCCATTGTCCGCACCCAGGCAGGGCAGGGGAAAAAGCTGGCCTACATCGCGGGCGGCGAGACCATCGTTCACCTGACAGGCAAAGGGCTTGGCGGAAGAAATCAGGAGCTGGCCCTTGCGGCTGCACCTGCCATTGCCGGGCTGAATGCAGCGGTGTTCTCTGTGGGCAGCGACGGCACAGACGGCCCCACCGATGCCGCCGGCGGCTATGTGGATGGGGATACCCTTGCCGCACTGGAGGCCGGGGGCTGGAACGGATATGCCGCTTTGCAGAACAACGATTCCTACCACGCTCTGAAAGCGGTGGATGGCCTGATCATCACCGGGGCAACGGGCACCAATGTCAACGATGTGGCGGTGGCCCTGATCGGGGAAGAAACACCGCCTGTGGGCCCGGAAGTTTCCCCGGAGTGGTGATTGCATTCCTCCGTTGAGTATGTTATACTGAACAGCGAACTGAATAGAAAACAGCAGGTGCGTACCGCCCGCGGCTCTTGCCGGGGGCAGGCACGTTAAAAGGGAAGCGGGTGCAAATCCCGCACGATCTCGTCACTGTGATAAGGGAGTTTACCGCCAGGGTGCAGCTGCACCGGTCACTGGAACGCATGTTCCGGGAAGGCGGCGGTGGATGTTGAGCTTTCAGCCAGGAAACCTGCCCGCTGTTGGTACGGGGGCGCAAGTCCCAGATCACGAGGAATTGGTTGTACCCAAAAAGCCTGAAAAAACTGAAAAGGGCCTTTTTGCTTTGCCGTCCCGCAAGCAGAAAGGCCCCTTTTGTTTTGCCGGGCACTCTTTCCTGTACCTTCTGTTCAGCGAAAATCATATTCAAAAACAGGAAAGGAACGAACAAAATGAGAAAACGCACCATCCACAAAGCAGCGGCCGCCCTGACCGCTCTGGCCCTCTGCGCCGGTGTACTGACCGGCTGCGGCGGTGCCGCAAGCAGCACCACTGCTTCCAGCACGGCAGGATCTGCTGCCAGCAGCGAGGTTTCCGGCGAGGAGGCTGACGAATTGGCCGCAAAGAACGTTGCAGACCTGATCGATGCCATCTATGTGCAGGAGCGCACCGATGACACCGATGCCCAGTGTGAGGCCGCCAAGGCCGCATGGGATGCCCTGACCGATGCCCAGAAGGAGCTGGTCGAGGGTGAAGAGGCTGACCCTGACTACTTTGGCCGCGACACCGGTGATGCTTCCAAGGACGACAGCCGCAATCAGGACGACATCGGCGAGAATGAGCTGCTGGTGGTCTCCTTCGGCACCTCCTTCAACGACAGCCGAGTGAAGGATATCAAGGGCATCGAGGATGCGCTGCAGGCCGCTTATCCCGATTGGTCTGTCCGCCGCGCCTTCACCGCACAGATCATCATCAACCATGTTCAGGCCCGCGACGGCGAGAAGATCGACAACATGCAGCAGGCTCTGGACCGCGCTGTGGCCAACGGCGTGAAGAACCTGGTCGTCCAGCCCACCCACCTGATGCACGGTGCAGAGTACGACGAGATGATGGAGATGATCGACGAGTACAAGGACAAGTTCGAGCACGTCGCCGTTGCTGAGCCCCTGCTGGGCGAGGTCGGTGCCGACGCTGCAGCCATCAACGCCGACAAGGAAGCTGTTGCCAAGGCCGTTACCGCTGCCGCTGTGAAGGATGCGGGTTTCGACAGCCTGGATGCCGCTGCTGAGGAGAAGGTCGCCTTTGTCTTTATGGGCCACGGCACCTCTCACACCGCAAAGGTGAGCTACAGCCAGATGCAGACCGCCATGCAGACCCTGGGCTACAGCAACGTGTTCATCGGCACGGTGGAGGGTGAGCCCGAGGAGACCGCCTGCGAGAACGTCATCGAGGCTGTCAAGGCCGCCGGTTACACCAAGGTCATCCTGCGCCCCCTGATGGTCGTTGCCGGTGACCACGCCAACAACGATATGGCCGGTGCGGATGACGATTCCTGGCTGAGCCAGTTCCAGGCCTCCGGTGACTTCGCGTCCGTGGAGTGCCAGATCTCCGGTCTGGGTGAAATCGAGGACATCCAGCAGCGCTACATTGAGCACACCAAAGCCGCCATTGATTCCCTGAACGGCTAATATTCCGCATTCCAATGCCCGAAGGGAGAGATCTTTTCGGGCATTTTTTATGGAGAGCTTCCCCGCATGAGGAGAAACACTCCCATTTCAAATTCTGAATTTTTGAGGTATTTTGTTTATGCACTGCAAACAGTTCGTTTCCCTGTCCGTTGCTTCCCTGATGCTGGCCGCCGCTCTCACCGGCTGCGGCGGGGCTTCTTCCACTGCTTCCTCTGCTGCCAGCTCGGAAGCCGCTTCTGCCGTGAGCGCTGCCGCCGCTTCCGAAAGCACCGAAGCTGCCCTGCCGGACGGCGTGTACACGGCTGAGTTCGACACCGACAGCGGCATGTTCCACGCCAACGAAGCCTGCAATGGCATGGGCACCCTGACCGTGGAGAACGGGCAGATGACCTTCCATGTCAGTCTGTCCTCCAAGAAAATCGTCAACCTGTACGTTGGCATGGCCGCCGATGCCGAGGCCAACAAGGCAGACTGGCTGCTGCCCACCACCGATACCGTCACCTACTCTGATGGCACCTCGGAGGAGGTCTACGGCTATGATATCCCCGTGGCCGCTGTGGACCAGGACTTCCAGCTGGCACTCCTCGGGACCAAGGGCAAGTGGTATGACCACACCGTGAGCATCCGCAATGCACAGCCCAAGGCTGAGGAAGCTGCCGAGACCCCTGCGGACGGTGAATACAGCGTGAATGTGACCCTGGAGGGCGGCTCTGGCCGTGCCACCGTGGAAAGCCCTGCCGCCCTGACCGTGGCGGACGGCAAAATGACCGCTGTCATCCTGTGGAGCAGCCCCAATTATGATTACATGATCGTGGATGGTGAGAAGTATCTGCCCACCAACACCGAGGGCAACTCCACCTTTGAGATCCCTGTTTCTGCACTGGGCACCCCGCTGGCTGTCACTGCCGATACCGTAGCCATGAGCACCCCCCATGAGATCGAGTATACGCTGACCTTTGCGCTGAACGGATGAAACTGACGAGACAACAATTCCTGCGCGTTCTGCCTGCTACAGTACTGGCCCTGTCGGGTTGCGCCGCCTCCGAGACAGCGCCCGCCAGCACAGAAGAACTGGTCTTTGACCATGCCTGTTCGCTGGATTACGCCACACAATTTACTGCCGACTGCTATGAGGGCGGCTATACCATGCTGACCCTGACCGAATCGGGGGAGCAGTTCCTTGTGACCCCGGAGGATGCCGCTGCGGTGGAAGGCCTGCCCGAGAGCGTGACGGTGCTGCGTCAGCCCGTCCGGAACATCTACCTTGTCTCCACCTCGGTGATGGACCTGTTCCTCGCGCTGGATGGGCTGGACAGCGTGACCCTTTCCGGCACCCAGGCGGAGGGCTGGTATCTGGATGAGGCCAGAGCCGCCATGGAGGCCGGGCGTATTGCCTATGCGGGCAAGTACAGCGCCCCGGACTACGAAAAGATCCTTGCGGCCAACTGCGGTCTTGCCATCGAGAACACCATGATCTACCACACCCCGGAGGTCAAGGAGCAGCTGGAACGGTTCGGCATCCCGGTGCTGGTAGAGCGCTCCAGCTATGAGAGCGGCCCGCTGGCCCGGCTGGAATGGCTCAAGTTCTGGGGCATCCTGCTGGGGAAAGAGGAGCTGGCGGAACAGGAGTTTGCCCGGCAGGTGGAGCGCCTTGCACCGCTGACCGGGCAGGCTTCCACCGGCAAGCGCTGTGCCTTTTTCTCCATCACAGCCAACAACCTTGCCAATGTGCGCAAGGGCGGCGACTATGTGGCCCAGATGATCGAGATGGCGGGCGGTGATTATGTTTTTGCGGACCTGACCGACAACGGCAACAACCTTTCCACCATGAACCTGCCGCTGGAGGATTTTTATGCCGGTGCAAAGGATGCGGATGTGCTCCTTTACAACAGCACCATTGAGGGCGTGGTGCATACCACGGAGGAACTGGTGGCAAAATGCCCCCTGCTGGCCGAGTTCAAGGCTGTGCAGAGCGGCAGTGTCTGGTGCACCACCCAGAGCTTTTTCCAGCAGAGCACGGCGCTGGTCGATTTTGTGCTCGACCTGCACCGTGTCTTTACGGAGGATGACCCCGCCGACCTGCAATTTCTGAGGAAAGTAGAGTAACCTATGACCAGCAAAAAGCGCCTGATCCTTTCTTACGGTATCCTTGCCCTGCTGCTGGCGGTGCTGTTTGCCGCCAATCTGTTCTGGGGCAGTGTGTCCCTGACACCGGGGGCAGTGCTGGCGGCCCTGACCGGCCGCGGACAAGACGCTTTGAGCGTGGGCATCATCACCCAGCTGCGCCTGCCCCGGGCCGTGATGGTGGTGCTGCTGGGGGCGGCGCTCTCGGCGGCGGGCTACCTGCTGCAGACCTTTTTTGCCAACCCCATTGCAGGGCCCTTTGTCATGGGCATTTCCAGCGGGGCCAAGCTGGCCGTGGCGCTGGTCATGGTGGCTTTTCTGAACCAGGGCCTGCTCACCAGCTCCCTTACCCTGATCACAGCCGCCTTTGCGGGGGCCATGGCCTCCATGGCCTTTGTGCTGGCGGTCTCCCGGCGGGTGCAGCGGATGAGCATCCTTGTTATCTGCGGTGTGATGATCGGCTACATCTGCTCGGCCGTCACGGAGTTTGTGGTGGCCTTCGCCCAGGACAGCAACATCGTCAACCTCCATAACTGGTCTCAGGGCAGCTTTTCCGGCATGACCTGGGGCAATGTGCGGGCGGCGGCGCTGGTGGTGCTGCCCGCTCTGGCGGCAGCGTTCTGCCTTTCCAAGCCCATGGCCGCCTACCAGATGGGGGAGGCCTACGCCCGGAGCGTGGGCATCAATGTCAGAGCCTTTTCCCGGCTGCTGGTGCTGCTTTCCAGCCTGCTGGCCGCCTGTGTCACGGCCTTTGCGGGGCCCATCTCCTTTGTGGGCATCGCGGTGCCCCATCTGGTCAAGCAGCTGTTCGGCAGCGCAAGGCCGCTGGTGGTGCTGCCCGGGTGCTGCCTGGGCGGGGCGGCCTTCTGCCTGCTGTGCGACCTCATCGCCCGCAGTATGTTTGCCCCCACTGAGCTTTCGATCAGCGCCGTAACGGCAGTGTTTGGTGCACCGGTGGTCATCTGGCTGCTGGTGCGCCGGGGTCAGGAGGGTGTGCGATGAAATACCGCTGTGAAACGAAAGAACTGGCCATCGGCTATGGCGGCGCGCCCCTTGCTTCCGGCATCACGCTGGGGGCGGTGCCGGGGCAGATCCTGGCCCTCATCGGGCCAAACGGCGCGGGAAAATCCACCCTGCTCAAAACGCTGGCGGGCCAGCTGGCCCCCCTGGGCGGGGCTGTCCTGCTGGATGGCCGCAGCCTGACCGATTACACCGGCCCGGCCCGGGCCCGGAAGCTGGCCCTGATGCTGCCCCATACCCGCCGCACCGAGCTGACTTCCTGCTTTGAGTTTGCCGCCGCCGGGCGCATCCCCTATACCGGGCGGCTGGGCATCCTGTCCGATGCCGACCGGCAGGCCGTGCGGGACGCGCTGGAACTGGTGGGGGCTTCCCCTCTGGCGGGCCGGGATTTCAACTGCATCAGCGACGGCCAGCGCCAGCGCGTTCTGCTGGCCCGCGCCATCTGCCAGCAGCCCGGAGTTCTGCTGCTGGACGAGCCGACCTCTTTTCTGGATGTCAAGGGCAAGATCGAGCTGCTGACCATCCTGCAGAAACTGGCCCATGAGCAGGGGCTGGCCGTGATCGTCAGCCTGCATGAGCTGGACATGGCGCAGAAGATCGCGGACGCGGTGGTCTGCGTGTTCCCGCACAGCGTTTCGGGGGTGCTGACCCCGAAAGAGGCCTTTGCTCCGGAGAACATCCGGGCGCTGTACAGCCTGACCAAGGAGCAGTACGAGGCCGTGTTCGGCCCGGAAAAGCCTGCCGGGCCAAAGTTTGAACATTACGTCCGCAGTGGGCAGAAGCTGCTCCGCTGCGGGTACACCACCGGCACCTGCGCGGCGCTGGGTGCGGCGGGGGCCGCGCGGCTCCTGCTCACCGGCCATGCCCCGGAGAGCGTTGCCCTGCGCACGCCGAAGGGCATCGTGGTGGAGGTGGCCCCGCTGTACTGCCGCCCCGCCGGAGCCGGTGCCGAATGCGCCATTGAGAAGGACGGCGGGGATGATGTGGATGTGACCACCGGCCTGCCCGTGATCGCCGCCGTAGAATTGCTGCCCGATACCACCGAGATCCGCATCTCCGGCGGCAAGGGCGTGGGCCGGGTGACCAAGGCCGGGCTGGATCAGCCGGTGGGGGAAGCCGCCATCAACCATGTGCCCCGGCAGATGATCGCCGAGGCTCTGCAAAGGGAAGCCGAGAGCGCCTGCTACACCGGCGGCTTTGCCGTGACCATCTCTATCGAGGGCGGGGAAGAGGTGGCAAAGCGCACCTTCAACCCCCACATCGGGGTCGAGGGCGGGCTTTCGGTGCTGGGAACCAGCGGCATTGTGGAGCCCATGAGCCAGCAGGCGATCCTGGATACCATCCAGCTGGAAATGAATCAGGCCGCTCTCCGGGCGGGCAGCCCCAGGCGGCTCATCCTGGCCCCCGGCAATTACGGACTGGACTATCTGCACGAAAGATACCCGGAGTTTCACGCTGTTCCGGTGGTGAAAACCTCGAACTTTATTGGAGACACGCTGGATATGGCTGCTGCGGCCCGCTTTGAAGAGGTACTTCTGGTGGGCCATGTGGGCAAGCTGGTCAAGGTGGCGGGCGGTATTATGAACACCCATTCCCACACTGCCGACTGCCGCACCGAGCTGTTCTGCACCCATGCGGCGCTCTGCGGCGCTTCCCGGGAAGTCTGCGCCGCCCTGATGAACGCTGCCACCACCGATGCCTGTCTGGAACTCCTGGACAGCGCCGGCCTGCGGGCTCCGGTGCTGGAAAGCCTGCTGCGGGCAGTCCAGCTCCACCTTGACCGGCGGGCCTGCGGGGCGTTCCGGGTGGGGGCGGTGCTGTTTTCCAACCAGCACGGCCCGCTGGGAGCCACCGACACTGCCGCACAACTGCTGAACGAATGGAAGGAGCATTGAGATGGTACATTTTGTAGGCGCAGGCCCCGGCGCACCCGATCTCATCACCCGGCGGGGCGCGGCCCTGCTGCAGGAAGCCGACTGCATCATTTATGCGGGCAGTCTGGTCAACCCGGCCCTGCTGGGGCTGGCGAAGCCGGAGTGCGCCGTTTACAACAGCGCCGAGATGACGTTGGAACAGGTGTTGGACGTGATGCGCCGGGTGGAAGCCGCAGGCGGGACCACCGTGCGGCTCCACACCGGCGACCCCTGCCTGTATGGGGCCATCCGGGAGCAGATGGACGCACTGGATGCGGATGGCATCCCCTACGATGATACCCCCGGCGTGTCCAGCTTTTGCGGGGCGGCGGCGGCGCTGAACGCCGAGTACACCCTGCCCACCATCAGCCAGACCGTGATCATCACCCGGATGGAGGGGCGCACCCCGGTGCCGGAAAAGGAGAAGCTGGCCAGCCTTGCCGCCCATGGGGCAACCATGGTGATCTTCCTCTCCGTCGGCCTCATCGACAAGGTGCAGCAGGCCCTGCTGGCGGGCGGAGCCTACACGCCGGAGACCCCTGCCGCCGTGGTCTACAAGGCCAGCTGGCCGGAGCAGAAGGTGGTGCGCTGCACCGTGGGCACGCTGGCCGGGAGCACCCGCGCCAACGGCATCACCAAGACGGCGCTCATCGTGGTGGGGGAGTTTCTGGGCAACCGGTATGAGCGGAGTAAGCTCTACGACCCGACCTTTACGACGGAGTTCCGCAAGGGGGCAGACCAGTGACCCGCGCCTATCTCGCCTTCACGGAAAAAGGGCTGGCGCTGGCCCAAAAGCTGGCCAGTGCCCTGCCCGGCACCGTAGACCGCTGCGGCCATGGCGGGCCCGGCCTTGCCGACTGGACCACAGAGCAGTTCGCCCATGGGGATGCCCTGATCTTTGTGGGGGCTGTGGGCATAGCGGTGCGGGCCATTGCGCCCCACTGCCGGAGCAAGGCGGTGGACCCTGCCGTGGTGGTGCTGGACGAGTGTGGTCATTTTGCGGTGCCGATCCTTTCGGGCCATCTGGGCGGGGCCAACGATCTGGCCCGGGCGCTGGCGGCGGTCTGCGGTGCGGTGCCGGTCATTACCACGGCCACCGATGCCAACGGGGTGTTTGCCGTGGATGCGTGGGCCAGGCACCAGAACTGCGCCGTGCTGGAGCCGGGGCGCATCAAGCGCGTCAGCAGCAGGCTGCTGGCGGGGGGGGCGGTGCGGTACCGCTCGGAATTCCCCATCGCCGGGCAGGCCCCTGCCGGGGTGGTCCCGGCGGGGGAGGCAGAGCGCGCCGACTTTGCCCTGACCCTTTTCCCGACGGGCGATGCGCTGCACCTGATCCCGAAGATCGGTGTGCTGGGCATCGGGTGCAGGCGGGGGACCAGCGCCGCACAGCTGGAAGCGGCCTTTGCACAGTTCTGCGCGGCCCACGGCCTTGCAGCAGTGTGCATCACGGCGGCAGCCAGCATCGACCTGAAAGCCCATGAGCCGGGCCTGCTGGAATTTTGCAGAATCCACGGCTGGCCGGTGCAGTTCTATTCTGCCGCACAGCTGCAGAACGCCCCCGGGCAGTTCACACCTTCGGCCTTTGTCCGGAGCGTGACCGGTGTGGACAATGTCTGCGAACGGGCGGCGGTGCTGGCGGCAGGCGGTACGATCATTCTTCCCAAACAGGCGGGCAACGGCGTGACCTTTGCGCTGGCGCTCCGTCCCTTTGCCCCGGATTGGAGGTGGCAGGATGCCTAATGTTGTTTTTGTTGTCGGGCTTGGGCCCGGGGATCCCCGGTTCCTGACCGCACAGGCGCAGAGCGCCTTAACGCAAGCCGAGGTGCTGTGCGGCTATACGGTCTATCTGGATCTGGTGCGCCCCTACTTCCCGGACAAGCTCTATTATTCCACCGGCATGACCAGGGAGATCGACCGCTGCCGCTGGGCGCTGGAAACGGCCCGGAGCGGCAGGGCGGTGGCGCTGGTCTGCTCGGGAGATGCCGGGGTCTACGGCATGGCAAGCCCTCTGCTGGAGCTGGCCGAGCACTTCCCGGACGTGATGGTGGAGGTGGTGCCCGGCCTGACCGCCGCCCTGAGCGGCGGTGCAGTGCTGGGTGCCCCGCTGGCCCACGATTTCTGCGTGCTCTCCCTCTCTGACCGGCTCACGCCGTGGGAGGTCATTGAGCGGCGGCTGGCGGCAGCAGCCATGGGGGATTTCTGCATCGCGCTGTACAACCCCTCTTCCAAGGGGCGGCCGGACTATCTGGCGCGGGCAGTACGCATCCTGCTGGCAAACGGCAAAGCACCCGGAACGGTCTGCGGCATTGTGCGGAACATTGGCCGGGAGGGGCAGGAAAGCCGCGTTCTGACGCTGGCTGCGCTGGAAACCACCCCGGTGGATATGTTCACCACCGTGTTTGTCGGCAACGCCCAGACCCGCCAGCTGAGCGGGCGGATGGTCACGCCGCGGGGGTACCGCGCATGAGGGCCGTAATATTCAGCGGCACCACCGAGGGCCGCATGTTTTCAAAGCAGCTGGCCGCACTGGGGGCCGAGGTACTGGTCAGCGTGGCCACCCCGCTGGGGGCTGAGGAACAGGGCGAAAGGTCCGGCATCACCGTCCACTGCGGGCGGCTGACCCCGGAGGAGATGACCGCCCTGCTGCAGGGGGCTGACCTCTGCGTGGATGCGACCCATCCCTATGCGGTGGAGGCCACCCGGAACATCCGGGCAGCCTGCAAAACAGCAGGTACGGAGTACCGCCGCCTGCTCCGGCCCGAAAGCCCGCTGCCTGCCGGGAGCATGGTGTTTGCCTCTGCGGCCCATGCGGCGGGATTTCTGGCCCGGACGCAGGGAAATGTTCTGCTTGCCACCGGGGCCAAGGAGCTTTCTGCCTTTGCTGTGCTGGAACCGGCACGGCTTTTTCCCCGTGTCCTGCCCACCCGGGAGGGCATTGCCGCCTGCGAGGGGGCAGATATCCCCCATAAGAACATCATCGCCATGCAGGGGCCGTTCTCCTATGCGCTGAACCGGGCGCTGATGGAGCAGTTTGCCATCCGCTTCCTCGTTACCAAAGACGGCGGCGCGGCGGGCGGCTTTGAAGAAAAAGCCCGGGCAGCGCAGGACACCGGGGCACAGCTCATCGTCATCCGCCGCCCGGCCGAGCAGGGCGAAACGGCGGAACAGATCCTGACACATTGTAAGGAGATGCTGCAATGATCACACTCATCGGGATGGGGTCGGGCACGCCGGAAAGCCTGACCGCGCAGGGCCTTGCCGCCCTGCAGAACGCCGGACTGATCCTGGGGGCAAAGCGTCTGCTGGAACAGCTGCCGCAGGGCTGCACGGAACACCGGAAGGCCCTGTATCAGCCTGAGGATGTCCTTGCCGCGCTGGCGGCTGACCCGGAGGTGGATGCTGCCCTTGTGTACAGCGGCGACACCGGGTTTTACTCCGGTGCGGCCCGGCTGCTGCCGATGCTGCGGGCCTTTGGCATCTCCTGCCGGGTGCTGCCGGGGCTTTCCAGCGTTCAGCTGCTGGCCGCTGCGGTGGGCCGCTCCTGGCAGGAGTGGAAACTGGTCTCGGCCCACGGCTGTGCCTGCGACCCGGTGGCCGAATGCCTGACAGCCGGGGGAAAGCCTGTGTTTTTCCTGACCGGCGGGGCCGAAACGCCTGCCTCCCTCTGCGGCCGGCTGGCGGCTGCCGGGCTGGGCGATGCCCATGTGCTGGTGGGCGAAGAGCTGGGCCGGGCAGAGGAGAAAATCCTGTTCGGCACGGCGCAGGAGTTTGCGCAAAAGCAGTTTGCAAGCCTGAGCGTTCTGCTTGTGGAGCATCTTCCTCAGCCGCCCCGGCGGGTGCCCGGCTTCCCGGATGAAGCCTTCCACAGGGGAGAGGTGCCCATGACCAAGCAGGAGGTGCGGGCGGCGGCGCTGGCCAAGCTGGCCGTGCAGCCCGGCGATACCCTGTGGGATGTGGGGGCGGGCACCGGCAGCGTGAGCGTGGAGCTGGCGCTGGCCGCACCCCGGGGGCATGTGTATGCCGTGGAGTGTGACCCGGAGGCCTGCGGGCTCATCCGGCAGAACCGGGAAACGTTCCACGCCTGCAACCTGACACTGGTGGAGGGCCGCGCCCCCGCCGCGCTGGCTGACCTGCCCGCCCCGGATGCCGTGTTCATCGGCGGGACCAAGGGGGGCATGGAGGCTGTGGTGGACACGGTGCTTGCCCGGAATCCGAACGCCCGCATCTGCATCTCTGCCATTGCGCTGGAAACGCTGAGCGCCGCCGTGGCCGCACTGACTGCCCACGGCTTTGCTGCGGAGGTAACGCAGATCGCGGTCAGCCGCACCCGGCCTGCAGGCAGGCTCCACCTGCTGATGGCCAATAACCCCATCTTCCTTATCACAGGAGAACGCAAATGATCCAATTTCTTGTGGCCGCGCCCTGTTCCGGCAGCGGCAAAACCACACTGACCTGCGCCCTGCTGGCGGCGCTCAAGCGGCGGGGGCAGGACCCCTGCTCCTTCAAGAGCGGGCCGGACTATATCGACCCCATGTTTCACCGGGCCGTGCTGGGGGTGGAGAGCCATAACCTCGACCTTTTTTTCTCTGCGCCGGAGACGGTACGCGCACTTTATGCGCAGGCCGCAGCCGGGCATGGGGCGGCTGTGTGCGAGGGTGCCATGGGCTTTTACGATGGACTGGGCGGCGTGAGTGATGCCGCCAGTGCCTGGCATCTGGCCGATACGCTGGGCCTGCCGGTGCTGCTGGTGGTCCAGCCCAGAGGGGCCAGCCTGACGCTGGCGGCCCAGATCAACGGGCTGAAGCAGTTCCGCACCCCCAGCCATCTGGCGGGCATCCTGCTCAATGACTGCGCCCCCCATTTGTATGCTCTGCTGGCTCCTATGCTGGAACGGGAGACCGGCCTGCCGGTGCTGGGCTATCTGCCCCACCTGCCGGATGCCGCCCTTGAGAGCCGCCACTTAGGGTTGAAAACTGCCGGGGAGATCGCGGACTTACAGCAGAAGATCAGCCGGATGGCCGATGCACTGGTGATGGATTGGGAAAAGCTTTTTGCCCTGACCGAGTGCACAGCGCCTTTGGTGCACACCGATAGGCTCCCCCTTGCGGGAGAGCTGCCGCCCCAGGGAACAGAGGAACAGCGCCCCCGCGTTCCCATTGCCGTTGCAAGGGATGCGGCGTTTTGCTTCACCTACGCCGAAACGCTGGAAGCACTGGAGCGGGCGGGGGCGGAGCTCTGCTGGTTCAGCCCTCTGCAGGACTCCGCCCTGCCGGAGCAGATCAGCGGGCTCTACCTGCCCGGCGGCTACCCGGAGCTGTATGCCGGGCAGTTGAGCGCGAACCACTCCATGCTGGCCTCTGTGCGCCGGGCTGTGGAGCGCGGTCTGCCCACGGTGGCCGAGTGCGGGGGCTTTCTCTATCTGGGCCAGAGCCTGGAGGATGCCAACGGGGAACGCTGGCCCATGGCAGGTGTTCTGCCGGGGCAGGGCTTCCGGGTGGGGAGGCTGGTGCGGTTTGGATACGAGGCATTGACTGCCCACGCCGACAGTATGCTGTTCCGCACGGGAGAGCGTCTGCCGGTGCACGAGTTCCACCACTGGGATTCCACAGACAACGGCACCGGCTTTACCGCCGCAAAGCCCAACGGGAAGCAATGGGACTGCGGCTTTGCAAACGAGCATTTCTATGCGGGCTTCCCGCATTTGTATTGGGCGGGCACGGCCCTGCCCCGGCGGTTCGTGGATGCCGCCGCACACTATCATCAAGAGGAACAGGATCAATGACAGAGCTTGAACTGAAACAGCTTCTTTCCAGGATCACCCGGCCGGACGAGACCGCACGCACCGCCGCCCATGCTCACTGGGCCAGCCTGGCCAAGCCGCTGGGCGGGCTGGGCAGGCTGGAGACCATGCTGGAGGATGCCGCCGCCCTGACCGGCACGGCAGAGCTGGCGTTTTCCCGTCGGGCCGTGCTGGTGCTCTGCGCCGACAACGGCGTGGTGGCGCAGGGCGTGAGCCAGACGGACCAGAGCGTGACCCGGGCCGTGGCCGAGAACCTTGCCGCCCGGCGCACCAGTGTCTGCCAGATGGCAAAAACGGCTCGCTGTGAAGTGGTGCCTGTGGACCTTGGCATGGCCGGGGAGCCGGTGCCCGGGGTGCAGAACTGCCGCATTGCCGCCGGGACGGCGGATTTCACCACCGGCCCTGCCATGCCCCGCCAGCAGGCGGTGGATGCCATTGCGGCGGGCATGGGGCTTGTCCGGGCGCAGAAGGCGGCGGGGGTGCAGCTGCTGGCCACGGGGGAGATGGGCATCGGCAACACCACCACCTCCAGCGCCGTGGCCGCTGTTCTGCTGGGTCAGCCCGTGGAGCGGATGACAGGCCGGGGCGCGGGCCTTTCGGATGCAGGGCTTGCCCGCAAGCTGGATGCCATCCGGCGGGGCATTGCGCGGAATCAGCCCGATGCCGCCGACCCTCTGGACGTGCTTTCCAAGCTGGGCGGGTTCGACATCGCCGGGCTGTGCGGTGTTTTTCTGGGCGGTGCGCTGGAAGGCCTGCCCGTGCTGATGGATGGCTTCATCAGCGGGGTGGCGGCTCTGTGCGCGGTGCGGCTCTGCCCCGCCGCGGAAAAGGCCGTGTTTGCCAGCCACTGCTCCACCGAACCGGCAGCAAGGCTGGTGCTGGAAGCGCTGGGCAAAGCGCCCCTGCTCACCGCCGGGCTCCATCTCGGCGAGGGCACCGGAGCGGTGGCAAGCATCCCGCTGTGGGATATGGCACTGGCTGTTTACCGCGATTGCTATTCCTTCACGGAGGGCGGCATTACGCCGTACACCCCCCAATGCTGACGCTGGTATTGGGCGGTGCCGCCAGCGGCAAGAGCGGGTATGCCGAGAGCCTGGTGCTGAAAACCGCGCTCCCGCGCTATTACATCGCCACCATGCAGGTGTGGGATGCGGAGTGTGCCGCCCGGGTGGAAAAGCACCGGAGGATGCGGGCAGCAAAGCAGTTTGAGACCGTGGAGTGCCCCCTGCATCTGGAGAACATCCGTCTGCCTGCCCGGGGAACTGCGCTGTTGGAGGATCTGGGCAACCTGACCGCCAACGAGCTCTACGACCCCGCCGGGGCGGGAAAAAATGCGGCTTCGGCTATTTTGGAAGGACTGGACCAATTGGCCGGACAATGCGCGCACCTCATCGTGGTCTCCAACGAGGTGTTCAGCGGCGGTGCCGACTATGCAGGAGACACCGGGCGCTACCTGAAAGCGCTGGCGCAGGTGAACAATGCCCTTGCCGCCCGGGCTGACCATGTGGTGCGGGTGGTGTGCGGCATCCCGGTCTATTATAAAGGAGTGGAAAAATGATTGGATTGCAGACCATTGCAGTGGCCTTTGCCATGTTTTCGGCCCTGCCGGTGCCGCAGTTCGCGTGGAACCAGAAAAACATGCGGTATGCCATGTGCGCCTTCCCGCTCATCGGGGGGATCATTGGCGGGCTGTGGTGCCTGTGCGGCGCTCTGCCCCTGCCGATGCCCGCAAAAGCGGCGGGGTTCTGCCTGATCCCGGTCTGGGTCACGGGCGGCATCCACCTGGATGGCTATGCCGACACCTGCGATGCCCTTTCCAGCTATGGCGACCGGGAAAAGAAGCTGGAGATCCTCAAAGACCCCCACTGCGGTGCCTTTGCGGTGATCCGGCTGTGCAGTTATTTCGCGGCCTACCTTGCCCTTTGCGCCTGCGTGGACTTTACGCCCCGGGTGGGCCTGTGCTGGACACTGGCCCTTGTGTTGGAACGGGCCCTCTCGGGCCTGGCCGTGGCATCGTTCCCGATGGCAAAGAACACAGGCCTTGCCCACACCTTTGCCACGGCGGCGGATCGAACTACTGTCCGCCGGGTGCTGATGGTGCTGGCCGCTCTGCTCAGCGCCGCCCTGCTGGCACTGGGCGGCTGGGCGCTGGTGCTGGCGGCGTTTCTTGTGTTTGCACGCTATCATGTTGTTTCGGACAAGCAGTTTGGCGGCATCACCGGCGATTTGGCCGGGTGGTTTTTGCAGAAAGCCGAGCTGTGGATGCTGGCGGTGCTGTGTGCCTGCCAGTGGGGAGGACTGTTATGATCTTTATCACCGGGCCGCTGTACAGCGGCAAGCGCACCTTTGCCCAGCGCCTGCCCGGCACCCGCATTGCGGAGGTGCAGGCCCTGGCCGCAGAGGCCGAGGATCTGGAAAAGCTTGCGGAGGAGCTCTCCGCTTATGATATTGTGATGGCCACCGAGGTGGGCGGCGGCGTGGTGCCCGTGGACGCAGGGGAGCGGGCCGCACGGGAAGCCGCCGGACGGCTGGCCTGCCTGCTGGCGGCCCGGGCCAGGTGCGTGGTGCAGATGTTCTGCGGTATCCCCACCGTATTGAAAGGAGAACTGCCCCCATGCTGATCTATCTTCTGCGCCACGGCCTGACGGCCTACAACGCCGAAAAGCGCTATCAGGGCCAGCGGGATATCCCCCTGTGCCCCGCGGGCCGCGCCCAGCTGCGGCAGGTTGACCTCCGGCCGGAAACGGTCTATATCACCCCGCTCTGCCGCACCCGGCAGACCGCGGAGGTGCTCTTCCCGGGTGCAAGGCTCGTGGAGGTGAAAGACCTGCAGGAGATGTGCTTCGGCAGCTTTGAGGGCCGCAATTTCATTGAGATGGAGCACGACCCGGATTATCTGGCCTGGGTGAACGCCAACTGCGAAAGCCCCTGCCCGGACGGCGAGACCAAGGCTGTTTTTTCGGAGCGGGTGTGCAGGGCCTTTGCCGCACTGGTAGACAGAGCCCTTGCCGATGGGAAAGAGACACTGGTCATTCTGGCCCACGGCGGCACCCAGATGGCTGCCATGGAGCGCTACGCCCTGCCCCATGCGGATTATTACCATTGGTGCGCCCCCAACGCGGGCGGCTACGTTCTGGATGCAGGAGATTGGGCGGAGCAGCGGGTGCTGCACCTGCTGAAGACTGTGCAGTACACAAAGGAGGATGCCCGATGATCGAATACGCAGTACTCGGCGGTTTTGTGCTGGACTGCCTCTTCGGCGACCCGGCCTGGCTGCCCCACCCGGTGGTGTACATGGGCAAGGCCATCTCGGCGCTGGAAAAGCGCCTGCGGGCCCGTCTGCCCAAAACGCCTCAGGGGGAACTGCTGGGCGGTGCCATTGTGGCCTTCTGCCTGCCGGTGGGCACCTTTCTGCTGACGAGCCTTGTCTGCCTGGGGGCTGCCCGCATCAGCCCGTGGCTGGGGCTGGCCGTCCAGATGTTCTGGTGCGGGCAGGCACTGGCCGCAAAGGGGCTGGCGCAGGAGAGCACCAATGTTTACCGGGAGCTGGTCAAGCCCGACCTGCCTGCCGCCCGCAGGGCGGTCAGCCGCATCGTGGGGCGGGACACCCAGGATCTGACGCTGGAGGGTGTGACCAGAGCCGCTGTGGAGACGGTGGCCGAAAACGCCAGCGACGGCGTGATCGCGCCCCTGTTCTATATGCTCATCGGCGGGGCACCGCTGGCCCTGACCTACAAGGCCATCAACACGATGGACAGTATGCTGGGCTACAAAAACGAAAAATACCTCTACTTTGGCCGCATCCCGGCCAAGCTGGACGATGCGGCAAATTACCTTCCCAGCCGCCTTGCCGCCCTGCTGTGGGTGGCTGCCGCGGCCTTTACGCACAATGACGCAAAAGGGGCGTGGAAGATCTGGCGGCGGGACCGCCGGAACCACGCCAGCCCCAACAGCGCCCAGACCGAGAGCGCCTGCGCCGGTGCGCTGGGGGTGCAGCTGGCCGGGCCCGCCTATTACTTTGGAGAATACTACGCCAAGCCCACCATCGGCGATCCGCTGCGTCCCATTGAACCGGAGGATATCCTGCGTGCCAACCGGATGATGTACGTGGCAAGCGCCTTTGCACTGGCGTGGGGCGTGGCAATACGGGCTATTTTGTAACGACCTCGCCCTCTCAGTCATGCCTTGCATGACAGCTCCCCCAAAGGGGGGAGCCAAGAACTGGGATCCAGAACCATCCAGGAAAAGGAGAACGAAGATGCAACTAGTACATGGCGGCGATTGGGCCGGTTACCGGGCCGAGTTCGGGCGGGATCCGCTGGATTTTTCGGCCAACGTCAGCCCGCTGGGCCTGCCGGAAGGGGTGGCCCGGGCCATCACGGCGGCATTGCCCACGGCCGACCGCTACCCCGACCCCCTGTGCCGGGAACTGCGGGCAAAGCTGGCGCTCCATGAGGGCGTGCCGGCGGAGCAGATCCTCTGCGGCAATGGGGCAGCCGACCTTATCTTCCGGCTGGTCTGGGCCAGAAAGCCCCGCCGGGCGCTGGTCACCGCCCCCACCTTTGCTGAGTATGCCACTGCTTTGGAAAGTGTCGGCTGCACGGTGGAACGCTTCTTTTTGCGGGAGCAGGAGGACTTTGCGGTCACGGATGCGTTCTGTGCGGCCATCCGTCCGGGGGTGGACATGGTATTCCTCTGCCAGCCCAACAACCCCACCGGCCAGCTGACGGCCCTGCCGATGGTGGAGCAGATCCTCCACCGCTGCGCGGCGTGCGGCACCCTGCTGGTGGTGGACGAATGCTTCCTTGATTTCCTGCCCGACCATGCCCTGCACACGGCAAAAGGCCTGCTGGGGGAGGGAGATCTGGTCATCCTGAAAGCCTTCACCAAGCTCTACGGCATGGCGGGCGTGCGGCTGGGCTATGCCCTGAGTGCCGACACGACGCTGCTGGAACAGATGCAGGCCTGCGGCCAGCCCTGGGGCGTGTCCAGTCTGGCGCAGGCGGCGGGCCTTGCCGCACTGGAGGAGACAGCGTATGTGGAAAAGGTCCGGGCCCTCATTGCCGAACAGCGGCCCCGCCTGACGGCCGGGCTGCGGGCGCTGGGTCTGCGGGTGCTGGACGGCAGGGCAAATTACCTGCTGTTTCAGGCCCCGGAGACGCTGGGAGAAACCCTGCGGCAAAGGGGCGCTGTGCTGCGCAGCTGTGCGAACTACCCCGGGCTGGGCCCCGGCTGGTACCGCACCGCCGTGCGCACCGGGCCTGAAAACGAACAGCTTTTGAAACTTCTTGCGGAGGTGCTGGAATGAGCAAGGCAAAGTGCATCATGGTGCAGGGAACCATGAGCGGTGCAGGCAAAAGCCTGCTGTGCGCCGCCCTCTGCCGCATTTTTGCGCAGGACGGTTACCGCGTGGCTCCCTTCAAGAGTCAGAACATGGCGCTGAACAGCTTTGTCACCCGGGATGGGCTGGAAATGGGCCGGGCACAGGTGGTGCAGGCGCAGGCCGCAGGCATCGAGCCGGATGTGCGGATGAACCCCATCCTGCTCAAGCCCAGCAGTGACGTGGGCAGTCAGGTCATCGTGAACGGCGAGGTGCGGGGCCAGATGCCCGCCGCCGCCTACTTCAAAATGAAAAGAGCGCTCATCCCGGAGATCCTCTCGGCCTACAACAGTCTGGCCGAAACCGTGGACATCATCGTCATTGAGGGGGCCGGAAGCCCGGCGGAGATCAACCTGAAGGCAGATGATATCGTCAACATGGGCCTTGCCCAGCTGGTGGATGCCCCCGTTCTGCTGGCGGGCGACATCGACCGGGGCGGTGTGTTTGCCCAGCTGTACGGCACGGTGGCGCTGCTGGAGCCAGAGGAGCGCGCCCGCATCAAGGGGCTGCTCATCAATAAATTCCGCGGCGATGTGGAGATCCTGCGCCCCGGCCTTGCGATGCTGGAAGAAAAAACGCAGCTGCCGGTGCTGGGGGTCGTGCCCTACCTGAAGGTGGACATTGAGGACGAGGATTCCCTTTCCACCCGGCTGGATGCGGGCAGAACGGTCCACCCGCTGGATGCGGCCATCCTCCGCCTGCCGCACATCTCCAACTTTACCGATTTCATGCCGCTGGAGCAGCACCCGCTGCTGGGCGTGCGGTATGTGCAGAATACCCGCCAGCTGGGCACACCGGATCTCATCATCCTGCCCGGAACCAAGAACACGGTGGATGACCTGCTCTGGCTGCGGCAGTCCGGGCTGGAAGCAGCCCTGTTGAAGCTGGCGGCCAACGGCACGCCGGTGCTGGGGGTCTGCGGCGGGTATCAGATGCTGGGCGAGACACTGGCTGACCCTGAGGGCACGGAGAGCGGTACGGCGCAGACTGTGCGGGGGCTGGGGCTGCTGCCCACCCACACGGTCTTTACCGGCCAGAAGCACCGCACCCAGGACACTGCCGCCGTGACCGCCGCCCCCTTTGCGGGCGCGGCCCTGACCGGATACCAGATCCACACCGGCCGCACCGAGGTGCAGGGTGTGCCCTTCTGCACACTGGCAGACGGCACACCCGAGGGCTGCGTGCAGGACAATGTGTTCGGCACCTACCTGCACGGCCTGTTTGATACCGGGGAGCTTACCGAGAAGCTGGTGGCTCTGCTCTGCCAGCGCAAGGGCATTGCGCCGGACAGTGCCGCCCTCATCCCGATGGAGCAGTACCGCCAGCAGCAGTTTGACCTGCTGGCCGATGGCGTGCGCGGCGCGCTGGATCTGGATGCCGTTTACGCGGCCATGGGGTTGGAGAACCCGCGGAGGAATGCACAATGATCCCACAACATCATCTGCCCGCCGACATTGAGCGGACAAGCCTTTCCATCATCACGGCAGAGCTGGAAGCGTTGGGCCTGACCCCGCCGCCCGAGACTGCCGCTGTGGTCAAGCGGGTCATCCACACCACTGCCGACTTTGACTATGCGAAAAATCTGCGCTTCACGCCGGGGGCTGTGGCAGCAGGTGTGGCCGCCCTGCGGGCCGGGACCCCTATCATCACCGACACCAACATGGCGCTTTCGGGTATTTCCAAGCCTGCCCTTGCCCGGCTGGGCGGCAGTGCCCTCTGCTACATGGCAGACCCCGAGGTGGCGCGGATCGCAGCCGAGACCGGAACCACCCGGGCAGTGGCCTCCATGCACCGCGCGGCACAGGAGCACCCTGGGGCCATCCTTGCGGTGGGCAATGCCCCCACCGCCCTGCTGACCATTGCGGAAGAGATCGAGGCCGGGCTGCGGCCTGCCCTGGTCATCGCCGTGCCGGTGGGGTTTGTGAATGTGGTGGAAAGCAAGGAAGCGCTGTTTGCCGCCTGTGCAGCCCACGGCGTGCCTGCCATCGCGGCCATGGGCCGCAAGGGCGGAAGCACCGTGGCCGCTGCAGTCTGCAACGCCCTGGTCTACTCTGCCGCCGAGATGCTGGACCCAGCGGCGAGAGGGTGGAAATAGGGCGGAACCGGTGGAAACGCCCCTTTTTACGCTTTTGCTTGACTTTTTGGCAGAAACAAGGTATCGTTTGTCTGTATGACGATTGATATATGAGTGGAAGCTTTGCGTGAAAAAGGAAACAGTATGGCACAGACGATTTTAGAAGAAAAGAAGAAATCACGGCTGATGACAGAGGGCAGCATCTGGAAGAGCATCCTGCTCTTCTCGGTGCCGCTGATCCTGGGCAACATGCTGCAGCAGCTGTACAACACCGCCGATTCCATCATCGTGGGCAACTTTGTGGGCAGCAACGCGCTGGCAGCCGTCGGCTCCAGCGGCTCGCCCATCTTCCTGCTCATCGGGTTCAGCCAGGGCATTGCCGTGGGTGCCGGTGTCGTGGTGTCCCAGTTTCTGGGAGCCAAGGACAGGGAGGGCGCGCACATTGCAGTGCACACCTCGCTGGCCCTTTCAGCCATTCTGGGTGCGATCCTGACCGTGTGCGGCATTGCCGTCAGCCGTGCCCTGCTCACCGCCATGAACACCCCCCCAGAGGTGCTGGAGGATGCGGTGCTCTATATGCGGCTCTATTTTGGCGGTGTGCTGTTCAGCGTGGTGTATAACATGGCGGCCGGTATCCTGAACGCCGCCGGCAACTCCAAGCGGAGCCTGCTCTACCTGGGCGTTGCCTCCATCACCAACATTGTCCTCGACCTTGTCCTGATCGCCGGATGCAAGATGGGCGTGGCCGGTGCGGCCATTGCCACCGATATCAGCCAGCTGGTGTCCTGTGTGCTCTCCCTGCGGTTTCTGATGCGGGTGGAGGACGATTACCGCGTGACGGCAAAGGAAGTGCGCGTGCACAAAAAGATGGCGGTTCGCATCATCAAGGTGGGCCTGCCCACCGGTATCCAGAACATGGTCATCTCCCTTTCCAATGTGCTGGTGCAGGTCAGCGTCAACGGCTATGGTGCCGCTGCCATGGCAGGCTTTGCCGCCTATATGAAAGTGGATGGCTTCAACATTCTGCCTGTGCTGAGCTTCGGCATGGCGGCCACCACCTTTGTGGGCCAGAACTTTGGTGCGGGCAAGATCGACCGTGTCAAAAAGGGCACCTTTGTCACCCTGGGCATGTGCATCGTTTACACCATCCTGACCGGCATCCTGCTGCTCGCCTTCCAGGACCCCATCATGCACCTGTTCACCGGCGATGAAATGGTCATTGCCTACGGCAAGATCTGTATGATCTATTTCTGTCCCTTCTACTGGATGCTGGGCATCCTGCAGGGCCTTGCCGGTACGGTGCGCGGCACCGGCAAGAGCGTGCCGCCCATGGTGGTGCTGCTGATCTCCCTGTGCCTGTTCCGCATCGCCTGGATCCAGTTTGCCCTGCCCCTGTTTGCGGGCATCGAGGGTGTGCTGCTGGTCTACCCGGTGTCCTGGGCTGTGGGTGCAGTGTTGATGGTGCTCTACGCCTGGAAGGGCAAATGGATGCAGCTGCCGGAAGCAATTTCATAAACCGGACGCACCCGATCCCCCGGTGGAAGTGCATTTTATACAAAAAGTAACGTATGAATGCATAAAATATTCGGGGGGGGGGGCTAAAAAATCTGCGAAAATCAGTTGATTTCTGCCGAAAAATGCCGTATACTGAATTATAGTTTCAAATCGAACGACAGACTTCGACAAAAGGGGCTGATAAGATGGAGTGCACGCAGGCAGAGGCCTTTGAACAGTATATTCGGGATCTGCGCGTTGTGCGCTCGATCTCCCGGCCCAGCTTTCCGGATGGCAAAGCTCCCGCTGCCGTGCTGGAAGAGATCCAGACCAACGCGCTGAGATGCAATGCCCTGATGCGGCAGAATGAGGCACTGCTGGCGCAGTTTGTCTACGACCGCGACCCTGCCTCCCTGACCGAAACGGATATCCAGGGACTGAGTGCCTTTGCGGGCAGGCTGTTCAACTATGCGAACAGCGAGGATATGGGCGTGGCGTTCAAGGTGCATCAGCTGCTGCTGGCAGCGGCCCGCAGCCGGGAAGACGTGCCCATGATCGTCAGGGAGCTGTACTACACGGGCATCACCCTGCATTATATGAACGTCCGGGATGAGGGAACTGGCATCAACCTGTTGGGCGATGCGATCCAGGTCTATTTTACGGAAGCTGCTGAATCCATGTCACGGTATGAACAGCTGGACAGGAATACCCGGCAGTATCTCATCCGCTGTGTGGGCAACACCCGGCTGGGGATGTCCCGCGGCACCCATGCGGAAAGCTGCCGGTATCTGGAGCGGTTCCGCCGCGCAATGGAGGTCATCCAGTCTGCGCATTACCATGCACTGGACCCGGAGTTCCCCTGGGAAAGCTACATCTATTCCATGCACATGGACCGCATGACCCTGCTGACCCACCTGCGGCAGGAGGAGGATCCCGAGGTGGCGCGGCAGGTGCTGGAATCGGCGGAATACATCTGGACGCACAAGAAGAAACACAAGGGCCCGGATGCACGCCTGCAGAACTGGCGGGTGCCCTACTTTTATGCCGCTGCCCGCTACCATGCCGGGGTGGGCAGCCTGGAAGACGTGGTCAAGATCCTTCTGGAATCGGCGGGAAGCGTGGCGCAGGATGATTATTCTGCCGAGGCCATCAACCGGAAGCTGGTTCTGGCGGCCTATCTTTCGGTCTATGCAGAACGTCTGGACGAGGCGGGAGCACAGAGGTATCGTACAACCGTGGAGCAGGTACGCCGTTCTGCGTATCAGTATCTGGAACAGATGCCGGCCAGCCAGTATCCCCGTGTGGTAAACTCTGCCGCCTGGGAGTTGAGCAAGATCAACACCAGCTCAGATGAAACGGCGAACCGCCGGATGCTGGGCAGTATCCTGGCCGGGCACAAGCCGACCTATGTCCACTCGCTGATGGTGGCAGAGCTGACCCGTGCCCTGCTGCGGCGGCAGATCGAGACAAGGCCCGAAACACTGGTTGGCCTGCTGGGCTGCAGGAGCGCGGCCGAGGTGCAGGCCCGGCGGGAGGAGCTCTGCCAGACGGCCTATGAGTGCGGCCTGTACCACGACCTTGGCAAGTGCGCCGTTCTGATGTACATCGACAACAACGCCCGCCGCCTGCTGGATGAGGAATTTTTCTGCATCCAGAGCCACCCAAGGACCGGCGCTGCCATTCTGAATAGAATGGGTTGCGGAAGAACGCTGGCCCCGGTGGCACTCTATCACCACTGCTATTACAACGGCAAGGGCGGATATCCCAATGATGTACCCTCCTGCCCGGAGGAGATCAAGGGAATCGTGGATGCGCTGAGCGTGGCGGATTCGCTGGATGCCGCCACCGATAATATCGGTCGGTGCTACAACCTTGCCAAGCCCTTCCGCGCTCTGCTGGAAGAGCTGCGGGCCCAGAGCGGCACCCGCTATGCGCCCAATGTGGTCGCCCTGTTCGAGGATGAGCGTTTCTGCCAGCAGCTGGCAGAGAACACAGATGCCGAGCGCAAAAGGGTGTATCTGCAGGTGTATCACGCCGGAAGTGAAGAAAAATAAACGACCCTCTCTATCATTGCTTCGCAGTGCCACCTCCCCAAAAAGGGAGCGGGCATACGTCAGCGTGATAGAGAGGGTCATTCTTTTTGTTTAAGTCAGGATGAAGCTTTCCCAGTCCACCCTGCCGGTGCAGTTCAGCCGGGGTACTTAGCCACTTCCAACAGTTCCTCCGCCCGGCGGACCTGTTCCGCCGTGGGGGGAACAGCATCGGGCAGGGGATAGGAGATGCCCAGCTTCTGCCACTTGAACAGCCCCAGCGTGTGGTAGGGGAGCACCTCCACCCGTTGCACCGTTTTCAGGCTGCGGATGAAGTCTGCGGTCCTGCGCAGGCCCTCCTCGTCATCGGTGAGGCCGGGCACCAGCACATGCCGGATCCAGAGCGGAACGCCCAGATCAGAGATGTGCCGTGCCATGGCTAAGATGTTGGCATTGTCCCGGCCGGTAAGCTGACGGTGCTTCTCCGGGTCGATCTCCTTGAGATCCAGGATCACCAGACTGGTGGAAGCCATCAGGGTATCGAAGGCGGCCAGGTAGGCGGGGTCATCGGGCTGGAACGGCTGACCGGCCGTGTCCAGCGCGGTGTGCACCCCCTTGGCGCGCGCCAGCTGGAAGAATTTTGTCAAGAAGTCCATCTGCCGCAGCGGTTCGCCGCCGCTGACGGTGATGCCGCCCTTCTTGCCCCAGTAATTGCGGTAGCGCCAGACGTGCTGGAACAGCTTCTCCGGAGACCATTCCGTGCCGCCCTCAGCGCTCCACGTTTCGGGGTTGTGGCAGTATTTGCAGCGCAGGGCACAGCCCTGCAGAAAGACAACGAACCGGACACCCGGCCCGTCCACTGAGCCGAAGCTTTCCAGCGAGTGGACGAGACCGACGGGATCACAGTGCGGCATGGCAGGTACGGGAGATCACGTCCATCTGCTGCTCGCGGGTCAGGTCGATGAACTTGACCGCATAGCCGGAGACGCGGATGGTGAAGTTGGCGTATTCTTCCTTTTCGGGGTGCTCCATGGCATCCAGCAGCTTCTCCTTGCCGAACACGTTCACGTTCAGGTGGTGTGCACCCTGATCGAAGTAGCCGTCCATCACCTGCACCAGATTCTCCTTGCGCTCCTCCTCGCTGTGGCCCAGAGCCTCGGGGTTGATGGTCTGGGTGTTGGAGATGCCGTCCAGAGCCCAGTGGTAGGGCAGCTTGGCAACAGAGTTCAGGGAAGCCAGCAGGCCGTTCTGCTCCGCACCGTAGCTGGGGTTTGCACCGGGTGCAAAGGGGGTAAAGGCGGCACGGCCATCGGGCAGAGCACCGGTGTACTTGCCGTACACCACGTTGGAGGTGATGGTCAGGATGGAGGTGGTAGCCTCGGAGTTGCGGTAGGTGTGGCGCTTCTTGATCATCTCCAGGAAGGTGCGCAGCAGCCACACGCCGATCTCATCGGCACGGTCATCATCGTTGCCGTACTTGGGGAAGTCGCCCTCCACCTCATAGCCGGTGGCCAGGCCGGTCTCGTCGCGCACGACCTTGACCTTGGCGTACTTGATGGCGCTCAGGGAGTCGATGACGTGGGAGAAGCCTGCAATGCCGGTGGCAAAGGTGCGGCGCACATCGGTGTCGATCAGGGCCATCTCGGCTTCCTCGTAGTAGTACTTGTCGTGCATATACTGGATCAGGTTCAGCACGTTGACGTACAGGCCGGCCAGCCAGTCCAGCATCTGGACATACTTGGGTAGGACTTCGTCATAGTTCAGGTACTCGCTGGTGATGGGGGCATAGTTGGGGCCGCACTGCTCGTGGCTCTTCTCGTCCACGCCGCCGTTGATGGCGTACAGCAGGCACTTTGCCAGGTTGGCGCGGGCACCAAAGAACTGCATCTCCTTGCCGGTCTGGGTGGCAGACACGCAGCAGCAGATGGAGTAATCGTCGCCCCACACGGGCTTCATCACGTCGTCGTTCTCGTACTGGACAGAGCTGGTGTTGATGGATACCTTGGCAGCGTACTTCTTGAAGCTCTCAGGCAGGGCAGAGGAGTACAGAACGGTCAGGTTCGGCTCCGGTGCGGGGCCCATGTTCTCCAGCGTGTGCAGGAAGCGGTAGCAGTTCTTGGTGACCATGCTGCGGCCGTCCATGCCGATGCCGCCCACTTCCAGCGTAGCCCACACGGGGTCGCCGGAGAACAGCTGGTTGTAGCTGGGGATGCGGGCAAACTTGACCATGCGGAACTTCATCACCATGTGGTCGATCAGCTCCTGGGCCTGGCTCTCGGTCAGGGTGCCGTTCTCCAGATCGCGCTGGATGTAGATATCCAGGAAGGTGGAGATGCGGCCCACGCTCATGGCAGCGCCGTTCTGGGTCTTGATGGCGGCCAGGTAGCCGAAGTACAGCCACTGGCAGGCTTCCTTGGCGTTCTTGGCGGGCTGGGAGATATCGCAGCCGTAGGCTTCGGCCATCTTCTTCATGCCCTTCAGGGCGCTGATCTGGCGTGCGATCTCCTCGCGCAGGCGGATCACGTCGTCGGTCATGGTGCCGTCGCCGCAGTTGGCGAAGTCCTCCTGCTTGAACTTGATCAGTGCATCGATGCCGTACAGGGCCACGCGGCGGTAGTCGCCCACGATGCGACCGCGGCCATAGGTATCCGGCAGGCCGGTGATGATGTGGGTATGGCGGGCCGCCTTCATCTCAGGGGTGTAGGCATCAAACACCGCCTGATTGTGGGTGCGGGTGTAGTCGGTAAAGATCTTGTGCAGCTCGGCGCTGGGCTGGTAGCCGTAGGTGGTGCAGGCCTGCTCTGCCATCTTGATGCCGCCGTAGGGCATGAAGGCGCGCTTGAGGGGCTTGTCGGTCTGCAGACCCACGATCTGCTCCAGATCCTTCAGGCTTTCGTCGATATAGCCGGGGCCGTAAGCAGTCAGGCTGCTGACCACTTCGGTCTCCATATCCAGCACGCCGCCCTTGGCGCGCTCGGCCTTCTGCAGCTTCTGCAGGGCCCCCCACAGCTTGTCGGTCGCCTCGGTGGGGCCGGCCAGAAAGCTTTCGTCGCCGTCATACGGGGTGTAGTTCTTCTGGATGAAGTCGCGCACATTGACTTCTTCTTTCCAGATGCGGCCCTCAAAGCCTTCCCACTGTTCAAAATTGATCATTGGAACCTCCTTGCTCCATTACGCAGTTAGCGCTTTCTAACTAATGAGCCTTTGAAAAACCGCTCTGTATGGCGGCTTTCTGGGGGCAAAACGGTCTTGAACTGCCGATTGTGGCAGCCCCGACTACAAGGTGTAGACAAAAATGAAAACCTGCCCACAAAATCTTGCGTTATTATAATAGCAAGAACCACTTTAAAAAGCAATAGATAACAAGTGGGTTTTCTTCCAAAGCAAGGGGGCTTTCTTTGGGCAGAATGTAGAAAAAGCGCCGAAATCCCGGCGGTGCACCTATTTTGCGAAAAAAATCGAAAAATAAGGGTTGACAAGACTAACCGGCTGTGGTATTCTGTTCTCGCAACGAGGTTAGACAAATCTAACCACGTTGCACCAGAAAAGCAGATGCTTCTGCAAGGGCTTCTGCGAAAAACGGATCCGCCATGGCAGAGCTGCGGAGCTGTGTCAGGTGATCCCCAAGTTTGTCGTGGCGAGGCCACTCCATCTTGCTTACGCAAGACCGCTTTGTGGCTTAAAAGCCCCACTGGGGCTTTCATTGCTGCGCAAACGCCAATTCCTCCATTCCATTCTCTTTTTTCAAGTGAGCTGTGGTTTTAGTTTGCTCCCACGGCTCGATGCGCGGCATTCGGTGTGATTGGTACCGCACCAAGTGCAAAAGAAAAACAAAAACGGGACATGCAGCTTGACCACCTGCATGCCCCGTTTTTTGTTTTTAACTCCTTCAGTCATGGCTGACACCATGCCAGCTCCCTCAAAGAGGGAGCCCTTGGCAGTGCGGAAAACTTTACGGTTTTGCCAAAGCCTCCCTCATTGAGGGAGGTGGATGCGAGTGCAGCGAGCAGACGGAAGGAGTTTTACTTCACGATCTCCGCCAGCTTTTGATACACTTCCTCCGCGCCGCCCTTGGGTTCTTTGATCTTTACGAACTGGCTGTTCACGATGGCGGTGCCATCGGAGTAGACGGTGAACAGGAGGTTATTGTTCTCGGCATCATCGTAGTAACTCACAGTGACGGAATCCACCGGGTATTCGTGGCTGTAGGAGGAATACTGCTGGTTGAACCGCTTGACACAGGTAAGGCCGGAAAGCACGTTTGCGATCTGCTGATAGGCAGGGTCGTCGGCAGAAAGCAGCTGAACATCCATCTCTGCGGAGCGGGCAAAGTTCTGAATGTGCTCCACCCGGACACTGGCCTGTGTGCTGGCCTCGATGCTGGATGCAAGGTCGATCTTTGCGGAAGGAAAGATCAGCACCAGTGCAAGCAGCGCTAAAATGACAATGCCGAACCGGGACAGAATGCCTTTTTCCTTCATAAGAGTCATGCCTCCTTTGGCAGCTCCGCTCCCATTTGGCCCAGATGCCGCTGAGCGATGAAGAAGCCCACGGCGCTGGCGGCGAACACCACATAATAGCTGGCGATGCGGTAGAGCATCATCACGCTCATCACCTCGCCGCGCTCCAGAAAGCTGCCGAACACCAGCAGGAATGCTGTCTCGATGGAGCCCATGCCGGCCACATTGGGCAGGGCGTTGGACAAAAACAGCATCAGGCTGGTGAGCAGCTGCACCTGCAAAAAGCTCAGAGGGGAAAGCCCCATGAACCGGATGCACAGGTAGGGCAGGCAGAACAGCCCGAACAGCTTGACCGCCTGCAATGCCAGAATTTCAGCGCAGCGGGACTTATCTGCCAGCAGACGGCGGCTCTCCTCGCCCAGAACATCCAGCTGCTGCTGCCAGTCGGCGCGGCGCTGCTGCCATTTTTCCGTTTTGGGCAGCAGACGCATCAGCCAGCGGGCAAGGTCCTGCACCAGCGGCGATACGCACACCAGCACCAGCACCACAATGATGGCCGCCACTACAGCGTATGCCATGGGCAGATAATTCATCACACCGGTGGTGTTGGCGGCAAGCCATCTGTGCTGAAACAGCAGCATCACCGTGGCATACAGCAGCACGGTGGTTTTGTGGAACACGTACTGCAGGGTCATCAGGCCCACGCCCGGGCCAACCGGCAGGCCGCAGCGGTGCAGATACCATGTCTGCACCGGCACTGCACCTGCGCCCAGCGTGACCACATTGCCAAAGGTGCCGCACCACGCGGTATCGATGCCCTGCCAGAGCCTGAAGCCCGGGATGCGGCTGCGCACGATGACCCACGCCACGCACCCCTCCAGCAGCGGGTAGCTGAGGCCGATGGCCAGCACCACCAGCACCTGCCATGCGGACAGCTGCGAAAGCGCTGCGGTGATCTCGGCCCAGTTGTCCTTGAACAGCAGCACGATGATGCCGGTAAGTGCAGCGAGCACCAGCAGCGAGATCACTGTCTTTTTGCGGGAAGGTGCGGCAGAGGCGGGTTGGCTCATAGAGAGAACAGGCTCCTTTCAGGCGGAATGATTTGATAAAAGTATAACACACGCGGCCTGTGTCTTTGTGAACGGAACTGGAATTTTCTTGTGCAATTTTGATGGAATGATAAAAAGGCAAGGGCAGATGCGCGCATCGACCCTTGCCTTTATCTTGTTTTTAGTCTGTTGATTCGTTCACCAGCCGTGTCAGGGTGGCAACATAGGCTTCGTTGGAATAATATTTCTCGTACATTTTCCGGCAGTCAGCTTTCATGGCGGCCAGCTGTTCCGGATGCAGGATAGCATACTCCAGCACCTTTGCCAGCTGATCCGGGTCGTCGTCTTTGTACACAAAGCCGTCCACGCCCTCGGTGATCAGCCCGGCGGTGCCGGTGTGCTCCGACACGATGGAGGGCTTGCCGAAGATCAGGCCCTCGGTGACGAAGGTTGGCATGGGATCATCGCGGGAAGCGCATACCACGCAGGTGCACTGATCCATCAGGGATTTGATCTCGGGCCGTTCCAGACGCTTGCGGTAGAAAACGGTGTCCGGGTAGTCCTCCACCAGTGCATCCACGGCGTTCTTCAGGCTCTTGTCCGCCGCCTTGCCCACGAACAGGAAAGCAGCCTTCTGACGCACCTCGGGCTTTAGCAGGCGGATGGCGTTGCAGAAAATATCCTGACCCTTGCGCGGCTCAAAGGAACCTACGGTCACGAACAGCGGCCTGCCGCCGGCATAGCTGATATCGTAGGGCGGGAAGCTTTCCTGCGCATAGTCCGGCAGACCGTAGATCAGCTGTTCAATGCTGAAGTCCGGCCGCACCGAGTGCATGGCGGCAGTGGCGTGGGAGCCTACGGCGCACACATGCACATTGGAGCCCAGTGTTTTGGGAATCTTGTGCGCAATGAACGGGTAGCCTGCAAAGGCATCGTGCAGCCACCACAGCACCGGCACGAAGGAGCCGTTCAGGGTGCTCACGGCGGCAGCCTCTACCACGGTGTTGGCCAGCACAAAATCGGCACTGGTGGCAAGGCCCCACAGCGACGAGTTCATCACGCAGTCGCTGCGGGTCACTACGGCGGCACCGGCATCCAGAAACAGCGGCAGCGAGCCGTCGTCCGCAGGGCCAAGCACCACCACTTCAAAGCCCATGCTGCGCAGCACCGGCACGGCACTTGTCAGCACAATGGGCGCACCGGTCATGGTCAGCTCGTGGCTCAGGATCAAAGCACGCTTTCCGTCTGCAGAGAACACATCGTCGGCACACAGCTCCCGCCGGAAGTGCAGCAAAGACTGCGGGATACGGTGGCAGTTTTCCGCCATGGCGGTGGCAAGGCGCAGCAGCTCGGTCACGCTGTCCCTGCCGCGCGCAGCGGCGCGCACCCGGTCCAGAAGCTTCCGCGATACCATGGCGCAGCGGCTGCACGGGATGTGCTGGGTGCTCAGATAAAGGGCGGTGGAGCCATCGAAGCCAAAGGCGGCATCACACACCACAAAATCGGCACCGGTGCGCAGGGCGGCGGCAAAATAGGTCAGGGCGGTGGAGGTGCATTCCAGATCTTCGCTGACCAGCAGCACGCCCTCCACCGAGTCGGTCAGGGCGGGGGCCAGCTCCGTCACCAGCCGGAACTTGCGGTGCAGCTGGTTTTCCAGTGCGTGCTCCAGCGCCTGATGACGGCCCGGTGCATACACCAGCAGATAGGTGCTCTGGGTATCGGTATAAACCTGCTTCGTCAGCTGCTTACGCTGCAGGGTGCTGTAACTGCTGTACATGTTGACAACTCCTTTAGCGATCCGATTCAGCCGCGCAGCAGGCGGCGCAAAGCACGCAGCGGTGCGGTAAGCCGCCAGCTGCTGCTCTCGTACAGGTTTTCCAGCGAATCTTCATAGGCAGCACGGCTGTTCTGCAGTTCCGTCAGCTGATTGTTCAGCCGGGTGTTCTCGGCAAGGGCGGCCTGCAGCTGTTCCAGAACATCGTTCTTTTCGGCCTCAGCCTGCAGCTTGATGGTATTCAACGCGCTGAGCAGGGCCTTGCCGGGCTGCTCGTGCTGGAAGCGGCCCAGCGGATAGTAATGATAGGTTACGGCAAACTTCATCCCGGCCGCAAAGGGCACGGTGCTGCACACGGTCAGGTTGGGGTCCACATCCAAAAACAGCAGGCAGTCTTCCTGCAGCCGGATGCCGTTCATGGCGCGGCATTCCAGCCGCTCGTCCGAGATGCTCAGGTCAGTCACGCAGCAGGCCAGCTCACCGGGGTCCAGCCGCAGCGCACGGGCATCCGTGGGCAGGGTGAACACCGCAGAGACCTCGTGGGTCAGTTCGTCGTAGGCATCCTCGGCAACGGTCAGGCATTCCCGCGGGGAATAGCCGGAGCCGGAATCGTAGAACAGCTGCGGCAGGGTCAGGGCGGCAGGTTCGTTGTCGCTGCCGTGCCTTGCCAGTGCGGCCTGATAGTTCAGCACCTGTTGTTCCAGCTCCAGACACCGCTGTGCCAGCCGGGATACACCTTCGTCAGAGAGCTTGAGCTGCTGTTCCAAGTCAGCAGCGCGGCTGCGGGCCGCAGCAAGGGTCTCGGGGACATCGTTGTTCATAACCGGATTCTCCTCTTACTTTTATGATGGCTGCACCGCAGCAGCCGGAAAAACATGTCAGTGCCGGGAGGTATAGTGCACGGCGGGCGTTCTGCGCTGTGCCGGGAAAAATCGGATGATGAGTGCGCGGCGTACACGCAGCAGCTCACACACCAGCCAGATAGAGCCCAGAGAGATGGCATATTGCAGCCACATGCCCAGCACCGGCTGCGCAGAGAACTTTGCTACCATCAGATACCACGGAATAGCGATGATCTCCACGGTATGTACGCAGAAAATGTTCAGCGAACGGCGGCCCACCGCTTCCAGAAAGTGCACGATGGGGCCATGGCCGCGGCTGAGCCGCATGAACAGCCGGATGAAAAGCAGGCCTGCAGCACCGTCCAGAAAGATGCTCAGCGGCCCCAGCGACCACTCGGCCAGCGAGATGCAGTCGGTGGTGCGGGTAGCAAGAGCGCCTACGGCAATGAGTGCTGTGGCGGCCAGCAGCCCGGCAAAGACTTTGGGCGGCAGGGGCTCGTCCAGCAGATGCTTCTTTTTGGCAAGGAAGCCGATATAGAGGTAGGGCACCACCACGGCACCCTGGATCAGGCAGAAGGGCAGCTCCCACACAAGGCTCGCGCCCCAGCCCAGCAGGACGCAGCCTGCCACAGCCCATGGAACATAGCGCTCCGGGAAGATGTTCAGGATCACATCCAGCAGCACCCAGCCTACCATCAGCGCCAGCAGATACCACATCGGCCCGCAGGAGAAGAACTCCTGCCCGAAATACTCGGCCGTGTGGGGCAGGCCCAGCAGAAAGCCGCCGGTGACCTTGATAGACTCGCCGATGGTGCCGGGCAGGTACTGGAACGTCTTATAATGAATGATAAAGTGCAGCACGCAGGTGAACAGCGCCGTGTAAGCATAGGGTTTGAGCAGGCTTTTGAGCTGCTGGTGGATGCACTTGTGGATAGAGCGCTTGCGGAAGCCGTAGCCGCTGGCAATAAAAAAGGCGGCCATCAGCGCTTCGCGGTAGATGAAGGGGAAAAACGCGGTCAGGGACAGGCCGCTGACCGCCTGCATGGGATAAAGCTCGGCGGTATGCGCAAAAACGATGGTCAGCATACCGGCACCCTTGAGCATGTCGAACATGCCGATGGAGCTGGCGGTGCGGGGCTTGGTTCCTTCCATGGAGGTTCCTTCCTTGCGCGGGACATTCCCTCAGAGCCGGACGCCGCACAATGCGTAGATTTTGAATGAAAAAGATAAAATTTTGTATGGATATAAACCCAGTATAATGCTTTTTGCACAGACTGTCAATTTTGAATTGCGGTCCGGCGGGCGGAGGATACATTGTAGCCTGCAATAAAAGCATAGCACAGGCAGGGCGGCTTCGCAACGAAAGGTAGAATTTACATCTGGAAACGACATGATGTGCAAGATTTTATTGTCAATATTGGAAATTAAATGTTGCAAAACTCTTGCATTGACACAAGTCTTATTGTATACTGGGCACAGTTGGAAATGACTGGAAGGATCTGTGTTGGCCTACACAGGAGCGCCGGATCGGATGATAAAAATGGAGGCATAAAAATGATTACATCGCTGTATCAGTCACTTTGCAATATGGAAACCAACATTGCAGACCGTGTGGCTCTGCGCTGGTATGATGAAGAAAAGCAGGGCGTGGCCGAGGTGCACTACGCACAGTATGCCCAGGATCTGCGCCGGTTCGTGGCGTTCCTGCGTGCAGAGTATGGCGACGTGCGCGGCAAGCGTGTGGCGATCCTGGCCCGCAACAGCTACCAGTATGTCATCTGCATGTACGGCACGGTCATTGCCGGAGCCGTGGCTGTGCCGCTGAACCTTGGCAAGGACTGGGATGCCATCTCCTATGAGCTGGGCCTCACCGAGCCGGTGTGCATCCTGCAGGATGGCGAGTTCGCGGAGCGGGAGCCTGCCCTCGCTGAGACCTACGGCAGCATCCTGAAGCCCATGGATGTCTTTGCGGCCTATGAGCCTGCCGAGGACGTGACCGAGGTGGAGGACCTCTCTGCTCTGGCCTTTATCATGTTCACCTCCGGCACCACCGGCCGCAGCAAGGGCGTTATGCTGAGCCAGAAGAACCTGTTCAGCGCCATGCCGGCCTTTCTGGACCCCTTTGACGATGTGAAGAAGTACACGGGCTGGAACACCGACGAGTTCTCGTCCCTGTCCGCCCTGCCCATGTTCCACATCTCCGCCATGACCAGCCTTGTTTCGTGGAGCATCACCGGCCACTCCATCAACCTGTGCAACAACCTGAAGTATTTCTACCGTGATCTGGGCGCCATGCACAGCGAGGTGATGGCGGTGGTGCCGGTGCTGCTGAAGAGCATCTACAGCGATGTGATGAAGGGCCGCCGCGACCGCCTGAACGGCCTGTGCGTGCTGACCTGCGGCGCTGCCATGTTCGACCCCAAGATTCTGAGCGATATGATGGAGAAGGGCTTCTTTGTGGCCCAGATGTACGGCCTGACCGAGACCTGCGGCGACGGTGCATGGAACTCCTCGCAGGAGGCAAAATACCTGACCAGCGTGGGCCATGTGGACCTCAGCTGTGAATACAAGCTGGACGACGGCGAGCTGTGCATGCGGGGCGACCCCATCATGCTGGGCTACTACAAGGACCCGGAAGGCACTGCAGAAGTCATCGATGCAGACGGCTGGTTCCATACCGGCGACATTGCCCGGGTGGAAGAGGACGGCTACATGTACCTGACCGGCCGCAAGAAGAACGTAATCATTCTGGACAGCGGCGAGAACGTGAGCCCCGAGGAGCTGGAGAAGCTGCTGGTGCCCTGTGCGGACATTCAGGAGTGCATCGTGAAGGAAAAGGACAAAAAGATCTGTGCCCTCATCTACTGTGACCCTGCAAAGCAGGATGCGGTGAAGGAGTTCGTCACTGGGGTCAACCGCGGCCTGCCGCTGTACAAGCGCATGGTGACGGAGTTCAGTGCACAGCCGCTGCCCCGCAACGCCATGGGAAAACTGCTGCGCTGAACACAGGAGGAAACAGAACAATGCGTAAGATCAGAGTGCTGGATAATGTCTACGACCTTATCACCATCAACATGGAAGACCGCTTCAAGGATAATGTGGCCTTCCGCTTCTACGACACCGCAAACGATGCCGTGACCACCATCCTCTATAAGGATTATGTGCAGGATATCCGCAAGGCGGTGAATTACTTCCAGTCCACCATCCCGGAGATCAAGGGCAAAAAGATCTGCCTGCTCACCAAGAACAGCTACGAGTATGCCGTGAACACCTTTGGCGTGGTGGCGGCCGGTGCGGTGCTGGTGCTGCTGAACCAGCGCAAGAGCTGGGACGAGCTGAGCTACGAGCTGGGCCTTGTGGAGCCGGATGCCATCCTGACCGATGGCGACGACTACGGCTTCAACGACCAGCTCAAGGCTGCCTACGGCGATATCCTCCGCCCCATGGATGGCTTCCGGAGCTATGAGCCTGCGCAGCTGACCCGCTGCATCGACCACGAAGCCCTGATGGTCCTGATGTTCACCTCCGGTACCACGGGCCGCAGCAAGGGCGTGATGCTGAGCGAGAAGAATTTCTTCTCGGTGATGCGTGCCCACACCCAGATCGGTGAGCACATGATGGCGTATAAGCACGAACCGGACCTCGTCATGAGCCAGTACACTGTGCTGCCCATGTTCCATCTGGGCGCTTTCATCTGCCTGTTCTCCTGGGCCCACGCAGGCTGGGCGCTGAACGTCAGCAGCGACATCCGCAACTTCTATAAAGAGGTAAAGCGGATGCCCAGTCAGGCCATGGCGGTGGTGCCGGTCATTATGAACTCGCTCCACCACGATGTGATGCGCGGCCGCAAGGATCGTCTGGGTGAGCTGTGGGTGCCCATCTGCTCCTCTGCCATGTTCGACCCGCAGGTGATGCTGGATATGGCGGAACACGGCATGTTCGTGGTGCAGACCTACGGCAGCACCGAGACCTGCGGCGACGGCATCATCAACTACGCACAGGACGCAAAGCACATCGGCGCTGTGGGTCAGGGCAACGATTATCTGGACTACAAGATCGCCGAGGATGGCGAGCTGTGCATGCGCGGCGACAGCATCATGCTGGGCTACTACAAGGACCCGGAGGCCACCGCCGAGGTCATTGACGCGGACGGCTGGTTCCACACTGGCGATCTGGCCCGCAAGGACGAGGACGGCTACTATTTCCTGACCGGCCGCAAGAAGAACCTCATCATTCTGGACAGCGGCGAGAACATCAGCCCCGAAGAGCTGGAAGGCATCGTGGGCAAGTGCGAAGCCGTGAAGGAATGTGTTGTAAAAGAAATGGGCAAGAAGATCGGCGTGGTGGTCTATTGCGACGAGGACAAACAGCAGCAGGTGCGGGACTTTATCACCGAGGCAAACCGCACCCTGCCGCTGTACAAGCGTATGAGCGCAGTGGAGTTCAGCACCGAGCCGCTGCCGCGCAACGGTGCAGGCAAGCTGCTGCGCCAGTGATACGGATGCGATCGAATGCCCGGATGCATAAATGGGCCGGCAGACCGGCAGACTGAAAACAGGAGTTCCGACAAAAAACAAAGCTTTGTTGCCGGAACCCTTGCGCACAGGAGAGAATCAGGGTATTATTATGGAAAGGCATAGGAGATTGTGCCTATTATCCGTCACGGAAAGGAAGAAAATTTCTATGGAACGAGCAGAGATCATTTCCCAGATCCTGGCCATCCTGGAGGATGTTGCCGAGGTCTCTCCCGAAGATGTGAATGAGAACAGCGTCCTGATGGACGATCTGGATCTGTCCTCAATGGAGATCCTGACCATTGTGGCAGACCTCGAGGAGACCTTCGGCCTGCGCATCCCTGAAAAGGAGCTGCGCAACTTTGTGACCATAGGGGATCTGGTGGATTATCTGGCGGCAAACGCGGGGTAACAGTTCATGAATGAGTCGCAGCGCTCGACGGAGTACATCTTTCAGGGAACGATGTACTTCTTCCGTCGGGAGAAGATCCTGTGTCGGTACCAGTTTGCGCTGCAGGATGCGGTGGAACCCGCTCTTTTGCAGCGCGCACTGGACGCGGCGCTTTCGGCCGCACCGTACTATCGGGTACAGCTGGTGCAGGAAAAGCGGAGCTTTTTTCTGGAGCCGAACCCGAACCCCTGCCTTGTGTATCAGGGCAGTGCACAGCGCGATATCCCGGAGGAAACGAACGGCTATCTTTTCAGCGTGAGCTGTGAGGGGGACACCGTCTATTTTGACTGGTATCATTTCCTCATGGACGGCCACGGGGTGTCGCCCTTCCTCACCCGCATTCTGGAACAGTACTGCAACCTGCGCTATGGCACGGCGTTTGAAAACACGCCCATCGTGTGCAGCCCGGCCTATGACATCGAGGCCATGATGGAAAAATATCCACCCCACACAGCCACCGAGAGCACGATGCAGAGGGATGTGGTGCAGACCTACGAGGGCAGGATGCGCCGCACCCGGGTGCGGCTGACCAAGCAGAGCCTTGTGGACCGGGCAGTGGAGAACGGCGTCAAGCCCTTTACAGCGCTGGCCGGTCTGCTGAGCCTTGCGCTGCGCAGCTATCTGGGCAAAGACGAGATCCAGTATTCCTACTCGGCAGATACCCGCAGGGAAGCGGGCGTGCCGGATGCCCTTTACAACTGCGTGTGCTCCTTCCAGAGCAGCGTGAAGCTGAACGAGGACACCCGCCTTGCGGACATCGTGCCGGAAATGGATGCCGAGGTGCTCCGCACCCTGCAGCCGGAGGCAAAGCTGCAGCGCATGGCCGAGCAGATGAGCTGGGTGTACAAGGTAGACCAGCAGAAAGCGCCCCTGCGCATCAAGCAGAGGGTGTTCCAGATGGGCGAGTACATCAGCGGTGTCCTGGCGGATTTCTGGCTCAGCTATCTGGGAAATCCGCTGCTGCCGGCCACGCAGGAGCTTCAGAAGTACACCAAAGACTTCAACGTCTGGGTCCCGCCGGATGGCGGCTCCATGGGCGTGGAAGCCTCCAGCCTGAACGGCATTATCACCCTGTGCATCGAGAACAAGGCCGAAATGCCAGGCCTTGCCGGGATGATCCGCACCGCCTTTGAAAAAGAGGACATCACGGTGCTGGAAGCCGTGGATCTGGATACATAAGTACAGAACATAAAAAGCACTCTTTCCGGGCAGGAAAGGGTGCTTTTTTGCGTCTTATTCGGTCCGTGCAGGCCGTGTGGTCACCTCGCCGCAGCGCAGAGCCTCCTGCCGGCCGTTCTCCCGCTGGATGACCAGCCGCCCTTCCTCGTCGATGGCAAGGGCCTTTGCGGCGTAGGTCTCGGTCTCGGCACACACCGTCACCCAGTGGCCGGGCACAAAGCACCGGGCACGGTACTCATCCAGACAGTCAAACGCCGGGCAGAGGGCCAGCAGCTCCCGGGCAATGGCCCCGGCCAGTGCGGCCCGGCTCACCGGGGCAGGCCCGCCGGGGTACAGGCTCCCGGCTTTGCGGGCCAGCTCCTCCGGCCAGTCGGCAGCGGTGGAGGTAAGGTTCAGCCCGATGCCGACCACCAGCCATTCCAGCTGTCCGCTCTCGAGGTCGGTCCCCGCTTCGGTCAGGATGCCGCAGACCTTTCTGCCCTGATAGTACAGGTCGTTGACCCACTTGACGGCAAGCTCCAGCCCGCAGAGCTTTTTCACGGCACGGCAGACCGCTACCGCGGCGCTGATGGTAGCGGTCTGGGCATTGGCGGCGGGCATTTCCGGGCGCAGCAGCACCGAGCAGTAAACGCCCTTGCCTGCCGGGCTTTCAAATCTCCGGCCCAGCCTGCCGCGTCCGGCGCTCTGGTGGGCGGTGAGCACCAGCGTGCCATGGGGTGCACCATCCAGCGCCAGCAGCTTTGCCGTGCGGTTGGAGCTCTCCAGCGTGTCATATAAATAGATGGGTGCAGGGTAGTCCCCGATGGCTTCGGCGCAGAACGGGTCGCCGCCTGCCAGCCGGTAGCCCCGGCGGGGCGCAGCTTCCAGCGCGTACCCTTGGGCCGTGAGGGCCGCAGCGGCCTTGTGCACGGCAGCGCGGCTCACGCCGAGGGTCTCGGCCAGCTGCTGGCCGGAAACGTAGCTGCCCCCGGCAGCGGAAAGTGCCTGCAAAAGTGCCTGACGGGTACTGACAGCCATGGCCGAATGCCTCCTTTTGTGCTATACTACTTCTATTGTATCATAAAAATAAAAGTTTTTGCAGGATTTTGAACGGCTGTTTCGTATGAATGTGCAGAAGGGCAGCGCAGGGGCTGCACTTCGTCGGACCGGGACGAAACTGAAAGGAGGTGGGCAGGCCGTTGACAACCTTGGAATTCAGCGCGATGGTGCAGAAATACCAGTCGCTCGTATATACGGTCTGCCACCAGCTGGTGCCGGATGCCGGCGATGCGCAGGACCTGACGCAGGAGACCTTTCTGGCGGCATGGCGGGCCATTGACCGCTGCCCGTCCGGGTTTGAAAAACAGTGGCTGGCACGCATCGCTGCCAACAAGTCAAAGGACTATCTGCGCAGCGCATGGGTGCGCAGGGTGAACATTCCCGGCGACGATGTGCTGGCGCTGGAAGGTGCGCCGCCCGGCACCCAGCCGGAACAGCAGGTGCTGGATGCTCTGGGCGAGGAAGAGCTCACCGCCATGATCCTGGACCTGCGGGAGCCCTACAGAACGCCTTGCCGTCTGGTGCTGCTGGAACAGCACACCATGGCCGAGGCGGCACAGCTGTGCGGCCGCCCGCCCAAGACGGTGGAAGCACAGATCTACCGGGCAAAAAAGATGCTGGCACAGCAGATACTACAGCGTGAAAACGATGGAAAGGAGTGCGTACATGGAACTGTTTGACAAAAACGGCTGCCTGACCGACGAAGGCCTGCAGGCCCTGCAGGCAGGCGGGCTGGATGAGCTGGGCCGGCTGGAAACCGCCGAGCATTTATCCTACTGCGATAAATGCATGGACCGCTACACCGCTCTGCTGACGGCAGATGCGCTGGAAACGCCGCCCCACTCCGCGCACAAGGCGGTGATGGCCGCTATCTGGGTGCGGCTGATGCAGAACACATGGGGCCGTGCCGCAGTGGCCGGTGTGGCGGCGGTGCTGGCCTTTACCATGTGGCGCTCCGGCACCATAGACCAGCTGCTGAATTTCCGGCAGGAGCTGCACACATGGACACCGGAGACCAGCCAGAGCCAGACCGAAGAAGCCTTGCAGCTGGGCAAGCCGGTGGAAGATGGCCGACCGTCCGCCCAGCCGGAAATACTGGGAAAGCCAATGGACGACGACAAGCCGAAGCAGCAGGCTTCGCTGGCAAAAGCACTCAATGACCTGCTGTTCGGAGCCGGCGGCCCTGCAGCAGAAAAATACAAAAATTCGCCACTTGCAGATCAAACGAAATAAGGAGATCGATTATGATGAAAAACGGAATCCTGACCTTCCTCTTCGCCTTTTGCCCGGGCGCAGGCCAGATGTATCAGGGCTACATGAAGCGCGGCCTTTCGCTCATTACCATGTTCTGCGTGGCCTTTGGTGCGGGCACTCTGCTGGAAGTTTTGTATGTAGCCATGCCCATTGTGTGGATGTACAGCTTCTTTGACACCTTCAATCTCCGGGCGCAGATCGGCGCAGGCACCGCCCCGCAGGACGATTATCTGGTGCACATCAACTGGCACGACCAGCGCATGGAACAGTTCATGCTGGACAGCCACAAGCTGCTGGGTTGGGGCCTGATCGCGCTGGGCGCGCTGGTGGCCTACCAGAACATCCTTATGAACACGCTGGGGGATATCGTGTGGCGCTGGGGCCAGAGCAGCCCTTTCTTCCGCGCACTCTACCTGATGATGGATCAGCTGCCGGAGGTGGTGGTCTGCGTGGCCCTGATCATCTGCGGTGCATGGCTGGTGCGCGGCCCCAAGGGCAGAAAGCAGAAGCCGCAGAACGATGCCGAAGATGCAGATTTTACCGAGTATACTGCACAGGATGCGCAGGCGGAGCCGAAAGCAAAGGGCTTTGCCATGCCCAAGCTCTCGGCTCTGCTGGGCAAGCCCGTGACCCCGGACGATGAGACGGAGGATGCCGACGATGGACGAGACGAGAAATGATGCGCCGCTGACCGGTGAAGCACCGCAGACTGCAAAACCGCAGCCGCTGCGCCGGGTGGGCAGCTTTACGCTGGGCGTATGCCTGATCGCAGCGGGCATCTTCTTTCTGCTTGCCTATTTTGTGCCGGGCGTTGACTGGAAGCTGATGCTCAAGATCGCCCCGGCGGCAGGGCTGATCCTGCTGGGCGGCGAGGTGCTGTTCTTTGCCGCCCGCCCGGGGCGCTGGAAGTACGATTTCTGGTCGGTGCTGATCTGCCTTGTGCTCATGGCCGGGTGCTTTGGCCTTTCGCTGCTGCCGGTGGTGTGGGATGAACTCGGCCCGGAGCGGAATCAGGCAAGCATGAAGCTGGGGCAGGAATATACGACAGAAGCCTATGACAAGATCAAACAAACAGCCCCGGATATCCGTGTGAAGAATATCAGCGGAAACGCCTACCTGTACAGCAGTGAGGCGAAAACGCTGCGGGATGTGAATGCCGGAAACGGCTATCTGAGCCTGACTGTGGAGCTGTTTGGCGGCTATGACAGCGTACAGGCCTTTGCGCAGGACTGCCGCAGCGTGACCGATGCCGTGCAGCAGTGCAGCGCACAGCCGGATGAGCTGCGCATTACATGGTCGCCGGAGAACGACCCGGGCCAGAGTCTTGCCTCCGGCAGCCTGCAGAATGTGGAGCAGTACACGCTGGAACTGGAAGGCATCGCACAGCTGGACTGGACAGCAGAGCAGATGGCAAAGCAGACCGAGGTGCAGTATCTGCTGGACGAAGAAAACGAAGAAACGGCGGAGTCCGAAGCTTTTTCCGAGGAAAGTTCGGAGCTGAGCGAGTGAAACAAAAAATGCTTCCGTGCGACGCACGGAAGCATTTTTTTGTTGAAATCAGCCGAAAACTGTGTTATGCTATCTCTGCTGCTGAAAGGCGGCGGGGCACTGCAAACAACGGCAGGCGGTTCGGCCCTCACTTCCGAAAGGAGGTGAGTACATGCCAATTACTTTGACATTCCACTTGTTTGGATTGACATTCACCATTCGCGTGAAAAAGTAAGAACCGCCACCCGGCACGGTGACGGTTCTCAAAAACTGTAAACCTTGAACTGGGGCCAACCGCTTGTCGCAGTGCCCTTTCTATAGACATTATAGCGAATCCCGGCAGAGCTGTCAAGCATCTGCCGGGATTCGTTTTATCGTAAAATTTACAGCTTTTTGCCGGTGAGCAGCTCGTAAGCCTCCAGATACTTGGCAATGGTCTTGTCAATCACGTCCTGCGGCAGGTCGTAGTTGCTGTCGGGGTTGGCCTTGAGCCAGTCGCGAACGAACTGCTTATCAAAAGAGGGCTGGCTGTGGCCCGGCTCGTAGCCCTCCAGCGGCCAGAAGCGGGAGGAATCCGGGGTGAGCATCTCGTCGCCCAGCACCACGTTGCTGTTCTCATCCAGACCAAACTCAAACTTGGTGTCGGCAATGATGATGCCGCGGGAGAGTGCATACTCAGCACACTTCTTGTACAGGGCAATGGTGTAGTCGCGCAGCTTGGTGGCGTACTCCTCGCCGTGGCCGGGGAACTGCTTTTCCAGCACCTCGATGCTCTTTTCGTAGGAGATGTTCTCGTCGTGGTCGCCGATCTCGGCCTTGGTGGAGGGAGTGTAGATAGGCTCGGGCAGTTTGTCGGACTCCTTCAGGCCCTCGGGCAGCTGGATGCCGCACACCTTGCCGGTCTTCTGGTAGCTGGCCCAGCCGCTGCCGGTGATGTAGCCGCGCACGATGCACTCGATGGGCAGCATGGTCAGCT
>ENA-OQNN01000222-OQNN01000222.1-human-gut-metagenome-genome-assembly--contig:-NODE-222-length-67989-cov-4.694616_pt1 | contig 67989 bp, 78 predicted proteins | sample MGYA00242624_ERZ504870 | MGnify/ENA primary metagenome ERZ504870 (study PRJEB26092, sample SAMD00036379) | human gut metagenome | host: Homo sapiens | study: EMG produced TPA metagenomics assembly of... | reverse complement strand
GTACAATCCATCTGTCTGTTTGCCGTGCAAAAAAACAGATAACAAAATGAAAAAAGCAAAATACAAGTGAGATTTTACCTACTTGCATTCTGCTTTTTTTAATTTTTAAATTAACTTAATGACATTGTCCATGAGCCTCCATTTTTATACGAAGTAATATGAAGCTTATCGCCTTTGCTACATTTTCCTGCAAAAGTAGAAACTAATTTGTAATAGTTTCCGTTATTTCCCATATTTACATTGTTTAATGCACAAGTGATTTCCTGTTTATAGCTTTCACTGCTGATATTGGAGGAAACTATAACGATAAAGGCATATGTAATGCCAGCTTTCAAAAAGCTATTGGTATCCCAATTTACTGTTCCTTGCGCAGTTGAATCAACGATTATTGGTTTTCTGTTTTCTAAAACAGTGTTAGTTTTGGTTAAATTCGCATTCGTGGTTGTTATTTTGGAATTTATATTTACTAAATTGCTACTTAGTTCAGAATCCCTCCTTTTACTGGTTGATAAAGTTACATATATAAAAGCGCATAGCAAAAACACCCGACCAATGCCGAGTGTAAATAAATAAGTTTATTTACTTATGCGCTTAAATATTTAAAGTGATGATACCGTACACCTTCCTGATTCACTGTACAATATCGCATGGTTGTCTCTGACTTTGCGTGTCCCGCAAATATCATAGCCTCCTGCAGAGGCATTCCGCGGTTCAATGCATTTGTCAGAGCCGTCCTCCGGAATCGATGCGGATGCGCATTTTCTACGCCTGCCTTCTCTCCAATCCGCCGGATGATATCCTCAATTCCTGTTTTCGTCAGCCGGCTATTCGGTTTCTTGCTTCCGACAAATAGCGCCGGATCATTGTCTTTTCTGCTTTCCAGATATTCTTTCAGGTACATGTTGGTTCGTTCATTGATGTACACCGTCCTTTCTTTCGCTCCTTTTCCATATACAATCAGCTCTTTATTCGCATACCGGATATCTTCCCTGTTAATCTCTGAAAGCTCCGATACTCTGACCGCTGTGCTATATAGGAATTCTAGTAACGCTTTATCCCGGAGACTGCTGCATTTACGCAGCATCCGCTCACGTTCTTCATCAGTATATGGTTTCCGGATCTTCTTTTCTACTTTTATAGATTCCACCAGCACCATCGGATTTCTCCGAATCCGGTCACGATCTCGCAGCCATACGAAGAAGCTGCTATACACTGCGCGGACATTCTTTAGTGTCTGGTTTGCTACCTTGCGGATCATTTTATAAGCCCGCATGAATCCAGAAATATCTCCAGAATCTATGTTCTTCACTGGCTTATTGATATAGGTCAGTAACCGAACTAGTTCATACCGATATTGCTTCACTGTCTTTGATGCTTTTCCTTCCAGTGCTTTACTCATCAGAAACTCTTCCAGATCCACTTCCCAGCTCCTGTCTACAACCTGCAGGTCCGTTTCCTGGATCACTCTGCACCCGGTAAATGTCATCTGCAGCACTTCTTTTAGCTCCCGCAGCTGTACTTCATCAAGAATCAGCTGCATTCTTCGCAATACATCCATTATTTTTGCTTCCATACGTCTCTCCTTTTTGCTTTCAGTATATCAACTGGCGTACTGAATTAAGTAGCAAATTGGCAAAATCAAACGATAGTATTGCAGCCATAAACAATAAACTGATTTCTATCGTAGAACGAGGAGAAAAGAACGGATACAACTACATAAAATATTCTAATGGAGATGCAGTTGTATGGCGTAAATACACATGGAATACTGACGTTAGTGTAAGTTGGTATGGATTATATTTTGCTTCTAGCAAAGCTGTAGATTTTCCATTCACATTCAAGGAAGCTCCATTGATTATAGTATCTCCTGGAACTACAAATGAACTATACTGGATGGGAGTCAATGAAGTAAGCACAACTGGATATAAACTTACAGCTTATTCGGTAAAAAAGGGAATGTGTTATTCACAAGGCAATATGCTTATAATCGGAAAATGGAAATAATTTAGTTCTTTTTGTATAAAACGAATGCATTTAACAATGCGTTACATGCACCAGTTCCAAAATTATGTCCTTTTGTGTAAATCAAATTGCTTGCACTATTGTAATAGCATGAGGAAACATTGATCCATACATCCCAATTCCCAACCAGATCATAGCCGACTACACCAATGGGCGTATAGCCAGTTAAAGAAGGTGCCTTAATGTATTTTTCAAAATCCTTTCCTGCACCAACATTTATATTATTTGTTACAGTTACTTGCTTTACAGACAATAAACTTTTTAAATTATTGTTCATCGTTGTCTCTGCATTTTTTAATTTGCTACTTAATCCAGAAAGTCCATCTGTCACACTCAACAAACTCTTCACTTCTGTAACATTGATTCCATCATAATGCACTTCAAAAGCCGGGCATTCATCCACAAGATCTCCATTCTGCAAATTTCCCGAAGTGTATGCCGGCACTGCCGGATTACTTGCAACCGGTTTTCCCTGGATTACCTTCCAACTACAGTTTTCAACCTCTGTCTCTGCATTTCTGGTATACCGATTTACAATAAGATCAATCCTTTTCATTCCCTGACTACCATTTGTCAGTGTAACCTCATCATAAGTACCAATATCCACGCAAGATATACAGCCGTGATGCGCCATCATCCCACTTCGGATTTTCAGCAGATTATTACTGCTAAGTTCCGGCTTCAGATTCTCTCCGCTTGTTATAATATAACTCCCCTGCCCGATAATCCCCTCCAGCATCTGCCGGAACTGCTGCGAAGTCACATGTGGTGATCCGGTTCTTCCAGATACAATTTTCATTCTTCATCTTCTCCTTCCAGTTTATAAGTAATTGATTCCACATCATTCGTAATCTCATAAATGATATTTTCGATTGGTTTTGACATATACATCCCAGTCAGGTAATCCCTGCCACCGACAATATCTCCAATCCCAACCTCGATTCCAAGCTTTGCAACATCCATCTGAAATGTCTTTTTATTCATCAGCTTCTGCAATTGTTCCGCGGACGTTTTCTCCAGCTCTGCTGTTTCTGTGCTCGTATTTTCGTATACTGCTGAAATCTCATTCAGTCCTTTGTAATACTGCGTCTTTCCAATGCTTCCATCTTTCTGCACATACAGATGGAATATGTTCCTCTCCTGCATTTCCCCTTTTCCGGTTACGACCAGATGATTTACGCCATTTTGTTTATCATCCATCGTGAAATTCATTCGACTGTCCTGTGACAATTCAATCTGCGCAGAATAATCAGTAATCGGAACTGCTTCAATCAGAATATAACATGGTTCATCCTGTTCTTTGATCAACCGGATCTGCAGGCGGTATCCAACACTTTTCAGCATTTTGGTAAGACCTTCCAGTAATGTACAGTACCGGTCAAATTGAAAATTCTTTACAGATATACCCGTATCTTCTGATGAAACTCTGAATAATCCATCAAACTCCGGCTCGATCAGTGTTTTCATTACTTGATTCAGTTCTCCGGATACTGTTTTATAATCCGATCCGGCAGGCGGCTCGATCACCTTATACTGCAGTCTTCCCCGCCATGTGATTCCCTTCAGCTCCACATAATCCAGCGTTGTATCTGTCAGCACCTCTCCGATAATGCCTCCATATTCTGTCTCCGTAATATAGACATAGCTTGAAAAGGTCAGCTCAGGGTACCAGTTCGACCTTGCAATCTGTACAGAGAATTCGTACTCGCCATTCGTATCCACTGTGATATTTGAGTCCAAAATCGCTCCAAGTTCTCTTCCCGCACTATCTGCAAGAATTATGTCCTTTACCACGGCGGCTCCCTCCTGTTCAAAAATAAAGTCAGGTCAAATCCATAATCCCCGGACCAGTTAATATTTAAAAGCCCGGATGGTATTCTCTTGAAAACAGTTTGTTTCTGCGCTCTCTGATTAAATAAATTTTGTACCGTTCCATTCGTCAAATACCTTCGGATCGTTCTTCTCTGGCTATCTATGATCAGATATTCCCTGCTTTCAAGCGTTACGAAAAACTCATAAGGATAATCGTTGATCAGAATCTTCGGATTTACACATGGTCCGTAAATGATCATCCGGTACTCGCTTGGAATGATGTGATCAACATCCCATGCTGCGATTCCTCTTTTTTCTCCGGCAAAATCAAACGGATAGTCATACTGAAAGTCGATTCCGGATGCTGCCGTTTCTTCCAATTGTGGAAAAAACTGTCTTGTCGCTTCTACTACCCATACAAGTTCCGGAGTCTGGAAGGTGATCTCCACTTTCGAATACACATATCCCTTCCATCCTTCTTTCGCTGACTTCAACACCTTGCATCTTAAATATGCACCATTCACGTACAGCTTCCCGTAGGTATCATTTTCTGCATCAACTGCAATGATCCGGTATAGCTGCTCCATATTCGCCTGAAATTCTTCCCGCTTTCCAAACACATCAATCGTCACTGTTTTTTCATATCCGTCCGAAGACTCTGACCAGTCCGCATCGAACCAGTCAGTCTTCGTTGTACGAAAAGGAGCTTTTAAAAGATTCAGCTTTTCGCCGTTCATATTTTCATAATATACAATCATACCTGTGGCACTGCTCCTTTCGGTAATGGTCTGTCTATCCGTTTCGTATCCAGGAATACCGGCTTATTGCCATTTTCTTTTGCAATCTTCCTCTGGATACGTTCAAATCTGTCGTAATCAAATCCTTGATCCTTAAAGATCGGATTATTCTTTATTCCGCCTACCGTTTTATCCGGATTAACGGATGTTGTAAGCTGTACACTTCTTTGCAGACTCTGGACTGCTTTTTGTACTCCGGCATTCATGGATCCGACCGGAATATTCTTCTCAAATCCGATTCCCATACCAAGAGCCATCATCTTACCAACCTGGTCCCGGAATACTCTCGATGGAGAATGAATACCAAGTTTTGACTTGATTGCATCTAATGCGCTACTTGCCGCAGATGTTGCCGCGCTGATCAGGCTTCCTACCGCACTGGATATACCACTTGCAATTCCGGAAATGATATTCATACCAACACTGCCCCAGTTTACACTGGTAAATGCATTTTTGATCTGGCTGATCATTGATGGAATCTTACCAAGTAACGCCGGGATTCCCTGAACCAGTCCGACTGCGAGCTGCGTGATAATCTTCACACCAGTCTGTATGATCTTCGGCAAATTCGTGATAATCGTAGATGCCAGCTTGCCGATGATAACCGGTGCTTTCGCTGCCACCTGCGGAATCGCGTTTGCAATTCCCTGTGCCAAGCCTTCCATTAACCGTAATCCGGAAGTTATTAACTGCGGAAGATTACTGATCAGCGACTCAACCAGAATCAGAATCATCTGTACTGCTGCCGGAATTAACTGCGGAAGTTGTGCGCCCAGGCTGCTTACCAGAGTTGCTATGATGCTTGCACCTACGGAAATGAGCGATGGTAGATTTGCCGTGATTGCATTCATCAATCCCAAGATCAGGGTTGCACCTGATGAAATCAGTCCCGGAAGTGCTGCTGTGATTCCTGCCCCAAAGTTAGATATGATCTCCGGTCCTTTGGTCTGCGCCAGAAGCAGGATCTGGTCAATCTGTGTACCAAACTGACTGTAAACCAGTCCAAGACCGGCTACCACAACGGCTGCAACTGCACCGAAATTCATCAACCCTACAAATGACGGAATAAAGCCGGCTACTGTTCCAAGAACTCCCTGCAAAGCAGAACCAATCTGTCCGCCCCATGCTCCCAGATAACCGGCAGTATCTCCAAGTAGTGAAAACACGCTTGTAATTCTGGGGATTTTTGATGCGATTGCAGAACCGATTTTGCCGACTGCCCCACCGATTTTTCCCGGAACACTGGAAACTACTTTGCCGATTTTTCCGACAGTAACTGACAATTTCGGAGTCAGTACCTGAAACGGTCCTGTAACAGCGCTACCGAACCCTTTCAGGCTACCCGTAAAATCTTTCCGGAAATTCGCAGCCGATTTTGTTGCACTTTTGAATCCCTTCGGAAGCTTTCCAAGCTCAGACAAAACACCTGTTGTAATTCCACTGAATCCGGATACGGCTGACTGTACATTACCGATCTGTGATCCGAATAATGAGATCGCCGGTCCAGCTCCTGCAAGCACTGCTGCAGTCTTGCCAAGATTCATGAGCTCATCCGTGCTCATGCCCTTCGTTTTCTCTGCGAGTCCGGCTATTGCATCAGTAAAGCTCTGTAAAAGCGGTACTTTATTGCCAATCTCATTGATAAAACCGACAAATCCATTGGAAGAATACGCATTATTCAGATCTTCCAGGGCTTTCACGCCAACAGATGCAAGCTCTTTAAGCGGTTCCTGAATGGATCCGTAGAATGCAATTCCAAGACCTTCTGCTTTGGACTTCAAACTGGTGATCTGACCAGCCAGATTGTCCTGCGCAACTGCAGCCATGTTCGCTGCTGCATCCTTGCAATTGTAGATGGAATTCTTCAGCTTATCAAAATCTCCGTCCGATGCATTTACGATTGCCAGCAGACCAGACATTGCTTCCTGACCGGCAAGCGAGGCTGCCAGCTGTGTCTGTTCCGCTTTGGAAAGACCTTTGAATCCGTTTCGCAAGTCGCCCATGACGGTATCCAGCGACTTCATATTACCCGCTGAATCCGTTAACGACACGCCAAGCTTATCCATTGCAGCCTGTGCCTCATCAGTAGGTTTTGCCATCCGACTGAGCATCTGCCTCAAAGAAGTACCTGCCTGACTTGCTTTGATTCCGGAATTTGCCATCAGACCGATTGCAACGGAACAATCCTCTACGGAATATCCCAGCGCCCCGGCTACCGGTGCGACGTACTTAAACGTTTCTCCCATCATTGCCACGTTTGTATTAGCATTTGATGAAGCTTTTGCCAGAACGTCTGCAAAATGGGTAGAATCCGAAGCTTTCAATCCAAAAGCAGTCAGCGCATCCGTAACAATGTCACTGGTTGTCGCCAGATCTTCACCAGACGCAGCGGCAAGGTCCATGATCCCTTTCAGACCATCTACCATGTCCTGTGTTTTCCAGCCTGCCATAGCCATGTATTCCATAGCCTGTGCGCTTTCTGTGGCTGAAAACTTGGTTTTCGATCCCATCTCCTTTGCCTTGTCGATCAGCTTTTGGAACTCATCTCCGGTTGCTCCTGAAATACTGGCAACCTTCGACATCTCCGCCTCAAAGTTCATTCCAACCTTGACGGCTGCAGTTCCGATTGATCCAACTTTATCGACAACCTTGGTGATCGCATTTCCTACGGCAACGCCTAATCCGGTAGTCGCAATCTTACTCAGATTTGAAATGCCCTTGTTGAACCCACTCTCATTGATTTTGGTATCAAAATTCAAATATCCATCTGCCATACTATCATCCTTTCTGATAGCACGGCTCAGGGGCTCACAAGTGCTTAATTCTTAATTTTTATCTCCACCTCCCGGCGGCATTTGCGGCATTTCACATACAGTCCGCTGCACACTGCAGTATCTGTGTAAACAAGCAGATGCTGACCGCAGTACGGACACGGATACCACTCACGCCGTGTCGGTATTTTAATTTCCATCATGAGAACATATCTCCAATCTCATAATCATCCAGTTTCCGCTGTTTCTTTTTCAAGGCAACAGCTCTCTGAATTTTCTTGATCCGTTTGCGTTCGTCCTTATCCCGGATTGTTCCAGGATCAATCGAACGGTACATGATCCGTTGTTTAATCTCGGTATCATCCGGCAGCCAGTCAAACAGGCTCCGGAACTCCCACCAGTGCATATAGTCAATCTGCTGCAAATCAATTCCATACGCTTCCCGGAATGCCGCATAAATACAGCCGGCATCTTCCGAAAAAGAAAATACCGGCTTCCCACTTTTCTGCTGCTCTTCCTCTTTATCTTCCAGATCATCCTGGTACATCCTTTTGCACATCAGGAAATCTCCGAGTGCATAAATTGCAGCTTCAATATCATCCGGAATCTGATCCAGATACCACTGCAACAGAAGTCCGCACTTCATCCGCCACGGAACCGAGTCGTCTTCAACCAGCTCCGCAAAACGGATCCATTCACGGAAATCTGTCACGATCGGGTAGTACTCCCCGTTCACCTTGACTTCTTCCGGGAACTGCTCATATAAAATATTCATGCTCTGCTACCTTCCGGTATTGGAATATTTTCCTTTACCATACTGTTTCTGGCAGTTTCTTCTCTGCTGACGGTTTCCATTTGGCTGTGGCTGCGGATGCGGGAACTGCTGCGTTGTATTTTGATTTGGTACATACTTATCATATTTATCGTCCAGTTTCTTTGTTTCCGCTGTTTCAAAGTCTAACAGTGATTCTGCCGCTTCAGTGCACAACTTGATGCTGTTCTTTCCGCATAGGATACGCTCCCCGGCTCCATCGCCAAAAAGGGTATCGAAGAACACATAAAAACACGCGCACTGCGCGCGGATGATATCACTCTGCTTTCCGGTTATGGGAACCTTTTTCCCTGCTTCAAACATTTCTGCTTTTGCTTCCTCTAACACATCCAAAAAATCCGCATCCGTGAAATCCACTTCTGCTTCAAAATTTCCAAATTTCCAAAGGCTCATAGGCTCACTCTCCCATTTCTTCTTTATTCTCCGCCATCAGTGAATGTACAGGTCTTCCATCCGTCTGTGGTGGTTGCAGTACCCTTTGTGATTTCTCCGGCCGCTTTAAAGCTGCCTTTGTAAATCAGGGCATCCGTACCGTCCCCTTCTGTATCCGGAATTACACTCCATGTTCTCTTTCGTGCGGTACAAGTTGTTTCCGATGTCTTCTGCTCAAACAAATCTACCACCACAATATCAACCTGTGCTTCTGTTCCGAGAATCTCATCATCGGTAATTGCTGCAATCTTTTCATGTACCGGATCATTGGTATACCGGTCAAATTCGTAATCGATCGCCGGTGCGTAACCAACTACGTCCGATCTTTCAGATGCTTCATCCACATACTGCCGGCTGTACTCTGTCGAGTTCTTTCCATCCGACAGCGATGTAAATCCCGTCATTCTGGTAAATGTTTCTCCTGATCCGTTAGCATCCATAAAAGCCACTCTCTTATGTCTGCCAACTAACATTTTTTCACTTGCCATTTCTTCACACTCCTTACTTATAAATCAATCTGCATATCATCTGATACCGTCCCAGATCGACCTCTGTACTAAATAAATAGCCGGACTGCAGCACTTCTACCCTGATAGCATCGTGCCCGTCCAGCTCTGGAACAATATCATTCAGGTTATTCTGTTCTGTCCACTCTTCAAAGTTCTGATAAAAACCACTGTTGGCAATACCGGTTCTGGCATCCCCATCGTAGGCTTCCTTACTTGTCAGAGCAAACTGGAACTGTTTCAGACAGCTCCCATCCGTATATTTTTTATAGACAGGATCTGCTCCGATCGGATCAATGGAATACTCCATTCCGTCTCCGAGATAATCAATATTGATCTTCCGGTTATCGATATCTGGATAAGTCCTTACATACTCCCGGATACTATCAATAATCGGTTTCCGTTTACTGTCCGGCAAGTTTCTCAGCTCCTTCCCTTATGGCATCTTTATGGCTCGCCTTCATTGTTTCAAACCATCTTGCCTTAGTTTTATGCTCATAATACTGCCGGCGGGCATACGGGGCAAGATATTCAATGGATCCGGAACCGATCACTGTACCAAGTGTCCCAGACTTAATCAGCATCCCGGTTCTTCTCGGTGTCAATGGATTCATGTAGCGTAGACACTCGGAATCCACAAATGCCTGCGCCCTTGAAAAGCCCTCCGCTTTTTTCTGTGAGAATCCCGGAGCCCATTCCAGCCGTGCCGTGGTAGAACCATTCTTACCAGTCACCGTAAATACGCTGCCTCTCGGAGTTGTGATCCGGAATTCTTTCTTTCCTGCCATCTTACTCGCCTCCGATCCGCCAGTGCGGAGTCGTACCAAACCGGTTGTCCGACCAGCTTGTCACCTTGCAGTGCTTCTGAAACACGGCTTTCAGATCTGCAGGTCTTTCAATCTCAATCTGACACTCTCCCAGGACAATCTGATCATCATTCTGTATGGTCCAGTATCCATGACCGCCACAGCAGGCGAACTGATCCGGCGGAAGATACTGCCCTGCTTCCGGAATATCCGCAGGAATCCGGATTTTGTAAACCTCCGCACTTTTCAGTCCGTTATCTGTAATTGCAGTCTTATGGTCTACATGAACGTGGACACCATGCAGGACGGTTCGGTTCCAGGTATCGTAATGTGTGGAATCACCGCTTATTCTGTTATAAACCGTAATGTCACTATTCGTAATCATCATCCACCGCCAAATCCATAAGCCCCGTATTTACCAGATATACTTCTGCAATCCTGTACAACATCGAATCTACTGATCGGCTTACATCAAACGATACTGAATACCCATCGTTGTTCTCGGATGTTATTCCATCTCGCTGATCATACTTGTATGCACAATCACACATCTCACAAAGTGCTGTCTTCGCCTGTACCGGCCAAGCGCCTTCCTCCATTCGTTCAAACGTATATCTGTTCAACCTGGCGCTCATCTTCAATTCAATGGATTTCCAGTGGCTCTCTGAAATCAAAGAGCCACCAAAAGAATCCTTGTAATACTCATATGTTACATTCACCTGATCACATCCTACTCTGCTACAGTATGAACATAAATGCCATCCTTTTTGTTGTCTTTACATTCTGCAATTCCAACAGTTCTGTATCCGAATTTCCATCCATCTGCAGTCTGGTTCTGATCCGGAGAAATAACCTTAGATACAGTGTGTTTCTGGTACTGAATTGCAGCCTGTTTATCAACAATCAGGAAGTTCATTGCAACTGCACCGGTATCTTTTGTAAATCCTCCGGCACCGGAAGCATTCAGTTTTACCTTGTCGTAAAATCTTCCTGACGGAACCTTGATGATTCCTGCAAATCCTTCAATTGCTTTCTTGGATGCAGTTGTATCCAAGTCCTCAATCAGTCCATATACTGTCGGATTGATAAACAAATAGCATGTGCTAAGATTTGCCTCGGCATTCTCAATTTTTCCTCTTGCAGTTCTGAGCGCTGCTAAAGCTTCTTTTCCTGTTGCAAGAGCAGCCTTTACTGTTGTAACACCTGGAATCTGTGCATAAGATGCCAGTCTGTATGCATCAAGTTCCGGTACAACCTGGGTTCTTAAAAACTCCCCTGAAAGACGTCCGAATGCAATTCCGGCAGATTCAATGTTATCCATTGCATCCACATTAAACATACGACCTCTGTCATAAGCACATTTCTTTGTCTCATAATCCAGAGTCACGTCACCGGCTACATAACCAGTGCTTTTGTTATAATCCGCAAGTCCCTGCATAGATAACTTTGGAATCAGGATCTCATTTGCGTTTGCTCCCTCTTTGACCAGCTCATTCGGTCCATCCAGAACAGCTGTTAATGATGATAATTTATACACCTCATCCAAAAGTGTTGAATACTGTTTTCTAAGTGCAATAGTATTTGCCATTCTTCCTTACCTCACTTCCTATTTTTCCGGCAGTCCCATAGCAGCTCGAAGTGCAGCAACATCATCCGCTCCCGGATCTGCACCGCCACCGCCGCTTGTACCGCCAACCGGATTATTGATTGGTTCATTTGCTCCGAACAAATATCCATCAGACTTCTTTACATCCTCAAGCGCCTTCTTGATATCATCGGACTGATTCTTTGATTCTTTCAGAGCATCAATATTCAGCATAGCGATAACTGCCTTTTCATTTCTTCCGCCAGCAGCCTTCACTGCTTCTTTAACAGAATCCATAAACACACGGTCGGCTTCTTTTGCTGCATATTCATCATCTTTCGCCTTCAAATCGCCCTGAAGCTTTGTGATCTGTCCCTGCAGATCTTTCACATCCACACCTTCAAATTCTTTCAGCCTGGTGTTTACGTCATCCAATGAAGCCTTGTAGTCGTCCCTCTGGGTAACTGCGTTATCGTACTCGCTTTTAGTACGATAATTTTCTTTCCAAGCCTTATCGAAATCTGCTTTCTTATCTGCTGGGACTTCCATTCCATACTCTTTCAAAATCTCATGAATATTTTTCATCGTTACATTCCTCCTGAAATATTTTATTGACCGCTCTTTCAGCGGTATGGGATATAGCCGGGTAGACCTCCGGCATGGTAGTTGTCCAGTTTAATGCCATATGACAGGGCATAAAAATAAGACGCTTACCCCTGCGTCTCAAAGGGAGATATTTGGACCACCTCCTAAAAATGAGTACAAAAATACCACCGGTCATTTCGACTGGTGGCAACTACGGAATCAAATCCGTTATTCCTTTTGCTGCTTTATACATCTTCTGCATGATACTGTTTTCACTCAAATATTCAAGACCTTTCAAAGTAATCCGAATATCTTCCGCATTAACGTTTGTCTCTCCAGTTACATACTTCTGGATTGTTACCCCTTTGATGTAACCAGCATCTAAAAGCATCTCGATATATTTATTCCAACGCTCATTGGATATTTTCAACGCCTCCGAACTAATGCTATCCAAGTTACATTCTTCCAGATCCATTGATTTTTCCAATGCAGAAAGTATCTTGTAAATGATTTTAAAATTATCCATAACGCACCTCCTAGTTCGTTTGATAATATATATCGTCTCTTATAGACTCTAACATCCGTGTTTTCGGGGTAGCCTCATAATCATTTCCTATCCAGTATACAGACTCATCTTCGATGTAATCCATGAAAGCAATTTTTGTATCTACATCTATCTCAAATCTCCTGTTGTTTTCAGATGTTAATACTTTTTGCACTAACGGATTATCCGCATATTCTTTTTTTAAAAAATCTATTTGCTCTCGACTCAGTTCAAATTTACGCATTGTGCAGTCTCCTTACCAAATCCTTATCCGTCGGATTACATTGAATCAACATCCCGTTTTCCGGATTTATCGAAACAGTTGCTTTCTCACCGATATATCTCTGGCTTATTCTTCCGTTCCTATCAGCTTTTGGATTTTTCAAATCAAGTGGGCTTCTCAGTGCATTTATGATTTCCTCTATCGTTACCCCTGATCGAGATCTCTTCGTCTTCGGATCTTCCATCGTTCCGATTACACGTTCCAGAAAATGTTTACTCTGACCGGTAATTCTTACGCCATTTGATGTCTTAATGCCAACCACCGTCTTCTCAATTTCCTTATGAAGCTTAACATAATTCTCAAAACTTGACATCGGGGAAATCATTCCTTCTTTAACCGATTTCATGTAGGTCTGAAGTAGCTCCCACTTCTTACTGTCATTATATTTCACCTGACCGAACTTTACAAGTGATCCAACGGAATCTCCCAGAACTTCTTTGTACCGCTTGTACTGTGCGATATCTTTTGAAGCGTTTTGGATCATCTCCGGTGGAAATAGCTTATTCTGCGTTTTACTATTGGTGGCAATTCTTCCTCGTCCATCAATATAAATCCGCTCTCTTTCCTCTTTCAATCCCATTTTCCGAGAAAATGCTGCATATTCGTTAAGCTGTCCCTGATATTTGGCTTTTTGGAGCATAACTTCCTGCCGATCAGCACCGCTGTCCTGAAGCATCTGTACCTTTTCACGTTGCGCCCGCATTGCCGTTTCCATTTGGCGTTGTCTCTGCTTTGCCTCATACAGGGTGTACTCTTTGCCCTGGAACTCTTTTGGCTTGCTTTCCTTCCGGTTCTGTTCTTCGAGCCAGTCATCCGACCAGTTGCGTTCCGATATTCCCGGAAAGAACGGATAGTATGTGTGGTAGCAGTTAGCTCCCAGAAGTCCGGTCACGGTACCAAGTCCACAGACCGAATACAGCTGCTCCTTTGTCCAGACACGTCCTTGCCATACCGAATGCGCAGGTCGTGCTCCGGCATGCCACTCAACCTCAAAATACTCTGTTCCGAGCTTCTTGGCATTGTAGTCTGCTATTTCTCCGGTAAGATTCGCCACACCACTCATCACAGCTCTTCTGGCAGCCACCTCTACCCGGCTTGCATATCCAGAGCCGTACTCAATTTTCCGGAGTCCACTGTTGGTAAGCTGCGTAACTACTCTTCGTAGCACGCTACCATAATCAAAAGCACCGGTCACAATATCATAACAGGCATTGTCCAGATAGCTGCTGTAGACCTGTGATAGTGGTGTCAGGACTTTCTTGCCATTGTAATCTAAGTAAAAACCAAGTGACTTAGTTACATTCTCCAGATTTTCCAGACTCTGCCGGATAATAGCATCTGTGATCTGTTTGAGCTGTTCATTCTTCTCAAACGGGATAAACTCTGCATTGATCTGTTCGTAAATGTCCTTGTTCCGGACGTATTCCCAGTCGATCACTTTATCATACAGCTCAAACATTTCCGGATAAGACGCATCCAGTGTTTTCTTGATCTCTCTTTCGATATCCTCGGAAGAATATCCCAGAATCCGAAGTCTATTGATCTGCCAGTCTGCTGTACTTGTGATCTCACCGACCTTTTTAATCCGTCGGGCAATGTCCTGCAGAATCCGTTCTTCCAGGCTTATGTACCGCGCTGCAATCTTACTGGCAATCTTTTCTTTGTAATCATCCCGCATCCTACTCCATCACCTGATTCTGCTCTGGTAGTTTTGCTTTTGCAGTTTCTTCATCCTCGTTGTACCATTTCATCCGGTATTCCAACAGACTCATAACCCCCATGCTTACATCCTGCCGATCTTGCTGTCGTTCCGATTCTTCGTCTGCCAGAATGGAATCATTAAATTCACAGGTAAATTCCACACCGGACATATAAGAACCGTTGTAGAATGCCAAAGCAGTTACAAATCCATTCAGACACTCTTCCAATTTCCTCTGAATTGCAGTTACACGGTTGTATTTCCTTGTCTTGGAAGCAAGCACCTCAGTAGCTGTCTTATCTACCTCCTGTGCATCTGAAAGATCTCCGTAGGCAAGTCCCACATTAAATTCGATTTCCCGTTTGTATTCTTCCAAACCTCTTCTGAAGGCTTCATCTCGCATCTCAGGCGAATATTCTTTATACAGTTCTTTATCTTTTCCATCATCAAGATTCAACCCCTTATACAGGCGTTTCTTTAATCTCGGTAAATAGGTCTTTCCACCGCTCTTCTTCAAAGCTCTCTCGTCAATATGGATTGCACGTTCTCCAGAATCGTACTCCCAGTCCAGCCGAGCTCCCTGGATGTCTGCTTTTCTGATCAGGTTCTCTGCGGACTCATAGATCGATACACCACAAGCAGATCCGTCCACCTTATTCTCAATCGGGTTTTGATAATATCCAAAATCCATCTGAACCATCCCTGGATAAATAACCGGTCCCGGAAGAATGTTCGCCCATTCGACCACCTCTTCCAGACTGCAGATCTGCCCGATATCGCTCTGACTCTGCGAATGATAACATTTATTCTCAATCGTCAGGTTCCCATTCGTAAAATAGTGCCGCTCAACTCTGGTATAATAATCATTCTCACCAACACACTTCACAACCAGAAAAACAATATCATTCGGCGTACCGTCATCCGCAAAACTGATCACAATAAATTTGTCCGCTGCAACATATTCTGCTGTATCTGGTCCAAGTGGTCTAAGCACCATTGCGCCAAGCGCCAATCCTGTCTGCAGCTTCTTGCTCATGTCTGATAAGTTCTTCTGAAGAACCTTGTCCATCTTGTCATTATTCAAGATCTTAGCTTCCATCTCCACTAAAACGGAATCTGCGAACTCACGGCAAATCCCCTCTTCCAGCTTCAAAGACTCTACAATATCGCTGCACCAGTCCGCATTCCCAACCAGCATCTTTTTCCATTTATTGATGGCATCGATCATGGTCTGTGACAGCGCCACATCTTTGCCGATTATATTTTTTAAGGTCGTATAATTAAACATGCTCACTATCCTTCCCCATAGTCTTTTTAATCCATCAAACATCTTCCACCTCTTCTATCAGGTCCTTCATATCTCTTTCTATCGTATATTCAAATGCATCCAGACTATCAATATCGGTGCTGCCATCATCCAGACGCTCATCCTTGTCCGTTACATCTTTGTTCCATACCGCATCAGAAAATGCTGTCTGCAGGGACTTGCAATCGTCTGTTATCCAGAATCTTCCCGCTCCCATAAGCCTTACCGTGCAACGGATCCGGTCAATAATCGCTGCTTTCCTTGCCTTCCTAACAGTGATCCACGGGAATCTTTTTTCTACTGCATTCCGGATAGAATTACCAAGTACGGTTTCTGCATTGTCATAATAAACGGATTCCACGTTGCAATACTCTACATAATTACCGCTTTTTGCAAGCACCCCATATTTATCGATTACCTCCTGAACAAAATCACAGAACAGCTCATCCAGCCTATTACTGTTAATATCTTCCTCTGAATCCTTCGCCATGATTCTCTTAGACATTACCGCAACCACATCCGCATAATCATCTGTGTATCCTCTGGCAACAAAAGAATGACCGGACTGATTTCCTCCGAAGTCAAGTCCGATCTCTATCGATACAATATCTGTTTTTTTGAACTGCTTGTATTCTGCGTCATTTGTAAGCTCATCCAGTACCTCACATTTATAGACATCCGGATTATCCGCAAAACGTTTGTAGATTGCTCCTTCTGCACGCTTCCAGAGTCCAAGGATTAACCGGTCATAATAAATCGTACCCTCATACTCCTTACAGAGCTCCTCCACATATTTCGGAGGTAAAAAAGGATTGTCAAATATCGTATATTTCTGCAGATAAATATCTAATTTATCATTGTCCAGGAATTCTTTCAGCCAATGTGTTGGATGCTCCGGATTGCAGGATCCATCAAAACACGAATACGGCTTATCAAGTCGCGATTTTAACATCTGAAATACCTCCTTGTTCCACTTAGCGACCTCATCGCCGTAACAATACTTGATACTGGAACCTTGAATCTTCGCCACCTGACTGAGCTTTTCAGCTCCCAGGCAATACACCTCTTCACCACAAATATGCGCTATATTCCGGTTATTGATCTGTCCAATCAGCTTGTCTGTATAAATCTCGCGCATTGGCTGCAGCACATTTCGCTCAATCGATTCTTTGGATACACCAAGAATAACATTGAGTCCCGGTTTACCAGTTCTTTCCCGAATACGAAAAGGAATCACAAAAGCAGTATCAACGTAGGACTTTCCAGAACGTACCGCACCAGACTTAATATTCCATCTATGAGTTGCGTTCACAATGTACTCATTCTGTTTCTTGCTTAACTGCATTATCCCGCACCTCTTTCAGGATCTGATCCAGCCGATCAAGTGCTTCATCATTCTCATTTTCACCAGTAATAGCTTCTTTTCTTGCCTTGATCAGTTCTGTATCTGCTTTCTTATTTTCCAGATCTTCTTCAGCTCTGGCACTTTGTCCGGAATACTGTGCTACAAACTTCGCAGCTTGTGTGTCTCCCGCCAGTGCCATCTTGATCTGCGCCATAAGCAAAGCCGATTCCAGAGTACATTCAACACCAAGTGACTCCAAAACCGGCTTCCATTCTTCATTATCTATTTCGGCAGTAAGCAGCAGGTTTAAGGTCTTCCGGAAGTCTGCCTTCCTGCGTCTTGCCTGACCACTTGCTTTTCCTGCCTTTTTTGCCAATTCCCGGCGCTCTTCCGGGGTTCTTTTATCATTTGCATCTCTTATGTTTTCATATCCCGCCACTTCACCACCTTCAATTCTGGTTTATTTTATGCATTAGAAAAGCACCCCGAAGGATGCTTATAATTTACTTTTGCTCAATTTATCTACCAGCCATCTTTAACTTTTGACCGATATGATGATCTACAAAAAATTTTAGATATTTATCCATTTGCTCCTGAAGCTCTTTCATTTCGCATTCATCAAAATTGTATTTCTTTATTTCTTGCTCAATATCATTACATCTGCCTTGCTGTTCACATATGGTTATTGCTCTCGTATTAAGTCTATAAAACAGCTTATATGCAAACTCATCCGAAATATCTTCTTCCACATTTTCACAATATCGATTATATGCATATTCAATATTATTCTTGTCATAATCGCATTCTGCACATGCTCGCCAACCAAACACATAATATTTTCCACCTATAAAGTATATAAATTCATGCTGATTTGATAATTTTTTTAAATAATCCATATCAAGGCCTCCTCAATTAAATCTAGTCACATAATACCTCTTTTTTCAATATTATGCAACGAAAAAGACGACCTGTCACCAGATCGCCTATTCCAATACTGAGGAAAAATTTTTCTTATGAAAAAGATCGTATCGAAAATCATGTCTCTGTTTTTTCGATGTTATCATATTACTACTTTTTATCGGGACATTGGGGGACATTTTCAAAATATCTTTGAATTTTTTTCTTAATATTCTCGTCCGTGTACCGGATCCGGCGTTTCGGGAACATTTTGTTCATCTGATCTGCAACCTTTGGATACGATAAATCATCCAGAAAATACAGTCGGAAGATAATCCGCAACTCACTCTTCTCAATGGATTCTATGTGCTCTTCCACCTGGATTGTCATTTCCAGAAGTTCTTCCTCCAGCTCCTCAAGCCTTCTGTTCCGCTTTTTCAGCAGCTGTTCTTTTCTGGAGATCACACCAACCGGTCTGCCAGTGATCTTCACCGTGCCAAGTGGCTTCTTGCCCTTCTTACCACATGATACCGAATCCACAACAATTTGTCCATGCAGTTTATCCAATTCTTTCTGGATTTTTTCAATTCTCCGGCGCAGATCCTTAATCTCTTCTTTCATATCCGCGTACTCAATCAAAATGCCCTTGTCCACCGGTATCCACCTCCGCTGTAATGTCATACTTCTTTGCCAGATATTCTGCAACGCTTACGCTCTGGTAAGCCGGTCGCTTAAATCTCTCCAACGCCTTTGCATCATGCCGGCTCTCCAGTTCCTCGTAATGCTGCTGTCTATCTCTCCGCTGCTCTTTTCTGCTTCGTTTCTCCTGCAAATTATCACCTTCTATCCTTCTAATAATTTTTTATCACTTGTTCCTAAAAACTTATTGATAAAATACTGCTGCCCCTTGCCTGTTACCTTGGTCGTCTTATTGATTCTGACTGAACCATCTGGATTATTCACAGCACTTTCTTTTACCTCAAATAAGCCAAGTTCCATTGCTTTCTGAGTTGGCATATTCCAGTCAGCACCTTTTCTTTTAATCAAATATCCTTTTTCTCTAAGCCATTCAAAAAATCTTTTCTGACCAGTTTCAACTCCATTCTGTTTCAGGAGCTTCGCAAGATCTCCGATTAGAATAGATGTTTGGCTTGTTGCTACCGCATCGGCAAATATCTCTTTTGGACGCATCCGTTCATTATCCGCTTGTAACATTTTATTTCGTGTTTTTTCTTCTTTAAGTGCCGTAAATGCCTTTATTGCCAAATCTGGATCGTTAATTAAATCGTCCACCGCATACATTCCATGTTTACGAATTGATGGTAATACCTCATCTGTAACCCAATCCGTAAATTTTTCTGCATTCGGTTTTCTACTCTTGAATACTAATTTATATACACCACTTTCAGTCAAAAAATTTTCTCCGGCATTGTTTAATTTACGGATGTGATTATTAGTCACATCCGAATTTGAAATTTTAAGCACCTGCTTCTCATTCATTCTGGACATTGCTTTTCTTACAGCATCTCCGTTTAATTTCAAACATTCTCCGACATGATATGGATTGAACAAAACCTGTCCTTTCAATTCGAATGCTTCCACTTCATGTCCTTCAAATATCATTAAATTATTCATTTATTTTTGTCTCCTTTTCTCTTGCATTTGCTCTCGGAGTACCCTATAATCAGTTTGCAAGGTACTTCTTGCATTTAAGACAATCCTAAGTGCTTGCTAGGCTGTGAAGGATTGTCTTTTTCTTTCTTTACGTTTTCCACAAATCATCCCATAATTAAAAGCAGTAAGAAGCTTTATTACTTCATCTGTTTCATATTTGTTCCAAATTGTTTGAAGCACTGGAGAATACTCACTCTCAAAAACCTGTTGTTCAGCTATAAACAGCTCTCTCCTAATTGTTCGTTCTCTTATACAGTTATCAAGAACTTTTCTAATATCCTTAGAATACTTATCAAACTCATCTTCAAATCTCTTTTTATCTTCTCCTTCAGCAATTAAATATGCTTCTACAATATCAATCCAAAACTGATATCCCTTATTTGTACCATTAAGCACAATCAAATCTTCTTCTTTATCATAGAATAGAATCAGGCTGTCTATGTTAGCCCCAGGTTCCCACTGTCCAAGAAACTGATTCACTTGTTCAGCTGTCAAATCCATTAAACTGCACTTTGCAATTCCTAAGTTTTCATTGATTACCTCATACATATCAATTACCTCCATTTAAAATGTATTGTTTTATTTTCAACTGATAAATTGAATTATAAATCTCCAATTTTAATTTGTCAATATGTTTTTTCAATTTAAAATAATACTTTTAAACTGTACATTTTAATTTTAGTATGATAATATATAGCATATAGGAGGTGGAAAAATGCCATTAAAGGATGATCTAAAAGCACTTATAATCAAAAATGGATGGACAATAACTGCTGTAGTTGAAGAATTAAATATACGCCACAGTACTAATACCAGCGTTCAGAACTTTAGTTCTAAAATGATTCGCGGAACACTTAAATATTCAGAAGTCGAAGAAGTTCTCGATATTTTAGGTTATGACATCACTTGGACTAAGAGAGGCTAATGTCTCTCTTTTTCTCATTTCTGAGCATAAAAATACCAACCACCGAATATTGATGGTTGGCAAGAACAATTTTAATCTTTTTGAATTCCAGTTCCGTTGCAATGCTTGCATTTTACCAAGTCGTATCCAACTTCCTCGAGAGCTCTTTTTCTACACTCTCCCATTGATAACGTTCCAGGAGCATCATACCTGTCAAATATTTCTGAATATTTTTCTTCATCTCTAGGTTTTTTGAATTTCCCGGTTCCTTCACACCAAAAGCAAGTTCCCATATCGATATCCTCCTTCGCATATTTGATACAGAAATTATACCATTCCAACCACCACTATTCAATTGTCAACGTACTGTTTCGATCTTTTTCGACTATCTTTGACTACTTCCCACGCTTAATAATCTTCCGTTTCTTCCTGCTTCCAGTTCTCAGGAACGTACTCCGTTTCCCATTCTTCTTTTTCATCGCTGCATCAACTTCCTTGTAAGATCTGTCATGTCCTCATATTCACGCTCTTCAAAATTCTTAAACTTTCCCTGTTTCTCTGGCTGCTTCTTTGTTTTTGGCCTTCTCTTGCTTTGAACAGGATATAAATTCTTCCATCCACCAGCTGCAGCTTTATTCAGGATTGCTTTCTGTTCAGCCAGATCAGAGGACAATGATAGGAGATCCTCTCTCAAAGCATTTACCTGCTCTTCAGAGATCTCTCCCCAGTTCTGTGATCGGACAAGGAGATAGAACTGAAAAGCTGATTCAAGGGAAGAATCGCTGAAAGCGCCCTTATATACATTACTTTTCTTTACTTTACTTTCCTTTCTATAAAGCGAATCATCATTTGTCCCTTGCACATCATCATTTGTCGGTTGCACATCCGAAAATAAGCTGACTTTAACTAGACCTTTGCATTCTTCGGGTTTCAAAAGCCAATACTCACCATATACTGTTTTACTCCGCCGCTCGGATAGTACCGCCCAAAAACGACGCTGGATACCTCTACTGGTCAAGATCCCCCACCTGTCAAATAACCCTTTATCAAAAAGATCCACTTGCAGGCAGTAATCCACAGTCTCTTTTACTGTACCGGAACTGATGCCGCCGCCCATCCGCCTTGCTGTCGTTGCACAGTCGTCATAGCCCCATTCATAAAAATATCCATTTACTTTATATGCCCTTTGACACAAAAAGAAGTAGATCCCGAATCCCTTCCATCCTTTTGCATCAAGAAGTTTGTCTATCTTCTTATCGCCATCGAATATGTCAACCGACCATCCGGAATAATCAATTCCTTGTTTTGGTCGTCCTGCCACTTCTTACATTTCCTTCCTTTTTATCCGGTATACTCCTCAACTGTCACATCCAGCCCCTCTACCGCCGAATAACATTTCTTTGCCTGAACCAGTGCGATCTGCGTATCATCATGATAAGCAACCCCGTTCAGTGCATCTGCTACTACCTTCACAATATTGTCCATATCCGGTTTCTTCAGCGGCAGCTCTCTTCCCTCTAGCATATCAAGCTTCCGTTTCTTCGATACGCTCTTTGGCGGAAGATACCTTGCAATAATCCGGAGCGTCACAGGCTTTTCTCTTTCCAGGAACGCTCCCTTTGCCATCTGCAGATACCGATCCTTGATGAAGTTCTCATACAGGACCGTGTTATCCGGTGTGGTGGAACAGTGCTTCTTTGTCGATACATTATAATATGTCCGCGCCCTGGCTTTTCCCTGCGGCTTGCCCGGAACTGTAAACATTACCGATGTCATTCCCTTTTGTCCTTTCTGCCGGCACTTACACAACAGATGCTGCATAATGCCGGCTTGCTTTCTTGTTATCAGGTTACGTGTGATATATTATTTTTAAGGAGATGTTATTTTCTACGCGATAATCGTAATGTGGTACTTCTCAAGTTCCTCCGCCAGTTCATATGCCAGATAGTCCTTGATTTTCTTCATGGTTGCATTCTTCCATAAACCGCCGTCTGCTTCCACAAGCTTGAAGGATGGTCCACGGTCACTGTCCTGGATCCGGAATACATAACTGCTCTGTGGCTGCTCGATTTCTGCAAATGTACGATACGGTCTGAGCTTCACCGGATTCGGTACGATCACATCCGTCTTATTTGCAATCCCGCTCTTGATCGTGGTTTTCTGGCTGACACCATCATCATCATAATTCGCCGTTGTTCCTGACTCGATATTTCCAGCAACCTGCTTCAGGACAGTCAGATCATCGGATTCAATGAAGTTTGCCTGCAGCTCGATCAGAAAACGTTCCTGGTCATAATAACGGTCAAACCGGAATTCATTTACAATGGCATCTGCCCTCATAAGCTCCTCCCTGTTGCGTTCGTCCACCAGTCCGGAATACAATCTTACTTCTGTCGGACTGATTACATGCAGAATCATGGTTTCCCGGAGTTCTTCCGGTTTCCCCTTGATAAAGTCCACAATGGATGTCAGGGTGTTGACACTCAGGGAATCTGCCTTCGGGAAATAATGATATCTTGTAAGATTTTTATTACAGTATGTATTACCGTTGATCTCAAGCACCTTCGGCTCCATGCTGCCTTCTTTCAGTTCTGTGATAAATTCAATTGCTGCTTTTAATCCTTCCATCGTTTTTACTCCTCCTATGCCTGTTTTGCTGTTCTTAAATCAATTACTTTTCCATCTACCACTGTAGTTCCTGCTTCTGGTACAACTCCCGGAACGTCCTGTACAGACATCTGTCCTGGAATCTGGTTGCCGATCTCGACTGCTTCCACTTCGCCGGTGCGGAGATCTTTTCCCATGCTCAATGCAGTGACTGCTCCGAGTGCCGGTGCAAGGGTTGTCTTCGTCTGAACTCCGGTTGCAATGAAGTTTCTTTCCTGATTCGGTTTAAATGCGATCGTTACCGTAATCTTTCTCGCTGTGCCGGCATCCGTGTTCGGATCCTGGATGTTCTTCGTAACCTCTTCGATCGCCCGGTTTACTTGCGCGGTAAATGCTCCGTTTGCAAATGTTTCTAAGTTAATGTGCTGCATAATTCTTTTTCCCCTTTCTTAAATCTATCCAAAAAATGATGCCTCAATACCCTTCGGATCCGGCTGCTGTGTTCCTGACGCTGCCGGCTGGTCTTCCTGGACCTCCTGTAACTCCTGATCGGATACCACTCCATCATCTTCCGCCTTCGCTGCATCCACATAGTCTGTCTTTCCGTCCTCATGGATCACTGCCATATCCTTGTCAATAGCATTCTGGAGATCAATACTCATGATTCCCCATTTGCTGATCAGCTGACGGAGCATGGTTTTCAGTGCCATTCCGTCAAAATCCTTAAACCAGAATGAAGAATACTTCCACATATCCTTTTCCGGAATCTTGCCCTGTTCCAGTAATTCCAGAGATTTTGCTCCACCGTTTTTGTAAAACGCAAAAGAATACTTCTCAGCGTGTGCAAGCATTTTCTTCTTTGACCAGTACAAGGTCTTCCGGAAACCATTCTCATACTCGAACATTGCGAAGTATCCCATGGTCGGAGCTTCCTCCCGGAGGATATCATCATCAATCAGATTAACCTCCACTTCTTCATCCAGAGGATCATACCGGACAAGCTCCCCTTCTTTGATTGCAAGCACATTGAGCTTTTTGTAGTAACCGGAACGGATTGCCAGCTGAATATATCCTTTATACCCAAGCTGGAACTGTGCTTCCTTGCAGCCTTTTTTCTTGTTGTCGAACGGAACCATATAGAACTGGCCAAGCTGCGGGGACGGTGAAAGATTCAGTGCCTCTCCGAGTAATGCAGCGTTTACAATACTAGGGCTTGTACACTCCTGTAATGCCGGTGTGCTCTGCACCGCACTTACGATACTGGAAATGAACCTTGTCCCATTCTTTCCACCAACGACCTGATTGATCTGCTTCTTTACCGCATCGTTCTGCAGATAAACTGATAACTTCATTGACTGATCCTGTCTTGCCAGACTGTTATTTACTGCCATGTCTTATTCCACCTTTCCGAATCGAATCTGATTCTTTAACATATATTCACGGAGCGCCATGATCTGCTCCCTGGTTCCCCATACACGGAAATCCAACTGGAATACCGGCTCTTCCTCTTCCGGAATTGAAACTGCTTCCTCTTCCGGTACAGATCCGGATGCTGTTTCCTTCTCTGCTGCAGGTTCTTCCTTTTGTTCAGCTGCAGTCTGCTGCTTCGCTGCCTCTTCCGCTTCCCTTGCTTTCCGCTCTGCCTCCATGCGTTCCGCTTCCAGCTTTCTCTTCTGGATATCGGCAAGCCTCTGTCCTTCCTGGATTGCCTGGTTCATATCCAGTGTCTTCCGGTAAACTTCCATTGCTTCAAACTTAAACTCCGGAAGCTTGCTGATCGTCACCACATCCGTACCGATCTGGTACATCCGGCTCTTCATCTGCTCTTCAATCTTTGGCAGCGTAACCGTTGCATTCAGCCACTTTTCATCCCAGATCATATCGAGCTTCACAAAGCTCTGGAATCCGATGGATGCAAACAGTTCTTCAATCTCTTCCCGTTTTGCACTCTTGCGGCGTTCATCAATCTCTCTAATCTGGGAGTCAATCAGTCCGATCGGTTCATCGATCAGAGCTGTGATTTCCTTGACCTGCTGCTCAAACTTGGTGTACGGCTCCATGCAGATCTTCTTGACACGCTTCCGTTCGTCCTCGAAAGCTTTTTTCAGCTTGTTCAGATCTGCCCGATCCGCTTTCATGTCCTTGAGCGAATCCTCTGTGTAGGCGATCGTCTTATAGTCCTTTACCTTCTCAGCAATCGCAGCCTTTAATTCCTCATTGTTCCACAGGATCTGCTCTGTCAGCCAGCTTTCCTGCGGATTTGTAATCCGTAATTCCATACGCTCCTCCTTCTTTTTTAGATCTCCGGAAGTATCAGTGGCGGTTTCCGCCCGCTTTCCACATACTTCCAAAATTTCATTTCTTCATCCTGCAGATAATCCAGATCAGCCTGGACTTCTGCTCTTTCAATAAAATAATGCTTCACCTGTGTCCGGACATCTGTTCCCCAGTTACTCCGTAAATGTGCCCGGAGGACAACAAACTCATATCCGGTAACAAGCAGATAATGCAGCACCTGAATGTAATAGTTATCCGGGATCCGGTCCTTCCATTTCTCATATTGCATAGACTGCAGAATGTTGGTGGTCTTAATCTCCAGAATCCCTTTCCGGCCGTCCTGATCAACCAGCTCCCCATCCAGAGAAGCCTGCATGAACGGATACTCCAGACTCTGCAAGATCCGGAATTCATGGTGTGTGACCTGATACTGTGGATAATCCAGGCGGAACAGCTCCCTGATGAACTGCTCCGCCTCTTTCCCATAGATCACATAAGGCTTTTCTGAAATGTCTGGTGCAATCCTTCTGCCGGTCTTTTCTTCAAACAGCTCAATGTTTGTTTTGTATGGGTTCTTTCCAACCACAGCACTTGCATCACTTCCGCCGATTCCGTTTAACCGCCCCTTCAGCCAGGCTTTTTCATCTTCAAAATCATAGATTTTATAAGGTTCCATCTTTTCCTCACGCTTTTCATATGATGATATATGTATGTTCTGTTCCGTCTATATGCTGTTCTGCCACTTCTACCGCTTCCTCGTAATAACCGAACAAGCCGTAGATCCACCCATCAGAGCACCGAATAATCAATGGTTTCTTTTCCATTATCACGCCCCCTTTAGGTACACATCCTTCTCTAAAGAGACGAATTATTCATCAGCATTGTCAGAAATTCTCCCACTACCTTCAACGCTTCCAATTCAAGTTCCGCATCCGTTGCAAGACCAAGCTCCACCGCCCGGTTAATCACTTCCTTCGCCTCGGCTTCGCTTTGATTGCACTTCTCCGTCAGTGTCTTTTTAAGAGTCCGGACGATAACCGCCAAATCTGCCGTTAATCCCGGCACTCCCTCCGATGTCTTAATATCACATGTTCCTTTTTCAACTCTGATCATATTGACTTTCTCCTCCGATTTTCCTATAATTTAGTTGAGTTTTTTGTTATGTGCGCCACTGGAAGCTGCAACTTCCGGGCGCACTTTTATTGTTTTTACGCCTATCCTATCCAAATAATTTGCCAGATCCGACAAGTATGCGATCGCATTATTCTTGTAATACTCGGATGTACCGTCAACCCTTTCCAGCGACTGCAGTTTGTTGATCATCTTATCAAGCTCTGACGTTCTCATGCTCTTACGCTGCTTCTCTTCTGGCATGCTCCCTCGCCTCCCTTATTTTCCTTTTCCTGTGCCGGTATTCCAACATCCGGAAGTATTCCAGCGCATACGCTCCAACCGCAAACACTGCAAGTCCAAGAGCTTCATACAGGTAAAACAGCTCCTGTTGTTCTACCGAACATCCACCAACCATACACATAAACCAAAAAGCAATCGCTGTTTTGCTTAATAGCTTCGCCGCCTTATAGAACATCTCTTATCCCTCCTTTGCTTGTCCAACTGGTACCGCTTACGCGGTTTTCTCAATGGTATATGTAATTTTCACTTTTTCCTGTTCTTCCAATAAAGAAATCATCACCTGTATGATTTTTTCGATATCGGGTTTCATATTTATCACCTACTTTCTATTGAAGTTTATGCGGTGCTGGTTGTACTTGTTGATTTGTCCTACTACTGTCTGGTATAATTTCCGTATCAAATTATGAAAGGATAATCATCATGCTTTCGTTTGTATCAAATATCGATTTAGAAAAAATTATAAATATTTTATTAGAGCCATCTGTCACTCTTACTCTTGGCATCTTTACATTACTAATTAGTCGAAACTCTAATTTATCTACTTTAGCTCGTGAAAGACTAGATAAGGTATACCATCCACTCTTTTTAGAAATCGAACCTTTTTTATACAAAAAAGTATCTCTTAACGACATAAATGCTTTTCTTTCTAAATACTATGAATTAGAAAACTCACATTCTCTTCTTATTGATCCTGTTTTACGTCAAGAGATTCGCTGGCTTGAAAAACCATCTGCTCTGCAAGAGGATAAATATGGCTATAATCAATGGTTCCGAATTTGCGATCAGATTTCCAAAACATATGACAAATTATGTAAACAAGCTCATCTCCCTGTTCGCAGTATTTCTTATCGGATTAACTACAGGCAATATCGTTCAAAAATTCGTATGATATTCGCTCTTATATGGATTGAACTACCAGCAATTGCATTTTTTAGCCTATTACTCGGTTTCGCATCTCCACGTCTTTTAGCTGTTACATATGCATTGTTCTTTTTATTTTTGATGAAGACATTTTTGGATAACTTGTAATACAACGATTGCGCAAAGGAATATAATAGCTACTCTTTCTCTGGGATATCTGTTTATCAGGTATCCCATTATTAAAGCAATTCCAACAATATACAGGACAACCACTATTTCCATCTCATCCCTCCTTACTCTTCCAGAAAATAATCCACGGTTACGCCGAAGTAATCTGCGCTCCCTCTTCATCTGTTGCAAATAATTCAGTTTTCTCCTATACTTTAAATACCGGCACCACCATGCTGAGTAATTATAAAAGGAGACACTATGATGCAACTCACAAACGATACATACAGAATTCTTCGTCTTATCTACGATGAATATCAAAACCGAAGAAAAATCGGTATGTCTAAAACAGAGGCTATTCTCTTTTCTTACCCCTCTGCTCTCCAGACAGAATTTCTTCAAGGAATTCTCGAAGACGATATTGCTGATGCCCTTACCGAATTATCCACAAACGGTTTGATAAAACTTTATTCTGATTTTGGATTTTTACTGAAAGATTCTGCCATTATCTACATGGAAAATCGTTTACAAAATAAAGTGAATCTAATTTTTGACATAATCAGCAAAATTGTATCAATGCTACACTAGTTTTTCTTGCTTATTTCCTGACTGTAAAGTTCATCCCTCGTGATTAAAAGTGACCATTTCCCATTGTTGAACTCCAAGTTACATCGGCTCACCATTGAAAGTGCCTCACCATTTAATAAGCAAATTCCTTTATCGATGTCGATATGAATTGATTTGAAAGGTTTCCTTTCTACTGTCTCAGGCATTTTCTCACCTCCTACTCTGAACTGCTATTTACCGGTACGGTTCTTCTCTCCCTTCATTTACGTCTCCTTCGGTATCTTTATAAGTTACTCATGTGCAAAAAAAATAGACATTGGATCGTCCATATGTAATTCATCAATCATAATTTGAATTTCATCACTACCAAACACGCCATTTTTCATCTTTTCATAGAATGTTTTTGGTGTAATACCTATCATTCTTGCAACATCTGTTTGAGATAATCCATTTTTTGCGATTATCCCTCTTAATTCATCAGTTTTAATCACATTTTCACCTCCGTATCTTTAAAAGTTACTTTTAGTATATCACATTTATGTAACTTGTCAAGCTATTTTTGTTGCATTCATAACATTTTTGTGCTATTATTAAGTTACTTTATAAAAGGAGGAAAAATATATGACAGTTGGAGAAAGAATAAAAGAACTCCGCACTAAGCTTAACATGAGTCAAGTCGAGTTTGCTGACAAAATCAATGTATCTAAACAAACACTTTATAAATATGAAAATAATATTATTACAAACATTCCATCTGATAAGATTGAAGCGGCCGCTCAACTTGGAAATGTTTCTCCTGCGTATTTAATGGGATGGGATATTACAAGTAATATTCAAGAATCACAACCTATTTTACTTGGATCTGAGCTGAATAAAATATTTGAAAAACTTTCTAAAGAATATAAAAAGCCAAAAGAAGATTTAGTATCATTATTTTTCTCATATGACTTAAATCATTTACCTGAATCATTACGTATGCTAAATGAGAAAAATATTCGCTATGTATTAGATGAACTTACGAGTGCTCCGTCTGAAGCAACCACTCTCGCCGCTCACTTTGACGGAGAAGAATATACAGAAGCGGAAATGGAAGAAATCAAAAATTTCGCTAGTTTTGTGAAAAACAAAAGAAAATAGACTTTGGCATTTTTCTAAATTTACTTATGGGAGGTGCTAATTTGAATAAATTTGAAGAATTGGAAGACGTAGCTTATCAAGATGGTGTCGATGTTTTAAATTACCGTTTTGAAAGCAATAACATAAAAGGACTGTATTGCGATGGTGTTGTAGCCATCCGAGAAGACATGACCATTCCGGAAAAGACCTGTGCTCTTGCCGAAGAACTCGGGCATCACGAAACATCTGTCGGAAATATCCTCGATATGACATCTGCTGCCAACCGAAAACAGGAACGTCAGGCAAGATTTTGGGCGTACAACAAGCAGATCGGTCTGTTCGGACTGGTACGAGCCTTTGAGCATGGCTGTCAGAACCGGTTTGAAATCGCTGAATACCTGGAAGTGACAGAAGAATTTCTGGAAGAATGTATTGAATGTTACAGGAATAAGTACGGGATTTGTAAGCGGTTAGATAATTATGTGGTGTATTTTATACCGCAGTTGTCGATGATGAAATTGGTATAACCGCATATGCGATTATATAGAAACACTTTATATGAGGAGGTTCAACTTGAATATTGATGAATACATAGATCAACGACTGGATGCACAGATAAAATGGTATAGTGAAAAATCCTCTCACGCTCAAAAAATGTACAAACGTTCTCAAATTATAGAAATAGTCCTTGCTTCTAGTATTCCTCTTCTTTCAGGATATACATCAAATCGGATTTATATTTCTATAATAATTGGTGTGTTTGGAGCTATAATAGCCATTATCGAGTCATTATCCAAACTATACAAATGGCATGAAAATTGGATTCAATATCGCACAACTAGCGAATTATTGAAATACCATAAACATCTATACTTAACCCAGTCGCCACCTTACACCACTGGCGATGCTACTATAGAGAATATTTTTATAAAAAACATCGAAGATATTATTTCTTCCGAGAATAACCAATGGAAAGCGAATGCTGCATCTGATTCTTCAAAGAAATCTTCTAATTAACTGGCTCATATGTTTTTTCAAAAACATCTGGCTTACAAGGATACTGTTCTCCTCTAATGCCAGTGATAATCCAATCGCCTGGAGCGGCTCTCAAAGGGCCTTCAAGTGTTTGAATGATCATCTCTTCGTCAGTTTGATATGCTTCAATTACTATTGGTTTTTTTCTAAATTTCAAACTATTCACCTCGTTTCAGAAAGGAGTTAATTATGCCAAACTTATATAACTATCGTTTATTTATTAGCCACGCATGGAAATATGGACCAGACTACATTCGTTTAGTAAATCTTCTCGATAATGCATCATATTTTTCATACCATAATTATTCTGCACCTAGAGAAAAACCTCTTTTTCCTTCTGGTACACCTTACACATCTACAGATATTGCAAATAAAATAACCGATAAGATTCGTCCAGCCCAAATTACTTTAGTTATATCTGGAATGTATGCTGCTTATAGTGATTGGATGAAATATGAAATAGACGAATCCAAAAGAATGGGAATGCCTATTTTAGGAATTGTTCCTTACGGTCAAGAACGGATTCCTCTCTATGTTCAGCAGAACGCAACTGAAATTTTGCGTTGGAACACTGCCTCCATCGTATCGGCTATAAGACGTTATGTTTAAGCCATTTTCATTATACCAATATTTTTTTGCTGTTTCAATGCATGCGCAATTTACTTTGTATAGCAAAAAACATCCTTGTTTCAATAGGCAATAATATTTTTATATTTCTTTTTTCAGAAAGGACGTGATCACATGCCATTACCAAAACCAAACACCTACACAGTTGAAGATATCTATCTTCTCCCAGATGGACAACGCGCCGAGCTGATTGATGGTCAGATCTACAATATGGCTCCACCAAGTCCATTGCATCAGAAACTTGTAATGGAATTATCTGCAACCATCAGAAACTACATTAAATCAAATAGTGGTTCCTGTGAGGTTTATCCTGCTCCATTTGCTGTTTTTCTTAATCAGGATAATTATAATTATGTTGAGCCGGATATCTCCATAATATGTGATCCAAACAAAATGAACGACAGAGGATGCAACGGCGCTCCTGATTTCATCATTGAAATTGTATCGCCAAGCAGCCAGCGCATGGATTACCTTACAAAATTATTTAAGTACCGTACAGCCGGTGTCCGCGAATACTGGATTGTCAATCCAATGACACGGATCGTCCAAGTCTACTGTTTTGGTGAGCCAGAAGATTCTACGCAATATTCTTTTGATGAAGAAATCAGTGTTGGAATCTACAGCGATTTAAAAATCTGCATTGCAGATTTACTGAAATAAAAAAGAAAACCGCTCCTGCGCCAACAGGAACGGTCGAGCGATGAAACATACGCCAATATGTTTCTCTATTAAGTACTCCGAAGAGATACCCAAATGCAATAATATTGTATCATTTCCGGAGCAGCCACGCAAGAGAACAAAAGTTCTCAGGCTGTTATTTTTATACTCATTTTTACGTATATTGAAGAGAAAGGTGATATAATATGCCAAGTAAAATTGAACGCTGCGCCATTTACATCCGTGTGTCCACCGCTGAACAGATGATGCACGGTAAATCCCTGGAAGCGCAAAAGCAATACCTGACCAATTACGCCAAAGAACATAATATGACCGTTGCTGGAGTTTATGCTGACGAGGGTAAAACTGCCCGTAAAGAATTAAAAAAGCGAAAAGCCATCCATGCCCTGCTTGAGGACGTAAAAGCCGGAAAAATTGATGTGATCATCTTCTGGCGGATTGACAGATGGTTCCGTAATCTGTCTGACTTTTATAAGGTCCAGGAAGTCCTTGACGATAATAACGTCCGATGGATCAGCACCAGTGAACCCGGAATCAATATGGAAACCAGAGATGGTCGGCTTCAGCTGAATGTAGTCCTGTCTATTGGCCAGAATGAAGTGGATACCACCAGCGAACGTATCAAATTCGTAAACGAAGCATCTATCCGACAGGGAAAACTGATCTTCGGTGATGTGAATATGGGGTACGGCTACAAATCTGGAATCATTGATGGTGTAAAACGTATGGTAAAAGATCCAGATCGAGAAGACACTGTAAATGCCTTTTATCGTTTTTTCTTTAAGCACCATGCCAAAGGGCTTTCCATGCGCTATATTCAGGAAAATTATGATCCGGATTTTACATGGGCGAATATGCGAACACTGCTGTCGAGTGAATTTTACAAAGGAACCTATCGCGGGATTCCATACTGTCCTGCTTACCTGACAGAATCCGAATGGAACAATCTGCAGGAAATACAGAACGCAAATGTTAAGCGTGCTCCTTCTGGCCGGATTTATCTTTTCAGTAGCATGATAAATTGTCCGATCTGTGGACGCAGGCTTAGCGCAAGAGGCGGTTCGTCCATTATCAACAGGAAAACCGGTGCCAAAAAAGTATACTGCTATTACCGATGCAATAAAGCTTTTATTGATCACAAATGTACATACAAGCACATGGTAAGTCAAAATCTCATAGAACAATACCTGATTGATCATCTGGAATATGAATACAATAAATTCAAAATAAAATGTGAAAAAATTGAAAAGGAACAAGAGAAAAAGAAGAAAGTTCAGACTCCGGAAAAGCTCCAGAAAGAATTGGAACGATTAAATCTTCTCTTCCAGAAAGGAAGAATCGAATGGGATTATTACAGCAAAGAATATGATCGGATTGAAAACGAACTGAATGAATTGTTAAATGCTGCTCCGGAATTAGAACCTGATTATGCTTATCTGGAAGAGCTGCTGAATACAGACTTTAGAACAATGTACTACAATTTAACACAAGAAAACCGCAGAGCCTTCTGGCATTCTATTATCCGGGAGATTCACCTGAATACTGATCATACCATCGACTCTGTTGATTTCTTATAGCGTCTTGTACTAACTGGTTAACTCCGTTTGGGGCGGATAAAGTTATGACCGCCGTCCTCTCCGGTGAGGCAGATATTGGCTTTATGGGAAGTGAATCTTCGATTTATACTTACCAGGAGGGTGCAAATGATGTCATCAAAAACTTCGCGCAGCTTACGCAGCGCGCCGGAAACTTTCTGGTCGCACGTGAAGAAATGCCGGATTTTTCATGGGATGATCTGAAAGGAAAAGACGTTCTTGGCGGAAGAAAAGGTGGCATGCCGGAAATGGTCTTTGAATACATTTTGAAAAAAAACGGAATTAATCCACAGAAGGATCTTTCTATCAACCAGAGTATTGATTTCGGTTCAACCGCTGCTGCATTTTCCGGTGGGCAGGCAGACTATACCATCGAATTTGAACCGAGCGCTACTGCCCTTGAAGCGGAAAATTCCGGTTATGTCGTTGCTTCTCTCGGCGTTGATTCCGGCTATGTCCCATACACCGCCTATAGTGCCAAAACAAGTTATCTGAATGCTAATCCGAACATCATCCAGAAATTCACCAATGCCCTGCAAAAAGGAATGGATTTCGTTCAGTCCCATACTCCGGAAGAGATTGCAAAAGTCATTGCACCACAGTTCAAGGAAACCGATCTAGCTACAATTACAACCATTGTCAGCCGTTACTACGAACAAGACACCTGGAAATCGGATCTGATCTTCAACGAAGAAAGCTTCAATCTGCTGCAGGATATTCTGGAAAACTCCGGTGAGCTGAAAGAGCGTGTTCCTTATGAAGAACTAGTTACGACTACCTTTGCGGAGAAGGCCGCCCACTAAATAAAAGCGCAGACGCTTCATTTTAAGCCAGCGTCTGCGCTCTATTCTTACATTTTAAAATTTATCCTTCTGAAACTCTTACCGGATATATCCCTCCTGATAAGCCTTTTGCTTATTGAATGTGTACATCTCCGCAAAGGATGCCTGTACATACGGATTTACATAAAAAATTGCAAGAAGTCCACAGGTAACCGCACTCAGCAGATACCATCCAAGGAATGACAGATCCATGATAAATGCTTCCATTTTTTCTCCATCCATCATCTGTTTACTGATCTGGAATGCTTCTTTGTAATCCATTGCCGGATTCTCAGCAATAATATATGGTACCATCAGATATTCATAATGCTTAACGATTCCAGGTACCACCAAAAGCAGACTCCAAAGTGCAGTAAATAAATCTCTTAAAAACATGGTAAGAACAATATTAACATAATGTCCGGAACGGAAACCGTCAAGCAATGTTCCGATTCCCGGCTGTGCAGTCTGGTTCAGGATAAAGAACCGGTATCCACCCATTTTCAGGAGATTACCTACAAATACTTTTGCCACAAGGACAATCAGTATTACTACCGTTGCGATTCCTGCAAGCAATCCGGTAATCATTCCCACATTAAATAAATTTCCACTATATATATCTGAATTCTCACTTACCCGTCTTGCACTGGATTCGCCAGAGACTGTACCAAAGATTCCCATCAGAAGCGCAACTACAACGGCTGACACATAATTCTTCTTAAATGCCATATTTCCTCTCATTTTAAGTTCTGCTCTATTCCACATCATATACCTCTCCTCCTTCGAATACATTGATATGATTCTCACTACCTATACTTTATCATCTGTAAATCTGTCAATCACTTTACTGATTTTCTATCTGCTCAGCAAGATCATTCAAGTACACCCATCTGTCCATCTTTTCTTCCAGTGTTGTCTCTGTTTCTTCTTTCTCTTTCATAAGTTCGGACAACTTCACGGAATTGGTGGCATTCTTAACCATCTCCCGATCCAGCTTTTCGATCTTCTCTTCCAGCTTTGCAATATCCTCATCGATCGTCTCGTATTCCCGCTGTTCTTTATAAGAAAATTTCAGCTTTTTCTCCCGCTGCTTCCAAGTCTTTTTGCTGTCAGACTCACCGGTCTGTGCAGAAGCTGCATCTGACATATTTTCTGCAATTGTCTGTCCGTCTTTCGGTTTTTCAAGCTCCACACGGATCAGATAATCGGAGTATCCACCTTCCGACTGGCGGATTTTTCCACCTCCATTAAATGCAAAAATACGACTGACAGTACGATCTAGGAAGTACCGGTCATGGGATACAATCAGAATAATACCATCAAAATGATCCAGATAATCCTCCAGGATTGTCAGCGTCTGGATATCCAGATCATTGGTTGGCTCATCCAGGATCAGTACATTTGGTGCTTCCATCAAAACACGTAGTAGATAAAGTCTCCGTTTCTCGCCTCCGGATAACTTTTCGATCCTCGACCACTGCATTGCCCCGTCAAAAAGAAATCGTTCCAGCATCTGGGACGCGGTAATCTTCCCGTCAGAAGTTGCAATGTACTCACCTGCTTCTTTTACATAATCAATGACACGCTTGGATTCGTCCATATATTCATTCTCTTGCGAGAAATAGCCAATCTTGATTGTTTGTCCAATTTCAACAGTTCCGACATCCGGTTTTATGATCCCGTTGATAATCTTGAGCAGCGTCGATTTTCCACATCCATTATGTCCAATAATTCCGATTCGGTCTTTCTTCAGAAAAATATAAGAGAAATCTTCGATCAGCTTCTTTTCTCCATAAGATTTGCAGATTCCGGAAAGTTCGATTGTTTTATTCCCTATACGGGAAGCCACAGAATCCAGCATTACTCGCTTTTCTTCCTGAATATCTTTCATTTCCTGCATAGCATGAATCCGGTCAATATGCGCTTTCTGTTTGGTACTTCTCGCCCTTGCGCCGCGGTGCAGCCATTCCAGCTCCGTGCGCAAAAGGCTTTTTCTCTTACGTTCTGTGGCAAGCTCCATGTTCTGACGCTCGGCTTTCAGACGCACAAACTCGGAATAATTGCCTGGATAGTTATATAATTTCCCATGATCAACTTCCACGATACGATTTACCACACGGTCCAGGAAATAACGGTCATGCGTAACCATCAGGATCGCTCCCCGGAACTGGATCAGATATTCTTCCAGCCATTCGGACATCTCATTGTCCAAATGGTTCGTCGGTTCGTCAAGGACCAGAATGTCTGCCGGTGTTAAAAGTGCCCGGACAAGTGCCACCCTTTTCTTCTGTCCGCCGGACATATGCTCAATCTTTTCAGCATAATCGGTAAATCCAAGCTGGTTCAGCATAGACTTTGCTTCTGCCTCGATCGTCCAGCGGTTCAGCTCATCATAATTTCCTTCTGTTGCCGCGCGAAGAATTGTTGTTCCTGCTTCAAATACCGGCGTCTGCGGAAGATAGCAGATCTTCACCTGATTCCCCATGCTGATCGTTCCGGCATCACTTTCTTCGATTCCGGCAACGATTTTCAGCAAAGTGGATTTACCCATTCCGTTGACTCCGATCACACCGATTTTTTCATTTTTATTGATTCCAAATCCCACATCATCCAGAAGCACACGATCCGTATAGGCTTTGGATACATGTTCCATTGTCAGTAAATTCATATATTTTCCCCTGTGATTCTCTGTTTTGTCTTTTTCCATTATAGCAATTTGTACGGGTGCTAGTCAATCCAAAGTATCTCACCCGGCACCGATTCTGACACGCAAAAAGCACAGAATCCTATCCGTTACCGGACAGTCCCTGTGCTTTCACATATCCCCATATTCTTTTTATCTTATGATGTGAGTGTCAAAAATAAATTTTGCCGCTCACTGGTGTAATCAGATTGCTCCATTGCTAAGCAAGCTTGCATCGGCTTTCTGACCTTTTTGACCCTGGTATCATCATCTTATAAGAAAATATATTTCAGGATAAACAGTATCACCAGTACATACATCAGTACACTGATCTTCTTTTCTTTTGCTTTTCCTGTAAGTACGTTGATTACTACATAAGAAATCACTCCCATGGAAATACCTTCTGAAATACTGTAGCAGAATGGCATTGCCGCGATACAGATAAAGCACGGAATTCCTTCGCTGTAATCACTGAAGTTAATTCCTGCCACATTGCTCAGCATATAGAAGCCGACGATGATCAGTGCCGGAGCTGTCGCAAAGGACGGAATTGCAAGAAAGATTGGTGATAAGAAAAGGGAAATTCCAAACAGGATCGCTGTTGTCAGGGATGTTAAACCTGTACGTCCTCCTTCTGTTACACCAGAAGCACTCTCTACGAATGTTGTTGTTGTAGAAGTTCCGAGTACTGCTCCAACTGTAGTTGCAACTGCATCTGCCATCAGTGCCCCTTTAATTCTCGGAAGCTTTCCGTCTTTGTCAAGCATGCCTGCCTTTGTAGATACACCGATCAGAGTTCCGAGTGTATCAAAAAGATCTACGAAAAGGAATGCAAATACTACAACAACGAATTCCAGTGAAAATACATTCTTAAAATCAAGCTTTCCAAATACCGGTGCAAGGCTTGGAATTGCAAGTCCGGAACTGAAATCCGGAAGCAGACTGTAGAATCCGATCTCCGGATTCGGTACATAAAGACCTGCTATCTGGCAGATGATTCCAAGTATCCATGTGATCAAAATACCCCAAAGGATATTTCCTTTGATGTTCTCAATCACCATGATTGCTGTGATCAGCACACCTATGATTGCAAGAAGTACAGTAATTCCAACGTTATTGAAGCTTGCTTCCACTCCATTTGCCTGATTATATGCATCTACGGAGAAGAGCTGTACCAGAGTAGATCCTCCAACAACGATATTGGCATTCTGAAGTCCAAGAAATGCAATAAATAATCCGATACCAACGCTGACTGCTGTCTTAAGACAGGTTGGAATTGCATTGAAGATTGCTTCTCTGACATTCGTCAGGGAAAGAATAATGAAAATAATACCCTCTGCAAATACTGCAGTCAGTGCAGTCTGCCATGAGTAGCCCATACCAATTACTACAGTATAAGCAAAGTAAGCATTCAGTCCCATACCAGGTGCAAGTGCAAATGGATAATTTGCAAATGCTGCCATACACAGCGTACCGATCAGTGATGCAAGTGCTGTTGCAGTAAAGACTGCCCCCTGATCCATACCCGCTGCGGAAAGAATGCTTGGATTTACTGCCAGGATATACGCCATCGTCATAAATGTCGTAATACCTGCAAGAATCTCAGTTTTGACGTCGGTGTGATTTTCTTTAAGCTTAAACACCTTTTCCAACATATTGTTTTCCTCCTGCTGTTTGTCTTGGATATTCCCTCTCTCTCCTTAAAATATCCTCGTACTATTTTCTTGTAGCAGAGAATATTTTAGCAAAAAAAAGAGAGAAAGTAAACACATTACTTTCTCTCTGATTTCTAACTCTTATTCGCTATTACTGTTCATAGTAGCTGTATACCGCAACTATTTGCTCTCTCTGATCTTCTTTCTGAGCGGAAGTACCATTGCAGGGGATACGGATAATTCGTCTAATCCCATGCTTAAGAATTCTTCGGTCAGTTCGAGGTCAGCTCCGAGTTCGCCGCAGATTCCGATCCATTTGCCTTCTGCGTGGGCATTTTCGGCTGCCATGCGGATCATTGCAAGGACTGCCGGGTGGTGCGGATCGTAGAAGGCATCCAGCTTCTGGTTCTGACGGTCAATTGCCAACGTGTACTGGGTCAGATCATTGGTCCCTACGCTGAAGAAATCCACTTCTTTTGCAAGCTCACGGCTCATCATAACGGCAGCCGGTGTCTCGATCATGATTCCCAGTTCCACATCCTCACGGAACGGGATCTTTGCCTCACGAAGCTCTTCTTTGACCTCTTCGATGATCACCTTGATCTGCTTCACTTCTTTTACCGAAATGATCATCGGGAACATAATGGCGATCTGTCCGTAAGCAGATGCCCGGTACAGGGCACGAAGCTGGGTCTTGAAGATCTCCGGTCTTGTCAGGCAGATACGGATTGCCCGGTATCCCAGTGCCGGGTTCTCTTCTTTGTCAAGTCCAAAGTAATCCACCTGCTTGTCTGCTCCGATATCCAGGGTACGGATAATGACCTTTTTGCCTGCCATATTTTCTGCAACCTGTTTGTATACCTGGAACTGCTGTTCTTCGGTCGGGAAATCTTCACTTTCCAGATACAGGAACTCGCTTCGGAAAAGTCCGATCCCTCCTGCATCATTTTTAAGTACGGCGCCCACATCGGAAAGATTACCGATATTCGCATAGACATTGATTTTCTGTCCGGAAAGGGTGACATTCTCTTTGCCCTTCAGTTCTTCCAGAAGTGTTTTCTGTCTGCGGTCTTCTTCGCGCTTTTCGGTCATAGCCTTCATGGTCTCTTCATCCGGATCAATGTAGATGGTCCCGGTAAAGCCGTCGATGGCTGCCATATGTCCGTCATATTCTTTTGCAAGCCCTTCTCCCAGACCAATAACGGCCGGGATATTCATGGTCCTTGCAAGGATTGCCGTATGGGAATTTGCTGATCCGTACATGGTTGCAAATGCAAGCACTTTGGACTTGTCGAGCTGAACAGTCTCACTCGGTACCAAATCATCTGCTGCCACGATCACCGGTTCATCTGCCACAACACCGCTTTCCCCGGCATCCGAAAGGATACCGAGAAGTCGGTCCGATACATCTTTTACATCGGCCGCACGTCCCTGCATGTAAGCATCATCCATAGATGCAAACATCTGGGAGAAGTTATCTCCTGTCGTCGCAACAGCATACTCTGCGTTGACTTCCTGGGTGGTAATAATATTCTTAATCGAATCCACATAATCCAGATCCATCAGCATCATCTGATGTACTTCAAAAATTGCCGCATTGGCTTCTCCTACATCTTCCATTGCCTTGTCATACAACTCACCGAGCTGTGTGATCGCAGTCTCCTGGGCATCCTCAAAACGTGCCACCTCTGCTTCGGTATCCTCTACACGATACCGTCTTACCTGCTTTTCCTGTCTTTTATAGAAAGCAATCTTCCCGATGGCTACGCCACCAAAAACACTTTTACCACTTAGTGTAATCATAATCCTACAGATTCTCCTCTAATACTTTCTGGATTTCGGCGATTGCGTCTTCTTCGTCTTCGCCTTCAGCTGTGATGATAACCTCATTTCCCTGTTTTACGCCAAGGCTCATAACTGCCATAATGCTCTTTGCATTGACTTCACGTGTATCTCCTGCTTTTTTGATCTTAATATCTGAAGTTTTTTTTGCAATTGCTTTTACCAGAATTCCTGCTGGTCTTGCGTGGATTCCCTGTGCATCTGTTACTACATACTTAAATTCTTTCATGATAAATTCTCCTTTTCTTTTTTCATTTTAGTTTATCTTTTGACAGCGCTTTGCTTTTCAAAGCGCCGTCATTATTAAAACAGCTTTCGCTGTTCTATTCTACTGTGTCTACGGCAAATAATGGATCGCCGGCTTTTACTTCTCCCGTTGCAAGGAGACGTACTCTCTGATTCTCTTCCAGTTCTGTACAAAGTACCGGCGAACAAAGAGACGGTGCATGTGAAGCCAAGAATGGAATATCGATCTTCATAAGCGGATCACCTTTTTTCACTTTCTGACCATTTTCTACAAATACTTCAAATCCTTCACCGTTCAGAGATACGGTATCAATACCGATGTGAAGCAGCATGCCAAGTCCGTTTTCTGTCTGGAATCCAAGTGCATGCTTTGTTTCAAATACGAAAAGCACTTCTCCATCTTCCGGTGCGCAGATCACAGCATCTTCCGGTGTAACAACGGCTCCGTCACCCATCATTTTTCCTGCAAATCCTTCATCCGGACAGGTTGTAATATCGCCTGCCATACCGGTGATCGGGCTGGATACAACAATTGTATTTACCACTTTTTCCCGTGTTTTATTATTTTCATTTACAGTATCTGTATTTTCTTCGGCTGAATTCTCTTCTGACACAGCAGCGCTCTCATAATATTCATCCGGAGCTGTTTCCAGATAATCTTCCAGTTTAGACTTAATCACAGTTACCTGAGGACCATAAATGATCTGGACACCCTGTCCCTTTTTCACGATTCCTCTGGAACCTGTTGTCTTGATGATCTCATCATTTACGCGGGCTGCGTCATGAACTGTGATACGAAGTCTTGTTGCACAACAATCCACATCACTGATATTTTTCTTTCCGCCAAGTCCCTGTGTGATTGCCTCACTTACCGGATCTGCGGTCCCTGTATTCCCTGCTGTTTCTTTTCCTGCTTCTTTTCTGGCATTTACATCTGCCTTTGTATATAATTTTGTCTCTGTATCATCATCTTCACGTCCCGGTGTCTTGAAGTTAAACTTTTTGATCAGGAAACTGAAGATAAAGTAATACAGGAAGAAATAAATAATTCCAACCGGAATGATCCGAAGCCAGCTTGTCTTTGCATTTCCCTGCAGGATACCGAAAAGGAACAGATCCAGAAAACCACCAGAGAAGGTAAGTCCTACTGCTATATTCAGGATATGTGCGATCATGTAAGCAGAACCTGCAAGCACTACCTGTACAGCAAAAAGTGCCGGTGCAACAAAAAGAAATGAGAATTCCAGTGGCTCTGTAATACCCGTCATCATGCAGGCAAGTGTTGCAGAAAGGAGAAGTCCTCCTGCCTGTTTTTTCTTTTCCGGTTTTGCACAGCGGTACATCGCAAGTGCCGCTCCCGGAAGTCCGAAGATCATAAAGATAAATTCACCTGAGAAATATCTGGTCGCATCTGCGCTGAAATGTGCGATATTTGCAGAATCAGCAAGCTGTGCAAAGAAGATGTTCTGTCCTCCCTGTACCATCTGTCCCGCAACTTCCATTGTTCCACCGACCGCTGTCTGCCAGAATGGCATGTAAAATACGTGATGAAGTCCGAACGGAATCAAAGCTCTCTTAATAATACCAAAAATCAGGGTTCCCAGATATCCGCTTCCGGTTACCAGTCCGCCAAGTGCATAAATTCCATTCTGTACAACCGGCCATGCAAAATACATTCCAATCCCAACAAACATGTACACTAGTGTAGAAATGATCGGAACAAATCTGGACCCTCCGAAGAATGATAACGCATTTGGAAGAACGATTTTGTGAAAACGGTTATGCAGAGCAGCAACACCAAGTCCTACAATAATACCACCAAACACACCCATCTGTAAGGACTGGATTCCGCAAACAGAAGTGATGGTTCCTTCCAGTACATTCGAAGCGATCGTTCCATCTGCGGTAATCTCTCCTGTGATCACAAGCATCGCATTGATTGCAACATTCATAACAAAGAATGCGATCAATGCAGAAAGTGCCGCTACTTCTTTTTCTTTCTTTGCCATACCGATTGCAACCCCAACCGCGAAAATCAGTGGCAGGTTGTCAAATACAGCACTTCCTACTTTGTTCATGATAATGAGTAACGAATTCAGGATGGTTCCGTCTCCTAAAATTTTCTCCAGACCATAAGTCTGGATTGTGGTAGCATTGGTAAACGAGCTACCGAATCCCAGCAGCAGACCCGCTACCGGAAGAATTGCGATTGGAAGCATGAAGGATCTTCCTACTCGCTGCAATACGCCAAAAATTTTGTCTTTCATTGCATGTACTCCTTTTCCTCAAGAAATTTTAATTACCTGGCTTATGCCTATGATATTATTTTCTTTCGTGGAAGCCTTTTATCCGAATTTTTGACGCAAAAAAGGCACTAACCCCACACAAATATCAAAATAATATCTATGTATGGTTAATGCCTGCCGTACAGTTACACACCAAAATCTGTAACTTACAATAATTTATTTTCCACTAAATGTCAAGCCTTTTCTGAAATTTTCTTTTTATAATCCTACGGACTGCACTAAAAGAATCAGAAGCATCAACGGTGCAATTACCTTGATCATTGCAACATAAAGCTTTTCTCTGCCAAACCTGTATCCGCCAAGTGTCACTTCATCGATGATCACTTTTGGTTTTACAACCCATCCGATCAGAATACAGGTAAGCAGTGCCACCATCGGCATCAGACAGTTATTGCTGAGATAATCCATCACGTCCAGAATCTGCGCTACCGTGCCGTTCGGAAGTTTCAGTTCGAAATAAAGCTTGTTGTATCCAAGACATACGATCACACCAACGATCATTCCATATAAAGTAGTCAGGATCGTTCCTTTTTTTCTGGATACATGGAATTTATCCATCATGCTTGATACGATTGCCTCCATAACAGATACAGAAGAAGTAACCGCTGCAAAAGATACCATCAGAAAGAATACAATTCCTACCAACACTCCTGCTGCCCCCATTGCTTTAAATACTTTTGGCAGAGATACAAACATCAATCCCGGTCCTGCAGACATTCCTTCGGTTCCCATAAAAGTATAAACAGCCGGAATGATCATAAGTCCTGCCAGAAGCGCTACAAGCGTATCAAAAAACTCAATCTGGTTGATCGACTTCATCAGATTGGTCTCTTTCTTCGCATAGGATCCGTAAGTAACCATAATTCCCATCGCCACACTGATTGAGAAGAAAAGCTGTCCCAATGCATCCATCACAACCGAAAGGAAACTTTTAACCGTCATCCCTCTAAAATTCGGGATCAGGTAAATCGCCAGTCCCTGCATACCGGTTCTTGTCACTCCATCTGCATTTGTATGTTTCAGGGTAAGGGAAAATACAGAAATTCCCGCAATCAGTACAAACAGGATCGGCATCAGAATCTTACTGTATTTTTCAATTCCTTTATTTACTCCTTTATAAACAACCATTGCCGTAATAAGCACATAGATCAGCATCCATATGATCGGCTGTCCGACCTGTGTAATATAGCCTGTAAAATATCCGTCTTCTGCTGCCTGCGCCCCATGACCTGTGAGAAATGCCGACAAATATTTGAGTACCCATCCACCAATCGAGCAATAATACGGAAGAATGATAACCGGTACTGCACATGCAAGCACACCGATTCCTCCCCATCCTTTATGCATCTGTTCATATGCAGTAAGCGGACTCTGTCCTGTCTTACGTCCGATCGCGATCTCTGTTGTCAGCAACGTAAACCCAAAGGTAAGTGCCAGTACCACATAGCACAGAATAAACACTCCGCCTCCACCTTTTGCTGCCAGATACGGGAATCTCCAGATGTTCCCCAGCCCGACTGCACTTCCCGCAGCCGCCAGCACGAATCCGATCGAGCCGGTAAAATTACTCCTCTTCTTTTCCATCTTTTCTACACTCCTTTTACAGTGGTGCCTCCGTACACACCATCTCCAGCTTTTTAATAATATGATGTGAGTGTCAATAAGTATCAATTGCTTATTTGTGCGAGCACAAACGCAATTGATACTTTTGACACTTACATCATAATATAGAAATTATATTTTTCTATAAGCCAAAAACACCTCCGCCGTATGGCGAAGGTCCCTTCTTTAGCTTTCTTCTTATTTTAACAATCGGATATAGGAAAGTCAATGGAAGTATTTTACTCATTTTCTTGATCTTTTTTACACTGGGACAGGCTCTCACCTGCCCCTTTATGAGTAGTATATCAATAATTTTTACAAAACGTCTTATTTATGCAGTTGCCGGAAGAACACGGGATAAGAATGACTGCGTCCTTCTCTCTCTTGGTGCTGTAAAAATTGCATCCGGTCTGCCTTCTTCAACAACATATCCGTCTGCCATAAAGATGACCCGGTCTGCCACATCGCGTGCAAAGCCCATTTCATGTGTTACAACGATCATCGTCATTCCTTCTTTCGCAAGAGATTCCATAACATCAAGTACATCTCCTACCAATTCCGGGTCCAGCGCCGATGTCGGCTCATCAAACAACAACGCTTTCGGTTCCATTGCCAGTGCTCTTGCAATGGCAACTCTCTGCTGCTGTCCACCTGAAAGTGTACTCGGATATACATCCGCTTTATCCTTTAATCCTACCTTATCCAGAAGTTCCAGTGCTTTTGCATGCGCTTCTTCCTTATTCATGTGTTTGGTAAGGATTGGTGCCATCATAACATTCTGAACAACGGTCTTAAGCGGAAACAGATTGAATTTCTGAAAAACCATTCCGACTTCCTCACGGAATTTACGGATGTCACAATTCTTATCGAGAAGATTCTTTCCCTCATACTGTATGGTTCCGCCTGTCGGTCTTTCAAGCTGATTGATGCATCTTAAGAAAGTACTCTTTCCCGATCCGGAAGGTCCGATGATACAGACCACTTCACCTTCATTGATATCAAGATTGATATCCTTTAATACCTCCAGGTTCCCAAATTTCTTCGACAAATGATTTACTTTAATCATACCAATCACCTCATTTTCCTTTCTATCTGTTTCTGGACAATTATCAGTACCGAAAGTATCACCAGATAAAACGCTGCCAGTGCTGTGTATGTAGGAATTGCTTTAAAGCTCAACGCTGCATACGCCTGTGCCTGATGCGTGATCTCATTAACCGCAATCGCAGATAAAAGTGCGGTATCCTTAACAGAAATGATAAACTGGTTAAATAATGCCGGAAGTGCCGCTTTAAATGCCGGTGGGATAACCAGATGGATCATCGTCTGTGCACTTGTAAGTCCAAGTGATGCACCTGCTTCTTTCTGTCCCGGATCAATGCTCATCAACGCACCTTTTACAATTTCTGAAATAAATGCACCGGAATTCAGTGCGATAACGCCAATTCCCACTGCAGTGCTTCCAATATCGACACCCAAAAGCTTCGGAATTACAAAATATCCGTATAAAGCCTGCACCATAAGCGGTGTCGCACGAATGATCCAGATGTAAACTTCTGCAATTGCTTTCCCTATTTTATATTTCGACTGAAGCAGGTATCCACAGAGGCTTCCGATCAGGAAGCCAATTGTGATACCGACAACAGCAATTAAAATCGTAAGTTTTAATCCCTCAAACATCATTGGAAGTAAAACATTCAAAAAAGTCATATCCATATACTATCTCATCCTATCTTCTTTTTAGTTGCTGTCTGTTCTTTGATTATTCACACCATTTCGCATAGAGTTCATCTGTTGTGCCATTATCAATCAGTACCTTTACAGCTGCATTGATTTCATCATAATATTTGCATTCTTTAGAAATTGCTACGCAATACGGTGCCTGGCCCTGATTAAACTCATCCCCGACTACCTCCAGGTTGCTGTCCGGTGTTGTCTTAATATAGAAATATGCTCCAGGTCCATCCTGAATAACAGCATCTACTTTTCCCTGCTCCAAAGATTCATATGCAGTTGTGATCGTGTCATGTACTTCAAGCGTTGCACTTGTAAGGTTCTTGCTTGCATAAGTATGAGATGCGGTTCCCTTTTCAACGGCTATTTTTTTATCCTTCAGATCATCAACACTCTTAATTCCTTTATCGTCATTTTTATTTACCATAACGACCTGACCGGAATCACAATAGATATCACTGAAGTCCATAACTTCTTTTCTTTCATCTGTTGCACAAAGTGCTGCTGCTCCGATGTCCAGTTTATTTTCAGCGAGTGAAGTAGTAAGTGCCGAATAATCCATTGCCTGGAGGCCACCATCGATTTCGAATCCCAGAAGCTCCTGCAGATCATTTAACAGATCAACATCATATCCGATCAGCGTCTTTCCGTCCTCATCATAGTATGTAAATGGTCCGAAAAGTCCGGTTGTTCCGACTTTCAGTTTGACACCTTTCATGCTGTCCTTCAGCTCGTCTTCTGTATATTCTTTCTTTGTATCAGAGGTTTCCTTTGTATCTTCTTTTTTACTTCCACATCCTGCTCCAAGTACTGTTATCATTACTGCACACATTAAAACTGCTATTAATCTTTTTTTCATAATAATAATCCTCCTTAACTGTGTAGTGAAAACGTAAGGGCGCATCACAAATTCTTTTGTAATGCGCCCTTGCATTTCCGTCCGCAGACACTCTCTCGTTCCCGGGATTGTTTGAGAAATTACTTTGCACTTCTGATTACTTTCTTTTCTGAAATACAAAAAGGATGCCGCATCTAATGCGACATCCTTGTCTGTTCGGTTCTTTATGAACTTGTGATTATTTTACCGCACTTTCACACTTTAGTCAATGAAACTTTTATCCAAAATTGCCAGTTTTATATGTTTCTTTTAAGTAATTTTTCACAAAATTGATTTTCTATAGTATATGTGATACACTATTTCCAGATCCAAACTGACTGCAAAGGAATTCCTGCGCAAAAAGAATACAAAAAAGGAGATTACAAAAACTATGAGTCTTAACAGCACCCCTTCTGCAGATCGTGTACATATCGGTATCTTCGGTCGCAGAAATGCCGGAAAATCCAGCATCATCAACGCTATCACCGGACAGAATCTTGCCATTGTATCTGATGTTCTCGGAACAACTACCGATCCGGTTCCAAAGGCAATGGAACTTCTTCCCCTCGGACCTGTCGTGATCATTGACACCCCGGGGCTTGACGACATCGGAGAACTCGGTGAACTGCGTGTCAAAAAAGCCTACCAGATTTTAAACAAAACAGATATCGCTGTTCTGGTAATCGATGCCTCTCTTGGCATGACACCAGAAGATTTATCCATCTTAAAGAAAATACAGGATAAGAAGATCCCTTACGTTGTGGTAAAAAATAAATCTGACCTCTGCTCTTCTGCTGAAAATAGCGCAGTCTGTCCGAACCTGGATTCTATGCCGGATGCTTCTTTTCATATAGATGCTTCCAACAGTATCGAAGTCAGCACAGTAACCGGATACCATGTTCATGAATTAAAAGAACTGATTGCAAGCCAGGCTCCGGAAGAAGATCAGGATAAATATCTCGTCCGCGATCTTTTAAATCCAAATGATTTTGTCGTTCTGGTCGTCCCGATCGACTCTGCCGCCCCAAAAGGACGTCTGATCCTCCCGCAGCAGCAGACCATCCGCGATGTACTGGAGGCTGGTGCAATCTCTATTGTAACCCGTGACACAGAATTGAAGGAAACACTTTCGTCTCTTGGCAAAAAGCCACGCCTTGTCATCACCGACAGCCAGGCGTTTGCCAAAGTATCTGCCGATACACCGGAAGATATTCCACTGACCTCTTTTTCCATCCTGCTTTCCAGATACAAAGGGAATCTGAAGCTTCAGGTCGAAGGCGCACAGATGCTGGACAAGTTGGAAGATGGTGACAAAATCCTCGTCTGTGAAGGCTGCACCCACCACAGGCAATGTGATGACATTGGAACAGTGAAGCTTCCTCGCTGGATCCGCCAGCATACCGGAAATAAAGACCTGCACTTTGAATTCACCAGCGGGACCGAATTCCCGATAGATCTCTCACCTTATAAACTCATTATTCACTGTGGTGGCTGCACCCTGAACGAACGCGAAATGCAGTATCGTCTCAAATGCGCCGAAGATCAGGGCATACCGATCACGAACTACGGAACCGCTATTGCTCACCTGAAAGGGGTATTGGAGCGGAGTCTCATACCGGTTAGGGGAAGTTTGGAATAAGGTTACGGGCGAAGTGGGGACGAGGTGACGGTTTCACGCCGGTCTTCATCGCCTGCATTCTGTAAAATTTAATCGGGACGGAAGTTGCGACACCGGACTGATTCGCTGGAAAATCTGATGATTTTCCGGCTCAGGCAGTCCTCAGATTCCGTACTTGTAGTACGAAATCTGGTCACAATTTCCGTCCCGATTAAATGAACAGACTGCACGGCTCTTACGAATGGCGTGAAACCGTCACCTCGTCCCCACTTCACCCTTACGTTATTCAAAGCTTCCGCATTGGCGCATCATAGATGCGCCTCGCTGTGGATGGAAGGATTGTTTGTTCAGAATTGAAATCCATTCTTATTATATTTACTTTTGTTCTGGCTTATATGTTATGAGTGATTTTGTTTTGGTATAGACACACATAACGGTTGAATAAAGCTTAAAGCCAGGTATCATTTTAAATTGTCTGCAGCGCCAAGGGCGTCGGATCACGGTGTGGATTTGGCGGTATATGGCGGCGTGTTACAGCCTGTTAATGAAAAAAAGAGAAAAGTGTGATCGGATTTCGTACCCCAAGTACGAAACTCCGAAGACTCCTGAGATGGAAAATCATCAGATTTTCCGTCGAATGAGTCTGGTATCACACTTTTCTCTTTCTTTTCATGTTACAGGCTGTTCACGCCAGAGTCCACCACCAAATCCACACCGTGATCCGACGCCCGTCCCTGCAGCCAAATTTTCAATTAAATATTCTCAATTCTCTTGATCGCTTCCAACGTATTCTCGTAACTTCCAAATGCTGTCAGGCGGAAGTATCCTTCCCCGCTCGGTCCAAATCCTGATCCCGGAGTTCCGACTACATTTGCTTTTTCAAGAAGGAAATCAAAAAATTCCCATGAAGTCATGTTATCCGGCGTCTTTAACCATACATATGGTGAGTTCACTGCTCCGGATACCGTGTATCCGGCATTCTTCAGACCTTCATAAATCGTTCTTGCATTCTTCTGATAGTATGCGATCTGCTCTTTAATCTGTGCTTTTCCGGCCTCTGTATAAACAGCGGCTCCGGCTTTCTGTACAATATAAGGTGCTCCATTGTATTTTGTTCCGTGACGTCTTGCCCACAGTGAATGAAGCATCACATCTCCGCACTTAAGATCTTTCGGAATGATTGTTGCGCCAAGACGTACTCCTGTAAATCCAGCATTCTTAGAAAAACTTCTAAGTTCGATCGCACAGGTTCTTGCTCCTTCACATTCAAAAATACTGTGTGGTACATCTTCCTCTGTGATATATGCTTCATATGCAGCATCATAAATGATCACTGCCCCGTTTTTATTTGCATAATCTACCCATTTCTGGAGTTCATCTTTTGTGATAGCCGCTCCGGTCGGGTTATTCGGGAAGCATAAATAGATCATATCCGCTACTTCTTTTGGCAGTTCCGGTACAAATCCATTTTCTGCTGTACAAGGCATGTAGATTACATTGCTCCATGTTTCTGTCTTTGGATCGTAAGTTCCGGTACGTCCTGCCATTACGTTTGTATCCACATATACAGGATATACCGGGTCTCCTACTGCGATTCTGCAGTCAGGTCCAAAGATCTCCTGGATATTTCCAGAATCACTCTTTGCTCCGTCTGAGATAAAGATCTCATCTGCAGCAATATCACATCCTCTTGCCTGGAAATCATTCTTTGCGATCGCGCTTCTTAAAAATTCATATCCAAGATCCGGTGCATATCCGTGGAATGTCTCTGCGTGTGCCATCTCATCAACTGCACTGTGAAGCGCTTCGATGATCGCAGGTGCAAGCGGCTGTGTTACATCACCGATTCCCAAACGGATGATCGGTGCATCCGGATTCGCTGCTGAGAACGCTGCAACTTTTTTGGCAATATTGGAAAACAGATAGCTTCCCGGTAACTTTAAGTAGTTTTCATTTACACTGTACATATGTCGTCTCCTTTGTGATTTGATCTTTATAGTACACCATCAAATACTTTAACCGCAGGTCCCTCCAAAAATACATGATTCACCTTACGGTCCCATCTGACAGATAACTCTCCACCTAATAATTTAACGATTACTTCCTCATCTGTCAAGTCATTCAGCACAGAAGCCACAACTGCTGCACATGCTCCGGTTCCGCAGGCAAGCGTTTCACCAACACCCCGCTCCCACACACGGATCTCCATCCGGTCCCTCGCAGTCACATGACAAAACTCGATATTTGCTCTCTCCGGAAATCTCGGATGAAATTCTAACTCCCTTCCTGTCTCTTCCAAAGAAATCCCGTTTATCTCTTCTGAAAAGATTACCGCATGCGGATTTCCCATCGAAATCCCGGTCATGCGGTAGTTCTTCTTCTGTACCTCAATCGGATCATTGATCACCAGATCCTTTTCACTCAGGATTGGAATGCTATGTGCGTTCAGTCTTGGAACACCCATATCTACCATAGCACCGCAGGCTTTCCCATCCTGAATATGAAGGTGCATGTTACGAATTCCGGATTTCGTCTCGATACTGAGAGTTTCCTTTCCGGTAAGTCTGTAATCATATACATATTTTCCCAGGCATCGGATGCCATTGCCGCACATCCCGGCAACAGATCCATCCGAATTGTATATCTCCATTTTAAAATCAGACACCTTTGACGGACATATCAGAATCAGACCATCCGCTCCGATCCCGTAATGCCTGTCACAAAGCGCTCTTGCAAATCCAGGTGGATCTTCCACCCTTTCTCTGAAGCAGTTTATACACACATAATCATTTCCAAGACCATGCATTTTTGTAAAGATCATATATCCTGCCTCTTCAATCTCCTTTATTCCGCCATAATACTAAGTACCATCTGAGCTGTCTCCACCATATTGACACCGCTCTCCATACTACATTTCTGCAGATAGCGATGCGCTTCTTCCTCCGTCATATTATTACGTTCCATCAGAAGACTCTTTGCCTCTTTTACAAGTGCCTGCTGCTCCGGATTCCGGTTCTTAAGCTCTGCTCTTCTTTTCTTTCTCCGCCTGCCAATCGATTGTGCCATCATCTCGATCGTGTTCATCAGATCAAATACCTTAAATGGCATCGACAGGCTGATCACTCCCGGCGTCCTGTCACTGCATTTCTCCGGCGATGCGATCAAAAGCATCTCAATCGTACCCGGCAGATAATCTCTCAATTCATTATATAACATATCTTTCATTTTATAACCACAAACTACAATTCCATCATCCAGATTATCTGCCAATTGAACCGCCTGTGCTCCGGTTACCCCCACACCAATCACGTCAAATCCATTTCGTACCAGTATATTGCGAATATTGGTTGCAATCTCCTTTTTTGGAAATACAACAATAATACTGCTCATAATACCAGCCTCCTGCCTTTAGAATTGGAAAGTTTCTTTAGAATTTCTGTAAGTACTCATTAATTTCCCATTCTGTAACCTGAGTGCGGTATTCTCTGTATTCTGCACGCTTTGACTCGATCAGCTTCTGTGACAGTTCTTCTCCCAGTACTTCCTGCATAAACTGATCTTTCTGGAATTCTGTGATTGCTTCTCTTAAGCTTGCCGGAAGTTCCTCAATTCCAAGTGCATTTTTCACCACATCTGTCATTTCGTAAATATTCTCATCTACACTCTCTGGCGGCAGGATCTTGTTTTTAATTCCTTCCATTCCAGCAGCCAGGCATACGGCAAGTGCCAGATATGGATTTGCTGCCCCATCCGGACTTCTGAGTTCAACTCTTGTGCTTTCCCCTGATACCCGTGGAATACGGATCAGAGGAGTCCGATTATTGGCTGACCAGGCAATATATACCGGTGCCTCATATCCGGGAACCAGCCTCTTATAGGAATTCACGATCGGATTTGTGATAAAGCTGATCGCTTTGATATGTCTCATAAGTCCGCCGATAAAATAGTAAGCCTCCTGGCTCAGACCATTCGGATCTTTTTCATCTGCAAAAACATTCTTTCCGTCTCTTGACAGAGACATATTCAGATGCATTCCTGAGCCATGGATACCATCCTTTGGCTTTGGCATAAATGTAGCATGAAGCCCGTGTCTTTTTGCGATTGTTTTGGTAACAAGCTTAAATGTCATGATATTGTCTGCTGCATCCATCGCCTCTGTATATTCCAGATCGATCTCATGCTGTGCCGGTGCCATCTCGTGATGAGATGCCTCCACACCGTACCCCATATCTTCCATTGTAAGAACAATATCACGTCTTGCATTCTCTCCCTGGTCCAAAGGTCCCAGATCAAAATATCCTGCACGTTCATTGGAAATCGTCGTCGGATTTCCCGCATCATCCGTCTCAAACAGGAAAAATTCGCATTCCGGTCCTACGTTAAAGTCATATCCCATCTCTTTTGTCTCGGAAAGTACCTTCTTAAGAACATGTCTCGGATCGCTTTCGTAAGCTGTTCCATCCGGTCTGTAAATATCGCAGATAAATCTTGCAACCTTTCCCTGCTGCGGTCGCCACGGGAAAATTTCAAATGTATTCAGATCCGGGTGCAGATACATATCCGATTCTTCGATTCTGGCAAATCCTTCTATCGAAGATCCATCAAACATACATTTGTTATCCAGTGCTCTCTTAAGCTGGCTTACTGTAATCGCTACATTCTTCATTGTTCCGAAAATATCGGTGAACTGCAGCCTGATAAATCCCACGTCTTCTTCCTCGACAAGATTCAGGATATCTTCTCTCGTATAATTTTTCATACTCATACAAATCCTCCCGTTTTTACTACTCATAAATGAAATATCAAAAAGTCTCATATATTAAAGACCTATGATACTCTGATAATACAACAAGGGCGTTCTCAATCCATTTTGAAAACGCCCTTGTTTGTTATATTATAATTTTCGTCTGAATATTTGTCAATACTCTTAGTCTTCTACGAGTGCTGCTGTGATGATTGCCATAGAATAAACTTCTTCTGCATTGCATCCACGGGACAGGTCGTTGATCGGTGCATTAAGACCAAGAAGGATCGGTCCGTATGCATCAAAGTTACCAAGTCTCTGTGCGATCTTATATCCGATGTTACCTGCGTTGATATCCGGGAAGATAAATGTATTTGCCTGACCTGCTACTTCACTGTTCGGGCATTTTGTTCTTGCAACACGCGGAGATACAGCTGCATCAAACTGAAGCTCTCCTTCGATCGGAAGTGAAGGATACAGTTCTTTTGCTTTTGCTGCTGCATTACGCATCTTATCTACATCTTCACCCTTTCCAGATCCAAGTGTAGAGTAGCTTAAGAATGCAACCTTTGGATCGATACCAAAGTGTTTACCACATTCTGCAACTTCCCATGCGATTTCTGCAAGCTGATCCTCTGATGGTTTGAGATTAATCGCGCAGTCACCCATAGCAAGAACTTCGTTCTCACCTGTAGCTGACGGACGAACCAAAATGAAGCAGGAAGATACACAGCTTGATCCCGGTTTGGTCTTGATCAGCTGAAGTGCCGGACGTACGGTATCTGCTGTAGAGTAAGTAGCTCCTCCAAGAAGTGCGTCTGCAACTCCCATCTTAACCAGCATGGTTCCAAAATAGTTGTTTTTCTTAAGTGTCTTTGCTGCCTGCTCCGGTGTAACACCTTTGCTCTTACGAAGTTCGCAGAACAGTTCTACCATCTCGTCAAATCTCTCATAATCATCCGGATCAATGATCTCTCCGCCACGGATGTTGTATCCATACTTTTCAGCTGCTTCTAATACTGCTTCTTTATTTCCAACAAGAATTGGTGTAAGGAAGCTTCCTGCTAAAAGACGGGAAGCTGCCTCAAGAATTCTCTCATCTGTTCCTTCTGTAAAAACGATCGTTTTTGGATTTTTCTTCAGCTCTTGAATCATCATGCCGAAGCCTTTCATATTGTCCATTAAATTGCCTCCTTATTTCGTGTGTTCGATACTTTCACATATACTTTACCACGTTTTTTTTGGATTGCAATTTAATTAAATTTTTAACAAGGATTGTATTTAAAAATAACCAAAAACCGGCGTTTTTTCCTTATTTACGGTATCCTTTATAGCCTTTCAGATTGTTGGCAAGAGCCATAACGATCGTATCTACATCATCTACCATCAGTTTTACACGTTCCGGAATCTGCTCTTCCTCTATCCCGTTTTCATATACATCTTTGAAATAGCCTTCAAAAAGCATGCACACCATCCGGTTTAATTTTACTGCATTGTCATATGTAATACCACCAACATTGATACACCGCTTGCACATCTCAAAATCACGTGCCAGAAAGCTTGGTGTCTGAAGCATATTGTAGAAAAAGCGGTTAACATTTACAATATCTTCCGGAAACATTTCATAATATTCCCGCATTGCTTCTTTGAGTTTTACATTGTTATACTCAAAAAATAACAGATTATATGCTTCCGGATTATGAAATGCCTCCGTTGCATAACAATCCCATACACCTACATATACCTGCCACATATTCTTCCAGGATTTCTCAGCCTCATTCAGCCTGTCTATGTAACCGGTTAAAATTCTGAGTTCTGCATAGTATAAAAGTTCAGACACATTATCAAAGTACCTGTACAGACTTGCTGATGAGCACCCCATCTCCTTAGCAATCCTGCGGATAGATACTGCCTGAATCCCTTCTTGCTGAATGATCTCATGTGCTTTCTGGATATAATCCCTTCTGGATAATCCTTTAAAATAATTGCTGCTCGTACTCTGCTTCTGTTCTTCCATAGTTGCCTCTCATTTTCCATGTGAATCTCTACACAGATTGTATCCGGCACTCTTCCATACCGAATTCAACCATTTTTTAATTTTAGTCATATTACTCTTTATTATACATGATTCTGTTTTTGATATAAAATAGAAAAAAGCTATAATATTTCATAGCTTTTTTCTATACATTATACCTTTAATTTCCCAATTGTAAACAGTTTTTTAACAATGAAAAATAAGCTCCATTTTTGTACCTTTTCCTTCTTCACTTTCCACATGGATTTCTGCGTTATGCAAAAGTGCTCCATGCTTTACAATTGAAAGACCCAGACCTGTTCCGCCGGTCTCTCTGGAATGGCTCTTATCCACCCGGTAAAAACGCTCAAAAATACGCTCCTGATGCTCTTTTGGGATTCCGATTCCGGTATCCTGGACAATGACCTTTTTCCCGTTCAGTGTATTTCCAACCCAGATATTTACTTTTCCATTTTCTTTATTGTATTTGATGGCATTTTCACAGATGTTGTAGATCATCTCATCCAGGATCTGACGGATTCCAAAACATTCCACATGTTCTCCTACCACTTCAACCTGTATTCTGTGTTTTTCTGCCTGAAGTGCCAGACGGCTCACGATCTCCCTTGTCATCTGATACAGATCCACATTCTCTTTTTCAAGCTCCACACTGCCCTCATCCAGTTTTGACAGCTTGATAATATCACCGACCAGGGTGATCATCCTGCTTGCCTCTTTATAGATCCGTTCACTGAATCCCTGCATATCTTCCGATTTTACAAGACCGTTCATCATAATTTCTGCATATCCCGAAATCGAGGTCAGAGGAGTCTTCAGCTCATGGGAAACATTTGCAGAGAATTCTCTCCTCATCTGTTCAATTGCTGCTTTTTCTTTATTCTGCCTGTCAATTCTTTCAAGCAGCGGATGCAACTCTTCATATACATCATTTTCCAGTGGTTCTTCCAGATCCAAATTGTTAATCGGTGCAATCAGCCTTTTCACCTGATGCCTTGTCATAAACCATGCAACACACCCCATCATGACCCCGATCGCAATCATATACGGTAAGATCATAAATGCTGTATTCCAGACCGTATCCATGCCTCTTGACACACGCAGGACAGAGCTATCATCCATCTTCAACGCATAATAGTACATCTCCTGTCCTTTGCTGTCTGACATACGGATATCCTGCCCACTGCCATTTGCCAATGCCTCTTTGAATTCTTTTCTTGATTTGTGGTTTGCCAGCGTTTCCTGATCATTTCCGGTATCATAAAGTACTTTTCCGTCTTTATCGATCCATGTTACCCTGGTGCGCCTACTGACCTTATCCATGGTGCCAAAATATTCTTCTCCGGATATATCTATTGCCGCCCGGATATATTCTGCCTCCTGAACCAGTTCACTGCGCCGGATATCCAGCGCCTGCCGGTAAATAACCAGAGTAACCAGAATATACGAGATCAGGAGTGACATCGTAACCACAAAAATCATACTTTTCTGGATTCTATTTCGCATCGATCTCTCCTATACGGTATCCAACCCCCCGGACAGTCTCAATATATTCTCCTGCCTGTCCCAGCTTCTGGCGCAAGGTTCTTACATGGACATCTACCGTTCTGGTCTCACCGTCAAAATCATATCCCCAGATTTCTTCCAGTAATTTATCTCTTGTCAGAACAATATTCTGATTCTCCATAAGTTTTCTCAACAGCTCATATTCTTTCAATGTTAATGCTACCGGTTCTCCCGCTACCGTTACTTCATGCTTTTTACGGTCCATGCGGATCTCACCCAGCACATAGGTATCATCCTCTTCTTTTTTCGATGTCCGTCTGAGTACTGCACGGATTCTGGATACCAGTTCCATCATTCCAAATGGTTTGGTCACATAATCATCTGCTCCCGCATCCAGTCCCATGACCTTGTCATATTCTGCACCCTTTGCCGTAACCATGATGACCGGAATATCTTTGGTTCTCCCGGAAGTCTTCAGCTTCTTCAGGATCTCCATTCCATCTTCTCCAGGGAGCATGATATCAAGCAAAATCAGCTCTGGCAGTTCCTCTGCCAGAGCTTCAAAGAATGATGTGCCTTCTTCAAATCCACGGGCCTCAAATCCCGTAGTTTCAAGTGTATATACTACTAATTCCCGGATGTTCGCTTCATCCTCCACACAAAAAATCATTCTCGTTCTCCTTTAATTTCTTTTAGATTGCAGTTCCGCCTGCATGAATACCTGTAATTGAAAATTCAACCCACTCTGCAATATTTGTTGCATGATCTCCGATCCTCTCCAGATATTTTGCGATCATGATCAGGTCGATTGCCTCATCTCCGGCACTTCCTTTGTGATCGGAAATAAATTTTACCAGATCTCCTTTTACCAGATCAAAAAGATCATCTACCTCATCATCTGCTACCATGACTCTTCTTGCAAGCTCCAGATCTTTCTGTACATAGGCAGATACACTGTCTCTTACCATCTTTACAGTCGCCTCTGCCATCCGGTTAATATCCTTCAGATTCTTTTCCTCTGTTGATTTTGTTGCGATCACAATATCTGCGATATCCGCAGTCTGATCTCCGATACGTTCCATATCCGTGATCATCTTAAGTGATGCCGAGATTCTTCGCAGATCCCGCGCTACCGGCTGCTGCTGAAGTAAAAGCTTCAGGCAGAGATTTTCAATTTCTTTTTCCATCTGATCGATCTCGCTGTCTGCTGTAATGACAGCCTTTGCTCTGGCAATATCATGCCCTTCCAGGGCTCCTGTTGCTTCCTCAATTGCCGTCTCGCAAAGTTCTCCCATATGAATAAGCATCTCATTAAGTTCTTCCAGCTGTCTGTCAAATCTGTTCCGCATTTAACCAAACCTCCCTGTAATATAATCTTCTGTCCTCTTATCGGACGGAATCGAGAATAATTTTTCAGTATCATTATATTCTACAACTTCTCCAAGAAGGAAAAATGCGGTATTGTCCGACACTCGGACTGCCTGCTGCATATTATGTGTTACCATAACGATAGTATAATCTTTTTTCAGTTCCATCGCAAGGTCTTCTATCTTGGATGTAGAGATCGGATCCAGTGCGGAAGTCGGTTCATCCATCAGAAGTACTTCCGGTTCTACTGCAAGTGCACGTGCAATACAAAGTCTCTGCTGCTGTCCACCGGACATGCCAAGTGCACTCTTTTTCAGACGGTCCTTACACTCGTCCCAGATAGCTGCATTACGCAGTGATTTTTCTACAATATCATCCAGTTTTGCCTTTGAACGGATTCCATGCGTTCTTGGTCCGTAAGCAATATTATCATAAATGCTCATTGGAAATGGATTTGGTTTCTGGAATACCATTCCGACTCTTTTTCTCAGGACGTTTACGTCCATTCCTTTAAAAATATTCTGTCCGTCCAGAAGGATTTCGCCGTCAATCCGGCACCCTTCTACCAGATCATTCATACGGTTGATCGACTTGAGCAGTGTGGATTTACCACAACCACTCGGTCCGATAAACGCGGTGATCTTATTTGGCTCGATCTCAAGGTTAATGTTTTTCAGTGCCTTGAAATCGCCATAATACAAATCAAGATTTTTTACACTTATCTTTGACATTTTCTTTTCCTCTCTATGCTTTCGTCAGTTTCTTCGCAACCACACCGGAAAGGGTGTTGATCGCAACAACCAGTACAAGCAAAATAACAGCTGTCGCATACGCCTGGTTCATATACAGCCCTTCGCTTGACAGCATATACATATGAATTGCCAGTGTCCGACCGGAACCAAGTACATTCTTTGGCACCTGTGCAACCGTTCCTGCTGTATAAATCAGTGCTGCCGTCTCTCCTACGATACGTCCAATGGCAAGGATCACACCCGCAAGGATTCCAGGAACTGCCGATGGAAGCACGATACGGAATACAGTACGGAGCTTTCCGGCTCCAAGTCCAAAGCTTCCTTCTCTGTATGAATCCGGAACTGCTTTAAGTGCTTCTTCTGTCTGGCGCATGATCAGCGGAAGAATCATGATCGATAAAGTAAATGCACCTGCCAGAACGGAAAATCCCCATTTCAGCGTATTTACAAAGAACAGCATACCAAACAGACCATATACGATAGACGGAATGCCCGAAAGAGTCTCCGTCGTCAGGCGGATCACTTCGATAAATTTATTCCCCTTTCCTGCGTATTCCACAAGAAAGATTGCTGAAAAAATACCAAATGGTACTGCGATCAAAAGCGAAAGCAGTGTCATAACAACCGTATTGATCAATGCCGGTATAACAGATGCATTGTCCGATGTATAATGTAATGAAAATAATGACGGTTTAATATACGGAATTCCATTGATCAAAATATAAAAAATCAGGAACAGGAGCAATGCAAACGTAATAAATGTCGCAAACATCACAAGAAACATCAAAATCATGGATCCCGGATGTCTCAGATAGCTTTTTATCTTATCTGTAAAATTTTCCCGGTTGATATAAACAGGTTTTTTCGTCTGATCACTCATGTTCACCCCTCCTCTTAAGCAGCGCAACACTAAAATTGATGATCAGGATAAATACAAAAAGTACAACTCCTGTAGCAATCAGCGCTTCCCTGTGAAGTCCGGTCGCATATCCCATCTCAATTACAATATTACCAGTCAGAGTACGGACACCGAGCAGAATATTATTGACCAGTCTAGGCTGGTTTCCTGCGATCATAATAACTGCCATGGTCTCACCGATCGCACGTCCGATTCCAAGTACGATTCCTGTGATCACACCGGACTTTGCCGCCGGAATCACAACTTTGAAAATACTTCTTTCCTGGGTTGCGCCAAGTGCCAGCGAGCCTTCATAGTACTGTGGTGGCACTGCACGCATTGCACTTTCTGTTGTCCCGATGATCGTTGGAAGGATCATCATACCAAGTACAATTGATGTAGTCAGGATTCCTTTTCCATCTCCGGATTTTTCAACCAGTCCCATCATCTTTAAAGTTCTTCCAAAGTCCCGAATGATCGGAACTACGATCACCATGCCGAAGAAACCATATACAACTGACGGAATTCCCGCAAGCAGTTCAGTTGCTGCTTTTAACGGTCTGTAAATTTTCTTCGGGCAATACATAGCCATAAATACCGAAGTCAGAATTCCGATCGGCACACCAAATATAATTGCTCCTGCCGTCACATAGATACTTCCGATGATCATCGGAAAAATACCAAAAAGTTCATTTCCCGGACGCCAGATATCACCGGTTATAAATTTTACAAATCCTATCTGTCTGATTGCAGGGATTCCATTTGCAAACAAGAAGATGCAAATGAGAGCTACCGCCAGCACCGAAGTGCAGGCGGCAATGAAGAACACTCCCTGCATGACTTTTTCAGTCCATGCTTTTGATTTCATTCTTTAATTTCCTCTTTTATTTATTTGGAAACTTCATCCCATGTTGTAACATCCCCAACATAGATTGATTTTACCTGATCTGCTGAAAGCTCATCTGCCGTGTTAGCTTTATTTACGATCACTGCAATACCATCTGTTGCGATTACTGTTGCTTCAAGTTCTGAAGCTTCGTCATCTTTCAGTTCTCTGGATGCCATACCGATATCATAGCTTCCTTCGATCGTAGATGTCATACCTGTTGTAGAATCTGAAGTCTGAAGCTCAATGTCTGCATTTGGGTTTACTTTCTTATATGCTTCAATCAGTTTTTCCATCAGCGGTGATACGGAAGAAGATCCACCTACTACACATTTTCCAGATGGTTTTGATCCTGCATAAGCTTCTACATCCGATACCGGAATGTATTTTTCATTTGATACGATTTCCTGTCCTTCTGTACTCATAATATATGCCATAAAATCTTTTGCAACTTCATTATCAAGATCTTTCTTCACTGCAATATTGAAAGGTCTTGACACTTTGTAAGAACCATTTTCGATATTGTCTGCTGTGGCTTCTGCTCCGTCAATCTTCAGAGCCTTTACGCTGTCATTTAAAGATCCGAGTGATACATAACCGATTGCATATTCGTCACCTGCTACAGTTGTAAGCATTACCGATGTATTATTTGTAATCTGCGCATCTGTTGTTGTCATATCTACTTTCGTTCCGTCTGACTGTTTTTCTTCTATTCCGAACAGCTCAATGAAAGCTCCTCTTGTACCGGATCCATCTTCACGGGATACGATTGTGATATCATTTGATGTATCAAAATCACTTCCGCTATCTGTGCTGCTGTTATCCGTACTGCCCTCTGCGCTCTTGTCAGATGATGATCCTCCGCATCCAACTGCCATTGTTGCTGCCATTGCTGCTACAAGTGCTACTGCCATTAATTTTCTGAATTTCATAATACTAAAATCCTCCGTTTTATGTGTTTTTGTTTTTTCTTTTCTTCACGGTCTCTATCATATAAAATGGTTGTAAAATCTGAAATCCTGGCTGTGTAAAGTTTTTGTTAAATATGATTTTTTCTGTTCAGTGCCAAGAAAGCAGGAGCAGTCAGTTAACGTTGAGTATAATCCTCAACAATCAATTGACTGCTCCTGCTTTCTTATAATTACTTTCTTGTGTTTCTTTATCGGATCATAGGATTCTCAATGATCTCCGCATCCACTTCTTCTGTTTTCTCCGGAACCGGCTTCTCACCGCCTTCTTTCAGACATTCCAGAATTGCTTCATTCAGTGACAGCATCTTGTCATCCAGTGCCGATACCATATCCGCACATTCTTTTAGTTCCCGGCTGATATACTCCGGTGCCTGTCCTTCAAACTTGTAATAAATCTTATGCTCCAGACTCGCCCAGAAATCCATCGCAATTGTCCTGATCTGGATCTCGACCTTCGTATCCACCACACTGTCCGACAGAAAGATCGGAACGGACACCAGCATGTGGTAGCTCTTGTATCCACTTTCCTTCGGATTATTGATATAGTCTTTGATCGACAGAACCTTTAAGTCGCTCTGATTCCCGATCATCTCCGCAAGCCGGTAAATATCGGATGTAAACGAACAGATCAGACGGACTCCTGCGATATCATTGACATAGCGTACCATGTTCTCAATACTTGTCTCATATCCGTACCGCTTCAGCTTTTTCACAATACTTTCTGCGGATTTGATCCTGGTCTTGATATGCTCGATCGGATTATATCTGTGTACATGTTGAAATTCATCGTTCAGTATCTCCAGCTTCGTCCCTACTTCTTTCAATGCGGAATTGTAAAGAAACATGACGGTCTTCCAGCTGTCTACATCATCGTAATACTTCATTGCTGACTGCATGTAATCTCCCCTTTTTATGTATACTTCCCTCCGGAATCTATCTCCCTTTTTCGTCCCGAAAGTAAAATCAGTATACCATTTTTTCTCTTTGAAATCTATACAGCCCGGGCAAGCTTCATAGTATTTTAATAAATTAGATAATCTCAATCTGACACATTTCTTTTATTTTCGCATTGCATGAATCATTTCTACAATGTCGTATCCATAACGTTCACCCGTTGCCCAGCCATACCCTTCCGGATTTTCTTTCTGCCCCAGCCACTCTACATACGGTGCGCTCCCCTTTGTCACGTAAGAGTAACGGTCATCTACACATTCCCCGGCAAGTGCTTCGTCTGTCGCATAAGCTTTCAGATGCTGGATCTGTGCCCGGATCCCGGTTCTGACATCCGGGTAGGAATTCCCCGGTACGCCTCCTCCCGTCGTCCCGATCCCGGCAAAATTATACTGGGTGATCTGCATATCCCCACCATACTGCAGCCAGCCTGTCTCCTTCATCGCCTGTGCAAATGCAACCTCCGGACGGACGCCTTCTGCCGTGGCTTCTTCATAATACATCTGTGCAAATGTCTCAATATCCGGTGCACCTCCCTGCGTCAAAACTTCTGCCGGATAAGTGCTTCCATACGCTTTAAAATAATTTACCAATTGCCAGGCGCGGATACTGCTGATCCCCATCACCGGATACTGTCCCGGCTGGATGGATGCTTCTACCGCTTCAGCCTCGGCAATGCCTTTTGATTCGGTGTCTGATAGCTGCTGCGCTTCTGTCATCTGGGCTTTAATTGTGCTGTCTGCCTTTGTTGATTCCGTGCTGTCTTTCCTGCTTTTCTCTGTGTTCTTCTGCTTTGCAGTTTTTTCTGATTCTTCTATATAGGTTCTGCCTTTTTCATCTGCGTTCCCGGCTTTGGACTTACCATATATCATACCAATCGATACAAATATCATACAGATTCCCAGTATAACCCGGATTATAGTTTCTCGTTTTATTCCAGACATTTTTCTGATTCCCTGTCTTTTTTCTCTATCCTATTCCATGTTATTGAAAATGATTCTCTTTCTTTCATAAACTTTAGTATCAATATAGCACATCATATCAGAGAATCATAGAATAAAATCTGTCTCCTTTACTTTCTCCCCTAAATCCGCTATACTGAAAATCACTTGATACAAAAACATTCTTCGCCTGACCGGCATTTTTCATATTTATTATAAGGAGGATTTTACCATGTTCCGCTTATGGGGAAAAGAATTTAAAGACAATCATATGATCAGAGATACCACCATCTGTGATGACAGTGACGATACAAGAACCCACAAGATTTTCAATGCTCTGGATGAAATCTGCTATGAATTTGATCTCAGCAAACCGATCTGGCTGGATGTGAATATCAACGAATTCAAGCGGCATTCCAAAGCGAGATTCTATCAGGACAGTTTCGTGGATTCGATTGATTTTGATTTTCTGGAAATCCAGGTGATTGAAGAATAGAAAAAGAGAGGATTTTTCAGCCGCATGAAAAATCCTCTCTTCTTCTATCTCTTCGTTTCATCCGAATAAATTCCACTGGAAAGATATTTCTTCCCCTTGTTTACCTATCTATTTAATAGGTTTTTGTTGTTTTGAATTATATCGTCTTATAACATATATGTCAAGTATGAAAACTGTGTTTTTATTTTTGTACAATCCAAACAGCATCTCTCCTGACATCTTCCTGTTAAATAAAAAGAAACAGAAATCCCAGACAGCTTTGCTTTTGCATCTGTCTGAACTTCCTGTTTCTTTTTATATTTCTCTCAAATTTTTTATTCTTCTAGAATCTTCACCCCAAACTTCGGAAGCATTTCTCCCTTTTCTACAGCATTTCCACTTAATAGATCCATCTTTCCTGCAAATTCTTCCGGAATTTTCAGATCTTCATCCTTAAAGTTCATCACAAAGTAGAAACTCTTCTCTTCTCCGTTACGTTTTACAATCTCCAGTCCGTTACCATTTTCTGCAACCGGATTTACCCTGGCATCTTCTGCTGCCATAGTAAGAATCTTATCTGTTCCAACAACTTCCATACAGCTTCCAATATAATATAATTTTCCTTTTCCATAATCATGTCTGGTCACTGCCGGCATGCCTGCATAGAAATCTTCGGCATATTCGCCCAGTACCTCCGCACCTTCCAGATGCATCAGATCACAGACGATCTTACATTTACTCTGGCTTCCGTCCTTAAAAGTTACTATATTATACTGTTCCGGCGCAAGAGCATCAATTTCTTCTACCCAGATACCGGCCATCTCTCTTAATGGTCCCGGATATCCGCCCAGATATACATTGTCCGACTCACCAACGATACCACTCATATAAGTCGTCACCAGAATACCGCCATTTTTTACATATTTCTCCAGTGCTTCCTTCATCCCCGGTTTTACCATATAAAGAACCGGTGCTACGATCATCTTATATTTAGAAAAATCTGCATCTACCGGAATCATTGTAACCCCCATATTATGATCATAGAAATAGCGGTAATACCGATGGATCTGATCCACATATTTGAGACTGATGGATGGTCCACTTGTGTATTCCAATGCCCAATAGTTATCCCAGTCAAAGATTACACCGACCTCTGCTTCATTAACAGTTCCCGGAATCACATTACTCAGTTTTTCCAATTCTTCACCTAACTGTTTCACTTCGCGGAACACTCTTGTATTTTCCGTTCCGGCATGAGCAATGACTGCTCCGTGGAACTTCTCACATCCGCCTACACTTCGGCGCAACTGAAAGAACTGGATTGTATCCGCACCGTGCGCCATGGTCTGATAGCTCTGCGCGCGCATCTGACCCGGACGTTTAAGTGAGTTATATGGCTGCCAGTTCTGTTGGCTCGGTGTCTGTTCCATCAGCATAAACGGCTGATCTTTGAGTCCACGCATCAAATCATGCTTCATTGCGACCAGACTCCATGGTGTATTATAAGAAGGATAATTATCCCAGGAGATCACATCCATTTCCTTTGCCCATTTGAAATAATCAAGTCCTTTAAAGGTTCCCATCATATTTGTAGTGATCGGTGTCTCTTTGTCAAATTTACGGATTGCTTCTTTTTCCATCTTGAAGTTATTCAGCATTCCGTCTGAATTAAAGCGACAATAATCAATCGATAGTCCGGCAAAAGCTGTCATATGCGGTTCTGCCGCATCTTCAATCCCGTCACCAAGAGCATCTGGAAGTACTACTTCATCCCAGTCATAAATCGTATGTCCCCAAAATTCGGTATTCCATGCTTTGTTCAGTTCATCCAGTGTCTGATATTTTTCACGCAGCCAGACTCGGAAAGCTTTCTCACAATTTTCGCAGTAGCATTCTCCACCATACTCGTTGCTGATATGCCAGCAGGTTACATGTGGATTGTTCCCGTAACGCTCGGCAAGCTTTCCGGCCAGACGGGATGCAAACTTCTGAAACACAAGGGAATTCGGGCAAGCATTATGACGCTGTCCGAATTTGTGATGTCTTCCCTCATAATCAGTCCTTGCGACCTCCGGATAACGCTTTACCATCCATGCCGGCAGCGCTGCTGTTGATGTAGCAAGCACGATATCGTAATTCTCCTGGCTGAGCATAGCAATCACTTCATCCAGTTCTGTAAAATTGTAAGTATCTTCCGATGGCTGGATCTTTGCCCATGAAAATACATTAATCGTTGCACTATTGATACGGGCATCTTTGAAAATGCGCATATCTTCTTTCCAGACCTCTTTTCCCCACTGGTTCGGGTTATAATCTCCGCCGTATAAAATCCTCTTAAATGGTCGTTTCATAAGATTCTTCCTTTCTCATTGATATTTTCCTATTATTATAATAGCAGTTAATAAAAGGACCGGCAATTAAAAGCCGATCCTTTTGTATTTTTATTCTTATGATATGAAATGCAATAATTATGCAAGCTTTTCTCCAGTAAGCATCTCATATGCCTGCAGATATTTTTCAATTGTTTTGTCCACGATTTCCTGTGGAAGTGTCCAGTTGTTATCTGGATTAGCTGTAAGCCAGTCACGTGCAAACTGTTTGTCAAAAGACGGCTGTCCGTGTCCCGGTTCATATCCGTCCGCCGGCCAGAATCTTGAGCTGTCCGGTGTCAGCATCTCATCACCGATCACCATATTGCCTTCTTCATCAAGGCCAAATTCAAACTTGGTATCTGCAATGATGATTCCTTTACTGAGTGCATATTCTGCGCATTTTTTATAGAGAGCGATCGTGTTGTCACGAAGCTTTTCTGCTAATTCTTTTCCTCTTCCCGGGAAATATTTTTCCAGATGATCGATACTCTGTTCAAAAGAAATATTCTCATCATGATCACCGATCTCTGCTTTTGTAGATGGTGTGTAAATCGGTTCAGGAAGTTTGTCTGATTCCTGTAATCCTTCCGGAAGTTTGATTCCGCATACAGTTCCATTCTCTTTGTAGCTCTTCCAGCCACTTCCTGTGATATATCCACGAACGATACATTCGATCGGAAGCATGTTCAGCTTCTTGCATATCATGGATTTGCCTTCGTATTTCTCCTGCTGAAAGAATTCCGGCATATCCTTTGTATCTACAGAAATCATATGGTTCGGAAGAATATCTTCTGTCATATCGAACCAGAATTTTGACATCTGTGTCAGAACAGTACCTTTCTTAGTTACTTCATTATTCAGAATCACGTCAAAGCAGCTGATACGGTCTGTTGCAACCATGAACAGGCTGTCGCCCTTGTCATAAATCTCACGTACTTTACCTTCTTTGATCGGTTTTAATTCCT
>ENA-OQNN01000221-OQNN01000221.1-human-gut-metagenome-genome-assembly--contig:-NODE-221-length-68031-cov-11.019469_pt1 | contig 68031 bp, 49 predicted proteins | sample MGYA00242624_ERZ504870 | MGnify/ENA primary metagenome ERZ504870 (study PRJEB26092, sample SAMD00036379) | human gut metagenome | host: Homo sapiens | study: EMG produced TPA metagenomics assembly of... | reverse complement strand
CGTCGGATATTCGACGCCGTTGAACGTCCAACGGTGTTCCCCGCCACGGTCTTCGTTTCGGTGGCTTCTGGTCACCTGACCCTCCTTGCGGTAGGTCAGGTGTTGCAACGATCACTAGAACCCGCCAGGCGGTGTTCGAGGAGTGGGGGGGCTGCGTTCCGGGGCATTTGCCGGCCGTCCGGCGTCACATCGTCAGGCTGTCCGGGTTGAGGAGGAAATCGTAGACGCTCATCGTGAGGATGCCGTGTTCGTCGCGGACGGGTTTGACCACGTCGCGTACGAGGACGATCTTCTGGAAGCTGTCGTCGATCTCGAGCAGCGAGGCCTTCTCCTGCGCGACCTTCTCCGGTGTGGGCAGTTGGTATGCGGATTGAATGTAGCAGCGCCGGTTGCCGAGGTTCGCCACGAAATCGACCTCGAGGCGTTTGCGGTACGGCACACCTTCGCTGGTGCCGCGCCGGTCGACCACGCCCACATCGACGTTGTAGCCGCGTGTTCGCAGCTCGTTGTACACGATGTTCTCCATGATGTGCGTCTGCTCGATCTGGCAGAACCCCAGTCGCGCGTTGCGCAGCCCCATGTCCTCGAAATAGTATTTCTTCGGGCTGCCGATGTACTTGCGTCCCTTGACGTCGAACCGTCTCGCCTCCTCGATGACGAACGCGTCCTCGAGATGGCCGATGTATTGCATGATGGTGTTCGTGCTGATGCCGGAATGCAGCACGCTGGCGAACGTGGCCTTGATCTTGGGCGGATTGGTCAGGGCTCCGATGGAGGAGGCCAGCACGTCGACCAGGTCGTCGAGCTCCTGCGACCTGCGCAGCCCGTTGCGCGAGACGATGTCCTTGAGATAGGTCTCCTCGAACAGGTTCTTCAGATAGAGGGACTTCTGCTCGTCGCTTCTCATGGACAAGGTGAGCGGCATGCCGCCGAACATCACGTATTCGGCCCAGCCGTGCTGGACGTCGCCGTCGTACGCCTGCATGAACTCGGCGAACGACAGGGGGCGGACGCGGACCTCGTCGCCGCGGCCGCGGAACTCGGTCATCACGTTGGTGGACAGCATCTTCGAGTTGCTGCCAGTCACGTACACGTCCACGTTGCGCATGCGCAGCAGCCCGTTGAGCACCCCGTACAGACGGGGCGGCTCCTCGCCGCGCATCTCCTCGTCCGAGATCGCGTACTGCACCTCGTCCAGCAGCACGTAGTACGGTTCCTCGCGATTCGTGATACGGGATCTCACATAGTCGGACAGGGCGTGCGCGTGGGGGTAAGGGGCGGTTGCCGATTCGTGAGGGGCGGCATTGTGTGCCGCTTGTTGTCCGCCGTTGTGCGAGAATGACTTGCGTGCCTTATCGCCGTCGTCAATCCACCGCTCCGAAGTCCGGTGCGCCGAAATCCGTTCGGTCCGCTGCCGCCGGGCAGTCGTTGGATATTGATGGCATCCATCTGCACCTGACGCGCAAACCCATCAAAAACCTGTATCTGCGCATCAAACCGCCGAGCGGCCGCGTCGAAATCTCCGCACCGATGCGGATGAGCGAGAGTCGCATTGCGGATTTCGTCAAAGAGCGACATTCGTGGATTCTCGCCCAGCAGCAGCGCATGGCTGAGGCGCAACGGCGCTCCATCATGGCATTGAACGAGGGCGCCGGCTTCGAGAACGGAGGTCGTGGTGTAGCTGGTGCCAGCGGCCATGATGGAGGCGTTGCCGGTCGTCCGAAAACCGGTGATATCAGTCGTCCGGGAATTGGTGACGCCGGGCCAGGCCAAGCCGGTACGAATGTCCAACCGTATTTTGACCGCTCCCAAATCTGGACCGACGAACGCAAACGACAAGCGGCGGCCGCGATCAACGCCGCGTTGCCACAGCTGCTGGCCAAGTGGGGGCCGGTCGTCGGCCGGCAGCCCACGCATATCACGCTACGGGTCATGACCTCGCGCTGGGGATCGTGTACACCGCGAACCGGCCGCATCCGTCTGAACCTTCAATTGGGACTGATGGAACCGCAATTCCTGGAATACGTCTTGGTCCATGAGATGACGCATTTGTGGGAAAGCGGCCACGGTGCCGGATTCCAGCGCCGCATGACCGCCTACCTACCCGGCTGGAAGACGCTGCGCCGCGACCTCAACCGCCGCGTGGTGCTGTGACGATGACGGGTCAGGCTTCAGTGCCGGCGATGTGGCTGATGGCCTGATCGGATTCGTTCGCATGGTCCGAATGCGCCACCATCTCGATGGCCGCCGGACACCCGCTCACCGACGAAGACCGCTGGCCTTGGCTCGACACCATCGCCGCGTGGATCGACGAGCGCGTGGCCGCCGGCGAGCCCGCCGTGGTCACCTGCTCGGCGTTGAAGAAGATCTACCGCGACAAGCTGCGCCGTCAAGGCGTGGTGTTCGTCTACATGCAGGGCACATTCGACGAGGTGATGGAACGCCTTTCCCACCGCCAAGGCCACTTCATGAAGCCGAGCATGCTGCAATCCCAGTCCGACATTCTCGAAGAGCCGGGCGATGACGAAATTCACGTCAACGTACACATCGGCCAGGCCGATCCCGAACACGAGGCCATGGCCGTGGCCGGTGCCCTCGGCCTGTGAGCCATCTCTCGGCTCCCCTTAGTCTCACTTCGCCACACGTGCGGCGCATCGACGAACTCGAACGGCGCATCAGCGAACTTCAGCTGGAGCTGAAGCAGTGTGAAGGCCAGCAAGGGCGAACCGGATCGGTCCAAACGGGCTACTCAGGCCGACCAGCCCAGCCAGTCCGTTCAGACCGACCTAACTGATCAGAGCGGGCCCTCTGACCAGTCCGAACCATCTGACCGACATGTACTTGTTGACTAAGTGTGCGGCCCGTCATTCGTTATGGAACATGCCGGCCATGTATACAGGCAGGTAGGTTACATTCCCTTCGACTGAGACGTTGCACGGGCCAAGCACATAGCCTGTATTGAGATGGTATTCAGGGTGGGCGAGCACGTTGTCCATTGCGCGATGGCGTTTGTAGGATTTGCCGGACTTCACCTCAATCGGCAGCACGTGATCGTTGCGGTCTTGGATGAGGAAATCGAGCTCGCCAAGCTTCTTACTGTTGTAGTAGTACAGGTCAAATCCGTGAGCGCGTAGCTCTTGGGCCACCGCATTTTCATAGATTGAACCGTAGTTGATATCAGGGTTGCCGTCGAGTACGTCGAGCGCGGTTTTCTTGAGAAACGAGCCGGTAAGCAGACCCACGTCGTTGTAAAAGAGTTTGAAGAGGTTACGTTCCTTGCTCATCTCCAACGGTGTGCACGGTTCGTCCACGTTGTACGCGGCGACGGCTACATCCGCATTGACCAGCCAATCGAAATCGGAAGCAACCGATTGGAATCTCATGTTCTTTTCGATTTTGGCGAAGGTAAAGCGCTTGTTTGGGTTATTTAACTCGCTGGGCACCAAATCGTAGATAGCGCGGATATGCAGCCGGTCTTCTTTGCGCGCGTATTGGCTGATATCGCGGCGATATTCACGCTTTATGTTCTCTTGTATAGTGCGCACGTCCGCAACGCTGCCGTTTGCCACGAACGAGTCGACTGCGGCAGGCATGCCGCCGATGACCAGATATTTGGAGTATAGCTCCATGAGCCTTTGATGAATGAACTCATCCACTTCCTGGTGCTTGGCAAAGCATTCGGCAAGCATATCGAATACGTCGTTGCCGATATGCTGCGACCAGCAGAACTCTTGGAAATCCAGTGGATACATATCCAGCTCGGTCAGGTACCCGACCGGTACCGAGCGTATATCTTCGAGCTCGACTCCAAGTAGCGAGCCGGAAAGCGCGTAATCGAACCGACCATCATCTACAAGGAACTTAATTGCGGTGACCATTTCCTTGCAACGCTGGACCTCGTCAAAGAAAATCAGGGTTTTGCCGGGTACTAATGGCGTATTTACGGCCAGTTCCAGCCTCATCAGTAGGTTTTTGGCATCGCGGGGCCGATCGAATAATGCAACGAGGTCAGGGTTCTCGATGAAATTGAGCTCGGCGATATGGTCGTAATGCTGTTGGGCAAAGTGCCTGATGATATAGGTTTTGCCAATCTGACGGGCTCCGGTGACCAGCAGTGCAGTGCGTTTCGGCGCGGATCTCCAAGCTTCCAGCTGTGTCTCGATTTTTCTTCGCAGCATGAGAATCTCCAGTCATTTGTAGGCCTTGCATCTATGCTGGGCACGTTTTCCAACTGTTTATAGCGCATATTTTACACTTTTCCAACCATAAGAATGCGGTTTTGTCTACGTTTTCCAACCTCAAAATGGGGAGGTTTATACACTTTTCCAACTTATGTATGTGGAGACTCTCTATTTCACGTGAGACAAACGTGACTCCCCTCTTTGAGGGGAGCCACGGAATACGGCTTTTACTTATGCCAGGTGAGAGCGCATGAACCACTGGAACTTTTCGAGTTCCTGCACGTGGTCCTGGATGATGTTGGAGCTGATCACATCCAGCTCGTCCAGCTCGGCGATGGCCTTGCGGTCGTCGGCGATGAAGGCGTCGTAGTACTCGATCAGCGCCTTGAGATACTCCTCGGTGCCCACGCGGCCCTCAGCGTCGAACGATTTCCACGTGCGGTTGCGCACGATGGCGTCAGCACGGCCATCCGGGGTGCCGCCCAGAGTGGCAATGCGCTCGGCGGTCTCGTCGGCCTGGGCCAGCACGGCCTCGACCTCGGGGTCAAGCATCTCGTGAACGGCGATGAAGTTCGGGCCGGTCACGTTCCAGTGTGCGTGCTTCAGGACCAGAGCGGCCTCCTGCTCCTGGCTCAGTCGGTTCTGCAGGATGGCGATGGCCTTCTCACTGGCCGCTTCATCAAGGCCCGGCACAACAAATGCAAGTGTCATAATGTTCCTTCTTTCAGTAGGTGGAACGTTGCCCTTTCATTCTACGTTTTTTGGTTATGCCCCGGGCCGAACGAATAGGTGGTGAATATCACGCGACTATTTGGCATCGTCGCTTTGTGATTCGGCCGGCAGCGGCGCATGGTCCGGGGCGCCGGCTTTGCGGACTTCGATGGTTTCGATGCGGCGGCCATCCACCTTGGTGACGACCATGTTGTAGCCGTCGTCGGAATGCAGCACGTCGCCTACCGCTCCCATCTTGCCGGTCTTGGACAAGAAGTAGCCGGCGACCGTCTCGTACGGGCCGTCCTCCAATTCGATGCCGGTCAGATCGGCGAAGTCCTCAATGGTCATGCTGGCCTCGATCGTGGCCACGCCATTGACGAACGCGGTGCGGGTGGTGCGTTCGCCGCCCTTCTCGCTGGGCAGATCGTACTCATCGCGAATATCGCCCACAAGCTCCTCGGTCATATCCTCAAGCGTCACGATGCCGTCCGTGCCGCCGTACTCGTCGATGACCACGGCCAGATGGATGCCGCGCTTACGCAGCAGTTCCAGGCTTGGCAGCAGCTTGGAGGTGCCGGGCAGGGAGATGCCTTCGCGCACCACATCGCGCACGATCTTGGCGTTCGGATCGCGCACGTCCAGCAGATCGCGCACATGCACGAAGCCGATCACGTCGTCGAAATCCTTGCCGGTCACCGGGTAACGGGAGTACGGCTGGTCGCGTACGAACGCGGCGGCCTCGGCCAAGGGCTGGTCGCCCTCGATGAAGACCACGTCGGCACGTGGGCGCATCACCTCGGCGACGATGGTTTCGGACGCGTCGAACACATCGTCCAGAATCGTGCGTTCGTCCTTGGAGAGGTTGGTGTTGGAGCTGACCAGCACGCGCAGCTCGTCGTCGGACACCTCGGACTCGGTCTGCTGCGGGTCGAAGCCGAGCAGGCGGACGATGCCGTTCGTGTTCTTGCCGATGAGCCAGATGATCGGGCGGCAGACGGCGGCGAAGGCGTCGATGGCGGGCACCACGGCGCGCGCGATCTGCTCGGTGCGCTGCATGGCGATGCGCTTGGGCACCATCTCGGAGATCACGATGGAACAGTAGGAGATGATGAGGGTCAGGATGATGTTCACCAGGCCGCCGGCGATGCCGGGGTGCACGCCCCAGCTTTCGACCGCCGGAATCAGGTAGGGGGCGATGGAGGAGGCGCCGAACGAGGCGGACAGGAAGCCGGAGAGCGTCACGCCGATCTGCACGGTGGACAGGAAGGTGTTCGGGTCACGTGCGATTTTGGCGACTTTGGCGCCGCGAGCGTCCTCCTGCTCCATTTGCTCGATCTGCGAGCCGCGCAGAGAGACCAATGCCAACTCGGTGCCGGAGAACACGGAACCGATAACGAGAAATACAAAAATCAGGAGGATGTTCAAACCAAGTGACATGGCTTCAACTCTAGGGGAGTGGCACGTCAAATTGGGGTGTGCTGGCTGGGCAGTAAGAAACTCGGCAAAGGGAAGGGCACTCTTATCATTACCGCGGACGACGTGTCGACCGGTGTTTCCGATGCGTTGCTCGCCTTCGACGATGCCGTATGCGTTCCAGCGCTGGACGGCATTACTAGTGCAGAGAGGCTGTTTCTCGCGGCTATGGCCAAGGATTCGCCAAATCCCACGCAGGTGGCGATATTGCGGATCGCACGCTCAGAAGCTCAGCACTTCCACTTTGCCGGAATCGAGCTGATAGCGGGCGCCGACGATCATGAGCTTGTCAGCGGCGAGGGCCTGCTGGATGACAGGAGACTGCTCCACCAAAGTTTCAATAATGTGGGCCACGTGTACGCGCTCGATGTCTTCATGCGCGTCGAGCTCGGCTTCGCGCGCCTGCCAGACGGACATGCCGGCCTGGCGCAGAATAATCGATTCGGCGGCGGCGATGTGCTCGTCGAGGTCGTCCATCGCATCCGCGGCCTCCAGTGAGCCGTCGGCTTCGGAAGTGATGGTGTGCATCAGGTCGTCCAGCTCCTGCTCGGCGGCCTCGATTGCGCCGCAGTGCTCGTGACCGAGCACACAGATCAGGCTGACGTGCAGTTTCTTGACCGCGTACTCCAGCGAGGCGATAACCGCGCTATCGATGAGTTGCCCGGCGGTGCGCACGGTGAACAGGTCGCCCAGGCCCTGATCAAAAATGATTTCCGGAGGTACGCGCGAGTCCGAGCAGGAGAGCACCGCGGCATCCGGGTTCTGGCCATCAAGCAGCGTCTGGCGGGTCTCCTTGTCCTGCCATGGGTGGTCGGGCTTGCCCTCGGCAAAGCGCCGGTTGCCTTGCAGCATGCGGCTCCACGTTGCGTTCGCGGTCGATTCCTGTTCAAAGTCTGACTGAGCCATGAAACCTCCATTATCAGCGGACTGCTGATTGCCATATTAGCGAGTATTCGCGCATAGTCGTGATTGGGGCAACGGCCATTTGGGCACAAGGGTTGCGGGTGGTGTGATAAGGCTCATACGTTACACCCGCGCGAGCCGTGGCTCACCACATTACGATAGGTGGTGGTAAACGCTTGAAGATTAACAATTCCCGAAAGGACCGATGATGACTCTTCTGCAGCATGAACTGACCGATTTCAAGGTGAACGCATTCCAGAACAACGAGTTCCACGAAGTGACCAAGGACGATGTGCTCGGCCACTGGTCCCTGTTCTTCTTCTACCCGGCCGACTTCACCTTCGTGTGCCCCACCGAACTTGAAGACCTGGCCAAGAACTACGCCAAGTTCAAGGAAATCGGTTGCGAGATCTACTCCGTCTCCTGCGACACCCACTTCGTGCACAAGGCCTGGCACGACGCCAACGAGAAGATCGCCAAGATCGAGTACCCGATGCTTGCCGACCCGACCGCCCTGCTGGCCAAGGACCTCGACACCTACAACGAGGCCGATGGCATGGCCGAGCGTGGCGACTTCATCGTGAGCCCCGAGGGCAAGGTCGTGGCCTACGAGGTCATCTCCTCCAACGTGGGCCGCAACGCCGAGGAGCTGCTGCGCCGCGTGCAGGCCTCCCAGTTCGTCCACGAGCACGGCGACCAGGTCTGCCCCGCCAACTGGACCCCTGGCGAGGAAACCATCGAGCCCAGCCTCGACCTCGTCGGCCAGCTGTGATCGACACTGAATAGGCGGTAACCTTGGCTCCCCTCTCTGAGGGGAGCTGTCGCTGAAAGCGACTGGGGGAGTGCTCGCGAGAGCTAGCCTGATCCGATATGCTCCCCTCAGTCTCACTACGACAGCTCCCCTCAGAGAGGGGAGCCAGTGTATGTAAGGGAGTTTTCATGACTCAGACCAACAATCTCTATGACGTCGTCGTCATTGGTGGCGGGCCTGCTGGCCTGACGGCCGGCCTGTACCTGGCCCGCGCTCGCTACCGCGTGCTGATTCTCGAAAAGGACGATTTCGGCGGCCAGATCACCATCACCAACGAAGTCGTCAACTATCCGGGCGTGGGCCGCACCACGGGCCGCGCACTCACCCAGACCATGCGCCAGCAGGCTCAGGACTTCGGTGCCGAATTCCTCTCCGCCGAAGCCACCGGTCTCGACGTGGATGGTGACATCAAAACCGTGCACACCTCACGCGGCGACCTCAAGACCTTCGGCATCCTCATCGCCACCGGCGCCAGCCCGCGCAAGCTGGGTTTCGAGGGCGAGGCCGAGTACGCCGGCCGCGGCGTGGCCTACTGCGCCACCTGCGACGGCGAGTTCTTCACCGGCAAGGAAGTACTGGTGGTCGGCGGCGGATTCGCCGCAGCCGAGGAATCCGTGTTCCTGACCAAATACGCCTCCAAAGTCACCGTGCTCGTGCGCGAACCGGACTTCACCTGCGATGCCGCAGTGGCCGCCGAAGCCAAGAACAACCCGAAGATCGACGTGCGTTATCAGGTCGAGCTGAAGGGCGTCACCGCCGGCCAAGGAGGCCTGCGAGAAGCCTCAATCCTGAACCTTGCCACCGGCCAGACCGAAACGTGGAAGCCCGCCGACGCCGGCACCTTCGGCGTCTTCGTGTTCGCCGGCTATGTGCCCGCCACCGATTTGGTGCGCGGCGTGGTGGAGCTCGACGACCACGGTTACGTGGTCACGCACGACTACCTCAGAACTTCGGTGCCGGGCGTGTACGCGGCCGGCGATCTGCGCGTCAAGAACCTGCGCCAGGTGGTCACCGCCACCGCCGACGGTGCGATTGCCGCCGTGGAACTGGAGCGTTACGCCAAGCAGATGAGCGAGAAAACCGGCTTGGTGCCGCCGCGTCCCACTGCTTCCGCTTATGAGGAGTCCGAGGCCAAGGCCGCCTCCGCCGCCTCGGCCGCTGGCACGACGCCCGCCCCGGCTCCCGCCAAACGCAGCGCCGATGCCGCAGCCGCAGCCAGCGTCGCCAAGAAGCCCGGCGAACTGTTCTCCGCCGCCGTCAAGCAGCAGCTTGGCGTGGTCTTCGGACGCATGACCCGCCCGGTCACGCTCGCTCTCGAGCTGGACGGCACTCCGCTTTCGGCGGAATTGCAGGGTTTCATCGGCGAGATGGTTGCGCTGTCCGGCGGCAAGCTGAACTCGGTTGCCGTTGATGCCGCAGGGCTGATCACGGCGGTGGATGGTGCTTCTGTGCCTACTTCTTTGGTGGTCGGCGAACCGCTGTCCGTCACCTTGCCGGACGGCACCGAACTGCCCACTTATGGTTCGTTGGACGATTCCGGCCGCGCCACATTCGACGTCGCCGGCGTCCTGCCGCTCGCCCGTCCGACCGTGCGCATCTGCGTGCCGGCTGAGGGCGACGGCAAGGCCGGCAAGGACGGCAATGGTTCACTGGTCTTCACCGGTCTGGCCTTCCACGGCGTACCTTCCGGCCATGAGTTCAACTCGTTCGTGCTCGGCCTGTACAACGCGGCCGGTCCCGGCCAGCCGCTGGGCGACGACCTGATCGAACGCGCGAAGTCCATCACAGACCCGCTTAACATCATGATCCTCGTCTCGCTCACCTGCACGATGTGTCCGGAAACCGTGCTTGCTTCCCAGCGCATTGCCTCCCTGAGCCCGGCCGTGCGCGCCGAAGCCTACGACGTCTCGCACTTCCCCGAACTCAAGGACCAGTACGGCGCGATGAGCGTGCCCTGCATCGTCATCACCCACGCCGACGGCACCCAGCAAGTTGAATTCGGCAAAAAGAGCATCCCCCAAATGCTCGAACTGGTCGGCGCGTAAGCCGCACGACCTCAGGTACTCAACAGCAACAACAACGATTCTGCCAAAATCGTGACGTACATCGATTGATGCGATCGATGCGCCCGACTCCGGCAGAATCGTTGTTTTGCGGCAGCTCAGCCTCGGTCTTCGACGGCCTTCGTGACGTTTCTGTCGCCGAGGTACTTGACCAGGCTGATGCTGATCAGGGCCACAACGAACAGGCCGGTGAGCACCGGGATGAGTGCGGCGTAGCGGTGGGCCTGATCAGGCGCATGGGCAACTACGAACGAGGCCAACTGGTTGCCGGACAGACCGGCGAACGCCCAGGCGCTCAGCGTCAGACCGTGCGTGGTGGAGACGGTTTTGGTGCCGAAGTGCTGATCAAGCAGCACGGGCAGCGTCGAGAAACCGCCACCATAGCCCGCGTTGACGAGGAACAGCATGGCCAGCACGGCCCACAGCAGAGCGTTGTCGATGCTGTTGGTGAAGATCTGCAGCAAGCACACGGCAATCGACATGATGAAGATTACCTGATAGACGGTCTCGCGGCGCTTCAGGTGGTCGGAGAGTGTGGAGAAGCCCACGCGGCCAGCCGTGTTGAACACGGAGTCCACGGCGAGCACCAGTCCGATGATGCCGGAGATGGCGGCGGCAAACTTGGCGGGGCTCAGGTTGGCATACTGCGGGAAGGCCCTGAGCACATCGTGCAGGATGTCCTTCTCTTGGCTGATGAGGGCCAGGCCGCAGGTGATGTTGATATAGAAGGCTATCCAGATGCCCCAGAACACGGGCTTCTTGAGGATTGTCTTGCGGCTGACGTGTGAGGTCGCGGGATCGTACACCCAGCCGGCCGGACGCTTGATGAGCAGGAAGCCGACGAACATCATCACCGCGTAGACCGCGGCGAGGATGAAGAACATGCTGACCAGGCCAACCGTGCCGATGAGATATTCCATCAGTGGGCTGGCAATGGCCTTGGCCAGGCCGAAGCCGGCGACGGCGATGCCGGTGGCGAGGCCCTTGTTGTCGGCGAACCAAAGCATCAGGTTCTTGACCGGAGTCAGATAACCGACGCCCAGGCCGATGCCCATGATCGCGCCATAACAGATGAACACGCCCGGCAGGAAGTTCAGGGCGATGCTCACGCCCGTGCCGGCGAAGCCGACCACGAAGCAGACCATGGAGACGAGTGCGGATTTCTTGATGTTTTTCTCCACCATTGGCCCGGCAAACGCGGCGGACATGCCGAGGAAGAAGATGGCGAGTGAGAAGCCCCATTCCACGGAGGCGGGGCTGGCGTGGAGACGGTCAGCGATAAGCTGCTTGAACACGCTCCAGCAATAGACGGTACCGATTGGGATGTGAATCAGCAGTGCGGGAATAATCGCGCTGGTCCAACGATTCTCGGTAAACCTTGCCATATATGGACGGATCCTTTCGTAACTGGTGTACGATGACCTGCCGACCCGAACGAGAGTCGCATCGCCCATATCCACGCACCTCACGGCGGCATGCCCCCGTGAACCATCCGGGCTGCACGAATCGAATCAAATCGAATCGCGCGAACTGCGAACAATTCGCTAAACATCCTTGGTGTGCATTTCATCGGCGCTGCTGGCTCTTGTCGACGCCGACAAACAGAACTATAACGCTGTTACGGGGTTGCCATGGCTGATTTCTGTGGTCGGAAGCTATGAGCTTTCTCACATCGAAAACAGTTATATGACGGTATCGGCGTGATTGATACGTGACGTCTGCCCGTGGACGCGGCATATCCCTCTCGGAAAACAATGACTCCGTCATGTCCATTTCTTGGTTTGACATGTTTTCGTTTGCAGCGTCGGTGCTCACCACGGTGACCGCGGCGTTCGAGTCGCCGGGCAGGGCCTCGACCGAGGGTCTCATCCTCGGCTGAGATGTGGGCGGTACTATGGATTCTTATCGATAAGGTTCGTGATATGCGGAGATGGTAACGATGGTGACCTTAAAGGATGTCGGCGAACTGGCCGGAGTGACCGCCACCACCGCCTCCGCGGCCCTGCGAGGCAAGGATTACGTCAAGCCCGAAACCACGCAACGCGTGCGTGACGCCGCCCGCAAACTCGGCTACAAAATCAACCTGTCTGGCCGGTCCCTGCGTTCTGGGCGGTCCGATACCATCACCTTCCTTACCTCGGGCCTCGAGGGCGACTATTTCTCCCATCTGGCCATGTGTGTGGCTGAGGAAGTGCACAAGCGCGACTTGCACATGCTCATCGAACTGTCCCGGTATCTTACCGACGACAACGATCTGTCGTACACGTTTTCGGACGGCATCATCGCCATCAATGCGCCACGTGCGGTCGATATCCTGAAGCGGCACCCGGCCGTCATGCTGGAAAACTACGACACCAGCCTGCCCATCGACACCGTGAACGCGCCGAGCGACGCCGGCTCACGGGCGGCAATCGAACACCTTATCGCGCGTGGCTGTGCGCGCATCGGCATCGTCGGCGACAATCACGATCCCAACAATCCCAACATCATTCCCGGCTCGCGTGATATTCGTATGCGGGCCGCCAAGGAGACGATTCTCGCGGCCGGACTGCCGTTTGACGAGCGCCGTGATTTCATCAAATCCTCGTGGTCGATTGACGGCGGTATCGAGGCCGGGCGCGGCTTGGCCAAGAAAGGCAAGTGCAAGTACGACGGTCTGTACTGCCTGAACGACGGTATTGCGCTCGGTATTCTGCGTGGTCTGGCGGACGATGGCGTAAGTGTGCCGGGCGATGTGCGCGTTATCGGCTTCGACGGCCTGAGCCAGAGCATGTACAGCGTGCCGACTTTGACCACCGTGGCCACCGATTTCAAGGGCATGGCGGATACCGCGCTGACCTTGCTTATGCGGCGTATCGAGAACCTGGACGACGAGTTCTTCCCGCAGACCGTGAATGTGGGCTATAAGCTCATCGAGCGCGAATCCACTGCGGCGTAGAGTCTTTGGCCGTGTTGAGCTTCAATTGGGTGATTGGACTGGCACCAGCGGCTGATATCAGATATGCCGAAAGCAGCGATGATCGGATTTAAGTTGCTGGAGATGACAGGATGGATTGCTCTTTACCCCTTTCACCATCTTGCAATAATTCTTACATGTAAGAACTCTCTGTTAACATGTAAGAATTATTGCAAGATGGTGAAAGGGGATGCTCATGTTGCCGGCCAAAGAAAGTTTGACGGTTGAGTTCAAGAGTGAGCAGAAGCGCCCTCAATCGCATGATGAAATTGTTGACAACGTAGTGGCTCTAGCCAATACCGAAGGCGGCACACTGTATCTCGGTATTGAAGACGATGGCACTGTGACCGGCGTATGTGACGAGCATCGCAATATCAATGGACTTGCGGTACTAATTTTCAATAAGACTGTTCCGCAGCTTCCCGCTCGCGTGGCGCTCTTGTATGAGAACGAGGTGCCGATAGTCAGTATTGAGGTGGATAACAGTCAGCAAATCGTATCTACCAGTCAGGGGAAGACATTGCAGCGCCGGCTGAAAGCAGACGGCTCGCCTGAGGTCGTTCCGCTGTTTGTCTCCCAATTCATTAGCCGTTTATCTCAACAACGGTTCTACGATTTCAGCGCGCAACCTGCCCCAGAGTCTCGGTTGGATGATTTGAATCCAGACTCAAGGAACAAGTTGAGAAGCCGTATTCGCAGTGCCAATGCGCAAAACTCGTTGTTGTCTTTTACTGATGAGGATTTCGATCGGGCACTTGAGCTGGTTGTTGATGGCCCGTATGGATTGCAGCCATCTGTTGCTGGTCTGCTCACCATTGGTTCGGTTGATGCTATTCATCGATCGGTTCCAGCCGCATCGGCTGTTTTTCAAGTGATGAAAGGCATGTCTCCAAAGGTCAATATGGATCCGTTCGTGTTGCCCTTGGTGGATATGTTTGATCGTGTAGGCGAGCTGATGGAGCCGTGGAATCCCAGCCACGAAGTCATGAGCGGCTTGATTCGTGTCGATCTGCCAGACTTCGATCGAGGGGCATTCCGTGAGGCAATGATTAACGCTTTCTGCCATCGCGATTATGCACGAATGGGTTCGGTGAGGTTCCTGGTTGATGATGATGGGTTGACCATAGCTAATCCCGGAGGATTCATAGAGGGTGTCTCCGAAGATAACCTGCTTACTGCACAACCGCGTTCCCGTAATCCGCAGCTTGCTCTGATTTTGAAAGCTGCCGGATATGTTGAACGTACCGGGCGAGGTGTGGATACCATCTATGCCGGGTCGATTGCGGCAGGCGGTTCTTTCCCGGATTACTCGCAGTCCGGTGCCGAAGAAGTCATTCTGTTCCTCCGCCGTGTGGTGCCTGACGAGGCATTCGTGACCATGATTGGAGACGAGGAACGTCGACGTGGGGCTCCATTGCCGGTCTGGTCGCTGATTGTGCTCTCGCTGCTGCGCGAGCATCGTAGGCTTACTATGGTCCAGTTGTGCGATTTCTCCCATTTGGAGCATCGACGCATCGTGTCTGCTGTTGAGAATTTGGTGGAAGCTGGTTTGGTAGAGGGGGTCGGCAGTGGGAGCTCTCGCTCGTATATGCTGAGTGCCCAAGTGTACAAACGTTCAGAGGGGTTGGCGTCTTACGCGCGTCAGCGTGACATCGATGCCACCCGGCGCAGTGGCCTTGTTCTGGAGTTCGCCGAAAAAAATGATGGTGTCGTCACTACGGCGGATGTCATGGATTTGTTTGGCCTGAGCTATATCAGTGCATACCGGTTGTTGAAGAAGCTAGAGGATGCGGGCAAGTTGCGCCGCGAGGGGAATGGGCCGTCATCCCGATACGTGTTGGGATGATTGGCGCGCGTGAAAGTAAGTTCTTTCATCACCTTTCAATAATTCTTACATGCAAGAACTCTCTGTTTACATGTAAGAATTATTGCAAGATGGTGAAAGATGTACACGAAACGGGGAAGCTCTGCTCGATGTGAGCGGGGCTTCCCCATATGCGCTGGTGTGTAGATCAGCCTGTGTTCTGCAGGCCCGCGGCGACGCCGGAGACGGTGCACAGGATGAGGTAGATGAATCCTGCCTGCTGGCTTTGCGTGTTTTGCTTCAATTTTTCTTACGAGCTGACAGAAGACTCCCAGAGCATAGGTAGCAGTAGTTTCGGCCAAGCGAGTCTCCTTCTCGTCTCCATTTGTCTTCATCCGTCGCCTTCCCATGAGGTCACTGTTCCTACGATGGAAGCCAGATTCAGACGAATAAGCCGGTAAAACACTGGAATATCGCCAGTATACGCCGTTTACAGCTGGATCAGAGAAGCGCAACTTTCGTCTATTGAAAGGATTTGAGACCAGATACATCGTAATTTCTTGACAAATATTGGAATGAGCGAAAGCATCCTAAAAAAGGCTGCCGGTACAGACAAGCTTCCTGATAAGCAGGAAGCTGAAGTGAGTGCTCGGGCGTTCGCTGCATTCATTGATCAGCCAAGACGGTAGCTCGCATAATGCATTATGTGTGGGCAGATGTGTCGTCTGCCCACACATTCGCTGTTGTGCTTTCGATTTGGAATTCCTCTGCCAGATACGGGGAAACTTCTAAAAGGCCGCTATGCCGAGGAAGAGTCCTGTAATACCGGTGGCCATCAATACGATGATGGTGATGATTCCGGCGAAGATGCGTACAGGAAGGGTTTCTTTTCCATGGTTTGATGGGCTGTCCGCAACTAATCTCATTACTCCAGCTGTAACCCAGCATACTGCGCCCAGGACTAGTGCCAGGAATTCTCGACACCATTCCGTTTCAAGTGCGGGAATGCCGACGATTGATGACGGGTCGCTTGCCAGTCTTGGCGGAATAGCGCATAGGATACGCTCCAATATCAGGTAAGGGGTATCAAAATGGATCAGAGTCAAAGCGAATGGGAGCTGTAGCGCCAGTCCTATCCACCACAGCGTGCGTCGGATGGTCGCGAGTCTGTCGCCCGGCCTAGTGTCCGGCTTGCCGCCTTCGCCCTCCGTCCCGGCACCGTCCGCGGGCGTGTGGTCCCCCTCGTGCGCGTCCGTCGTCCCGTCCGTGTCCCTTTCCGCGTCCATATGTCCCCCTCCGATCATCCGAGTCTGTCGCTCGGCCCGCGCGCCCGTTCCGTGCGCGCCCGTTCCGTGCGCGCCCGTTCCGTGCGCGCCGTCGCCGGCCAGTCTAGGGCCGTGCGACGCGAACGGGGAGGCCCGCGCCGTCAATCGGCACGGGACCTCCCCGCTCGCGTCATCTAGGCGGTCAGCCGAAAATCAGCCCGTGTTCTGCAGGCCGGCGGCGACACCCGAGCAGGAGTGTCACAAAGCCCCTGCCGCTCTGGGTACCCAGGTGGCGGTTTATGAGGACAGCATCGGTCAACTCATCCTGCAGTGGCTTCGCAAACCTGAGTACTGGTCGGAAGGAAGTTCCGGCACGCAGGCACTATGGCATGCGTACACACCTGAGCCGGTTACTCCCAGTGAATTGGCCTTGTCGCGTCAGGCATGCGGTGTCGCATGTGATGCACAGCCTGTCATCAAAGGCACGCTGCCCAATCGGGACATCGCCCATATGGCCGCCACATCCTTGGGATACTTGACATGGGGCGTTACGAACGATCCAATGGACTATGGTCTCGGTGATCTGGGCGGATGGGCTCTGGATTTGCTGCAGATCTGGGGAAGCTACCTGGCGAATGCCCCGGAAGAGGACCTGGCGTCACGGCTGCACACTCATCTCGGCGAGCAAGACGCCCGTATGGGATTCAGTTACAGCGATGTTCTCGCGGACTGCGATGCATGGTTGCTGGCGCGGTCCATGCAGAGCAATTCCTCCGAAAGGTCTTTGTCCACCGCTTTGCGGGACACGTTCGCGCAAAGCGAGACGAATCGAATTAAACGGTTCTATCAGTCCCGGTTCAAGGGAAGTGCGGACAACCTGGTCATCGCATTTCGAAAGCTCGTTGATGGAATCGATCTTGGAATATTCGATAACGTATCCGGAAGTAAAAAAGCACTGCTCATTGCGTCACATGCAGACCGACTCCCGAGTCAAGCGGAGGCTGGTATATTAGCATTATCCTATGCTGAATCTCTTGAAAATCCGAACCGTTAATCAATCATGATTGTGATCGCATTGCGTGGAATGATTCAGCCATTCCACGCAATGCGCCTCTGGTAAAACGTCATAGAGTCATTAGAGCGGAAAGTAGTGTTATCACAAGAACGGGAAAGACCATGACCAGCACGAGAAACGATATGATTCCCACAAGGACATGCGAGGCGGAAGAGGAATGATCACGAAGTTCCGGATATACAGATCGCATATATGAACGCACGCCAAAGATGACAAGCGCCGCAATCCAGCAGACTACCCCCATAATCAATACTAAGGTAAGTCTACGTACATACTCAGTTGCCGTAGTTAAATTCATGCACGAAGAGGAAGAGAACGTTAAGACTCTGCAGATTATAGTATCATCATCGCCATTGGCGCCCCATTCCGCCCACAAAATAAGTGCTGGTGAAAGCAGCAGTAATCCCAGCCACCATAGCACGCGTCTGGCCTTGCCCAAAGCCACATAGCATCTACTCGCCTTAGGGAATTTGGTAGCTGCTTTCGGTGCCAAAGCACATCTCTCGCCGGAAAAACTTTCTGACATATCTTCTGTGCCGTGTTTCTTCCCAATGCCATCGGTTGTAGCCGGATTCGCTTTGCAAGCGTGGCGTTCGTTCCCGGCGTCGCCCCCCGCCTTGATGCCGTCCGTGGACCCGGTGTTCCCGCGCCCGTCCGCCGGCTTGCCCATGTCCCCTCCGATCATCCGAGTCTGTCGCTCGGCCCGCGCGTCCGTTCTCCGCGCGCCCGCCCGGCGTGCGCCGTCGCCGGCCAGTCTAGGGCCGTATGACGCGAGCGGGGAGGCCCGCGCCGTCAATCGGCACGGAACCTCCCCGCTCACTTTTGTCGATCGGTCGGCCGGAAATCAGCCCGTGTTCTGCAGGCCCGCGGCGACGCCGGAGACGGTGCACAGGATGAGATAGATGAATCCGGCCTGCTGGCTTTGCGAGAGCTCTTCCTTGTCCACCTTCTTGCGCAGCGACTTGAGCGCCAGCACCTGGGTGACGGACAGCGCGTCCACGTATGGGGAGCGGATGCGGATGGCCTGGCCGAGCACGTGACGGTGCTGCAGCGGCCACTTGTCGCCCACGATGGCCAGAACCCACTTGCGGGTGAGCTCCATCTCGTTGAGCACCTTCTCATTGAGGTCCTCGCGGTCGCCGAGGGCAAGGTACATCCTGGCGATGCGCTCGTCCGTCTTGGCGATGGACATCTCGATGTTGTCGATGAAGGTGGAGAACAGCGGCCATTCCTCGTAAGCCTGACGCATGGTCTCCAGATCGCCGAACTTCTCGCATGCGGTGCCGAGACCGTACCAGGCGGCCAGGTTGATGCGGGCCTGAGCCCAGGAGAAGATCCACGGAATCGTGCGCAGGTCGTCGAGCGACTTGGCGCCGAGGCCACGCTTGGCCGGGCGGGAGCCGATCGGCAGCAGGCCGATTTCGGTCAGCGGCGTAACGATCGAGAACCACGGGGCAAAGCCGTCGGTGTTCAACAGGTCGAGGAAGCGGTTGTGCGCGGCCTCGTCGAGCTGAGCAGCCATGTCGGCATACTTCTCGGTCATCTCGGTGTTGCGCTTCTCCACGCTCGGCGCGGACTGCAGCAAGGTCGCCGCAGCCACGGATTCGACGTGGCGGATGGCCAGCACCGGGTTGCCGTAACGGGCGAAGATGACCTCGCCCTGCTCGGTGAGCTTGAAGCGGCACTTGACGGAACCGACCGGCTGGGCGAGCACCGCACGGTTGGCGGGGCCGCCGCCACGACCTACGGCACCGCCGCGGCCATGGAACAGGGTCAGGTCGATGTCGTGCGACTCAGCCCACTTGGCGATGCGCTCCTGAGCGGAGTGCAGGGCCAGCGTGGCGGAGGTCGGGCCGGCGTCCTTCGAGGAGTCGGAGTAACCGAGCATGACCTCGAGCTTGTTGCCGGTGGCCTTCAGACGAGCCTGAACCTCGGGGATCTTGATCATTTCCTCGAGCACGTCCACCGAGTTCTGCAGATCCTCAAGCTGCTCGAACAGCGGGATCACGTCGATGGTGGGCACGTCCTCCGGGTGGGAGAAGGCCAAGCGGTTGAGCTCGTAGACATCCTTGATGTTCTGGGCGCTCTTGGTGAAGGAGATGATGTAGCGGCGGGCGGCCTTGAGGCCGTTGCGCTTCTGGATGGCACCGAGGGCGCGGAAGGTGTCGAGCACCTCGTGCGTCATCGGCTGCAGTTCGCCGCGCTCGCCGTGCAGGCCGTGCTCGCGGATATCCGCAAGGGCGCGGGCGTGCACCACGGAGTGCTGACGGAACTCCATCTCCACCATGTGGAAGCCGAAGGTCTCGGTCTGCCAGATCAGATCCTGCAGCGGGCCGTAAGCGGAACGCTTGGCACCGGCGGCGGCCAGCGAACGCTGGACCACCTTGAGGTCGGCGAGGAAGTCGTCGCAGGAGTGGTACATGAGGTCGGCGTCGCGCTCGATGGTGTAGTGCAGACGGTCGGCCATCACCAGCATGACCGCGCGGTGCATCTCCTTGGTGGAGATCAGGGCGGCCTTGTCGGTCAGACGCTCGCTCATTTCCTTCTGGTGGCTCCAGAGGCTCTTGAGCTCGGCGCTCGGCGGCGTGGTCTCGGCTTCCATCGTGAGGTTGCGGCCCACGGTGCGGGTGGCTTCCTCAAGGGCGGCGATTACGTGATCGGAGAACTTGCGGGCCACGGCGCGGCTCACCTTGGCGGTGACGTTCGGGTTGCCGTCGCGGTCGGAGCCGATCCAGCTGCCCGGGTGGAAGAACGCGGGGCAAGCGGGCTCGACGAGACCGGCCTTATCGCCCAGGACCCAGTCGTCGAAGCGACGGTAGACCTTGGGGATGGTGTTGAACAGCGTGTTGTCGAAGATGTCGAGAATCGTGTCCGCTTCCTCAACCGGGGTCGGCTTCTTCAGCGCGATCGGAGAGGTGCGGAACAGGGCGTCGATCTCGTTGTAGAGACGGCGCAGGCATTCCTTCTTATCCGAGCCGCCGAGGCGCTTGTACTCCTCAAGCAATTCGGAAACGCGGCGGATCTTGCCTTCCACGGCCTTACGACGGGCCTCAGTGGGGTGCGCCGTGAAGACGGGGTGGAATTCGAGCTGGTTGAGCAGTTCCTTGGCCTTGGCCGGGCCAGTCTCATTGATGAGCTGGTGGTAGGCGACGGTGAGCTCGTTGATCGGGTCGACCGCCTGGTCAACGGACACGTTGTTCTCGCGCTCGTGGAGCACGGAAACGCGGTAGTTCTCCTCGGACAGGTTTGCCAGATGGAAATACGTGGCGAACGCGCGGGCCAGCAGCTGGGCGTCGTGCAACGTCATGTTGTCGATGACGTCCACGGCCTCTTTCAAGCCGTCCCGTGAGGGGTTCGGATTCTTGACCTCGGAGAAATGCCCGGCGCTGGCCTCCACTGCGTAATTGCGCACGGTGTCGAACGTGGAAAGCAGATCGGGATTGTATTCGCCCAGTACGTCACGCAGGATCTTCAAACACAGATCCATGTCGTACTTGAGGTTTTGGGGAAGATCATGCTCCTCGGGGCCCTTACGGCCGGTTCCGGTGGTGACGATGGCGGCGTCAGCAGGAGTGATCTGTTCTTCTGGTGTTGCCATATAACCTCCTTTGCCGAATATCAGGTTGCTCGGTCTGACGGTCGTCCGCGGCTCCTCCGCGGTTGTTGAGGCCGTCCGTTGCGAGCCCACAGCCTGTATTCAACGTGGTTGTTGTGTGAGCAACAGTGTATCCCCATGAAATCGCCACTTACGTTACGAAGTCCATATAGTGCGCAGCGGTGATGTTCATTTCGGGCGGCATTTGCCTGAATATTGGACAACATATGGGACGATGTCCGAAGCGCGGAAAAATCAGGCATCAGGCGATTGCCGCAGGGGTAGGCGGGGAGTAGTAATGGACAACGTGAGCGAACAGAAGAAAAAAAATGCGCCTGAGGCGAAAGGCGCATCGGCCGTACGAAAATTCCACACCCACTCTATTCCGCTGGACATGGAAGACATTGCGCGTGACTGGGATAAGCCGGTGGTGGATGCCGGTATCGCGGCCAAGGCGAGCGTTATTGTGCGCGTTGGCATGCTGGATTTGGGGGCCGGCACTGGATCGTTCCGCGTGCGTGAGATGATGCACCGCATCGCCTATCCATTGGGCGTGCATGTGCGCGCCGATGTGAACCTGACGGACATCGAAGCTACCTGCACCGATGGCCGCAATCGCATCACCGAAGTCGTGGATTTGCCGACTACCGGCGTGAACACCGAACGAATCTGGCTGCTTGAGCATTTTGCCGACTGGTTCTCCGTGAACCTCGGTAAGGGATCGATGTATCACGTCGATTCGCAGTTGTCTGATGGAGTGGTCAAACATCTTGATGAGCGCGATGCCTCGCAGTATTCGGCTGATCTGTCCAAGCGGCTGCGTGAACGGGCCAAGGCTCGTGCCGCTGCGGCCGACGGCAGCGTTGATGATGCTTTGGATGTGGCGTTGAGGGCCAAGGTCACGGTTACCTCTGTGGCTAAATCCTTGGATGATGACAATGAGGAAGCGCACCGTCTGCTGGCGGACAGCGAGAAGGTCACCCCGATTGAAGACAAGGCGGCCGAGGAAAAAGCCTACGATGATGCCGAGGTGTTCGCCGGCGATTCCAACGAGGCGGTCGAGGCGGCCAGTTCTGCCGGGGCCGAGAGCCTGATGCGGCATGAGGCGGGAAATGCTCCGGACAATGACGAGAACGCTGCCGGCGAGCCGGCGCGTTCTGACGGTTCGGGCGTGCGTGCATCGGAAGGTGACGCTGCAGATGCCGCGACTGAGCCGAGTTCGGCCAAACGCAAGAGTCGCGTGCCCAAGGAATACGCCGAACATTTCAACGAGCGTTCCGATGAAGAGAAGGCCAAGGGCGGCATCACTGTGCGTCAGGCACACGAGCGGCTCGATCTCATCGAGCGCCGCAAGCCGTTGTACAAACCGTGGTTCTCCGGCTTAGCCTCCGCTTTGGCTTGTGCGGCCTTCGTGTTCCTGCTCGGTGGTGGCCCGTATGACATGATTGGTGCGTTCGTAGGAGCGGGCCTTGGCCAGTGGATGCGCCGGCGACTATTCGCGCATCATCTGAACCAGTTCTTTGTCACCTTTGTATGTGTGGCTGCGGCGGCGCTCGCCTGCACGGGCACTTTGCGACTCATCGGCATCTTCGACCCGGTCGCACTTTCGCATGATACGGCCTATATCGGTGCCATGCTGTTCGTGATTCCGGGCTTCCCGCTTATCACCGGCGGCCTCGATATGGCCAAGATTGACTTCCCCTCTGGCATTCAGCGCGTGGCCTACGTGCTGTGCATCATCCTGATGGCCACGCTCGCAGGCTGGGCCGTGGCCGTGATGGTGCACCTGCACCCGGAAGGTTTCGAGCCGTTGGGATTGAACCCGTGGGTCAACGGTTTGCTGCGGTTCGTGGCGGCGTTCGTCGGCGTGTGGGGCTTCTCCGTGCTGTTCAATTCGCCGCAACGTATGTGCCTGACGGCCGCGCTGATTGGTGCAATCACCGACACGTTGCGTTTGGAATTGCAGGACTTCAGCGTGGCACCCGAGATGGCGACCTTCATCGGCGCATTCCTGGCGGGTGTTCTGGCCTCTGCATGGCGTTCATCCGTCAGGCGCGGCTGGTTGCCACCGCACCTTGGCTATCCGCGCATCTGCCTGACTGTGCCGTCTATCGTAATCATGGTGCCCGGCTTGTATATGTACCGCGCGATGTGGTACCTCGGCAGCTTCGACACTGTCAATGCTCTGGATTGGGCATTCCGCGCATTTATGGTGATTGTCTGTTTGCCGATCGGTTTGGCGATGGCTCGCGTGGCCACCGATAAATCCTGGAGATACGACATTTAGCCGTTGTGCTGGCTCCCCTCGGGTGAGGGGAGCCAGCACAACAAACATAGCGTCTCAGTATGGTGACACTGGAAGGCGCTTGAGACCTTGCGTCCATTACCATCGGGCGAAGTGCGTTGCAGTCGTGTTCATGGTTGCGGCGGCCGGCACGGCGCTGGTTCAGCGCCCATCACACATCAACACAAACTCATGCCATGGCGATAGCCGCTTGGCGTCATGATCGAGGAGGGTCATTGGCCAACGATTTCTGGATTCTGCTGGCCATGGTCATCTATTTTGCGGCCATGCTGTCCATCGGATTCATCTACTCCAAGCGCTCCAACTCCTCCTCCAAGGAATACTTCGCGGGTGGTCGCGGCGTGGGGCCGTGGCTCACGGCACTAAGCGCCGAAGCCTCCGACATGAGCGGCTGGCTGCTCATGGGCCTGCCGGGCTTGGCCTACTTCACCGGCGCGGCCGATCCGATGTGGACTGCCATCGGCCTGGCTCTCGGTACCTATCTCAACTGGAAACTTGTGGCCCGCCGCTTGCGTCGCTACTCGGTGGTGGCCGGTGACGCCATCACTATTCCTGATTTCTTCGCCAAGCGATTCCATGACGAGAAGGGCGTGATTTCCACTATTGCGGCCGTAATCATCTTGGTGTTCTTCAGCGTGTATGTGGGCAGCTGCTTCGTGACGGTGGGCAAGCTGTTTGCCACGCTGTTCGGCTTCGACTACCACATCATGATGATCATCGGCGCGGTGGTCGTGTTCGTCTACACCGTGGTGGGTGGCTATCTGTCTGTGGTGATGACCGACTTCATTCAGGGCATGCTCATGTTCTTTGCGCTCGCGGTGGTGTTCATCGGCACTGTGGCCAGCGCAGGCGGCATCGACAACACCGTGGAATTCCTGCGCTCCATCCCCGGCTATCTCTCCGGCACGCAGGTGGCCGCGCCCAAGCTGGATCCGGCCACCGGTCAGCAACTGGTCGAGGCGGGGAAGGCCGTGTTTGGTGCGCCCTCCGATTATGGCATTATCACCATTATTTCCATGCTGGCGTGGGGCCTGGGCTACTTTGGCATGCCACAGGTATTGGTGCGCTTCCTTTCCATCCGCAGCGTGGAGGAAGTGCGTAAGTCCCAAATCATCGCCACCTCTTGGTGTGTGATTTCGCTGGGCTGCGCAGTGTGCATCGGCCTGGTGGGTCGTGCCATGATGCCCACCGAACTGTTGACCTCCACCGACGCGGAAACCATTTTCATCGTGCTGGCGCAGACCCTGCTGCCGAGCTTCATGTGCGGCGTGGTGGTCTCCGGCATCTTCGCCGCCTCGATGAGCTCCAGCTCCTCGTATCTGATTATTGGCGCTTCGGCCATGGGTGAGAACATTTTTCGTGGATTGCTGCATAAGAAGGCCACGGATCGGCAAGTCATGATTGTGGCTCGTGTGACGCTGGTGGTTATGTTTCTGTTCGGCATTGTGGTGGCGTTTGACCAGAACTCTTCGATTTTCCAGGTCGTCTCCTATGCGTGGGCTGGTCTCGGCGCATCGTTTGGGCCATTGATGCTGTGCTCGCTGTATTGGCGTCGTGCCAACAAGGCCGGTGCCGTGGCCGGCATGTTGTCTGGTACGGCGACCGTGCTGATTTGGCATAACCTCGTCAAGCCTTTGGGTGGTGTATTTGCCATTTACGAGCTGCTGCCTGCGTTCATCATTTCGTTGCTGTTCATCGTGGTGGTCTCGCTGTTAACCGCCCAGCCGAATGAACGCATGCTTTACGAATTCGACCACTACATGGATGATCCGCTGCCTGGCACCCTGCCGTCCGGCACCGTGCTCGTCGACGAACCCATGGAAGCCATGGAGGCCGAAGTCCGCAGCGGCAAGTGACGCGTACCCGCTGCGCGGTTGGCTTGGCGCTTTATCCTTTGGCCCCGCGAAGTCGCATGAATTTGCCGGCTTCGTGGGGTTTCTTCGATGGAAGGATACATTTAGCCTGCTCTGCAAGGTCATCGCATCCACTGATGCCTCTTTGTTGAGAGAACGTTGGCGTCCCGCCCTGACGTTGGACCTCTTACGCAGTGATTCACATGGCAGAAGTTGCTTTTTTGTGGTTTAGCAGGAACTCTTTGGGCCAAAATGAGCTTCGAGGGGCTGATTTGGTCTCCGCCGAAGGTCTATCTCCGTTTCGAGGGGCTGGTCATCCACTAAACCGCGTGTATCAATACCCTTGCCCTAACGCCATTCTGCCGTTTTAGAGCTGCGTCTACTTGGGCATCAGCCCCTCGAAACGGAGATAGACCTCCCCAGAACACCAAATCAGCCCCTCGAAATAGATTTTGAACACCGTGTTGAGGTGCGGCTGTCTCTATTGAGCTATTCACGCGGCGTTATCGGAATAATTGGAAGCAGCGGCTCGACATTCAAACGTTTGTACAGCGGAATACGGCGTAATTTTCGGGCATCGCTGACCTGTCGAATGGTCTGCCGCGTAGTGAGCTGAACCGTTTTGCCCGTGACCTCTTGTATCCTTTCGGCGACTCTTCGGGCAAGAGCCTCTTCTCCCGCTTCATCGCCAATATCTAATTTGGTAACTTGAATGTACTTCCAACCGGCATCCTCTATCATTTGGCGTCGCCGTGCATCGTTCAGCCATTGTCCGGCATGATGAGATCCTTCGTATTCGATGCATATCTTGAATTCGGGGTACGCAAGGTCAAGATATATGGGTTTGGTGTTGTTCCCTACGAATATCGGATAATTCACTAGTGGGCAATCCAAGCCATATTTCATGAGAGCCAGGCGGGTTCGTGTTTCCATGGAGGAATCCGTGCCGGCGCGTGCCAAAAGTAGAGCGTGGCGGCACTTCTTATATCCGCGGAACAGATACGAATTAGCGCCGCTCTCTTTAACGGCGCGTACTTGAGCCTCGACCTCGTCGAGATACAGAGACAAATTATCTGAGGTTGTTCTGCAGAGTCTTCGATCTCGGCGCATCATGGAATCTGCGAGAACGACAAGTTCCTCAAGTTCAAGATACGCGGCGAACATGGCCCATGTGCAAGCCGGCGAAGTACATGTGAACTGCCCGTCAACCATGACCGTGTCTAGTGGGAAAGGCCATACAACCACTTTGATTCCCACAACGTGCCGCTTGGCATTGGCGTGTGGAACCGCAACAATGGTTGCAGTTGCAAGGCCTCTGTGTTTGCTCAATATGCGGGGCGCCTCGATTGATAAAAGCTCCAACGCCGTTGTCAGGGCATAGGGCGGTCGCCAGCCGCTTCGCCGTTGCACATCTGCACACGTCTGCATTCGTTGATATTTCTGCATTGTCAGCTCTGTCAATGCGATTGAGCTGCCCATGATGATCACCCCCTCGTGATGTTCTGCTTTGTGTTTGAGAAGTGTAGGGGTTGACTGCCCGCTCTGTCTACCGCCTCAATTTTTCGGTGGATAGATGTGGATAAGTCAGTGGATAACTGGGGGTATTCGTTGAGGTCTATCAGACCAGTGTGGCTCCGAATACATTGGATAAGTCATGCGGAGCCCTAAATGAGGCCTGCCCCTGCCCCTTGCGCACGCCCTCCTTACCGCTGGTTCTGGTTCACGTGGGGTGATGGGCGCGGGGAGGTGGAACCCGTGCCCTTTGTAGGTGAACCAGCGCGTTGGTCTAACAGTCCCATTCATGTTGGCTGCAGGACATCCGTGATTACAAGGAACGCAGGGATTTGCGGGTCCGATGGCAGGGCACCATCGACGGCATGATTAAGCTTGAACGAAATCCCCATGGCGTTCAAGCAAAGGTGGCATGATGGCGGGTATGAGTAGCTTGGTGCGTATTGTCAATGCCGGTGTTCCGGGGTCTCAGGACCGCGTGGACGTGGTTCTTCGCGATGGGGTTGTTGCGTCCGTCAATCCTGCCGGAACGGACCTAGCCTCGCATGGCGCAATGCCGGCTGGAGCGCATACGGCATTCTCGGCGCACACGTCGAACGCCGCTGACACCGGCAGCGCCCCGACTCCAACGCCAGCCGCCGCACCTGCTGACGAAACCACCATCAATGCGGATGGCCTGTGGATCATCCCCGGCCTGTGGGACTGCCATACGCACTTCACGCAATGGGCCAAGACGTTGGGCCGTCTGGATCTCATCAACGCTCGCTCGGCTGCTGAGGCGATGGATATGCTGCACCGTCACTTGGACGAGCGCCGCGCCGCCGGCACGCTTGACCCGGATGCCTTCGTGGTGGGCATGCGATTCCGTCACTCGCTGTGGGCTGATGATGAGCAGCCCACGTTAGCCGCCATCGACGCCGTGACCGGCGACCAGCCGGTGGCCCTCTCCAGCGCGGACATGCACTGCGGTTGGGTGAACTCTGCCGCGGCTCGCAGACTTGGCGTACATGTGGACGAATCCGGACTGGTCGGCGAGCTCGAATGGTTTAACGCCTACACCGCCTTCGACAAAGCACCGGGCGCCGCCGAGGAGACCGATCGTCTGCTGCGCGAGGCCGAACAGGACGCCGCAAGCAAGGGCGTGGTCGGCATCCGCGATTATGAGATGGCCGAAAACATCGACACGTGGATTAATCGTTTCGCGGCCGGTATCAATGGCTTACGTGTGGACGCCGGTGTATATCCCGAACGGCTACAAGTCGCCATCGATGCAGGGTGGCATACCGGCAAGGAATTGCCGGGCAGTGCCGGGCTTGGCCATGTAGGCGCCATGAAGCTCATCTCGGACGGCTCGCTCAACACCCGCTCTGCCTACTGTTCCACGTCGTATTCGGGCATCGAGCCGCCGACGTATGGCACCCTGAGCTACACGCCACAGCAAATTGAAGACTATATGCGCTTGGCCACCGAGCATGGCTTCGATATTGCCTGCCACGCCATTGGCGACGAAGCGAACACCATTGTGCTCAACGCAGCAGCTGCCACGCACGCACATGGATCGATCGAGCACGCGCAGATGCTCAAGCCCGTCGATATCCCACGCTTTGCCGAGTTGGGCCTTACGGCCAGCATCCAGCCGCAGCATGCCATGGATGACCGCGACGTCATTACCCGTTTCTGGGCCAATCCGGCTGGTATCCCCTATCCGTTCAAAGCCCTTCATGACGCAGGTGCCATGCTGCGCATGGGTTCCGATGCGCCTGTGGCCCCACTGGACCCGTGGCTGGCCATTTCCGCCGCCGTGTTCGGCGCCGAGAGCTCCGATCGCGAGCCGTTCCAGCCCGAGCAGTGCCTAGATGTGCGTACCTCGCTGTCGGCTTCGACCGCCACCGGCCGTGACCGTCTTGCAGCCGGCGACCCGGCTGATGTGGTGCTGCTGGACACTGACCCGTACTGCGTGTCCGCTCCTGAAGCCATGCGTGCTATGTCGGAACATGTCGTAATGACGTTGTTGCGCGGGGAACGTATGTATTGATGCAATCCATCGCATGAAGTGACTAGATGCCTATTTCGGCGGTCGTGTTATACGAAGAGTGGCGTTGAATTTTCGAATTGGGAGCTACGAGCGTCTGATTTTCCGTTTCAAGGGGCGGATTTGAGTTTCTCCGGAGGTCTATCTCCGTTTCAAGGGGCTGCTCATTCGCTGAACCTTCAGTAGGAACCCATCTGTACTAACGTCATTCCGCCATTTTCATGCCGTGTCTACTTGGGCATCAGCCCCTTGAAACGGAGATAGACCTCCAGAAAACACGAAATCAGCCCCTCGAAACGGAGATAGGGCAGCAAAAACCGTCATGAAGCACGAATAAGGGTTTTTGGCGAGCAAGCTCTGTCATGTTTGCAATGGACTCTGTTCGGATCTCATGCTGTGAGGTAGGTTTGCGCGCCCATGCGCGCTATTTTGACTATACGATGGCGTGAAATCAGCGGCCTGCTGTGTCACAATGCAAAAACGCCGTGTCGATCCCAGTTGAGGCGACACGGCGCTTGCTACGAGCGGCGGGAAAATCAGTACTTCATGCCCATGGCCTCGCGCACCTGGTCGAGGGTCTCCTCGGCGATGGCGTTGGCGCGCTTGTTGCCGTCGTGCAGGATGTCACGAATGGAATCCATGTCCTTGGCCAGCTCGGCGCGGCGCTCGCGGTGCGGGGCCAGGAACTCGTTGACTGATTCGATGACGTATGCCTTGAGCGCGCCGGCGCCGGAATCACCGATCTCCTCGGCGATGTCCTTCGGGTCGCGGCCGGTCACCAGGCCGGCGGTGGTCAGCAGGGCGGAGACCTGCGGGCGGGCAACCGGGTCGAAGGTGATGCGGCGCTCGGAATCGGTCGGGCTCTTCTTGATGAGCTTGGCGGTTTCCTCGGCGGTGGCGCCCAGCATGATGGAGTTGCCGTACGACTTGCTCATCTTGCGGCCGTCGAGACCCGGAATCTCCGGTGCCTCAGACAGAATGGCGGCCGGCTCCGGGAACACCGGGTTCTTCTTGGCGTAACGCTCGTTGAAACGGCGGGCGATGGTGCGCGTGATTTCCACGTGCGGCAGGTTGTCCTTGCCGATCGGCACGACATTGGCCTTGCAGAAGAGGATGTCGCACGCCTGATGCACCGGGTAGGTGAGCAGCAGACCGGTCAGCGCGTGGCCGGACGCCTCCATCTCGGACTTCACGGTCGGGTTGCGGTGCAGCTCGGCCTCGGTGACCAAGGACAGGAACGGCAGCAGTAGCTGGTTCTCGGCCGGCACGGCGGAGTGGGTGAACATCATGGTCTTGTTCGGATCGATGCCGGCGGCCATGTAGTCGAGCACCAGGTTCAGCACGTTGTCTTGGATGTGCTCGGTGGTGTCGCGGTCGGTGATCACCTGGTAGTCGGCGATGATGATGTTCGTGTTGACGCCGCGCTCCTGCATGGCGACACGCTCACGGATCGAGCCGAAGTAGTGGCCGAGGTGCAGCCGGCCGGTCGGGCGGTCGCCGGTCAACATGGTGAAGGACGACGGCTTGGCCTCCAGCTTGGCGAGCGTTTCGTCCGAACGCTTTTTGGCCGCGAGGAAGCTCGCGCTCATCTCATTGCCTGCCGCTGTCAGTTGCTGCTCGTCGGTCATGCGAAAATCCTTTGAATATGCCCTAAATAAACGCTTTTTATGGTAAAAGTGTGAGCCGACAACGAACAAGCCACTATTAGTGGTACTCTCTATTGTTGATGAATCGAACAGCACAGTAATCGCAGGGGGTCAGATGGGCCGCGGACGTCAAAAAGCAAAACAGCAGAAAATTGCCCGAAAGCTCAAGTACCTGACCACCGATACCGACTACGATGAGCTGGCAAAAGAGCTGAGCGAGCAGGAGCCGGGAATGGGCTCTCCTGACCCGTTCGCCGACATCGATGACCAGTATGCGGACAAGGATGTGGATTCCGCTGCTGATGACCACGCTTCCGGTGCCGCCGAGGCAGCTCCCGCTACGCAGGAGGATGACCTCGACGAGTACGCCAAGTGGGCTGCCGAAGCCGCCGCAAAGGCGACCAGCGGCGAGTTCCCGGCCTCCGCGCCTGCCGCACCGAAGCCGGCCCCGCGCAAGCCGATTCCGATGCCCATGCCTTCCGCGCTCAAGCCCAAGAAGAGCTGAACGCCGGTCTTCTCGTAATAATCCCCTTGTGCTTGGTTGAGCACAAGGGGATTTGTGGTTATGGCTGATGGTGCCGCCGCTGGTGGCTTACTTACGCTTCGCGCCTCACAGCGGCAGCAGGTCGCTCAGGTCGTCGCGCTCGCCGACCGCGCTGATGTGGCCGGCGTCCTTTTCCTCTGCCCATGTGGTGATGCCGCAGGCCAGTCGTAGCCAGACTTCCGGGTCCAGCTCGATGACGTCCGGCGGGGTCAGGTTATGCGGGTCCGATTCCGGGCCGTCCAAGATTTTGACCGCACCCCACGGCGCAACGCGCACCTCCACGCCAGGGCCGGGCGCGCGCCGCTCCAGCAGGAACAGCGAGTAGCGCACGGCCATCGCCCACACCGGGCGTGGCAAGACAGGGGAGACGGTCAGACGATGTGGTGTGTTGTCCGCCAGCTCCCGGGCCGCGGCACGCCATTGCACCAGCGCGTCATGCCCGCGTTTCAGGTCTTTTTCAAGAATTACTGCCATGTATCCCATCATGGCATCGGAGCCGGAAGATCTTCCATAATGCAAACGATGGCATACGGTGTGATGCGGAACATCGGGACATGTGCTACGCTCTCAATGAGAACGTATGCAAGAGCGCTCCGCCATCGTCGTTACGGAGAGTTCATGCTTACGTCTATGCGACGATACCTATCGCGCGGCATAATAAACACGGGCACTTATCCCGGAAGGAAAGTCAGAATGACCGAAATCACCGCACCGAAGTCTCCTGTCACGGCGGAACAATTCGCCGACGAGATTCGTGAACAACTGAAATACACTCAGAACGTCACCACCGAGCAGGCCACCCCTGCTGACGTGTATGTCGCCGCATCCAAGGCCGTGCGCAACCACCTTGCCGACTCCTGGTTCAAGACCCAGGCCGACACCGTGAACGGCAACACCAAGGCCGTCGGCTACCTGTCCGCAGAATTCCTGATGGGTAAGCAGCTGCGCAACGCGCTGCTCAACGCCGGTCTGACCGAGCAGTTCGACAAGGCCGTGGAAGCCCTCGGCTTCAAGGTCCAGGACGTCGTCGACGCCGAATACGAGCCGGGCCTCGGCAACGGCGGCCTCGGCCGTCTGGCCGCCTGCTTCATCGACTCCCTCGCCTCGCTGGGCGTGCCGGCCTTCGGCTACGGCATCCAGTACAAGTACGGCATCTTCAAGCAGGAGTTCGACAAGGACGGCAAGCAGGTCGAAACCCCGGACTACTGGCTGGCCAACGAAGAGCCGTGGGGCCACATCGACTACAACCGCGACCAGAAGGTTTCCTTCGGCGGCAAGGTCGTCGAGAACGCCGACGGCACCAAGACCTGGCAGCCCGCATGGTTCGTGCGCGCCGTGCCGGTGGACTACCTGGTCCCCGGCTACAAGTCCGGCCGCGTGAACACCCTGCGCCTGTGGAGCGCCAAGAGCTACGACGAGTTCGATCTGCTCGCCTTCAACCGCTCCGAGTACATGGAAGCCGTGACCCCGCAGGTCAAGGCCGAGAACATCTCCAAGATTCTCTACCCGGAAGACTCCACCAAGGTCGGCAAGGAACTGCGCCTTGAGCAGCAGTACTTCTTCGTCTCCGCCTCCCTGCACGACGCCATCCGCGTCTTCTACCCGGGCCAGGACAAGCCGGATCTGACGACTTTCCCGAACAAGATCGTCTTCCAGCTCAACGACACCCACCCGGTGATCGGCATCCCCGAGCTCATGCGCATCCTCATCGATGAGTACGGCTACGACTGGGATACCGCGTGGTCCATCACCACCAAGACCTTCAACTACACCTGCCACACCCTGCTGCCGGAGGCCCTTGAGGTCTGGCCGGCCAGCCTGATCGGCGAGCTGCTGCCGCGTCACCTTGAGATCATCGAGAAGATCAACGCGCAGTTCGAGGACGAGCTCAAGTCCAAGGGCGTCGACAAGAACACCATCAAGGACATGGCCATCTACACTGGCGACGCCGTGCGCATGGCCTACTTGGCCACCTACGGCGGCTCCCACGTCAACGGCGTGGCCGAGCTGCACTCCCAGCTCCTGAAGGACGTCACCCTCAAGAACTTCTCCGACGTCTACCCGGACAAGTTCACCAACGTGACCAACGGCGTGACTCCGCGTCGCTTCGTCAAGCTCGCCAACCCGCGCCTGTCCGACCTCATCACCGAGGGCCTCGGCACCGACAAGTGGCTCTCCGACCTGGAGATGCTCAAGGGCCTCGAGCCGCTGGCCAAGGACGATGAATTCGTCAAGAAGTTCGCCGCCGTCAAGAAGGCCAACAAGGTCGACTTCGCCGCCTACGCCAAGCGCGAGTACGGCTTCGAGCTCGACCCGAACACCATGTTCAACACCATGGTTAAGCGCCTGCACGAGTACAAGCGCCAGTCCCTGAAGATCCTGTCCGTCATCTCCACCTACGCCGACATCAAGTCCGGCAAGGTCAAGGCCGAGGACGTCACCCCGCGCACCGTGTTCTTCGGTGCCAAGGCCGCCCCGGGCTACTACCTGGCCAAGATGACCATCCAGCTCATCAACAACGTCTCCCGCGTGGTCAACAACGATCCGGACGTCAAGGGCAAGCTGGCCGTGTACTTCCCGTGGAACTACAATGTGCGCCTCGCCCAGCACCTGATTCCCGCCACCGACCTCGACGAGCAGATCTCGCAGGCCGGCAAGGAGGCCTCGGGTACCGGCAACATGAAGTTCGCCCTCAACGGCGCGATGACCGTCGGTACGCTCGATGGCGCGAACGTCGAGATCCGTGAGCGCGTCGGCGCCGAGAACTTCTTCCTGTTCGGCATGACCGTCGACGAGGTCGAGAAGAAGTACGCCGAGGGCTACAATCCCGCCTCCTACTACGAGGCCGACCCGCGCCTGAAGCACGCCATCGATATGGTGGCCGACGGCACCTTTTCCAACGGCGACCGCAACGCCTACTCCCCGCTCGTGGCCGACTGGCTGACCAAGGACTGGTTCATGACCTTGGCCGACTTCTCCGCCTACATGGACATCCAGTCCGAGATCGAGGCCCTCTACGCTGATGAGCTCGAATGGAACCGCAAGGCCCTGCTCAACGTGGCCAACTCCGGCTACTTCAGCTCCGACCGCTCCATGGAAGACTATTTGGAACGTATCTGGCACACTGCTCCTCTGGCTGACTGAGTGAGCGAGTTGCTAGCGTGCGGTTTTCACGAAATCAGCCTTGACTTCGTGAAAACCGTACGCTGAGTTGGAGTAAGCGTGCGGTTTTCACGAAATGAACCTTGATTTCGTGAAGAACGTACGCTGAGCGCGACTCAGTGTACGGTTTTCACGAAGTAGGGCTTTATTTCGCGGAAACCGTACGCTGACTGAGCTACCTCTAGCCCCCTCTGATGAGGGGGATGTCAGCGAAGCTGACTGGGGGAGAGACTTCTCCCAGACGCCCAAGACATACAAGAAAGCCCCGCAATGATATATCGATCGACGATATATCATTGCGGGGCTTTCTTGTGTTGAAAGAAGAGAGGGGGTATCAGGCCTCGGCCGGAGCTTCGGCTGCGGGCTTGTCCTCATCCTCGGCCTTATTCAGACCCAGGTCGACCGGCGAGGAGCTGTTCTCCCACGGCTCCTCCCACGGATCGTAATCCGGGTTCTGCTGCTTGTAGATGTACAGGCCAACAAGCGCGGCGAGCAATCCGCCGAACAGCAGCGCGAAGAACTTCCAACCGTTAGAAGACTTGTTCTCCATGACGGCTCCTTTCCCTAGGGATCGTCTGGTCGGTATGCCCATTCAGACCGACTCTGCTCCCTATTCTAGGCCGCTGTTTGTGACGATTGGGTGGAATGACATTCGTGGGCGATTCATCCGCGCCCGTCTGCCCTTGGCCGGCTCGGCATCTTCGCGGCGCGTGGAACGCATCCGAGACCTTCGATACAGTGGGCTGCATGCATATTCCTACACAACGGGAGATTCGATACCAGTGGGAGCGCGGTGGTCCGGTGATGACCTGGGCGCTGATTGTTGCGTGCGTGGCAGTGTGGCTACTGGAGGTATTGTTGGGATTTATTGCCCCGGGCCTGAGGGCTTGGTTGATGTACCTCGGCATGGCGGCTCCGGTCAGACTGGTGGCTGAGCCGTGGACGCTCATCACCTCGATGTTCCTGCATGCGCCGAACTCGCTATTGCATATCCTGTTCAACATGATTGCTCTGTATTCCGTGGGCCCAGTGCTGGAACGAATGATCGGCCACTGGCGGTTCTTGGGACTGTATGTGATTTCCGGCCTTGGCGGCTCCCTGGGACTTATGGTGTGGGCTGCGGTGGCTCCGGGAGGCATCGGCTGGCAAATGGCAGCCTATGGGGCTTCTGGAGCCTTATTTGGCCTGTTTGCATCATTGCTGGTGGTATATCGCCGTATCGGCGCCGATATCCGCTCCATGTTGATCTGGATGGCGGTGAACTTCGCCTTGCCGTTCGTGGTCGGTGGCGTGGCGTGGCAGGCGCATGTCGGCGGCTTTGTAGTGGGTGGAATACTCACATGGCTGCTGGTGGGTGGTGTGCCGGCGTGGCGCGGTAAAAGCCTGAAATGGCGCATGCAGGTGTACGGCTGGGCCATGGTGGTGCTGGTCATTGCGTTGATTCTGTTGTGCAATATGGCCAATCCTTACGGGTGGATGAGTTTCGGCTCCCTGCACTGATATGGCTTGATATGGCTGTAAAAAAAAACGATTGATGCCGGGTATTGCGGAACATGCAGTGCCCGGCATCAATGTATGTGCGGAAAGCGACGATGTGGATATTAGCGATGTGGATATCGTCGTTCGGCGAGTGGGTGTGTGCCGTATGAAGATATCCACAGTAATGAGATGCGCGCAATGACGAGTTATCCACGATAATGAGTTATCCACAATGGTGACTTGTGCACAAGTGTGTAGAAAAGTGCATAAGACTGTGGATAACTTATGTGGATAAGTTAGGAATGCCGCGGTATTATTGGGTTTGTTGCAGTGGATAACTCGGGTGTATAACTGTTCCCTCGCTGTGGCGATGTATGCCAAGCCAAAGTTATGCACGAGATATACACCGAGAAACGCCGCTTATCCACCACTTATCCACATGGTTTTCCACATTCGGTGGAAAACTACATGGGTGTAATTCATCCACAGGCTGTGGATAACGTAGTGGATAAGTCGTGGATAAGTGGTGGATAGCTGTGGATGAACAGGCTAAGGCACGAAAAAGGCCGACCTCCGCATACGGGAGGTCGGCCTTTCTCATAAGAATTAAGGACAACCTAACGATAGAAAAAAACAATCTACCGATAGATAAGCGCAACGAGCCGGAACTCAGCGCCATCCCATCGTCATCAGGAATCCGATCATAATCAGGGCGAAGCCGATGCCGAGGTTCCACGCACCGATGTTCGGAATCGGCCAGGAACCGGACGGGGAGAGGTAGTACACCACGCACCAAATCAGGCCGATGATCATAAACGCGCAGAACAGCGGCACGAACCAACGCGGGTTCGACTTGGTGCCCTTAATGGTTTCTTCAACGCGCTTGGTGTTCTCCGCCTGGCGGTTCATCATACGCTGCATCTGCGGGGTCAGCGTGGCCTTATCGGCAGTGGCGTTGAGCACGGCCTGCACCTGCTCCATATTCACGCCGTAAGCCGCGCCTTCCTCGGCAGAAGCGTTCTCTGCGTTCTGCTCGGTGTCTTTGCTGGCGGTCTCGTCAGCAACGGTGCTGGATGAGGTCTCGCTCTGCCAGTCCTTCTGGTTGTTCGAGTCGGTTTCGTGCAGCTCTTCGTCAGCCATCAGCATAGTCTCCATTCAATAGGCTAAAAGTCATAATAGTGGCTACACTCGAAAGCGGCGACCAGAGTCGGCAAGAAGACAGGAAATTCATGGCCAGACATGTAGGTAAGCACGGTGCACGGCACTCCCTATGGGGTGGTGTCGCGGTATTCGTCGTCATTGCCTTGACCGGTTTTCTGCTGAGCACCAACGTGAGGGTCAATCGTACGGTTGCCGCCACCAACGATACGGCCGATCTGGTGGAGCAAGGCGTGGACGAGGCCAACCAGCTGCAGCAGGACGTCAGCGATCTGACCAAACAGGTCGCCAATCTTACGGACGCGCTCAAGGCCGATGGCACCGATGGCACCGACAGCACACAGAACCAAGGCAAGGACTCCAGCAATGTGGATTCCAGCCTGATGCTGCCCGCGCTCAGCGGCAGCGGCGTAACGGTAACGCTGGATGATTCTCCGTTGTGGGAGAACGCAGTCAACAACAACGGCACGACCGCCAATATCAACGATTACGTGATCCACCAGCAGGACGTCGAATCGGTGGTGAATGCCTTGTGGGCCGGCGGTGCCGATGCGCTGATGATTATGGATCAGCGGGTGCTGTTCAATTCGGCGGTCATCTGTTCCGGCAACGTGCTGTCGTTGCACGGTAAGAAATACTCGCCGCCGTTCACCATTTCCGCGATTGGTGACCCTCAAAGACTTCGCGCAGCGTTGAACGACTCCGAAGCCATTACCATTCTTAAGCAATATGTGACCGCGTTTGGCATTGGCTACAAGGTGGAGAATGCCGAGGACCTTCAGTTCCCCGCTACCGCCGCCTTGCTGCAGCAGTTGAAATATGCCACGGTCGATACGTCAAAGACCACAGATGAGGAGCAGACTCAGCAATGAGACACGGCAGGCACAACAGCGGCGTACCGGCGCCCATTGATCTCGCGTCCGTGTCGGACGTACAGCCCTTCCCCGAGGACGATGCCGCACGAATGGCGGCAGACCCGGCCAACGCCAGTAGGGCAAGGTCCCGTCGTGCCGCAGTACGCGGCGCGTCTTCGCCCCAGCGGAGCCCGGTCTGGCAGGCACTCGGCATCTGCGCCGAACTGCTGATTACCGCTGCCGTGATTTGCGCCCTGTACATCGTCTGGCAGATGTGGTGGACCGGTGTCGAGGCGGAGCGAGCCCAGAACGAAACCACCCAGTCCGTCGACTGGAGCGACCCCAGCAACAACGGGGGAACGGTCACCATCGCCAAAGCCCAGGAGGGCGATGCGCCGGTACAGCCGAAAGACGCGAAATATGGCGACTTGATTGCGCAGATCTACATTCCGCGCTTCGGCTCCCAATGGCACCGCAACATCGTGGAAGGCACCACGCTCGAGCAGCTCAATCGCCACGGTCTGGGCCATTACGACACCACCCAGATGCCGGGGCAGGTCGGCAACTTCGCCGTCGCCGGCCACCGCAACGGCTACGGGCAGCCGTTGGGCGATGTGGACAAGTTGCAGGAAGGCGATCCCATCATCGTTCGTACCAAGGATTACTGGTACGTCTACCACTACACCCGGTACGAGATTGTGCTGCCCACGGACGTGCATGTGATCGCCCCCAATCCGGAAGACTCCACTGCCAATCCCACCAAACGCATGATCACACTGACCACCTGTGAGCCGAAATACTCCACCCCCACCCATCGATGGATCAGCTATGGTGAGTTGGCGTACTGGGCCAAAGTGTCCGACGGTGTGCCCAAAGAGCTGGCTACTACTGATTCGTCCGGTGCAGTGATGTTCTCCACCACCGAAACCCCCTCGATCGCTTCCCGCATTGGCTCGCTGGACAAGGTGGTATTCGGCGCGCTGGTAGTGTGGCTGGTTCTGTTCATTGCCGCTGCGGTGGCATGGCGCTGGCCGGTGCTGCGCGAGATTCGCGCGGGTGAGCGTCGCCGTCCGGATGCCAGCATCTATGGCGGACTGTTGCGTCTGCAGCCCGGCGTGGCACCGATTCGATGGTTGCTGCTGGCTCTGCTGCTGTTCGCAGCCGCCGCGGCGCTGTTCCAGTGGGGATTCCCTTGGGCCGCCGCCAATATCCCATTCCTACAGCAGATGTCGAACTTCGTGGCAGCGAGCTGACGGCATCCTAGTACTATGGCTTGCAGTACACGTCCCTCAAGGAGAGCCCTATGACCGATTCCGCGCATATTTTGGTGGTGGATAACTACGATTCCTTCGTCTACACGATCGTAGGCTATCTGCAAACCCTTGGCGCCACTGTTGATGTGGTGCGTAACGACGCTATCGACCCAGCCGCGCCGGGTGTACTGGACGGTTACGATGGCGTGCTGATTTCTCCCGGCCCTGGTGCTCCGGCCGAATCCGGTGCCAGTGAGGATATGATTCGCCTGTGCGCGGCCAGCGGCGTGCCGATGTTTGGTGTGTGCCTGGGCTTGCAGGCGCTCGCTGAGGTGTACGGCTGCACTGTGGACCATGCGCCCACCATCATGCATGGCAAGACCAGCTTGGTGGAACATATCGATGACGAGATTTTCGAGGGCGTGGCCAACCCCATGACCGCCACCCGCTACCATTCGTTGGCCGTCGAGCCCGATTCGGTGCCGGATACGCTGGTGGTTACCGCGTGGACGCAAGGCGACCACATTATTCAGGGCGTGCGTGTCAAGGGCAAGCCGATGTACGCCGTGCAATTCCATCCCGAATCCGTGATGACCCAGGACGGCTACCGTCTGCTGGCCAACTGGCTTAAGGTCTGCGGCCAAGACAACGCCGTGGCCAAGTCCGCCGGCCTCCAGCCCAAAGTTACGAAGTAGCTTTTCCGCGCGGCGATACTCTCCCCGGAATGTGTCGCTAGAACGAGGCTTGCGTACTGGTTTTGCGACGCTTCCCGGGATTGTTGCGCTGGGATAGCTCTTTATACAGCAAAGGGGAGGGGCGCAGAAGCCCTTCCCCTTTGTGTTGCGTGTATGTGTTGCGCTATTTGCGTTGCATATGCGCAACACATACACGCCCGGCGCTTACTTGCTACTCACCGGTTCACTCACCGGTTCCGCCCCCGTTGCCAGTACCGTTGCCACCGTCTCCGGTACCGGTACCGCCGCCAGTGCTGCCGGCCTTCGTGGTAATGGTGACGGTCGATCCCGCATCTACCTGGCTGCCAGCGCCAGGATTGATGCTGACTACCACAGCGGTGCTGCCGGTTGGACCATTGGCCTGAGCCTTGAGGCCCACGGCCTTGAGCATGAGTTCGGCGGTGACGTAGTCAGTGCCAGCGGTGATATTCGGCACAGCGACCTTCTCCTTGCCCGTGGACACCCAAATGGTGATGAACCCGCCCTGTGCGATGGAAGAGCCCGAATCAGGGCTTACACGGGTAATCAGACCGGCCTCCACCGTATCGGAGCTCTCCTGCTCCACAGTGAAGCTGAACTTGCCCTCATACTGCTGTAGCACGCTGTCCTTCGACTGACCGACCAAATTGCTCGGTACGGTGGTCATGCCGGAAGAAACATATATGGTGATGGTGGTGCCCTTGGGAACCGACTGACCGGCGGCAGGATCGGTTTTCGTCACCATATCCTTGGCGATGTCGGCGCTGTCTTCGGTTTTGACGGCGGCGTTCACCTTGAACCCGGCGCTTTCCAGAATGCTGCGCGCCTCTTCCTGGCTGCGTTCCTTGACATCCGGAACCTGAGTGGACTGCGGGCCTGCGGAGAACCACACCTTCACGGCAGATCCCTTGGCCACCTTGGAGCCGGCGTCCGGGCTCATCTTGGTGCAGGTGCCTTCCGGCTCGGTGGAGTCGGTGTCTTGCTTTTCGGTCATCTTCAAACCCGATGCCTTGAGTTTGAGCTCGATGCTGTCCTTGGATGTGGAAGCGTTGCACACCTCAGGGATGGTGACGGTGTCTTCCGAGGACTTGTTGCCGGAGCCGTTCATGGCGAACACGATGCCCACAATGACAAGCACTGCAACAATCGCTGCGATCACCGAACCGATGATGATCTTCTTGCGCTTCTTGGCCTTGGCCGCCGCCGCACGCTGCTGCGCACGGGACTGCAACGCCGCTGAGTTGGCACCATTGGCCGGTGGAATCTGCTCGAACTGACCGGTCACCGGGTTGAATGCTTGGGTGGGTTGCTGATGCGGTTCCACCGGCGTGGTGGGCAAATCACGTTCGGCTTCCTTGCGGGCCTTCATATTCGACAGGTCCGTCAACGGGTTGAACGCGGCCGCCACCGGCACGCCGCCGTTCATGTAGGTCAGGATGTCGGTCTTGAATTCGCAGGCCGTGGCGTAGCGGTTCTGGCGGTCCTTGGCCATGGCCTTGGCGCAGATTGAATCCCACATCTTCGGCAGCCCCGGCACCACGGCGGATGGCGGCGTGGCGACTTCGGAGACATGCTGGTAGGCGATGGCCACAGCGGAATCGCCGGTAAACGGCGGGCGCCCGGTGAGCATCTCGTAGAGCACGCAGCCGGCGGAATACAGGTCGGAACGCATGTCGACGGTCTCGCCGCGCGCCTGCTCGGGAGAAAGGTACTGTGCGGTGCCCACCACGCCCTGCGACTGGGTCATGGTGGTTGCGGAATCGTCCAGAGCGCGGGCGATGCCGAAGTCCATGACCTTGACCACGCCCTGCTCGGAAATCATGATGTTGCCGGGCTTGATATCGCGGTGGATAATGCCCATGCGATGCGAATAGTCGAGCGCGTTAAGCACGCCCAACATCACCTGTTCGCAGTCGCGCTGGCTGAGTGCGCCGTTGACCTTGATGATGTCGCGCAGGGTCTGGCCCTTGACGTATTCCATGACGATGTACGGCAAACGCTCGGTATCGCCGCTTTCGGAAGAAACCAGTTCTTCGCCCGAATCGTAGATGTTCACGATGTTCGGGTTGTTCATCTGGGCCACGGCGTGTGCTTCGCGGCGGAAACGGGCCAGGAAGATGTCGTCGTTGGCCAGATCGGCGCGCATGATTTTCACGGCCACGGTACGGCCCAGACGGGTGTCAAGAGCCACGTGGACCTCGGCCATGCCGCCACGACCGATGAGCTGGCCAAGCTGGTAGCGTCCGCCGGCCAATGCGGTGGGCATACTGGTGCTCATTGCTTATTCCCTCCCAATCTTGAGGCCGGGGCCTCCAAAACAATGCGTGGCGTGCTGGTCACTCGGCGCGGCAGTCGATTGCCGGACGTGGCCATGGTGGTGTCGGCCATTTCGGTCTGCTGATCCAGCAGACGGCGTTCGATGCGTGCCAGCGTACGGGACACCACCAGCGCGTCTTTCGGGCGATCCAACGGGTCCTTGGCCAGCATCGACATGACAAATTCGCGTAACTGGACGTCCACCGAGTTCGGCAGCGGAGGCACGGGATTGTTCACGTGCGCTGCGGCGATATCGACCGGAGTGGTGCCGGTGAACGGACGATGCCCGGCAAGGCCTTCGTACGCCACTACGCCCAGTGAATAGATGTCCGATTGCGGCGTGGCCTGCTGGCCCTGCGCCTGCTCGGGGGAGATGTATTGTGCGGTGCCCACCACCATGCCGTCCTGGGTGATCTGGCCTTGGCCGGTGGAGTAGCTCACGCCGAAATCGGTGATCTTCACTTCGCCGGTGTCGGAAACCATGATGTTGGCCGGCTTGACGTCACGATGAATCACGCCGTGCGAGTGGGCCACGAATAGGCCTCGCGCGGTCTGAATCAGAATGGGCAGCAGTTCGATGGGATCCATCGCGCCCTTGCTATGGAACAGATCCGCCAACGATTTCGAGGGGACGTATTCCATAATCAGAAAGCCGATGCCGTCATGCTCGTAGTATTCGAACAACGCAGCGATGTTCGGGTGCGCCAGATTGGCGGAATTATGGGCTTCGGCACGCAGGCGGCGCAGCTTGGCCTCGGCGTTGGTCACGTCCGAGCGCAGCGCCTTGATGGCCACTTCACGGCCGAGCTGAATATCGTAGCCTTTCCAGACCTCGCCCATACCGCCTTGCGCAAGACGCGAATCAAGACGATATCGGCGGTGAATAAGCTGTCCTTCGATAAGTTTCACTGCTGCAAAGCCTCCTGCATCATCGCGCGCATGATCGGGCCAGCGGCGAGCGAACCGTGTACATCTGTGTTATGCACCAACACCGCGACGGCGATCTGCGGATCGTCCGCCGGCGCGAAACCGATCCCCCAGCCGTCGATGGCAGAGTTGTCGATACCGATTTGTGCGGTACCGGTTTTGGCCGCCACCTTGATGCCGTCGATGGCCAGCTGCGGATTGGCCTCGGTCACCACGCTTTCCATCATCGTGGTGAGCTTGTCTGCGGAATCCTTGTTGAACGCATTGGCCATGGTTTGCGGTTTGGTCTGCGAAAGTACGGTGAGATCGGCGGCGCGCACACGATCGACCAGCGTGGGCTGCATCAGTTTGCCATTGTTGGCGATTGCCTGCGCGACCATCGCCATCTGCAACGGCGTGGCCGTGGTGTCGCCTTGGCCGATGGACGCCAGCGCAAGCTTGTCGTCGGTCGGATCAGAGGGGAATGTGGACGCGGTGGCCGTCATCGGGGTGCCCGTGGATTCGGTGCCATCAATGGTGATGGTGCTGCCAAACCCGAGCTTGGTGGCCATGTCCGAAACCTTGCTCGCGCCGAGTTTCACGCCAAGCTGGGCGAACGCGGTGTTGGACGACCACGCGACGGCCTCTTGCAGGGAGATCTGCCCGTTGATGCCATCGCCCTGTGCCTCGTCGTTCGGCAACTGTGTGGCGGTTCCCGGCAAGGTATATCTGGAGCCTGCAGGAATCTTCGTGTCCGTCTGGTATTCGCCGGTTTCCAGCGCAGCCGAGGCGACGATGGTCTTGAACGTGGACCCTGGTGGGTACAGCTGCGAGGTGGCGCGGTTGATTAGTGGGCTATTTAGTGGGCTATTTTGGCCCGCAGAAAGTTCGCTGTAGGCCTGAGACGCGGCTTTGGTGTCATGGGTCGCCAGTTTGTTCGGATCATAACTGGGCGTGCTCACCATGGCGAGGATACGGCCGGTGTTGACTTCGATGGCCACCGCCGCACCATCGCGCGTACCGAGCTGATCGTAGGCAACCTGCTGCAGCTTGGGGTCGATGGAGGTTTCGATGGACGCGCCCTGATTCGTAGTGCCGGTGAGCATGGCCTTGGCCCGCTGCCAGATCAATGAATCGGCCTCACCGTTGAGCAGCATGCTGCGGGAGGCTTCCAGGCCGCGATCGGCGGTCTGGTTGATGGAGAAGAAGCCGGTGACCGGAGCATACAGAGGACCGTTGGAATAGGTGCGCAGGTATTTGAACGCGTCGTTGACCGGTTCGGATTTGGCCATGACCGTGCCGTCCGAGGCCAGAATGGCACCGCGGTAGGCACCGAGCTGGTGGTACAGCGAACGGGCGTTGCGCGGATCGTTGTTCAGCGCGTTGGCCCGTACCGCCATGATGATGGTGGACGACAGGCCGAGAATCACGAACAGCGCTACCACGGCGGTGAAAAGCTGACGAAGATATTTGTTCATACGCGAGTGCCTCCGTTAACGGGAGGAAGCGGGGGAATCGTGCCGGTAGGCGTGTACGGTTCATCGGCTTCGGCATACGACGGAGTGGTGGTATCCACGATGGGGTCGTCAAACGATTCCGACTCGGACTGCGACGCCGTAGCCGACGCGCTGCGAGGCTGAACGATCGGCTCAGTGGCGCGGGCCCGGGCCTCAAGTTCCTTGTTACGCAGCACGGCCAAAGCCTCGTACTGGAACGTATCCGAGGTCAGCTCCGGCTCGGGCGCATTGGCCGAATTCGAGATGATGATGAGCAGGGTCGCGAGAATATAGTTGGCGATCAGACTGGAGCCACCGGCCGCCATATAGGGCAGGGTCAGACCGGTCAGAGGAATCACCAGCGTGATGCCGCCGACCACGGTGAACACCTGGAAGGCCATGGTGAACACCAGTCCGGAAGCGAGCAGCTTGCCGAAGCCATCCTTGATTTTCATGGCGGTGATAAAGCCGGAGGCAATGATGAGCAGGTAGAGCATCAAAATGGCCAGGACGCCCATCAGACCGAGTTCCTCGCCCAGAGAGGCGTAGATGAAATCGGAGTTCGCAAACGTAACGAGCGAAGGATGGCCTTGGCCGAGACCGGTGCCGAGCATGCCGCCTGATGCCAGGCCGAAAATGCCGGTGACCAGCTGCCAGGAGCCGCCGGGGGTCTTGTTGTATTGCTCGTTGCTGAACGGGTGCAGCCAGGCATCGACTCGCTGACCCACGTGGCTGAACATGCCTGCGGCCAGCACGGCACCCGCGGCGAACGCGATCAGACCGATGATGATCCAGCTTGTACGGCCGGTGGCCGTGTACAGCATGGCCACGAACATGGCGAAGAACATAAGCGAGGTGCCCAGATCATGCTGCATGATGAGCACGCCCATCGAGGCGATCCACACCACGATGATCGGGCCGAGATCCTTGATACGCGGCAGCTGCAGACCGAGCATCTTCTTACCGCCCACGGCCAGCTGGTCGCGATGGTCGAACAGGTAGGCGGCGAAGAAGAACGCAAGGAACAGCTTGGCGAACTCGCCCGGCTGGAACTGGCCCAGTCCCGGAATCCTGATCCAAATGCGCGCGCCGTTCACTTCCTGACCGACAAACGGCAGCATCGGGGCGAGCAGCAGCACCAAGCCCACCACCATCGACACGTAGGAGAAGCGCCGCAGCACGCGGTAGTCCTTCAGGAAGATGATGAGCAGCGCGGAAAGCACGATGGCGATGCACAGCCAGATCAGCTGACGTTGGGCAACCGCCCAACCTTCGCTCTGGTCGATGCGGGCGATCATGGTCACGCCGGTGGCGGTCAGCAGTAGCACGCAAGGCAGAATCGACTGGCTGGCGTACGGCTGGAAGCGCACAATCAGCCCCCACAGCACCAGAAACAGCACTACGACCAATGCCAGCATGCCGGCGTATTGCATAGGGAATTCGCCGGCGGTGCGCTGGAACATCTGGATGAACGCCAACGCACTGATTGCCATGGCAATCAGCAACAAAGAAATCTGACGTAGACGGGTAGCGATCATTGAGAATCTCCCGTGGCCGCGTTGTCGGCCGCTCCGATACCGGATTTATCCGAGGAATCGGATGAGCTTGACGAACCGGACTTGTCTGACGAGGAGCCGGACTGGCTGGACGAATCCTTGGTGCCGTCCTTGGAATCGCTCTGGGAACTGTCTTTGGAACTGTCCGGGGAATTGGACGCCTCGGCCTTCTTGGCGGCGTCGGCTTCCTGCTGCTTGGCCAGTTTGCGCATTTCGGTGCGGATAATACCCACATGCGACTGCGCTTCGTCCAACGAACCGACTGTGATGCCTTGGCTCAGCTGGTCACGCCATGTCTGAGGCAGGTCCGCGGTGGCGATATTGGTGGTCTGCACTTCGTGCGAAAGCTCAAGTCCAAAGAGATTGGTCGGCACGCCACGATAAATGGCTACGGTGCCGTTGCTATCTCCCACGTAGTAGTGCGTCTGGCTCCACGTGTACGCGCCCCAGCCGGCGCCGGCCAATGCCAGCACGGCAAGAATGCAGGTAATAATCACCGCAAGCTTATTGCGGCGCTTCTTGGTGCGCGTGGCCTTCTTCTGCTCGACCTGCTCATCGCGGATGGCTTTGGCCACATCCGGGTCGTTGGGGTCGGCGGACAGGCGCCCATCCGGCTTTTGCACCACCGGAATCTCACCGGTATCGGGATTGGCTCGTTCACCGGTCTCCTCGCGGACGGTGGACGGCTGCACCACGCGTGTGGACGACGGTTTGGCCGTGGTTTGCGTGGTCTCCGCCTCGTGCGCGCTGGCGGGCTGAATCAATGCTGCGGCGCGCTGGGCGGGGGAATCATCCTCACGCAGTGCGGGCGCGGTAGCCACCGGCTCGTTGACGATGTCGGCAATCGGCTCAAGATTACGGCTGGCGGCACCGCCGACCAACGGCGTTTGGTGCGGCAGGTCGAACGCATCGGCATCCAACGCCAACGTGGCATCCGCAATAACGGCCGTGACATTATCGGTGCTGCCCGCCCGCAGTGCCATCTGCACCAGACGCTGCGCGCATTCGCCCTGATCGGACAGCGTGGTCATCGTCTCTTCGATGGTGGAATCTTCCAGCACACCGCACAGGCCGTCCGAGCACAGTAGCCAACGGTCGGCGGGGTGGGCTCGGCGAACCGAAATATCCGGGCGCGGGTCAATGTCAAAGTCGCCAAGCACGCGCATCACGACGTTGCGCTGCGGGTGGTTCTTGGCTTCGGACGGGGTGATACGACCGGTGTTGATGAGGTGCTGCACGTAGCTGTGGTCGCACGTGATGCGGCTCAGGCGTCCGTCGCGCAGCAGGTAGGCGCGCGAATCGCCGATATGGGCGATGACCCAGTAGCCGGCCACCAATGCCACTGCGGTAACGGTGGTGCCCATGCCGGCAAGCTTGCGTTCGCGCTTGGCCTTGCCGACGATGGCGTCATGCGCGGCCATAACGGAGGTTTCCATCATGCGGGAGATCGTCTCGACGTTGCCACCGGTGTCATCCTGCTCGATGTGGGCCAGCGACCGGATGGCGATGGAGGATGCCGTATCGCCGCCGGCGTGACCGCCCATGCCGTCGCACATGGCGATGAGATGCTCGCCGGCGAAGGAGGAATCCTGATTGTTCGCGCGCACGGTGCCCACATCGGACACCGTGGTGGAATACAGGAACAGCGGTTGTGAAGCGGCGGATTTTGGCATGCGGCTACCTCAGTTCGAAGGTGGTGGCGCCGATGCGCACAGGAATACGAGCGGGCAGAATGGTGGGGCGGTTGATGCGCTGCTGGTTGACCACGGTGCCATTGGTGGAGTTCAGGTCTTCAATGGCCCACTGCCCGGAGCGCGTGTCACGGTAGACACGGGCATGGTGGGAAGACACGAATTCGTCATCGAGCACCACGGTGTTCGAGGCGGCGCGGCCAAGCGTGATGTCGGCTTCGGCCAGCGGCACGGAGCTGCCGGCAAGCGGACCATCGATGATGACCAACAGGGTAGGCTGCGCCGAGGCGGCGGACGACGCGGAAGCGCTGGGCTGGCGATGCGGGCGCGGCGCAGCTGCCTGCGGCGTTTCGGCCTTGGCCTTATGCACTTCACGCTCACGGCGACGACGCGCGCGCGAAGGTCGCGGACTGAACGTCTCGATGTCCTTGCGCAGCGAACGTACGGCCAGCCAGATGAATATCCACAGCAGGATCAGGAATCCATACTTGAGCAGGGCGAATGTCAGTTCGGTCATAAGTGGACGACTTTCGGGCGTGTGCTCGACTACTCCTGGGCTTGGGCGGAGGCCCAGTACAGGATGCGGGTACGGCCGATGGTGATGGTGTTGCCGTCGAGCAGCGTGGCGGCGGGCACTTGGTGGCCCTCCACGTACGTGCCGTTGGTCGAACCCAGGTCGCGGGCGATCACGCCGTTATCCGTGATGTCGATTTCCAGGTGCTTGCGGGAGATGCCCGGATCGTCGATGACGATATCGCAACCGGAACCGCGGCCGATTACCGTCTTGTCTTTGGTGAGCAGGTACTGGTTGCCGTTCACCTCGAGCACCGGGCTATCCTCGGTCTGCGCATCGGTGGTGACCGGCACGGCATTGCCCTGCACGGATTCGGAGGTGAGGTTGAAGTTGCCCTTGGACAGGTCAAGGTCTTCCTCGAAGATCACGATCACCGGGCCCACGAAGGCGTAATGCTGGCTCTTCGCGTACTCGGTGAGGTTATCGGCCAGTTCGTTGGCCAGGGTCTCGCTACCCCATGCCTCGATACGGTCGAAGTCAGGAGTACTGAGCTTGAAACGGTATTCATTCGGGGCCACCGTGCGGTCACGGCCCACGGGCATGGCCTCGGCGTCAATCTCGCGCTCCAAGGCGCTGGAAAGATCGACAGGCTGCAGGTCTTTGGAGCCAAACTTGGCGAATACTCCGTTGACTGCACCCTCCACGCTTTTTTCAAAACGGTCGAGAACGCTCATAGTCCTCCCTTTCTAATCTTCACCCATCCTACGCGGTGATGGGAATATGAGACAAAAAACCGGTCTTTCACGTGACGATGAGTGCAAAATATCCAAAAATTCAGGGCGGAAATGGGTGCGGCGCACCACCCGAGGTGCTTTACCGGTGGAGCACCTCGGGTGGGATGCGCGTGTTATCGATTTGTCAGGCCAGCGCGTCGCGCAGGAAATCGCGCTGGAGGGTGAGCAGGTTTTCGGCCACGGTCTCGTCATTGGTCATATGGGTGATGCCCGTCAACGGCAGGAAGGTGTGCGGGCGACCCGCCGCCATCAGGGCTTGCGAGAGGCGCAGGCTGTGGGCGATGGTGACGTTGTCGTCGGCGAAACCGTGGATCAGCATAAGCGGGCGCTCGAGTTTCGGTGCGTCCTGCACGATGCCGTTTCGGTAGTAGACATCCGGGTCGAGGCCCAGATAGCGCTCGGTGTAGTGCGTGTCGTACAGCGTCCAGTCGGTGGGCGGGGCGCCGGCGCATGCGGCCTTGAACACGTTCGGCGCGTCCAGCACGGCCAGTGCGGACAGGAAGCCGCCGTACGACCAGCCGATCATGCACACCTTGTCGAGGTCCGGCATGGGAATCGCCTCCCGCTGGCGGGAGGTGGCGCGAAGCGCCGGTGGGTGGTTCTCGGCGTCTGCCTGATCGCCCGCAGCCGGCTGTGCCGCACGTGATTCCACATCGGCGTTGAGCCGGGCGACGGCCTCGGGCAGGGCGTTGACGGCCTCGACCTGATCGGCCAGCGTTACGTCCTTCATATCCTCGAAGATCTCGCGGTCCCATGCCGGGCCGCGGCCGGTGGTGCCACGGCCGTCTGCCGTGACCACCAGGAAGCCTTGGTCGGCCCACCACTGGCCCTCCCAGTAGAAGGACTGCGAGGCGATGACCTGCTGGAAGCCGGGCCCGCCGTACGGCTTCATCAGCACCGGCAGCTTCTCGGCGTGCGCGTACGGGCTTTCCGGGCTCGGCGCGATGATCGCCGTGTACAGCTGGTGCTCGCCCAGTCGCGTAAACGTGACGTTCGGTGTAAAGCCGGGTTCGGCCGCCGTGGACGCGATAGTGGCGCTTTGTTCTCCCAGAATATGCCGCATCTGGGCGCGGGCGGAACGCATATCGCGGCCGGAGACCACGATGCCGCGCTCGCCGCGCGAGGCGGTCCACTGGCCGGAATCGGTCGTGACCGGCGTGATCGTGCCGTTGTAATCGATACTCACCACGTCGAAACTGCGGGCGTCGTGGTCGCCGAATACGGACTCGGTGGCGGCCGCATCGGCCCAAGCGTCCGGCACCTCAGGCGCGATTTCGGGCGCGCGCTGCACCACGGCCAGCACATCCTCGTCGGTCACGGCGAGCACCGTGCGCACGTTCCAGCCAGCCGGCGTGAACGGGCGGCCGTCCATTGTCAGACGGTTGGTGTCCGTGGCCATATCGTTGAGCGAGCACACCAGACGACCATCCGGCGTGTAGGCGGGCGTGCCGTGAACCAGGTCGATCCACTGCTCGTTCGCGTGCTCCTCAAGCACGCGCGTGGCACCCAGCGCGGCCCCATCCGCCTCGACCGCCACCTCAAGCACCTGATCGCGGGTCTGGCGGCGGTTCTGCACCAGCACCAGCGGATCGTGGCCGCGACGCCAGTTCACGGCGGCCACATACTCGTACGCCTCGCGATCCCAATCCACATCGGCGTTGCCGGTGATGCCCGCGTACCGGTCGTTCTCATCGAACGCCAGCGTAATCACGGTCAGGTACACGTCGGCGTTGCGGGTCAGCGCGCGCGGGTAGCGGCGGCCGGCGTCCGGCTTCTCGGGGTCGGCCGGATCGCTGATGTACCAGGTCGGCTCGTCGGCGGTGTCGAAAGACTCGAACAGCACATGCTGCGAATCCGGGGCCCACCAGAAACCGTCGTACCGGTCCATTTCTTCGCCGGCCACGAACTCGGCCAGACCGATTTTCCACGTGTTTTCGGCCGGATTGCCGTCCTCATCCTCCACGCTCACGCCGTAGACCGCGGTGATGCGGTCACCTAGCTCGCCGCCGATATCGACCAGCATCAGGTAGCTGCCCGTGGTGTACAGCACATGTTCGCCATCCGGGGCGATGCGCGGGTTCAGCACCGGCGTGTACATCGCCGGGTCCTCATCGAGCCATTCGCCGGCCAGTTCACGGGTGTGCGGCTCGGGTGCGCCGGTCTCGTCATTCCAATCGATGTCGGTCAGGAACAGGCGGCCGTTGATGGTGAACACGATGCGATTGCCGTCGTCATCTGCGGAGTATCCGACGATGCCGGTGCCGCCTTCGCGCGCACGCTCGCGGCGGGCCTTCTCCTCGGCCGGCACGTCCTCGCTGTCGGCGGTTGCGCCCAGCAGTTCGCGCGGGTCGGCCAGCTTGGTCTCATGGTGTTCGCCGGACTCGTCGAACCAGCTCAGCCACAGTGCGGTCACCAGATCCTCGGGGCCGTCGGAGCGCAGGAACAGGGCCCGCGAGCCGTCGCCCACGGTCTGTGCGGAGCGCGGTGCGCCGCAGCCGAAGCGCAGCGTGCGCGCCCGGAGGCGTGGGAAATGCTTGATTGCGTCATTGACATCATTGGTTTCGCTCATACCTCACAACCTACGCGCCTGTGCGGTCAGTGGCGCGCAGGCTTGCGACGCATTCCCGGGAATGTGTCGTGGTGTGGGTGCGAGGTGTGGGCGTGAGGCTTGTCCTAAGATGGGAGCCATGCAGGTGACGATGATCGACGAAAACAAGTACGCCGAAACGATGACCGACGTGGTGCTGCCCGCGCTCGAACAATGCTGCGAGGAGGGCTGGTTCGATCCGTCCGCCGCCGAACGTTCGGCCGGGATCGAGCCGCTGTCCGGCATTATGGACACCGGCGGCCGCTCGGGCCAGCTGCACTACCTGTGCTACGACTCCGCCAAATTCGACGCGATTCGCGAGCAAGGCGCCACCGCCACCTTCCGCGGGGCCATCGTCATCAGCCACGGCTTCACCGAGTTCGCCGAAAAGTACGACGAGCTCGTCTGGTACTTCCTGCTTGCCGGCTACTCGGTGTGTGTACTCGAGCATCGCGGCCACGGCAAGTCCGCGCGCGACGTGGACAACCGCTGCATGGTGTGGATTGATGACTGGCAGCGCTACGTGGCCGATCTGGCCGGCTTCGCCGAAACCATCGGCCAGCAGTACGCGGCCGGCATGCCGCTGAACCTGTTCTGCCATTCGATGGGCGGCGGCATCGGCGCGGCCGTGTTGGAGCGATACCCCACCCTGTTCGACAAAGCGGTGCTCTCCGCCCCGATGGTCGCCCCCGCCACCGGCATGCCGCTGGGCGTGGCCCGTGTGCTGGTCGGCGCGCTGTGCGGACTCGGCTTCGGCAAGAAGCGTGTGTTCGGGCAGTCGGACTTCACGCCGGAGTTCTCGATGGAAGGCAACGAGGGCGCTTCCGAGGCGCGTGAACGCTGGTACTTCAAGCTGCGTTGCGAGAATAGCGAATACCAGACCTACTGCGCGGCGTTCGAATGGGTGCGCCAGGCGTTGAAGCTCAACCGGGCCATACTGAATCCGTCCGCCTGCGCCGAAGTGGAGACGCCGGTGCTGCTCTTCCAGTCCGGACGCGACATCTGGGTACTCAATAAGCCGCAGAATCACTTCGTCCAACTGGTCAAGGACGGCGGCGGCGAGGCGAACATCGTGCGCTTCCCCGAATCGCGCCACGAAATCTTCTCCATGCCCAACAGCACTTACAAGCCCTACCTCGAAAAGATCCTTGGCTTCTACGACGACCCCATGATTGCCTGCGCCGCGTACTGATGTAGCTCTTCACCCATTGTTCACCGTGCGGTCACCTTGTGGCCCGACCCGCTTTAGATGGCGGGAGAACCATGGAATTATGGGCATAATCCTATGCTTTCAACGCCGACTAACCTGACAGACGGCGGGAAACATAGCCAATGCAAATGCCGAGTAAGGATTTACCCTACCCGGCATGTTGCGTTTCACCCACCAAACCCCACCCTGTTCGCGCGCCGGTCGCGTGCCGTTCTGCCGCTGTACACATCCGATGGGTAGAGTGACTTCGAAACGAGGCGAAAGAGGCGGACATATGGCGAACGGCGCACAGAACGCAAGCGGCACACCGGCACCGGCGGCAAGCCATTCCGGCGGCCACGTCGTATCCGCGCGCGCCACGACCATCGGCCTGATGGCAATCCTGCTGTGGAGCTTCATGGCCGGCACCGTGCGCATCGTCTCCGAAAACTTCGGGGCCACGCTTGGTTCGGCCCTGATTTACACGGTCGGCGGCATCCTGCTGCTGATGTTCCGGCGCCCGGCCCCGATTCGCGAGTTCCCTAAGAAATACCTGATTATCGGCGGCCTGTTGTTCATATTTTACGAATCGTCGATATCCCTCTCGCTGGGGCTGGCCTCCACCGACGCATCCTCGGTGGAAGTGAGCCTGGTCAACTATCTGTGGCCCACGATGATGGTGCTGCTGTCGGCGGGCGTATCCCATCGCAAGCACGCGGTCGTCAAGGTGCTGCCGGGCGCGATCGTGGCCACTGCCGGCGTGGTGCTGGCGGTCGGCGGTAATTCCGGGCTCGACTGGTATGCGGCCGTGCAGCATATCGCCGCCGACCCTTTGCCCTATGCGCTGGCGTTCGTGGGCGCGCTCGCTTGGTCGGTGTACGCGGTGTTCACGCCAGCCATGAGTCATGGGGTGGACGGCACTTCATTGTTCTTCCCCTGCGTGGCCGTGGCGTTGTGGATTATCCACTTTGCGTCCGGGCAGGGGTGGCCGGCCGAGCCGCCGAGTCTGGTCGCATGGCTGTTTGTGTTGATTGCCGCGGCGGCGATTGGCGGTGGTTATGCCTGCTGGGGCTATGGCATTCTGCATGGGTCTATGGAGCGGCTTGCTATTGCGTCCTATGCCACGCCGGTGCTGTCCACCGGGGCCAGTGCGGTGTTGCTGGGTTTGGCGCTGTCGCTGCCGTTTTGGTGTGGCGCGCTGCTGGTGGCCGCCGGATCGGTGCTCAATTACTTGGTCAGTGCGCGCAAATAGCGGGGTGGCTTTGCTCATGGGGCGGTATCCCAAAATGACTTTATTCTGCGGTTTCACAATTTCTTCAAACCGCCCCATGGGCCTTTTACCGCCCCATGGATAAATTACCGCCCGATGGGCAGCAGCAACTTACTCGCCGCGGCGCTCGGACGGGCGGCGAATCGGGTCAAGCAGCGTATTCGGATCGGAGATGCCGAACATGCTGCGCCCGCCGGTGGATTCAGGGTGCTTGGCGAGAACGGCCAGCGAAATCGCCCCCGGAATCATAATGATCACCAAAAGGGCCGCCAATCCCCAGTTCACGAAGAATCCGAGCCCCAGTACGATGGCCACCACAACCACCACCGTGACGATAATCGTCAACAGTGCTCGACGTGGGTTGGTTTCCCTGGCCCAAGAGGTGCTGGCTGCGGGCTTTGCTGTTGAACTGGCCGCGGCGTTTGTGGCTGTTGTGCCATCAGCCGTGACGGTCGTGGGCCTTGCCGCCGCGCTCGTCGCGGGGCCAGTAGGGGCGTCAGACACGTTATCGGCGGCATTGCCGGTCGCTGCTGGACGTTGTTCGTTTGCGTGAGTCATATCCACCAGCATATTCCCTGCTTCCGGCTGAAGCTGGGACAAGCCTGCGCGCCGCTAATCCAGCGCTGACACTGGCCTTGAGCTGCGGACGTCCAGACCGGATGTGAACAGGTGCTGAACGGAGTCTGGGGAAACCATGAGAACTCGCGACAATTTTTGTGAAATTGGGTGACGCTCTATGAATCGCGCGCTAGTGTTGCATGAGCTTACAAGGCGAGGAGCCTGGAGCGCGGGGGGTGAAGGATGAAGAACTCCGTTTGGAAAACGTTCATGGAATTGTCTCTGGTCCGCGGAATCGTGCCACGGACCGTGTTCGGACTGACCGCGATCGCGGCAATCATACTGGTTATTGGACTGGCGCTGAGCAAGAGCAATAAGCGCGGCCGCCTGCACCCGCTGATTGTCTCGCTGATTGCCGCCGTGCTCGCCGGCGCGGCTGGAATGCTGGTTGCATGGCTGGTGTCCGACGTGTTTATGGTGTTCGGCGTATCGCTGGGCTGGCCGGTGATCTTCACCATCGCGGGCGGCATCGCCGGCGTCGGCTTCGTGATCGCCGCAGCCGTGACCATGCGCGGAGCCCGCCGTGTGCTGGCCATCGTGCTGGTGCCGCTGGTGCTGCTGTCCACCGCGCTCGGCGTGGACTCGATTTACGGCGAATACCAGACCATCGGCACCCTCGTCGGCTACACGCCGTACGCCTCGCTCGGCTCAATCGAGGTACACAAGGCCGCGATGAGCGTCAGCGACTGGCATAGCAAGGCGCGGAAGGGCAGCCTGCCGTCCATGCCCAGCCAAGGCAAGGTGCTCACCGTCGACATTCCGAACGCCAAATCCAACTTCACGGCCCGCAAGGCGATGATCTACCTGCCGCCCGCCGCGCTGTCCGACCGTCCGCCGGCCTTGCCAGTGATGGAGCTGTTGGCCGGGCAGCCCGGTAGCCCCAGTCGCCTCATCGACGCCGGCAACATCGCCGCCACGATGAATGCGTACGCCGCCAAACATGACGGGCTCGCGCCGATCGTGCTCGTGCCCGACCAGAACGGCGAGGCCACGCACAACAGCCTGTGCGCCGACACCACGCAAGGCAACGCCGAAACCTACCTCACCACAGACGTGGTGAACTGGGCCAAGAAGATGCTGCCCGTGGCCAAATCGGCCCGCATGTGGGCGATGGGTGGGTTCTCGCAAGGCGGCACCTGCACCACGCAGCTCGTCCCGCGTCATCCCGAAATCTACGGCGCGATGTTGCCGGTGGACGGCGAACTCAAGCCGACCAATGGCAGCGTCGCCAAGATGGTCCAGGAGTATTTCGCCGGCGACCGCAAGGCGTACGACGAACAGGTGCCGGTCAACGCCATCGCCGCCACCGGTACGCCCGAGCAGGCGCTGTTCACCGGTGCTGGCGAACGGGACAAGGAATCGATTAGCAACATGCGCACGATCGCCGACGCCGCGCGCAAAGCCGGCATGGAGGTCACCGAGCTGATCGTGCCCGGCACCGGCCACGACTGGCACGCGGTGCAGGCGGTCTGGCGGCCCGGTCTCGACTGGTTCGGCGAACGGACCGGCTTGGGCGAGATGACGAAATCGTTGAAGGAGTACCCACAAGTGGAGGTGTTGCAATGAGCGAAGAATCGCGTAAGCACAACAGTCATGCGGCGGAAAGCTGGCGCGAACTGGCCGGCGACGTGCGACAGTGGGCGGACGGTCATCGACTGGCCATCACTGCCACGGTGGCGCTGGTGGTGCTGAACTTGGTGGTGTGGCTGGTGGTCGCGATGGCCGGATTCGCGTTCCCGCTGCGGCTCGACACCAGCATGGCCGAATTCGATTTCGGCAAACTCTTCTGCACGCTGTTCTTGGCGCGCGGCGTCATCCAGCTCATTCTTGATGCCGTGCTGTGGCTCGTCATGCTGTCAATCGCCGAGCCGTGGCTTGGCCGCGCACGTACCGTCGGCACCGCGCTCGCCTGCGCGCTCGGCGGCGTGATCGTGGGCCTGATCTTGTGTGCGGCGGCCGGATGGCTGTTCCAGGACTCCCAATTCGTCTCCCGCATGCAGTTCGCCCTGAGCCCGCTGGTGTTGCCGGTCGGCGCGCTTATGGCGGCCAGCGCGTTCTGCAGCCATCTGTTGCGGCGGCGTATTCGGCTGATCGGCTACGTGGCGATTCTGGTCGCGCTGCTTTACAGCGGCAATCCTGGCGATTACTGCATTCTCGCCGCCGCGCTGATCGGACACGCGGTCGGCCGCGTGATGGCCGGGTCGCCCGCGCACGCCGAGACCGGCTGGCACTGGCTGCGCAGCACCTCCTTCGAGGCGCGGCGCATGTTTGCGGCCATCGCCGTGGTGCTGGCGCTGGGGCCGATCATCGCCATCACCTCGCATAATCACGCGGGGCCGCTCAGCACGGTCGGCCTGCTCATGAGTCCGGTCTCCGTTGACGACGGCACGCTCGCGCGCTGCCTGGCCGGCGCCACGCACAGCGGCTGCTTCCTGCAATTCGACCTATTGCGAGCCTCGATGCCGGGCGCGGTACTGCGTTCGCTGCTGCCCACCGCCGTGACCCTGGTGCTGGCGTGGGGCCTGTATCGCGGCCGTCGGTTCGCGGCCATGTGTGCCGTGGCCATCAACCTGTTCACTGCGGGAGTAGCCATCGCCTACTACCTGATCGTGCCGCTGAGCTTTGCGCCGGACGGCATGACCTCACTGCTGCAGCACGGCGCGATCACCGCCTGCGTGGCGAACGCCTTGCCGCCGCTGTTCTTTGCCGTCGCCTTGACTGCGGCGTTGAAGCATTTCCCGATTCGCGTCGGCTGGCGGCGACTGATCGGCGGCGTCGGCGCCATCGTGCTGGTTCTGCTGGCGTGCGCCGCCGTGTACCTGATGTACGGCATCGCCCAGCCGGATGAATTCTCGCCGCGTGCCACGGCCTCGTCGCTGTTGGCCGAACTGCCGGGGCGCTTCCTGCCCATCGGCTTCCTGAGCCATATGAAGTTGTCGTTCGTGCCGCGTACCCCGATGGCCTCGATCGTGTATCAGGGCGTCGGCCTGGTGTTCTGGATCGTGGTGCTGGTCGTGGTGATCCGCTGGATGAGCGACGTGAGCGAATCGAACGAGCGGGCGCAGGCACGCGCCGAGCGGCTGGTCGAAACCGGCGGCGAATCGATGAGCTTCATGACTACGTGGGAAGGCAACAGCTACTGGCTCTCGCCCACGGGCAAATCGGCCGTGGCATATCGCGTGCTCAACGGCATCGCCTTGACCTGCACCGGGCCGTTCGGCGAGCCCTCCGAGTGGATGGACGACCTGACCGGCTTCACCCAGTATTGCGTGGAGCGGTCGCTTTCGCCGGTGTTCTACAGCGTGCATCGCGAACAGCGCGACGCGTTGCTGGAGGCCGGCTGGAGCTCCATCGAGGTCGGCAGCGAAATGGTCGTGGACCCGCGCGGCTGGAAGACGACCGGCAAGAAATGGCAGGATGTGCGCACCGCCATCAACAAGGCCAAGCGCGACGGCGTGACCGATGTGCAGTCCACGTTCCTGGAAGCGTCGCTCGATGTGCGCGAGCAGATCGAGGACATCTCCGAGGAGTGGGCGCAGCTCAAGGCGCTGCCGGAAATGAAGTTCACGCTCGGCGGTGTCGAGGAACTGCGCGACCCGCGCGTGCGACTGCTTTACGCCATCGACGCGGACGGGCGCGTGCTGGGCGTCACCAGCTGGCTGCCCACCTGGCGCGACGGGCGCATCGTCGGCTGGACGCTGGACTTCATGCGCCATCGCACCGACAGTCCCAACGGCATTATGGAGTTCCTGATCGCGCGCATGGCCGAGCGCCTGCGCGACGAGGGGCTTGCGGATCCTGAGCATGCCGTGGAGTTCATGAGCCTGTCCGCGGCACCCTTGGCCGGCATGAACCCCGAGCGAGACAATGCCCGGGAAGGTGGGGTGGCGGCCGGCGAAGGCACGCAGGTGCTCCAACACGCGCTGCAGATCGTGGCCGACTGGATGGAACCCGCCTACGGCTTCCACTCGCTGTTCAACTTCAAGCGCAAGTTCCAGCCCGCCGAAGCGCCGGTCTACGTGTGCTACCCGGACCCGGCGGCGTTGCCGCAGATCGGGCTCGCGGTGGTGCGCGCCTACGTGCCCAGCGTGACGCCCGCCGAAGTGGCCGGCATGCTCAGTACGCTGCGGTCGTGAAGGTGTGCACACGGGTACGCAGGCTAGCCGATTCGAGCCTGAGACGGGGTATCTGCTTTCAGAGAGGTACATTTGGCCTCTTGCGGACAACTAACTGCCTTCAAAGAGGTACCTGAACTCTGAAATCCCGAGTATGAGCGTTGCAATGACAACGTTTGTACTCGGGGTTTCCCGTATTCGGTGCCTCTTTGAACGAAGATAGCATTCTGCAGAAGCCCGAATGTACCTCTTTGAACGGAGAAAGCCTGACAAGGAGGGCGCGGCAAGCGCTATCTCCGTTTCGAGGGGCTGATTTGGTCTCTCCCGGAGGTCTACTCCCGTTTCGAGGGGCTGATGCCGAAGTATTCACGCTCCAAAATCGGCGGAATGGCGTTGGCGCGGATGGGTTTTTACATGCGGTCTAGCGGCCGACCAGCCCCTTGAAACGGGAGTAGACCTCCTGCGAAGGCCGAATCAGCCCCTCGAAAGCGGTTTTGCCGGTGCAGAGGTGTCGTTGACTGCATCGCGAGCCGCCTCGACGTAGTAACGTGGGGCGTATGAGCGAACGTAACGAACACAATGACGGGAATACGCAAACCGCATACTTCGCCGGCGGCTGCTTCTGGGGGCTGGAGCGCTACTTCCAGAACGTCGACGGCGTCACGGACACCACGGTCGGCTACGCGCAATCCACCGTCGAATCGCCGACCTACGAGCAGGTATGCGCGGGCGGCACCGATGCGGCCGAAACCGTGAAAGTCGAGTTTGACCCGGCACAGGTCAGCCTGCGGACGCTGACATTGCTGTTCCTGGAGGTCATCGACCCGTTCTCCGTGGACCAGCAGGGCGAGGACCGCGGCCGGCAGTACCGCACCGGCATGTTCTACACGGACGAGACGCAGCGCGCCGTGTATGTGGCGGCTCTGGAGCAGCTGGTCGACCGCCAGCCGCAGCGCCCGGCCGTACTGGTCGAACCGCTGCGCAACTTCTACCCGGCCGAGGCACACCATCAGGACTATCTGGTGAACAACCCCGGCGGCTACTGCCATGTACCGATCGCCGCAATCGCGAACGTAAAACGCCGTCAGAAGTACGTGGAACGCATCTGGGATCTGACGCTTGAGCAGTTCGCGGTCACGCAGAACGCCGCTACCGAGCGCCCGTTCGTCAACGAGTATGACGAGGAGTTTGAGCCCGGCATCTACGTGGACATCGTCAGTGGCGAACCGCTGTTCTCGTCGCAAGACAAGTTCGATTCCGGCTGCGGCTGGCCCGCGTTCTCCCGCCCGATTGCCGGTGACTTGCTGACCGAGCATGAGGACCACCGCATTCCGGGCCGCGACCGCATCGAAGTGCGCACGTCGGACACACAGATTCACTTGGGCCACGTGTTCACCGACGGCCCGGCCGACCGCGGCGGCCTGCGCTACTGCATGAATTCCGCCGCCCTGCGCTTCGTGCCGCGCTCGCGCATGGCCGAGGAAGGATACGGCGACTGGATTTCGGTTGTGGATGGGGATGAGCAGGCATGAGCATGGAGAATATTGCGGGCGCTCGCAAGCCCGCCAAGCGTGAGGATGAGCACACGGTCGCCGGCGAGCATCGCATGATGCGCCGCGCGTAACCGTGGCATCGCCGCCACGTTCGTGTCGCATAATTGCTGCCCGGCCACGTCATAATTCGCCGTGCCGCGTGGGAGCGCTGTGGCGGCTACGACGAGTCGATGCGCGGCGACGCCACCGCCAGTCAAGCCTTCATGGCCCACCCCACCTACGGCGACGGCGGAATGGCCGCCGCCGTACGGTTGAGGAGCTGATGGTCAGCCGGCTAAATGCCGATAGAGCTCTGGATCGATTGGCCGGGCCAAACGCAGGACCGACAGGGTGACCTTCACACTGCCCTGTCCGGTTGCGTCAGGCTTGGTGGTGAGCTGAGGATTCTCAAACGCAGCGACGTGGCCAACGTAGTAGTACTTGCCATCGGCCTCTTCCGCCTTGCGCATGACGAATAGCGGGACGAAATGTGTGTGGTCCCAATTCGGGCCAATGCCGCTAAGCGCCCATCGGAATTCCGGAGACTGCGGAGTGCGTCCGTTCTTGCTGAAGTATTTCATTTCCTGTGTGCTCAGGAATTCATCCTCGTATTGGCTGGCCGCGTATTTCACGAAGATGGGCATGGTGTTGGTTTCCTTGTCGAGCAGGTAACCACCCACGTTTTGCGGAGTGTTTTCCTTCTTCCATCCGCACAGGCGCATGACGTCAGCCATGGAATATTTGCGCTCGTACAAGAACATGTGGTCGAAGACCTGTTGCCTGGCGGCGGCCTCGCGGAACATATCTCGGCAATTGGCCATACCGGTGCGCAAAGTGTCCGCGAAGAAGATGCGGAACGTTCGGTTCGTGGCAAGTATGTCGGCGAATCTGCTGCTCAACCGATATGCGGTGTCGCTTCCTGTGCCGGTGCTGTTCAAGGTTTCGACCAATGGCTGGTTGCCAAAACGATTGCAGTTCGGGCCGGTGAAATATGAATAATCGAGCACGCTGATCGCAGAGTCGAATTGCGCGTCTGAACCATCGGCCAGCGGGAATTCAGTACGAATCGCATCGAGCAGTTCGCTGCGGCCGATTGACGAGCCCGCACTCCAATGCTGAGGTACGTCGTCGTCGAGCCGTTCGCTGACGAAATGGCATAGCTGAGCAAGAATGACCAATTCGTGCGGTCGCAATCCGGGCAGCAGCAGCTCCGCTGCCATCTTGAGTATCGCGTCTTCAACGTCGGTCACCGGCTCCAACTGATCCTCAAATGTCGCTTCATGATGTTTGCCTTTGCCCAGGCTTTTTTCACGGGAACGCACGAAATCAAGATAGTTGCTGCGCTTCGATGCGATGGTATACGGCAGTGAGGGGTCGTAGTTATAGATGTCCGTAAGCATGGGGATGCGGCCCAGCTCGTAACGGACTTGGCGATACTGTTCGGACAGCTTTTTCATGTCGGACCAGTCGGCGGTGTCCAAAGACTTAAGGATGCGCTCCTTGGCGATCGGGTCGAAACTGATGGACGACAGGCCGATTGACTTTCGCTGCAGGTTCTTGCGAGCCCTGTCGCGGTCGCCAGTGTTGCCGTATAACGCCACCGGAATCAGATAGTTGTTGTTGTAATTGCCGATGAAATCGATAACCACAACGCTTTCTTTGTGAGGGAATTTGCGCAGTCCGCGCCCGAGCTGCTGCGTGAAGATAATGCTGGATTCGGTGCTGCGCAACATGACGATTTGGTTGACGGCGGGAATATCGACTCCCTCATTGAACATATCGACAGTGAAGAGATAGTCGAGTTCGCCTTCAGTGAGCTTGCGGACGTATTCGTCTCGCTGCGCTTGGGACACGGGCCTGCCGTCATCGTCCGTGCTGGTAACGGCAGCGGTGCGATAGGGGCGTTCATCTTGTTGATTCCACTGCTGGTTAAACAGCTGGGACAGCTTATGGGCTTCCTCCTGTCGGCTGCAGAACACGAGTCCGGTGACCGGAATGTTGAACTGCCCATATTCCTGCAACTTGTCAATGATGTAGCGGACTCGCTTTTCGGTGGCAAGCTGCTCGATCTCGTACTTGAGCTGTTTCGAGTCCTTCGCATCAAGACCCTTGGAGACATCGAGACGATGGGCGATTCCATTCGGATCGTCGTCGGAGCCAAGGTATTCCGCAACGCCGTAGTAGTGGAATGGACAGAGCATGTTCTCGTCCAACGCCTTTTGCAAGCGAATTTCGTACGCGATGTTATGCCCGAATAGCTCGAAGATGTTGATGCCGTCGGTGCGCTCTGGCGTGGCGGTCATGCCGAGCATGAAGTCGGCATCTTTGAAATGATTGATGACGCGCTGATATCCTTCGGCTCCAGCGTGATGAACTTCGTCAACCAGAACGTAGTCGAATTCATCGGATTTGAATTGCGCCAAAACCTCCGGCTGCCGCATCGTCTGTACCGTGGCGAATACGTAGCGGCGGTCCTGTTGCTTGCTGGTGCCTGAATACAATCCCAATTCGGATTCATCACAGCCGAGCACCTTTTGGTAAGAGTTCATTGCGGTTTGAAGAATCATCTGCTGTTGGGCGATGTACAGCATGCGCTTCGGCTGGCATTCGCGTACGTCGAATGCGGAAAGGTACGTCTTTCCGGTGCCGGTGGCCGACACGATAATTGCGCGGTGCTCGCCTTGTTCACGAAGTTTCTTGAGATTCGCCAACGCCTCCTGTTGCATGGCGTTTGGCTGAATGTCATGCCCCTCAAACGACTGCAGAATCTCATGACGCGGTGGGGCGTATTTCTTGAAATCTTCCTCATACTGTTTGATCCACTCTTCGGTCAGCGGAACGGAATCGGCCACCTGTGAGTCGATTTCATCCTGGAACTGCCCGACCAGCTCTCCATCCGCCAGCGATGAGACTTTGAGATTCCATTCGCGTTGCGTGGTCAATGCGGCTCCAGTGAGATTGGAACTGCCAACGTACAGGTCGTAATAGGGCGTACCGTCTTTCATGCGGCGAGAAAAGATATATCCCTTTGGATGGAATGGCTGTCCTTGAGCCATTGCGGCCACTGAGGCATTGCGGGAGCCTTCCCACACGCGAACGTCAACACCAGTGGTGTTCTGAAGATGCAGCAGCTCCCAGAATGCCCTGGGATCGTTGAAATGATTTTTCGTTGAGGTAATCAGTGTGCCCGCTCGGGTCGCTGTTTCATGGTGACTTCTGAAGTCTTCAAATAAGCTGAGCACGGCCTCAGCCGAGACGAATGCGACAGAAATGTCGAAGGAATCGCTAGTAGCCAAGGAATTGCCGATTTCCTCGCGCATGGTCAATCCACCGGGGCGATTTGCGATGAGGGTCGGCTTATATTCGCCGGGAGCATCTGAGCGCGGCTCGATCAGACCTGAGATGACATCTTCGAGGATTGAGGGTGTCGGGCCAGGATCACTATGTTGCGTGTTGGCCGGAGAGCTTGAGGTGCTGGCCAGATTGATAGACATGTTGTCTTGTTCCCTTGCGATTCGAATTGTTTGTTGATGACTGCATGACTGCATGGCTGCGCTATGGCGCATTCATCGGAGCGTCAGCTGTTTGCTGGCGATAATCGCGACTGCTTCGCGATCTACCGGAGCCCAGTTCAATGTCGGCATATCGGCAGGATTCAGCCATCGGATATCAGTATGCTCGGTGAGATGCGGTGTGCCGGCGATGAGGTGACAGACGAATGTAGTGAGCCGTACGGTCCCAAAGTCGTAGGCGTATTCGCTGGTGCACACTTCTTCCGCGACTTCAACTTCGCATAACAGCTCTTCTTCGATTTCGCGGTGTAAAGCCTGCCGCGCTGTTTCATGAGGTTCGATTTTGCCGCCGGGGAATTCCCAGTATCCGGCCAACGACTTCCCCGGACCGCGTTGTGCACATAGTACGGTGCCGTTGGTGACGATTGCGGCTCCCACGACGTTAATGATTTTGCGTTCCGGATCCATGAACAACCAGGATACAACGCTTCAAGATCCACAAGCGATCCACGATCCTCGACAGTTTCGCAAGAACGATCCTGATTCAATCGGAACTACTGGAATCGCAGTGTTCTAGGGCATTTGTGGAACGAAAAGAAAGGCTGATCAATGGTGAATGAACGGCAGACCGATACGTGTGCGGACGTGATGTACAGGCGTGAACGGCAGAGAGGCTGTGGCGAAGCAGGGCTGGACTTCGCCCCTTTCATTCCCTCACAGAATGAAGTTGATCAGCAGATGAGCGCATTGGATGACAAGCTTGTGTCCAAGGCTCAGGAACAATACGCGAACCGAGAAATCTATCCTTTGGACGAGTGCTATCAGTTGGACGGGTCGACGTTTATCTCAGCCGAGGCGTTTGAAGAGATTCTTGGCGACGAGCAAACGCATTATATGGCTTGGAAAAACGGCTGTATTGATAAGCTGTCCATTGATTATTGGGAGATGCCGGATGTGATGGCCTATCTTGTGGAGCGCAGCATTGCGGAAGGTGACGGCGGTGAATGCTGTTATACGGATGCTCAGCCGATTGATTATGCGGAAGATTGTGCGTACTCGCCCAGCGAGATGTTGGAGTGCTTAGGCGCCAATTGGCAAGAGCAGGGTGTTGCCGATGATGGTTTGAGTTACGCGTTGTACGGGCACCCGAATATCAATGTCGAGAACGTGTCCGGTTCGATGATGGTCGTATCGACGGAGCAGCCTGGGCTTTCGGTGATGGTTGATTATCGCAGCGGAATTTGGGTGGTCCAGCCGTTTGCCCATGACGAGTCATTTGGGTCTGCGATTCAGTTTGGTGAGCGGCTTGCGCCCGTTGAGGCTGGCCTTTTGCGGCCCAATGTCTATCAGCATTTTTTGGAGGCGAAACATGCGTTTGATTACGCAATCGCGTGGATTGAAGATGTTGGGGAAGGCGCTCTCGACTATTGTGGTAGCCAAGAGAAGCGATCCGTTTCCGAGGTGAGATTCGGGAGCGATCCGACTCTCGGCAGTGATTCATCTACGCAGACAAGCCAAAGGAGCCTCGCCATGATTCTCGTCACCACCACCCCGTCCGTCGACGGATACACCATCACCAATTACCAGGGCATCGTCTTCGGCGAAGTGGTATCCGGTGTGAACATGTTCAAGGATCTTGGCGCGGGCCTGCGCAACATGTTCGGCGGCCGCAGCCAGGGCTATGAGGAGGAGCTGATGCGCGCCCGCAACGAGGCCATCGCCGAGATGCAGCAGCGCGCGGAGGCGATGGGCGCGCACGCCGTGGTCGGCGTGGACATCGACTATGAAGTGCTCGGTGCCGACAACGGTATGCTGATGGTCACCGCGTCCGGCACCGCCGTGCAGATCGCGCGTACGGCCTGAGCTCATCGAGCACAGGCCAAACCTGGGCCAGAACTCGTCCATCAAGCCGCACTCTGTCGGTTATCGTGACGCATTACACTGGCGCTCATGACCATACGAATCGAAGCATACGACCGGCTGCCCGACGCGGCCCGCGCCATACGCGAGCAGGTGTTCATCCGCGAACGCGACTGGCGGCCGGAATTCGATGAATGGGATGCCGTGTCCGTGCATCTGCTGGCGTTCGATTCGAACGATGCGCCCAATCGCCCCGGCCTGTCCGCGCAATCGGCCTCGTCTATTCAGTCCGGCCAGCCCGACCAGAATCGCCCCGTGGCGACTTGCCGGTTCTATGCGGACCCCGACCATCCCGACCAGCCCGGGCGATACGTCATCGCGCGGCTCGCGGTGCTGACCGAAGCGCAAGGCAGGCACATCGGCTCGCGGCTGCTGTCCGACGCCGAACGCCGCATCGCGCAAGCCGGCGGAACCATGACCGCCGTGCACTCGGAAAACGACCACTACAAGTTCTATGAGCAGTGCGGCTATCGACTCACCGATGAAGTCTATGAAGGCGGCCGTCACGGCTGGCTGATCAAGGACTTGATTCTTGGCTCCGAGAATTAAGGGCCGCTGTCTGTCCCGCGCCGTGTTCAAATCGCTGCAATACAGCGAGTTCGAAGCATCCTGTATGAATTGCTGGACGACTACAGCGCACAGACAATCAGATAAATCGCCACGACGTGGCAGGCATACCCGATGACCGTGCCCAAGTGAAACACCTCGTGAAACTCGAACCAGCCGGGGACGGGATTCGGCTTGCGTAGCGCAAAGCATACCGCGCCGGCGATGATGAGGAAGATGTTCGAATAATCGATGCCGCACAGCACGACGTGCAGCCATCCGCGCAGTCGCGGCTTGCGATTGCCGAATGCATCCACGGGGACGATCTGGCGCTTGATCGCCTTCAGTGCGGCCTTGGCTTGGCGGTAGCGCGATTGCGCGGCCCTGTATCGGGCCGATGCACGGTCCAGTGCGGTGGGGTTGGCGCTTGCGCTGGATTTTTGACTCGCGGTTGCGGAAGGCGCAACTGTTGCGGCGGAAGCCATGGTTCGTCCAGATGGCGTGCTGATGGAAACGCTCATACTGATCACCTCGCTATGGCCGGCGACGCTCTCCCGACCACTAACCTACGCTACCGTAACCTAGTATAGGCCCGCGCAATAATCAAGGTTGATTTCGTAATGCTTACAGTTCTTCCGTGGTGTGGTATTCGGTGGTGCGGTTGCGGAATACATCGCCGAGTCTGTGAACTCGTATTATGCGTGTCTGCTGGGTCCGACTTGTGTCGGTTCCTGATTTCGGATTGCTGCGAATGATGCTCCCGACGCCGCCCCGCCAGTTGCCGGATTCGTACGGCTCGGCCGTTCGGCCGAGCTGGTCGTCGGTGACTCCAGATACTTCGTTGGTTTCGTCTCGGTTCATGATGCTATGTAATGCTAGTTTATGGCGGACGGAAAGTTGAGGAAAGTTAAATCTACTTCATGGGCTTCTCTCTGATCTGTATTTGTCCCGGTTCATATGTCAATCGTTTGACCTGTCGACCGGGGCAGAATCCGCTGTCCCGGTCGGCGATTTCGGCTTGTTTTCGTGAACCGGGACACTCCGGTTTCCTCAACTCATATCGTCTGGCAGACGGAATCGGCGGAATAAGGCCGATTCTGGAATTGGCACGTTGTCCCGGTTTTCGCATAAATCGATTGACATTTATACCGGGGCAACAAAAATTGTCCCGGTTTGCAAAGATCGGGTTAAGGGTCAAAAAGTGTGTCCGGAATCGCGGATTTTCACGGATTGACCTGTAGGTTTCCGGAAAGTATATGCTCCGGAAGCATATATCTAGCCCCCGACGGGAAATCCTCGGTGTGGCAGCCGTGATGTGCTATGCGCGGCGTGGTGTGGTGTCGCAATGTCGAAGAACCAACCACGCTGCCACTGCGGCGGTGAAATGAAACGCAACGGCACCACCAGCAAAGGCACCACCAGATGGCGCTGCAAACAATGCGGCGCCTCCAGCGTCAAACGTCGAAACGACATCACCAACGCGGCAGTGTTCACCCAGTTCATCGAGCATTGCACCACCGCAATATCACTCGACGACCTAGCCAAACGAAACGGTGTTAGCCGCGCCACCATGAAGCGGCGCTTCAAGTGGTGCTGGCTCGTTGATGTGCCTGACCCCACCGCCGGCCACCACAAGCGGATCTACGACCAGGTATTTCTCGATGGCACCTACACCGCCGGTGGCTGCCTGATCGTCGCGGCGACCATCGACCACGTGATCGCCTGGCACTGGTGCAAACACGAAACCACCCGCGACTACCAACTGCTGCTTGAACGCATCGAAGCCCCACTCATCGCCGTCATCGACGGCGGCCAAGGCGCATACAGCGCAATCAAAAAGTGCTGGCCGACTACGAAAATTCAACGCTGCCTCATCCACGCCCAACGCGTGGTCCGCCGCTACACCACCACCAACCCACGCACCGATGCCGGGCGCACCATCTACCGACTTGCGCTGAAACTGACCCGGATCACCACACTGGATGAAGCCGCCGCGTGGGGTGTGCAACTGCACGAGTTTTCAACGATCTACCGGGAATGGATGAACGAGAAAACCATGATCAAAGACCCCAAAACAGGTGCATGGACCCGCGTGTGGACCCACCACAACGTGCGCAA